>Ga0129306_1000279_pt1 | contig 86411 bp, 68 predicted proteins | sample P827metagenome_FD_94438 | JGI IMG/M metagenome (GOLD analysis project Ga0129306, IMG submission 94438) | Capybara group fecal microbial communities from Wisconsin, USA - P827 metagenome | ecosystem: Host-associated > Mammals > Digestive system > Large intestine > Fecal | place: USA: Wisconsin...
CCATTCCGAACAGAGAAGTTAAGCCCGCCTGCGCCGATGGTACTGCAATGCAATGCGGGAGAGTAGGAAGCCGCCGTCTTTTTTCAAGGTGAGGCCCTGAGTCAGCAATGATTCAGGGCTTTTGACATATTTAAAATTGAATAATAAGTTTCATATTTCCCAGATTTTTATTATCTTTGCAACCGAATTGTATTATGAGACAGTTAAGGTGGGGCTTTATCGGTTGCGGTGAAGTGACAGAGAAAAAGAGTGGACCAGCGTTTAGTGAGGTGGAAGGCTCATGTGTGGAGGCGGTGATGAGCCGTTCGGAACAACGTGCCCGTACTTATGCGGTTACTCATGGTATCAGGAAATGGTACACAGATGCTCAGGAACTGATAGACGATCCAGATGTGAATGCTATCTATGTGGCGACTCCACCTTCGAGTCATGCAACCTATGCTATTATGGCCATGAAGACAGGTAAGCCTGTCTATGTAGAGAAGCCGTTGGCTGGCAGTTATGATGATTGTGCTCGTATCAACCGCATCTCGGAACAGACTGGTGTCCCTTGTTTTGTGGCTTATTATCGTCGTTATCTTCCTTATTTCCAGAAGGTAAAGGATATTGTCAAGAGTGGTCAGATAGGAAAGATATTGAATGTGCAGATTCGTTATACAGAGCCTTTGCGTGCTTTTGATGCGGAAGTGTTGAAAAACGGCCAGCCTCTGCCCTGGCGTCTATTGCCAGAAATTGCAGGTGGTGGCTATTTCTACGATATGGCTCCTCATCAGTTGGATCTGTTGCAAGATATGTTTGGCGTGATTCTTGAGGCGCGTGGTATCTGTGCCAATAGGGCAGGACTCTATGAGGCAGAGGATTCAGTGAGTGCCTGTTTCCGTTTTGAGAATGGATTACCTGGTAGTGGATCGTGGTGCTTTGTCGCACATGAGAGTGCCCGTGAGGACTGTATTGAGATTATCGGTACGGAAGGGCAGTTGAGCTTCTCCGTGTTTGACTATAATCCCATTCGACTACAGACAAGCCGAGGTGATGAGAGTATCACCGTACCTAATCCACCATATGTACAGTATCCGTTGATTAAAAATGTGATCGAGCATCTACAGGGACTGGGCGTTTGTACTTGTACGAGTGTATCGGCCACTCCCGTCAACTGGGTGATGGATCGGATATTAAGTAAGTTCTGAGACGAATATGATGTTGAGGATAGTTCTCTTGTTGTTTGCTTTGTCAGCCATTCGGACTCATGCAGAAAAGGCAGATTCTGTGATGACAATGGATTTCGACAGAACGGAGGAGGACTATATAGAACCGAACCATTTCGAGTTTTCAGCAATGCTGCAGGCTACACGTACCTTCGAGAACTTTGTGCTGAGCAGTAATGGACAGAGTATCGAACTGGCACCCGATGGACTCACAAAGGTTGGCCCTTACTTTGGATGGCGGTGGTTGTTCTTTGGGTATACTTTTGACATCAAGAACCTTGGCTTTAACAGCAGTAATGGACGAAAGGAATTTGACCTGAGTTTCTATTCCTCGAAGTTCGGTGTGGATTTGTATTACAGACGTTCTGGTAGTGACTATAAGATACGTGACGTGAAGTTGGGCTATGGTATTGACGGTGACCTATTTGAAGGGATGACGTTTGCGGGGGTGAAAGTAGGTATTACAGGTATCAGTGCATATTACATCTTTAATAACGAGCACTTCTCTTATCCGGCAGCCTTTAGCCAATCCACCTGTCAGAAGATTAGTTGTGGATCGTGGATGGTAGGAGCTGGATATACGCATAATACGCTTGATTTAGACTACTCCGCCCTACAGTATGCTATCAATAATCGGATGCCGAAAGGACAGGAGGTGAAGTTGGATAGTGGGATGATGTTTAACAACATCAAGTACAACGACTATATGCTTTCAGCCGGATATGCCTACAACTGGGTATTTGCCAAGAACTGGCTGTTTTGTGCCAGTGGACAGTTGGCCATCGCTTACAAGTCGAGCTATGGTAATACAGCTGACGAGGAAAAAGGCTTCGATTTTGGGAAAGTGAATCCCGACATGGTCGGACGCTTTGCACTGGTGTATAACAATGTTCGGTGGTATGCAGGAGCAAGTGCAATCTTACGGACTAACAACTACCGTACGTCGCGTTTCAAGGCTAATAACATGTATGGTACGTTGTCGGCCTATGTAGGTTATAATTTCGTGCTGAAGAAAAAGTATAAGAAGAAATGAGGAGATTATTATTTTTAATATTAGGTATGTGGATGAGCGTTGGTGCTATGGCGGCAACGGGGCAGGTGAGTGCCCAACCTCAGGACAGCGCCACCGTCTGCCAGTTGCTGGAAGAGGCGCGCCTACTTCCGATTTCTTCCAATTATCCGCTCTTCTTTGCGCGGAAGTTCCTTGGGAAACCTTATGTAGCCCATACGCTGGAGATTAATGACGATGAGCGGCTGGTGGTCAATACCCGCCAGTTAGACTGTACGACGTTGGTTGAGACGGTTACAGCGCTTACACTCTGTGCCTATCGTCATCTTTACACATGGCGCGACTATCTGAATGCACTTGTGAGTATGCGCTATCGTAACGGTTGCATTGATACCTATACGAGTCGTATTCACTACTTTACAGAATGGATCACAGCTAACACAGCGGCGGCAATTGTTACGGAGATACAGGCTCCCAATCCTCCGTTTACCGCCTTACAGTTGGTTTGTGTAAACTATATGAGCGAGCATTCAGAAAACTATAAAGCCCTGCGCAGCCATCCTGAGTATGTGACTAAGATCCGTGAGATGGAACAGCGCGTGACTGGTGGTCGTTTCCGCTATATTCCCAAGAAAGTCGTAGGGGATGTGGCTCTGTTGAAAAAGGCCGTACGTGATGGTGATATTATCGCAATCACCAGCAATAAGAAAGGACTCGATATCGCCCATCTCGGCTTTGCCGTGTGGAAAGGTGAAGAACTGCATCTGTTGAACGCTTCTCAACTGCATAAGAAAGTAGTAGAGGAGCCGATGACGCTTTACCAGTATCTGCAGCATCATCCATCACATACAGGAATCAGAATAATCAGAATCAATAAATAAACTAAACCGATAAAATTATGGAATTACCCGATTTTATGAGTTATGCCAACAAATTCTCACAGTCAGAGTTTGTAGAAAAAATTTCGCGTATCGCAAAGCGGGCAGGGGCAAAACTTGTGTATGCTGCCCTGATTTTGTACTATACCCTTCAGAGTGATCGCGTCAGTAAGACAGACAAAGCAATTATCATCGGTGCACTCGGCTATATGATTAGTCCGTTAGACGTGATTCCTGACGCTATCCCTATCGCTGGACTTACCGATGATTTTGCCGTTCTGATGTATGTGCTGAAGAAGGTCTGGACAGACATTGATCCATCCATCGTGGAACAGGCTAAGGAGAAGCTTTCCAAGTGGTTTGATAGTGAGGAAATCGACGAGATCAAAGATTTGTTTAAGGAACAGGAAGGGTAAAGGACGTATTGCTTTTGTTAAGCCGACTTGACAGAGTGAAAGAAAAATGAATATTTTTGTGAATTTCTGCTCAAATATTTGGCTAAATGAAATAAAAAGTGTAATTTCGCAGCGTTTTTCAAAAACAAGGATATAAACCATTTAAAATAAACAATCAAATGAAGAAGTACAACTTTAATGCCGGTCCCTCGATGCTTCCCCGCGAGGTGATTGAGAAGACCGCTCAACAGTGTCTTGATTTCAATGGCTCGGGTCTCTCACTGATGGAGATCAGCCACCGTGCAAAGGATTTCCAGCCCGTTGTTGACGAGGCTGTGGCTCTCGTGAAGGAATTGCTTGATGTTCCCGAGGGCTATTCAGTGATTTTCCTCGGCGGTGGTGCAAGTCTCGAGTTCTGCATGATTCCTTACAACTTCCTGATAAAAAAGGCCGCCTACCTGAATACAGGTGTTTGGGCTAAGAAGGCCATGAAGGAGGCTAAATTGTTTGGTGAGGTTGTGGAGGTTGCTTCTTCAGCTGATGCCAATTACACTTTCATTCCGAAAGACTGGAGTGTACCAGCAGATGCTGACTACCTGCATATTACAACTAATAATACGATTTACGGCACAGAGATTCGTAAGGACCTTGATGTTGCAGTACCTCTGATTGCTGATATGTCATCTGACTTCATGAGCCGTCCTGTAGATGTGAGCAAGTACGATGCCATCTATGCTGGTGCCCAGAAGAACCTGTCAATGGCAGGTGTGACCATCGTCATCCTGAAGGACGAGAAACTGGGTAAGGCTCCGCGTGAGATTCCTACGATGCTCGACTACCGTACTCATGTGGATAAGGGTTCGATGTTCAATACACCTCCTGTGGTGCCCATTTATTGTGCACTCGAGAATCTCCGCTGGATCAAGGCTCAGGGTGGTCTGGTGGCTATGGATAAACTGGCTAAGCAGCGTGCCGAGATCGTCTATGGCGAGATTGATCGCAACAAGATGTTCGTAGGTACTGCCAAGGAAGAAGATCGTTCACTGATGAACCTCTGCTTCGTGATGGCTCCTGAATACAAGGAACTGGAGAAGGACTTCCTCGACTTCGCCGTATTAAAGGGTATGGTTGGCGTGAAGGGTCACCGTTCTGTTGGTGGCTTCCGCGCTTCTTGCTACAATGCTCAGACCATCGAAGGCTGTAACGCACTCGTTGCTTGCATGAAGGAATTCGAGGCTAATCACTAATACATTAAAGATTAAACATTTAAGATTAATATGAAAGTATTAGTTGCAACAGAGAAACCTTTCGCAGCAGCAGCCGTGAATGGTATCAAGGCAGAAGTAGAGGCAGCAGGCAACGAGCTCGTGCTGCTGGAGAAATATACTGAGAAGGCTCAGTTCCTCGACGCAGTGAAGGATGCCGACGCCCTAATCATCCGTTCGGATAAGGTGGATGCCGAGGTGCTCGACGCTGCCAAGCAGTTGAAGATCGTGGTTCGTGCTGGTGCTGGTTACGATAATGTCGACCTTGCCGCTGCTACTGCCCACAACGTGGTAGCAGAGAATACCCCTGGTCAGAACGCTAATGCCGTAGCAGAGTTGGTATTTGGTCTGCTTGTGATGGCTGTTCGTGGTTTCTATAACGGTAAGAGTGGTAGTGAGTTGTTAGGCAAGAAGTTAGGTATTTTGGCTTTCGGAAATGTTGGCCGTAATGTCGCCCGTATTGCCAAGGGCTTTGGTATGGATGTCTATGCTTTCGATGCTTACTGTCCAGCAGAGGTAATCGAGAAGGCAGGTGTTCACGCCGTCGCTAATCAGGACGCTCTCTTTGAGACTTGTGATGTCGTTTCATTGCATATCCCCGCAACACCTGAGACTAAGCAGAGCATCAACTATGCGCTTGTTGGTAAGATGAAGAAGGGTGGTATCCTCGTGAACACAGCCCGTAAGGAAGTCATCGACGAGGCTGGTCTGATCAAACTGATGGCTGAGCGTGAGGACCTGAAGTTCGTCACCGACATCATGCCTGATGCCAATGATGAGTTCGCTAAGTTCGAAGGCCGTTACTTCTCTACTCCTAAGAAGATGGGGGCTCAGACAGCCGAGGCTAATATCAATGCTGGTATCGCTGCTGCCAAGCAGATCAATGCCTTCTTCAAGGATGGCGACACCAAGTTCCAGGTAAATAAGTAAAATTATTTATATAATCAAAAATCCACCGCTCGGCTGAGCGGTGGATTTTTATTTTTATCCGTTCATCGACATGAGGAACTCCTCATTGCTGCGGGTCGTTATAAGACGATCTCGGATGGTATTCATGGCCTCTACAGGATTCATCTCGGCGATGAACTTGCGGATAATCCACATGCGGTTGAGCGTAGTTTCATCATGCAGCAGATCGTCGCGGCGTGTAGAAGACAATACCAGATCGATAGCAGGGAAGATACGTTTGTTGGAGAGTGAGCGGTTAAGCTGAATCTCAGAGTTACCTGTACCCTTGAACTCCTCAAAGATCACCTCGTCCATCTTAGAACCAGTATCAACAAGTGCTGTGGCGATGATGGTCAGCGAACCACCACCTTCAATGTTACGGGCTGCTCCGAAGAAGCGCTTCGGCTTTTGGAGTGCATTGGCATCGACACCACCAGTGAGCACCTTTCCTGATGCGGGAGCCACCGTGTTGTAGGCACGGGCCAAACGGGTGATGGAGTCAAGGAAGATGACCACGTCGTGTCCGCACTCTACCATACGCTTAGCCTTCTCCAATACGATACCTGCAATCTTTACATGACGATCGGCAGGCTCGTCGAATGTAGAGGCGATCACCTCAGCGTTGACCGTACGGGCCATATCGGTTACCTCCTCAGGACGCTCATCGATGAGCAGCATCATGATATAGGCTTCAGGATGGTTGGCGGCAATAGCGTTAGCGATGTCCTTCATCAGCACGGTTTTGCCAGTCTTGGGCTGAGCAACGATGAGTGCGCGCTGTCCCTTGCCGATGGGGGAGAAGAGGTCCACGATGCGGACACTCGGATTGGTTGTGTCCTTATCGCCACAGAGGGTGAACTTCTCCTCGGGGAAGAGCGGTGTCAGGTGCTCGAAGGCTACGCGATCGCGTACTTCCGATGGCTCACGTCCATTGATACTCTTGACGGTTGACATGGCGAAGTATTTCTCATTCTCATGTGGCGGCCGAACCGTGCACTCTACAACATCACCAGTCTTGAGACCATATTTTTTGATCTGCTGGGGTGATACATAGATGTCATCAGGTGACGACAGATAGTTGTAATCCGAACTGCGGAGGAATCCGTATCCGTCAGTCAGACATTCCAATACACCGTTGCCTGTGATGAAGTCTGCAAAATCATACTTAGGCACATTCTGTTCCTTGGCAGTATAAGGCTGCTCTGCCTCCTGCTGCTGTGCCATCGGACGATCAAAGATGTCAAGCGTTGGGATGGCCTCATGGTCTTCGATAGGTATATCGACCACCGTAATAAAGTCTGTACCATCGTCAGGGTCTCCCTCCCAGACATCCTCGTCAGAGACTATAGTCTCTTTAGCCTCCTCTTCCTTGCGGCTGGCCATCTTTTCGCGCAGCATCTGTACGGCATTGACTGTTTCCGCATCGCTCTCATCATTGGCTGTTGCCAGTCCTACGGCTTCAGGAATAATGTCCTCCAACTGTGGTGCCTCCTCTATTTGCTCTACTGGAGTTTCCTCTACAGGTTCTACAGGTGCCTCTACGACTGCCTTGGGCTTACGGCCACGGCGTTTTGGGGTCTTCTCCTCAGGCTCGGGCGTAGCAATAATTTCTTCCGTCGCAGTAGCGGGAAGCGGCTCGTCGGAGAAAAGTGATGGTGTCTCAGTCTTCTTGGTACGGTTACTCTTGGAGTCAAGATTTTCACCATCCTTGCCTTTTACCGTATATACTTTACTTGTATCTTTCTTTGCAATGCGTGTCCTTTTGCGCTTGGGTGCGTCATCCGACTGTCCGGCAGCACTGTTTTCTGCGGCCTTGTCGATGATGGCATAGACTACATCTTCGAGAGCACTGTCCTGTGAAACAGTAACTCCCAGTTCATTGGCAATACCCATCAGTTGGGGTATCTCCATAGTTTCTAATTCTTCTTTTGTATACATATAAAATGGGTATATTATTTCTACCTTTTTGATTGAAAAAATGTGATGGAAATGCTTCGCGACAGGAAGCAATGTTTTGAAAAACGATGCAAAGTTACGGATTATTTTCCAATTCTCCAAATAATCCCGATAAATTTTTGTACCTTTGCAACCAAAATAAAGAAAAAGACGATGGAAATCAAGAAAGCGGAATTCACGATCAGTGCTCCTATGGAGTCGATGTGCCCCAAGGACAATAAGCCCGAATATGCCTTTATCGGACGATCCAATGTGGGCAAGTCGAGTTTGATCAATATGCTGACGAACAATAAGAAATTGGCCAAGACCTCTGCCACGCCTGGCAAGACTTTGCTCATCAACCACTTTATTATAAATAATGAGTGGTATCTGGTGGATCTGCCCGGCTACGGTTTTGCCAAGCGCTCGAAGAAGGAGATCGCGAAGTTGGAGCAGATGATCAACGGGTATATCCTGCAGCGCCAGCAGTTGGTGAATGTGTTCTTGCTGGTGGATGTCAGACTGGAGCCTCAGAAGGTGGATCTGGATTTTATCCAGTTCTTAGGTACCAGTAGTGTGCCTTTTGCCATCGTCTTCACGAAAGCCGACAAACTCTCTGCTACGAAAGTGAGGCAGAATGTGGAAGCCTACCAGAAGGTGTTAAGTGAGACTTGGGAGGAACTGCCCCCTATGTTTATCACCTCTGCAGAGAAGAAACAGGGGCGTGACGAAGTGCTCGACTATATTGAACAGATCAACAAGAATCTGAAGGCATAACAGATGGCCAAGGATACCCCATATCTTGACGTGCAACAGTTGACGAAGTCGTTTGGGTCGTTAGTACTGTTTGAGGATATCAGTTTCTCCATTGCCGAAGGGCAGAAGGTGGGACTGATTGCCAAGAACGGTACGGGTAAATCGACGCTGTTGTCTGTGCTTTCAGGCAAGGAAGGCTATGAATCTGGAGAGATCATCTTCCGCCGTGACCTGAAAGTCGGGATGTTGGAACAGTCACCAGTGTTCGATCCTGCAGAAAGTGTGCTTGATGCTTGCTTTAACCATCAGGGCGATCCTGAAAAGGTACTGAAAGCCAAACAGATCCTGACGCAGTTGAAGATTAGTGACCTTCAGCAACCAATGGGGCAACTCAGCGGTGGACAGCAGAAGCGCGTGGCCTTGGCTAATGTACTGATTACGGATCCAGACCTGCTGATTCTCGATGAGCCGACAAACCATCTGGATCTGGAGATGATCGAGTGGTTGGAGGGATTCCTGAACAGAGGCAATAAGACACTGTTGATGGTGACGCATGACCGTTTCTTCCTTGACAGGGTCTGTTCTGTGATCTTGGAACTCGACGACCAGAGCATCTATACCTATCGTGGCAATTACAGTTACTATTTAGAGAAGCGGCAGGAACGTATTGATAATCGTCGTGCAGAGATTGCCCGTGCGAATAACCTCTATCGTACCGAACTGGAATGGATGCGACGGATGCCGCAAGCCCGTGGACATAAGGCCCGTTATCGTGAGGAGTCCTTCTATGAGTTGGAAAAAGTGGCCAAACAGCGGATAGAGGAGCGGCAGATCCGCCTTAAGTCAAGAAATGTCTATATCGGCAGTAAGATCTTCGAGTGCCAGTATGTCTCCAAGGCTTTTGGCGATAAGGTGATCCTGAAGAACTTCTACTATAACTTCTCCCGTTTCGAGAAGATGGGTATCGTTGGCAACAACGGTACGGGTAAATCGACTTTTATCAGGATGCTCCTTGGCATGGAATCAGTGGATGGTGGGCGCTTCGATATCGGTGATACCGTGCGCTTTGGCTATTTCTCGCAAGAAGGATTGCAGTTTGATGAGCAGCAGAAGGTGATCGACGTGGTGAAGGACATTGCTGAGTACATTGATATGGGTGGTGGCAAGCATTTCACAGCCTCACAGTTCCTCCAATATTTCCTTTTTACGCCCGAGCAGCAGCATAACTATGTATATAAACTTAGTGGCGGCGAGCGACGGAAACTCTACCTCTGTACGGTGTTGATGAAGAATCCGAACTTCCTCGTGCTTGACGAGCCGACGAACGATCTCGATATCGTCACCTTGCAGATTCTGGAAGAATATCTTCAGGATTTCCCTGGTTGTGTGATCGTCGTCAGCCACGATCGCTATTTCATGGATAAGGTGGTCGATCATCTGTTGGTCTTCCAGGGTGACGGTGAGATCAAAGACTTCCCTGGTAACTATACGCAGTATCGCCAGTGGAGCGCTCTTCAGCCAAAGGCCGAAAGCCAGGTTAAGGAAACGATAAACTCCGCAAACCCGAGGAAATCTGAAAAACCGTCAAACTCTGGTGATCGTCGGAAGATGACCTACAAGGAGAAACGTGAGTTCGAACAGTTGGAGAAAGATATCGCTGCGTTGGAGGAAGAACAGCATCAACTCGAAGAAGCCCTCTGTAGTGGTACACTCTCTGTGGAAGAACTGACAGAGAAGAGTAAGCGGCTTCCTCTGTTGAAAGATGAACTCGACGAGAAGTCCATGCGATGGCTGGAACTGTCAGAGATTGAAAATTGAAGAAAGGAATATGATACAACAACAATACCCCTCGCAACTGCTGGAGAAAGCCGTGTCGGAGTTCTCTAAACTGCCTGGCATCGGACGTAAGACGGCGCTTAGGCTGGTACTCTGGATGCTCCGTCAGGAGGATGCCGATGTGGAGCAGTTCGCAGAGGCTGTCCATCGGCTGAAGCACGAGGTGAAATACTGCCACACTTGTCATAATATCAGTGATGCCGATGTTTGTCCCATCTGTGCTGATCCCCGCCGTGACGCATCGACTGTATGTGTCGTGGAGAACATCCAGGATGTGATGGCCATCGAGAATACCCAACAGTTCCATGGTCTCTATCATGTGCTGGGTGGTATCATCTCACCAATGGATGGTATCGGTCCCAGCGACATCGAGATCGACTCACTGGTGCAGCGGGTGGCTGATGGTGGCATACAGGAGGTTATCCTCGCATTGAGTCCTACGATGGAAGGCGACACGACCAATTTCTATATCTACCGTAAGTTGGCGGCCTTTGATGTTAAGATCAGTGTGATAGCCCGTGGTGTCGCCGTTGGCAATGAACTGGAATATACCGATGAAGTGACCTTGGGCCGCTCTATTACTAACCGTACATTATTTGAAGACAAATAGAAAAACTGAATAGAATGAGATCAATTAGTAAAAAACTGACTGTTATATATATGTCGTTGGCTGCTTTGGCACTGGTAGTCATCCTGCTTTACGAGATGGATGTACTGACTGCTGGTGTGATGGAAGAGCAGAAACAGTCGGAGTTCATCCTGACAGCGTTGATGGAACTTATCTCTTTAGGAGCGGCGTTCTTAGGCTTACGACTTTTTAAGTTCAAGGCCGTACACAACGATCTTGTCAGCCGTGAGGAGTCCGCCATGTGGAAGTGGGGCGTTATCCGTCTGTTGATCTTAGAGGTACCGATGGTGGTTGACACCTTATTATATTATTGGTATTTGAATACGACATTCGGCTACTTAGCAGTCATGCTGTTGCTCTGTCTGCCGTTCGTGTTCCCCAGTCTTAACCGCTGTCTGGCAGAAACCTCTGATGAAGCATGAAACTGAGCATTGTTATTGTCAGCTATAATGTACGCACCTATCTGGAGCAGTGTCTGCAGAGTGTACAGAAAGCCCTGGAGGGAATTGAGGGTGAGGTATTCGTTGTTGATAACCACTCTGAGGACGACAGTGTCGCCGTTGTGCGTTCTGATTATCCGTGGGTGCGGCTTATAGAGAGTCCAGAGAACGTAGGTTTTGCCCGTGCCAACAATATCGCCATCCGACAGTCTGAGGCAGAGTATGTGTTGTTGCTCAATCCTGATACCGTTGTTGAAGAAGATACCCTTCGTCAGTCACTGGCCTTTATGGACAGTCATCCTGAGGCGGGTGGGGCAGGGGTGATGATGCACAATGCCGACGGTACACTGGCCCCTGAGTCGCGTCGCGCCATTCCCACGCCGTGGGTGTCGTGCCTGAAGATGTTGGGTTTCACGAAACGTTATTATATGAGTCACTTGCCTTGGGATCAGCCCTCGCAGATAGAGGTCATCAGTGGTGCTTTCTGTCTGTTGCGTAAGAAGGCCCTGGACGAGATCGGTCTGCTCGACGAGACGTTCTTCATGTATGGTGAGGATATCGACCTTTCCTACCGTCTTCTGAAAGGTGGTTGGCAGAACTGGTACCTCCCGTATTCCATCATCCACTTCAAGGGCAAATCGACGCAGAAGAGCGACTACCGTTATGTCCATATCTTCTATCAGGCCATGCTCATCTTCTTCCGTAAGCACTACGGTCATCTGAGTTTCTTCTATACCATGCCGGTAAAGATGGCCATCTATTTCCGTGCCTCTATTGCTGTGATGGACTTACTCCGCAAAAAGCTTCACCTATGATGACAACCCCTGAGATACGACTGCGAGCCTTGGAACCCGAAGACCTCGACTTGCTCTACAAGATCGAGAATGATATGACGTTGTGGAACGTGGGAGCCACCAATGTTCCCTATTCACGCTATACCCTTCACGACTATATCGCCACGGCCTCCAATGATATCTATGTGGATCGTCAGGTCAGGATGATGGTCGAGAACTTGTCTGGTGAGACTGTCGGCATTGTCGATCTGGTGAACTTCGATCCAAACAACTGCCGTGCGGAGGTGGGATTGATCATCCTTAATGCCTTCCGCCGTCAGGGATATGGCAGCAGTGCGCTGACAGCCATTGCCGACTATGCCCTCCACACCCTTCACCTTCACCAGTTGTTCGCTTTTGTCGATGCCAAGAACGAGGCCTCGCTGAAATTGTTCTGCAAACAGGGCTATCGGTCTTCATCTACCATCAGCGACTGGCTCTACGACGGCCGTGAGTATCGTGATGCAGTGCTGATGCAACTCGTTTTTTGAAGAGGGGACTAAAAAAGTTAGGAAAAAGTTTTGCGGTTTCGGGATTTTATCGTACCTTTGCACCCGCTAATAAGAAAGAGAGCTTTCTGGTGCGTTAGTTCAGTAGGTTAGAATGCCTGCCTGTCACGCAGGAGGTCACGAGTTCGAATCTCGTACGCACCGCATTTTTTAATCTTATTCGCTCCATTATGGTGCGTTAGTTCAGTAGGTTAGAATGCCTGCCTGTCACGCAGGAGGTCACGAGTTCGAATCTCGTACGCACCGCAGAGAAGTTCGCTGGAATACCAGCGGACTTTTTTGTTTGTCCACAACAAAAAAGAGAATGGGTGATGGCCCATTCTCTTTTACTATAGATGTAGTGGATACTTACTCGATCACGATCAGGGCGTCGTCTTCCATGACGCTCTCACCGATCTTGACGCAGACGGCTGTCACCTTTCCGTCCTTCTCGGCGGCCAGGTTATTGGCCATCTTCATGGCTTCGAGTACGACGACGGTATCACCGGCCTTCACCTCATCGCCCTCGGCGACGAGAATATCGGTGATCACGCCAGGCAGCGGGGCCTTGATGGCGTTAGCCTTGTTGACGGCACCCTTGCTGGCAGCAGGCGCATCATCGCTGGCGGCAGAAGCAACGGCTTTCACCACGGGCTTTTTCTTCTCGGGCTCTGCCTGCTTCTCCATTTCCACTGTATATTCTTCACCGTTGACGGTCAGTGTGGCGATATTGTCCTTGATGTCGCCTACAACGACCTCATACTTGTTACCGTTGATGGTATATTTGTATTCTTTCATACGCTTTAGGGATGTTGTGTGAATGTTTGCGCGTAACCATTCCACTGGGTGGGATGTGCGTTGATGGTTATAATGCCTGTCTCCACGTCGTGGACATTATTGCCCAGATGCTCGTGGAGTGCCATGGCAATGGCAGCATATACTTCGTTGTTCATAAGCGTTCAGAATTACATAGGAATGTTACCATGCTTCTTGGCGGGCAGGGCATCACGCTTGGTAGCAAGCTGGGCCAGACCGCGGCAGATGCGGAAACGGGTGTTGCGAGGCTCGATCACGTCGTCGATGTAGCCGTACTTGGCTGCCTGATACGGGTTGGCGAAGAGCTCGTTGTACTCGTCCTCCTTCTCGGCGATGAAGGCCTTCACGTCCTCACCAGCCTCCTTCTTGGCCTTAGCTTCCTTAGCGTAGAGCACGGCGGCAGCACCGCTGGCACCCATCACGGCAATCTCAGCAGAGGGCCATGCGTAGTTCAGGTCGGTGTGGAGCTGCTTGGAGCCCATCACGATGTGAGAACCACCGTACGACTTACGCAGGGTAACGGTAATCTTGGGTACGGTAGCCTCTCCGTAAGCATAGAGCAACTGGGCTCCGTGCAGGATGACGGCATTGTACTCCTGACCAGTACCTGGCAGGAAGCCCGGTACGTCAACCAGTGATACGATAGGAATATTGAAGGCGTCGCAGAAGCGTACGAAGCGAGCACCCTTACGAGAGGCGTTCACGTCGAGCACACCAGCATAGCAAGAAGGCTGGTTAGCCACGATACCCACGCTCTGACCGTTAAAGCGGGCGAAGCCCACGATGATGTTCTTGGCGAACTTAGGCTGTACCTCGAAGAACTCACCATCGTCAGTCACAGCGGCAATCACCTTATACATATCATATGCCTCGTTGGGATTCTCGGGGATGATCTCGTTCAGGCTGTCCTCCATACGGTTGATGGGGTCTGTGCACTGCTTGCGGGGAGCCGTCTCCATGTTGTTGGAGGGGATATAACTCAGCAGGGTCTTCAGCATCTGCAGACCTTCTTCCTCGGTCTTGGCGGTGAAGTGGGTCACACCACTCTTCGTGGCATGGACGCTGGCACCACCGAGGTGCTCCTGATCGATATCCTCACCCGTCACGGTCTTCACCACCTTCGGACCTGTGAGGAACATGTACGACGTACCTTCCATCATCAGCGTGAAGTCGGTGAGGGCGGGGGAATAGACGGCACCACCTGCGCAGGGGCCGAAGATACCTGAGATCTGGGGAATCACACCTGAAGCGAGGATGTTACGCTCGAAGATCTCTGCATAACCGGCCAGGGCGTTGATACCTTCCTGAATACGGGCACCACCTGAGTCGTTGATACCAATGACGGGCGCACCCATCTTCATGGCCATATCCATTACCTTACAGATCTTCTGACTCATGGTCTCTGACAGAGAACCAGCGTGAACGGTGAAGTCCTGGGCGAAGATGAACACCAGACGGCCGTCGATGGTACCACTACCTGCTACGACACCGTCGCCAAGGAACTGCTTCTTCTCCATACCGAAGTTATGGCAACGGTGCTCCTTGAACATGTCGTACTCCTCGAATGAACCTTCGTCGAGCAGCATGTCAATACGCTCACGCGCTGTGTATTTACCACGTTCGTGCTGCTTCTGGATTGCTTTCTCACCACCGCCGAGACGAGCCAGCTCACGCTTCTCGATCAGCTGTTTGATCTTTTCTAATTGTTTACTCATTGTTGTATTGATAATTATTTACCTTTTCACTTTTTTTACCTTGTTTACCTTTACTCGGGGTGCTCGCAGAGTTCTGTAAGGACACCGGCGGTAGATTTCGGATGGAGGAAGGCGATGTTGAGGCCTTCAGCACCCTTGCGGGGAGCCTGGTCGATAAGACGGACACCCTTTTCGCTGACCTCAGCCAGTGCGTTGGCAACACCGTCCTCGATGCAGAATGCCACATGGTGAACACCCTTGTTGCCCTTGTCGAGCCACTTCTGGATGGTGCTCTCAGGTGATGTCGGCTCCAGCAGTTCCAACTTCACCTCGCCACACTTCAGGAAGGCGGTCTTCACTTTCTGGTCTTCCACTACTTCTGTTGCATAACACTCCAGGCCCAGCACGTCAGTGAAGAACGGCAGGCTTTCCTCAATGCTCTGGACGGCGATGCCCAGATGCTCAATGTGCGAAATCTTCATATTGTTTGAAATTTGAATATTTATAATACACTTCTAATTAATGATGTGCAAAGGTACAAAAAAAAGTGTAGAGTGAAAAGGGTAGAGTGAATAATTAAGCATTATTAAAACTCTACGGTCACTTTTCCATTGATTTGTCTGCCCGTGAGGTAATTGGGTACGGCCCACTGTTTGTTGGTGACATCGGTTACCCAGTAATAACTGTTCACATTGGAGATACCAAACAGGTTCAGGCAGTCAACACCCAACCAGATGTTTTTGATGCTTTTACCGTTCTTGATGGCCCTGTAACTCATACCGATGTCAGCGCGTTTATAGGCAGGCGCACGGAACTGCTGTGCTTCCAGTCCGCGGTGCGGGGCACCGAATGGCAGACCGTCGGCAAAGGCCAGACGGAGTGTCATCTTCCAACGATCCGTGCCTGGGAAATAGTCTGTGAAATGCAGGTTGATGGCCCAGCGCTGATCCGTTGGCATGGGAATCCATTGGCCATCCATCTTCTGACGGGTACTCATCAGCGAGAAGGTGAGCCACGAGTCAGTGCCAGGCACGAACTCTCCGTAGAGTTTCAAGTCCAGGCCGGCTGCATAACCCGAGCAGAGGTTACGGCCGTAATAGGTCACTTTCATGTTCTGCACATTATAGGGAATCAGATTTGAAAGTGCCTTGTAGTAGGCTTCTGCCGAGAACTTGAAAGGACGGTCCAGCATCTTGAAACGGTAGTCGAAGGCACCGAGGAACTGCAGGGACCGCTGACTCTTGATACTCTCGTTGAGGATGGCTGTTGTGACGCCATTGATTGTCATCGTGTCGCGCATCTCCTTATAGAAGGGTGCCTGATAATACAGGCCGGTAGCAAAGCGGAAGGAACAGTCATTGTTGAATCCCGGTACGATGGTGATGGAGGCCCTTGGCGATACGATCGTCTCTTTGTTGAACGACCAATTGGCCAGTCTGATGCCGTAGTTCAATGTGAAGTACGTGTTGCCTTTCGAGAAGCGGTAAGTGTCCTGGATATAACCCTCCACGCGATGGCTTTTCACATCGTTCCTGGCCGTGAGCGTGTAAATCAGGTCGAGCCTGTCGGCGGTGTGGGGGATGGAGTAGCCGCTGGAGTCGCGCATCTCGTATTCCTTGGCCTGTTCCTTCACGTGTTCCGTCTTGTAGGTGACGCCTGCCTCGATGTCATGATGCTTAGTCTTGTGGGTGCCAATCAACTTGAAACTGACGACGTCGGCTGTCAGGTAGTTACGGGCGTGCTCCATGTAGGTTCCCACGCCCAGGCTCTCCTGCGTCTGGGTGTCGTCGAGCCAGTATTGGCCCATGATATCGTAGGTTTCTTTCTCCTTAGAGTGGAAGGCAGATGTCAGGAATTTTATACTGGTTGAGTCTCCGAAATGACGGGTGATGCTGGCCGTACCGAACAGTGTACGGAAGAGATCTTTCTCCTGACCATCGAAATACACCTTAAACGACTTGACATCTGCCAAGGTACCAAAACTTGTCTCTCTGTCCTCGGGCTTGAAGTTATAGTGATTCTCAGAGATATAACCGATGGCATCCACTGTCCATCTGTTGTTTGGTTTATAACTGATATAAGTCTGATAATCAAGGAAATTTGGCTTATACTCTCCAGTCGTTTCGAGGGAACCTAACAGGTAACGGTTGGTCTTGTAGCGGATGCCGTGGCTCATGGAGAACTTCTGGTTGCCGACACCGATATAGCCGCTGGCCCCCAAGAGGGATGCCGTGGCTGATGCCTCAAAGCCTTTCACGCGACGATAGGTGATGTCGAGGGCCGATGACATTTTGTCACCATATTTCGCCTCGAAGCCACCTGTAGAGAATCCTATCTTCTCTACCATGTCGGGGTTGATGATGGAGAGTCCTTCCTGGTTGCCGCTGCTGATGAGCAGGGGACGATAGACCTCCACCTGATTGATATAAACGGAGTTCTCGTCGAAGGAACCGCCACGCACATTATATTGGCTGGAGAGTTCGTTGTGACTGCTCACGCCTGCCTGTTGCTGGATCAGTTCCTCTACGGCATTACCCGTCGTGGAGGTGGCCTGTTTGATATCCTTTATGTCCAACTGCTCCGTCTGTCCCGTCTGGCGACGGCGCTGTGTGACAGTTACTTCCTTTAAGGCCTCCATGGGTTGCATCACGATCTGTACGGTCATCTTACCCTTCGGACGACGGAACACCCGTTTCCTCGGCGCGTAGCCCACCATGGAGAAGCGCACTTCCACGGAATCCGCTGACTGCAGTTCGATGCTGAACTCGCCTTTCAGGTTCGTCATCGTCACCTTCCCTTGTGCCAGACAGGATACCGTCACCAGTTCCAGGGCGTTCTCCTCCTCATCGACCACCTTTCCCTTGAGGGTAAAGCCGTCGGCAAAGGCAGCCATGCCCGTCAGGAGCATCGCCAGCACCATGATATATCGCGTGATGTGATGTTTCATCAGATAATATAACGTACGAATCGCCCGATTATTGCCTTTTGCGAACTTTTGCGAATCTGAGTTGCGAACTTTTGCGAACTGGAAAAGCATTTGCAAACTATTGCGAACGAAAACCTTTGGCGGATTCGTTTTTTCTTCGTACCTTTGCGCTATGATTTACGAATTGGTCATAGGAATATTGGTCTATGCGGTGCTGTTCTTCGTCACAGTACAGATCAGCCGTCGTAAGGTGCTGGCCCTGCAGGAGCGTCTTGATAAGGTACGCGCCCTTCAGGAATTGCAACAGGCCCAGAGTCGGCAGAACATCGAGCAGAACGAGGCCAAGATTCATGAACTGGAGACGCTGCTTCAGAAACTCGGCGACGAGAATTCCCTGCTCCGCCTGGAACTCGAGGAGAAGAAAGCCACGCTCGATTATAATAATAAGGTGGCGATGATTGAGAACGAGAAACGCCAGCAGGCAGAGACGGTGATCTTCTCATCGGAGATCTACCACCACCTGCAACAGTGCCTGAACAGCGGACGGAGCCTGAGCCATCAGGAGTGGACGGAACTGGCAGAACTGGTGAACAGCATCTATACGGGCTTCACTGAGAAATTGTATAGCCTCTACAGGATGACGGAGCAGGACTATCATGTCAGTCTGCTCATCAAGGTGAGGGTCCAACCCAAGGACATCGCCCTGCTGACGGCCCATTCCAAAGAGAGTGTCGCCTCCACGCGCAGCCGCCTTTATTCAAAGGTCTTCGGAAAGAAAGGCTCGTCGAAAGACTGGGATGACTTTGTGCTTACACTGTAAACATTAAACATTAAAGATTAAACATTAAACATTCAAACATTAAAATATTGGGATTATGATTGAGTATTTAGCACAACACTTATGGCAGATGTGGGCAGCAGTAGCTGTCGTCTGTCTGATCCTGGAGTTGACGGCTGGTGACTTCTTCATCATCTGCTTCTCTATCGGAGCGTTCTTCGCAGCCATCGCAGCGGCAGTGGGAGCGGGCATCTACGTCCAGTTGCTTACCTTCGCCGTCTTTACGCTGATCAGTCTCTTCTGGGTGCGTCCCTTCGCCCAGCGCTATCTGCACAAAGGCGAGGACAACCGCGTGAGCAATGCCGATGCGCTGTTAGGTCGTCAGGGCAGGGTAGTGGAGACCGTCAAGGCCGACGGCTTTGGCCGTGTACAGATCGATGGCGACATCTGGAAGGCCGTGACCAACGAGACCGCCGATATCCCTGAGGGTGCGAACGTCCGTGTTGTAGGCCGCGAGAGCACGATTATTACAGTAGAAACCTTGAACATTAAAGATTAATCATTAAACATTAAACATTAAAATTATGGATATTATGACTTATGTACTGATTGCCATCATCATCTGTGTGGTAATCTTCGCCAAAATGGCACTTGTGATTATTCCCCAGTCGGAAACCAAGATCGTGGAGCGTCTCGGACGTTATTACGCTACGCTGAAACCGGGTATCAACATCATCATTCCGTTCATCGACCGTGCCAAGTCGATCGTGGTGCTGAATCACGGACGGTATATGTATTCCACGACCATCGACCTGCGCGAACAGGTGTATGACTTCCCCAAGCAGAACGTGATCACCAAAGATAACGTGCAGACGGAGATCAACGCACTGCTCTACTTCCAGATCGTGGATCCCTTCAAGGCTACCTACGAGATCAACAACCTGCCCAACGCCATCGAGAAACTGACGCAGACCACACTGCGTAACATCATCGGTGAACTGGAACTCGACGAGACGCTGACCTCGCGCGATACCATTAACAAGAAACTCTCTGCCGTGCTCGACGACGCCACCGACAAGTGGGGTGTGAAGGTGAATCGCGTGGAACTGCAGGACATCACGCCTCCCGACTCTGTGCTGACGGCCATGGAGAAGCAGATGCAGGCAGAGCGTAACAAGCGTGCGCAGATCCTGACCTCCGAGGGACAGAAGGCTGCAGAGATCCTCGCTTCCGAGGGTGAGAAGACGGCTATCGTGAACAAGGCCGAGGCTGCCAAGCAACAGGCCATCCTCGAGGCCGAGGGTGAGGCCCAGGCCCGTATCCGTAAGGCTGAGGCCGAGGCCAAGGCTATCGAACTGATCGCTGAGGCTGTGGGTAAATCCACCAATCCTGCCAACTACCTGCTTGCACAGAAATACATCCAGATGATGCAGGAACTGGCCGAGGGCGACAAGACCAAGACGGTCTATCTGCCATATGAGGCTACGAACCTCCTTGGTTCAATTGGAGGCATCAAGGATCTGTTCAAGGCTGAATAGAAACCGTATAAAAACCGCAGGTTTCGCGGATGACACAGAAAAAATGCAAAATTATTCTGTAGATTCTGCGAAATCTGCGGTTATTTTTGTAACTTTGCGCCCGAATTAGATAAAGATATATGGTACACAATATTTTCAAGGGCCTGGGTATAGCACTGATCACCCCTTTTTGTGAAGACGGCTCAGTAGATTACAAGGCCATTCTCCGCCTGATTGATTATCAATTGGACAATGGTGCAGACTTCTTCTGCATCCTTGCCACCACGGGTGAGACACCCACGCTTTCCGCAGAGGAGAAACTGAAAATCAAGGACCTGATCGTTGATAAGGTTCAGGGTCGTGTACCTATCCTGATGGGTTGTGGAGGTAATAACACGGCGGCTATCGTCGAGGAACTGAAGACGGGCGATTTCCGTGGCGTTGACGGTGTCCTCAGTGTGTGCCCCTATTACAACAAACCCTCACAGGAAGGTCTTTATCAGCACTTCAAGGCTATCGCCGCTGCCACCAAACTGCCTGTGGTACTGTATAATGTGCCAGGCCGTACGGGTGTCAATCTGCAGGCAGCCACCACCGTCCGTCTGGCCCGCGACTGCCAGAATATCGTGGCCATCAAGGAGGCCAGCGGTAATCTGGAGCAGGTCGATGAGATCATCAAGAACAAGCCCAACGACTTCGACGTGATCTCTGGCGACGACGCACTGACCTTCCCGATGGTGTCCTGTGGTGCCGTAGGTGTCATCAGTGTGATTGGCAACGCCCTGCCCAAGGAGTTCTCCAAGATGATCCGCTTGCAGATGCGTGGCGAGTACGAGCCTGCCCGTAAGATCCACCACAGTTTCACGGATCTCTTCTCCCTGCTCTTCGTCGATGGCAACCCTGCTGGTGTGAAGGCCATGCTCAGTGAGATGGGCTTCATCCAGAACGTGCTTCGTCTCCCTCTCGTTCCCATGCGCATCAAGAACATGCAGCGCATGTCTGAGATTCTGAAGGAACTGAAGATCTGAAGCCGCCGTTGATGGAAAGCAAGGTTATCCATGAGATTTCTCCCCTGATGGGAAAGGATGTGCTCTACATCGCTGACCGTCATAAGAAGGAATTCACCTATCCTATCCATAATCATGAGGTGGTCTATGAACTGAACTTCGTGGAGCATGCCGCAGGTGTGCGCCGTATCGTGGGCGATTCCAACGAGGTGATAGGGGAGTATGACCTGGTGCTGATCACCAGTCCGGATCTGGAGCATGTCTGGGAGCAGAACACCTGCCAGAGCGAGGATATCCGTGAGGTGACCGTTCATTTCGACATCGACTTCAACAGCAATATCTTCACGCGCAACCCCTTCAACTCCATGCAGAAGATGATGAAGGAGGCCCGCAAGGGACTTTGCTTCCCCATGGAGGCCATCATGAAGGTCTATACACAACTTGACACCCTGAGCACCATCAAGGATGGCTTCTATGCATTCATGCAGTTCATGACCATCCTGTATGAGCTCTCCAAGTGCGAGGGGGCAAGGGCACTGGCTTCCAGTAGTTTTGCGAAGGTGGAGGTGTCGAGCGACAGCCGTCGGGTGCAGAAGGTGAAGAACTTCATCGACCAGAACTACCGTTATGAGATCCGTCTGCCTCAGGTGGCTGATATCGCAGGCATGAGCCCTTCGGCCTTCAGCCGTTTCTTCAAACTCCATACGGGCCGAAACCTCAGTGAGTATATCATCGACCTGCGTCTGGGTTATGCCAGCCGTATGCTCGTGGATAGCACGCACTCCATCGCCGAGATCAGTTTCCAGTGCGGCTTCAATAATCTCAGTAATTTCAATCGTATCTTCAAGAAGCGTAAGGGCTGTAGTCCTTCCGAGTTCCGTGAGAACTACCACAAGACGCGCGTCATTGTCTGATCTTATTTCCTCAGTTCGCGGAGGCGTGACTTGAAGGCCTTGCGGAGTTTGCGTACGGCCTTGTCGCGTATCTGACGGATGCGCTCGCGTTTCATCTCCATATCCTCAGCAATCTCGGCCATCGTCTCGTGCTCCTGAGTGATGCCGAAGTAGGCGTTCACCACCTTGCTCTCGCGCTCGTCAAGCACGCCCAAGGCATACTCCACAGCCTCTTCGATCACCTCGGAGTGGACGCGCTCGTCGGCCAATGGCGCATCTTGGTTCACCAGTACGGAGAGCAGACTCACATTCGTACGATGACCCAGTGGCGCGTCGAGTTCACTGGGCGCCGTAGTGCCAATCAGTTCACGGTCGATGGCCTTCTCCATCGCCTGGCGCACATGCACCACGGCGTAATTCACAAAGCGCACACCCTTCGTGGCGTCGAATTTCGAGGCGGCCTTCATCAGTCCGATGTTGCCCTCACTGACGAGGTCTTCCATATCCACGCCCTTGCCCTTGTACTGGCGGGCGATGGAAACGACGAACTTCAGGTTGGCCTCCACGAGTTTAGAGAGGGCGCGCTGGTCACCACTCAGTATCTTCTGTGAGAGTTCCCGTTCCTGTTCATTGGTAAGCAACTCTTCCTTGCCGATCTCATCCAGGTATTTGTTCAGTGCAGAATCTTCCATATCCGTAAGTTTTTGGCAAAGATACAAAAAAGAATCGGATATACAAAGCAAAGAGAGAAAATCTTTCGATTTTCTCTCTTTAGTGATTCCGGCGGGATTCAAACCCACAACCTTCTGATCCGTAGTCAGATGCTCTATTCAGTTGAGCTACGGAACCATTTTTCCGTTTGCGGGTGCAAAGGTACACACTTTTTTCGAACTGACCAAATCTTTTGGCCTTTTTTTTCAAAAAATGTTATCTGTCCTTACCTGATGACCTGATGAAACCTTCCGCAGGATAATATAGAGGTCTCCCTAAAAGCAAAACAAGTTGTTTTGCCTTCAAAGAAACCATCTCTACGATGTGTTTAACATATCTTTTCGACACCAAAACAACTTGTTTTGCTTTTAGAGATTCCTGAAACGCCTTTGTATAAAGGCTTTTCGGGACATCATAACGAAAGTGATGCTTTTTGATTTACCATCACTCGCAAAACCATCTGATATTTAGATAGTTAACCTCAAAAGTGATGCTTTGCTCATTTTTTATTGTTTGTTTTTCATTTTATAGACGCCCAGATCCACTTTATACATTCCGACGACATCTGCAGTCTCAATGTTTGAAGGGCCCACCTCTTTTACCTTGACAGGAGGGTTGACACTCACCCATTTGAAGACGGATACAGGTTTTTTGCGGTTTGACATGCCACCATAGATATTATCTTTGGTGAGAGGGATGCCTGCGCCCTGAATGTCCTTGACCAAGTCATTGTAGAACTGATCAGCCTCGGCTTTTGTATTGAAAAAGAAGTCATACCATGTCCTGTTGTCCATCCAGTCATAGTAACAGATGCCGATCTGTGCACCGCGGTACATGAAATCAAAGGCTTCACTGGCATGGAGGCCGGGATAGCCGTTAATGGTTTCGCAGGTGCCAAAGGTATCCGTTATTTCCTGCCAGGCTGTTTCCCTTGTGGGCATATAAGCGTTGATGCACGAGAAGGGGAAATAGAGCAGGTCGCGGATGGTGCGCTCCTTCACGTCGATATGCGTAGGAACGGCCGGTGTCTTTTGAGCATCGACGCTATTCTGTGACATTGTCAAGGCTGGCAACATCAGCAAGAGAATTCCAAAAAGTCTAATAATCTTCATATCGTCATCAATTAGAATATATTCAGATGCAAAGATAGAAATTTTCCATTAAACCACCATACTTTTTCTCCAAAAGATTAGGTTTCTGTGCCCACATATATTCTTGCAAATGAATTCTCTCGAGAATTTGATCATTAAGAGGCTCTTTTCGATGAAAAAGGACTCCTTTTTGCTTCAATTCTCGAGAGAATTCAATTAATAGTCAATGCTTATTTAGTATGGGGGAGGCGAGGGGGACCTTCGGGGGACCTCCATCCGCCTACTTGCCCAGTGTTTAAAGGCCTTTCAGGCGATATGGGGGTGGAGCAGTAAAAAAACTTATGTCGTGAGTACGGTTCTAGGAACCACACAGTGCTACAGATACGGATAATTACGGATAAATTACACATAAATTTAGCGTAACATCCTGATTCTCAGTCAAAATTACGGATACACGGATAAATTCGGAGTTCTTTACTAAATCTCACAACACTCCTGTCTCCGTGTGAGCTCAAAAATCATTAAATAAAACTATCCAGTCGATTCTTGATGGTTTCAAAATCCGTGTTTAAATCAAGAGTTCTAAAATAGAACACGTTACCATCATTATGGGTAAATTGGCCATCTGGAGTAATATCTTCCTGAGTCTTTGCATAGAGCAACATACCGTCCACATTACCCTTATGCCCCTTATCATACTCAGTTACATAAGTATGTATCTGGTTCATATTATTTGAGTGTATAGTATTCTTATCATAATGCTTCTGCATCGACTTGCTATAGTACTTCGTATCGATAATAAGAGTTCTTTCTCCTTTTGATAACAGAATGTCAGTTTGCATTATGGGTAGAATATTCGTAGTTGACAATTCTTTATCTATGTTCCATTCTATCTGTGCTGCACATGGTTTCAGTTCCGGATGATGCTTTTTGTAATACTCCAAAACAAACTTCTCAAAAAGTCTGCACATGTGTTCATCAGAGAAACCTCGCATCTTGAATTTACCCTCTTCTGTAGTCATCAACCATTCGCTTATGATGAAATAGCAAAGATACAACAGCATTCGATAGTTTCTATTATTGCGATCAAAACGCAAGGTGTTCCATCGAATAGTATGAATATCTATGGTTTGAACATTATGGAAGAAGAGCATCAACTGTTTGAGTTTAGCCTTTTTGTCTTTCTTCACATCAGAATGTCTGATGAGCGTTGTGACTGTTGTTACAAGAATCTGATTATAGATATTGTTCTCTGATAACTCGTCGTAGTCGCAAACTATCTGACGGTTATTGTGCATTCTGTTGGCAATGGTACCCTTGATATCAATCTTTCCTCTAACGGTCTGCATTGACTCGTTCTTAGCCACATACTCGCGATATAAGCCCTGCTTTAATTGGAATGATATGCCTTTTGCTATTATCTCAGCAAAAAGATCGTAGATATCGTCAAACTTCTCGCCCTCAATCTCAGCATAGTTATTTTGCCTAAGCTCTTGAAATGCATAGGCCAACATATAATAGATGTTGCGAATCAGTATGCCTTTATCTTCTGTCATGCCAATGCATTCCTTAGCTTCTGAGCTTCTTGATTAAATCGTTCATTATTATCAAACCAATACTCTCTGAGCATGGGGATAATATCATATTCTACGATACTTTCCAAATTGTATTCTGTTCCTAACTCACAAAGATAGCTGTGTCCAATACAGAATCCAGAACCGAGAGAATCATCACCTGCGATTATCTTATTCAGGTCAATAATTGCGTTAACCAGCTTATTTAAACGAGGATCTTGTTTCTCTTGGTAGTATTCTTTAAACTGAGGAGTTTCAAATCCTGGCTTCATTTCAAAGAACGAGAATCTGCGACGTAGTGCATAATCAATCATCGCCAGCGAGCGGTCGGCAGTGTTCATCATTCCGATGATATAAACATTTGAAGGTACGGAAAACTTTTCGTCATTATACGAAAGTTCAATTTCCTTATCTCGATAATCGCTTTCTATCAACATCAGCAGCTCGCCAAAAATCTTACTCAGGTTTCCACGATTAATCTCGTCGATGATGAAGAAATATTTGCGATCGCTGTCCTCCTCAGCCTTTTTGCAGAAATTATAGAATTTACCTGGCTTTAGAACGAAACCGCCATCAGCATTTGGTTTATAGCCCATCACAAAGTCCTCGTAGCTATAGTTCTGATGGAACTGCACTTGCATTATCCTATCTTCATCTTTCTCACCCATAATGGCATAGGCCAATCGTTTGGCGGCATATGTTTTGCCAACACCTGGGGCACCTTGAAGTATCAGATTCTTCTTTCTGAGAAGTAGGCTTTTCAATCTCTCATAATCATCTTGAGAAACAAACACTTGCTTCAAGAAATCCTCCTTTGAATAATGCTTTTTCTCTATTGGCTTTTCACCACGAGCAAGCCCCATAATAGTTTTGTATTCCTCGGGTGTTAACTTAAAGAAAGAGCCTTGTTGATTCTTCATATACTCCATATCAACAAGTTTTGGCTCCGATCTAAGAGCTGATAAGTCAATAGGAGTCAGATTGTTTGTCTTGATGAAATATAATGCTTCATCTTTTATGATTCTGGATATTTTCAAAAGGCTTGTGACTTGTTTCTTTGGAGAGGATTCATATCCTATAACAATATCCCCTTCTTTTGCATTGAGGAAATGCTGGAATATCCTTCGCTTATTACCATCATCATTATAGAATGTATAGTATTGCTCTTCGCCAATATTCATCCCAGAAATACTCCATATTCTTGGACTAGCCACCAACCACCAATAGTTATCGCTTGTTGGAGGCTCTAATGGTTCCTCTACTATATCAGGGGTATCAAACAATCTGTTGAGTTTTTCTATATCATCCTTATATCGAGTGATATTTGTGAGTGTTTTCATGGCATGCTTGTCGTCAGTTTTCCACTCGCCGACATGTTCCCAATAGATTTTTCTGACATGTTTAAAGTCCGAGAAGCTATCATCGAAATAGTAGTCTGACTCAACGATACCACGACCTATGATCGTGCCTCTGCCATTCTTAGCAAATACCACATCGCCAATATTCATTTCATGAGAGAACTGCCAAACAGCTAATGAGTCATTCTTTGCATTTCCATCAGTTGGATAATGCTTCTTTATTTCTGCTCTCATGTCTTCACGAGATGCATATTGTGACAAATCACCCAGAGCATCCCAGCCTAAGCACATAATTCCCTTATCAACACATAAATGCCATTTTGAAGCTTTCTCACCAGGGGAGAAGGTCCAATAAGTTACCCCGTTGCTACTTGTATTTTTATCTGGTTTTTGTTCAGAACTTGGCAAAACAAATGCCGCATGTGAGAATTCCGCATAATTAGTATACCCCAAAGATTCAGATTTCATTTTCTCATTGAGTTTACGCATCACGTCAGAATAATCTTTGTATTTCAGGAACTTTGAATTATCAAAAGTAATTCCAATTGAGGCAAGCAATTTTTGGCTTTTTGAATCAAGAGGCAGATACAAATCTGGCCTTATCCAGAATAGTCCGAAAGTAAGATTAAACCTAATTAAATACTGACCTTCAAGTGCATCATATTGTTTCTCTATATCTTTCCCAAGGGTTGCAGCCTCAAACACACTCCACAATCTTTCAATATCTCCTTCTTTTCTCTTATCCACAAAAGCAATAAAATTAGACTGCTTGGCATTCATCTCAATTACGCCATCAAAATCTTGTGGAACTGGTGCTGATATATGAAGATAACTCTTGAATTTTGTGCATATCTCCCTTTTTCTATCGTGAGTTATTCCACGATTAATAATTGCGAAAACAGTAAATGGATCTACATCAGGAACTCTTCTTCCGTCGGGTGCATCTTTCAGATGGTTGATATAACCATCAAGATTATCATATATCCAGTTCACTAATGGTGTCCTATCGTTTCTAAACTGCAAGAGCTTTTGTGAAAACTCCTTGTTAAATGGAATCCATGTATATGCCATAGCTTTATTGTTTAATTACTAATTAATCCTCTTTACTCCACGTTTCTCTTTCGTTAAGATTCTCTTAAACGTATCGTCCCATTTCTGGGTTTCTTTTGCATCTTGCTTATATAATTTTTCAGTATGAATAAATGTAAACGTCTCAAGGTTGTTATACAAGTCAGTTACTGAAATACCTTGATTGCGAATATTGTCTTTTATGCTGCGCTCTGACTTTTCATCAAGCGTAACAAAGGTGAGATGTCTAATTGGTTTTGGTGAAGCACTTGCTGCCTTGAAGAATTCTCTGAAATAACCGAAATCCATTTCGTTAACAGAGTGCCCGTAGAAGATTATTTCTTTAGCTTCTAACAAATTACGAGCCACATGGTTAGCCCTGTTAAGCATATTATACTTATACATAAATGACAACTGTCGATTTACCTTCTCGCCCTCTTGTAAGTCACACCCTAATACGATGTCATTATCTCTTAAGCTTCCATGTACGTAGGTAAACCAATGTTGGGCTCTATTAAATAATTCCTGCTGTAATGGCAATTTCAAAAATTCGTTTGGATTGGTGTAGTTGAAGTTTATTTCTGCAACAGTTAAAGGGCACTCTCTCAATTTATACAGCAGATAGGTACTCATTCGATCTTTATTTGCCGTAAAATTAGTAGTGATACGTTTCAGATAGTTTGTCAGTGCTTTCTTTAGTCCATCAAATTCAGAACGTACTAAGCGGATTATATTTTCATTTAGGTCTGAATTGTTTACTACATATTTATGTATTTCTTCTTCTATGTCAAACCAGTTAGAGATCATATAAGCTCGTTGTAGTTGCATGACTAACGATTTGTCTCGCTCTTCTTCGTAAAACATATCATGCATCCTTTTTGTCAAGTCATGAAATTCAGGACTATCGGCAAAATTAGAATACTTTGAGGGTATCCCCATGTCAATGTCAAATCCATTACCTATTATAATAGCTAGTTCTGCCATAATCCTTATCAAAACAGAGGAATGTCTATATTAATAACAGGAGAAGGTTCTTTTCCCCAGTATAGCGCTGCATAATATTGCCCAACGAAATCATGGAAGAAAACATCATTCTGTTCTTGAGACAGACATAGGTTCCTATCTCTGTATTGATCCTGATATTGTTCCGCAAGATGAAGGATTGTTAAGAAATCTACTTTTTCTTGTCCCATACCTGAATTATTATTTTGTCAGTTCTTTGTAGAGTCTAAACAATTCTGCAACAATTGGTGAATCCGTTTCATCATCAGTCATTTGGGCATCAAAGCCATAGGCTTGCATAACAGCCTTATCATTATCTTTATGAGCTTTCCGAAGTTCTATTGGCATTGCCAAATCATCGTAAAGGTCAGCCAATGATGAATCAGGATAAAGGGCACGAGCATCAAGAATCGCCTGTGCTGTTTGTTCTATCTTTGCCTTTTGCTCGTCAGTAGGATTCGGCCAAGGAAAGTTGTTATAAACCACATCTTTAGAATAACGATAGCGCATTTCTAATCGTCCACAGACAGCTCGCATCCATGCCATGTGGACCTTTGATTCGAGTATCCCGAAATGATAGAGCGTGGCATCTGGAATAATCTGGACTTGATCGTTAGTCACGACATCTTTTCCTATATATCCCATTGGTACATATTGCCTTTTTTCTGAGGAAACCCTTGGTACAAGTAAATTGGAAGTCTGTTCTTCTTGAAGAATAGGTGTACCGCTTTCATCAAGTTTAGGAATATTAGGTTGAGTTCTTTGGGCATATAAATGTGGCGTATCCGCAAACTTTCTAATAGCAGAAGCCGGACTATTCAACCTGGCATCCTTACATGCTGCAATACGTTCTATGACGGCAGGCATACTGCGTAGTTCTGAAGGACTTATACCATCCAACCATAGAGTATAACGCAATTTGTCATTCAAATGAGGCTTGTTATTAATAAGCTCAGTGCCACCAATAAGCGTGTGCATCCAGCGTCTTGCTTTAGGTTCACGGCTAAGGAACTCGTCTTTCTCTTCTTTCGTAAATATCAGATGGCCTCCATCAGCAGGTTTGTTACCATATATCATAGGAGGCACATCACAGAGCGTCTTCGTACGACTATTGACAATCACATCAGGAGCATCCAGCAGATATGCATTGATATTCTGGCATTCTGTTACACCATTATCGTGATAAAGATATTTATGTTTACGGTCTTTATGAGCAAAACCAATAATGACACAATGTACATGGGCTTTATCTGTCGCTTCACTATCCCAACGGAACGTTGGCCATGCGAAATTTATAGTAACATCAAGCCTATCCCACATACGCCCTACAGTCTCACCCTGAGTTATGCTATTTGTTGCAACGAAAGCACATTCCGTATTAGTCATTCTTGTTAGGTCACATGCTCTCTTAAACCAGCAACTCACATAATCTATGTTTTTAATACCAGGAAAAACCCTTTCGACATCCTCCTTTTGTTGTTTAGTCATAAAGGTGAATCCAACGAAAGGAGGATTACCTATGATATAGTCATAACTTACCTCTACTTTTGTTGTCTCTTGCTTTATGCTACTATCAGTATGAGTCGTTATAAGGTTTATTTCATCGTAAGATGGTTCATTGGCTCCCCATTTGTTCTCATCCACATAAATCACATGTGCATTTTTGGCATATATGGTGGGTATGTTCGATGGAACTTCAATCACATTCCAATCCATCCTTAGTGCATTACCCTCACGTATATTGATATATGTCTTTAAGGGCAGGAAGTCGATGTCTTGATGTATTATCTTTTCTGTCTCTGCCAGCATCTGTGCCTCACTGATCCAAAGCGCTGTGGTAGCAACAGTCACAGCGAAGTCATTAATCTCAATACCATAGAATTGTTGGATGCTCACCTTGATAGGATTTACAAAAGCACCCATCATTGTCTGCCCATGATAGCGCTGACGGATGACCTCATTCTCCAAGCGACGCAAAGAGAGATAGGTCTCTGTCAGGAAATTACCAGAGCCACAGGCTGGATCAAGGAATGTCAATGAAGCCAGTTTCATCTGGTATTCGTCAAGCTTTCGCAGTCTTTGTTTCTCCACCTTTTCCTCCAAGATATCATCCAACTCATGGCGTAGGTCATTCAAAAACAGTGGATCTATCACCTTGTGGATATTCTCTATACTGGTATAATGCATACCACCACTCCGACGGGTCTCCGGATTCAGCGTTGATTCAAACATAGCACCAAAGATGGTGGGCGAAATCTCGCTCCAGTCAAAATCTAAGCTGGCATTCTGGAGAAGTGTCTGCTTTAACTCCTCTGTAAACTGAGGGATCTCGATATTCTCTTCAAACAAGCCACCGTTGGTATATGGGAATGCTTTAAGATCATCCTTCAGATAGCGACTTCTTTTATCCTGTGGAGTTTTGAGCACATCAAACAGATCCCGCAACGCACGACGCAGATCCTCAGCTTCATATCTTGCGAGAAAATCATGGAACTGATCGTGAGAAAATACACCAGCATCCTCTGCATATAGACAGAACACGATGCGAACACAGAGAATATTCAGCCAGCGATGGGCCTCAGGAGAGTCATCGTTATATTGTTTCAGCAATGCTTCGTAAATTTGGCCAACGATTTCACATGCCTGCATCGACACCTCCATTTCTTTTGAAAGGTGTTCGTTCTTGGCATCCACCAGGAACATGAGGCGATAGTATTCTTTGCCCAGATTCTCAAGCAATATCTGTTCAGGTTCGCCGTTAGGACGTTCCATATCATAGACAAGGAACTCTTTGAAGTTACAAGTTACAATCCAGCGAGGATGCTCTGAGACAGGCAGACTAACCACATAGCGACGAGCTTGCTGAAAGGGATTAAGCAAAGAGCCGTCGCTTTGCCTGACAGGTGCGCGCAGGTCTTTGTCTATAGATTTTTGCTCAATAAGTACTTTGGTAGAAGGGATGCGTCCATCAATGAAGTTGGAAGCATCCACCTTGCGATGATCCTCAAAAGTGATAAAGCCATCGGAAGGGGTCTCGATGCCAAAGACATTACTGAGTAGGTCTATCCAGAAAGGCTGTGATTCACCTCTCTCGTAACCTCTGCCTTGCCACCGTTCTGCAAACTCCGCTGCGGCCTGTGCTATTTGTTTTTCTGTCTTCATAGGTTCGTAATATTTCTGCAAAGATAAAGAAAAATATCCAAAGTTCCAAATGATTCGTTATATCTTTCTTATTCTTTCTCCCAAAGTTCATCTATTTTATCTATGATGTCTTCTGGCAATAAAGCGCCAGAATGTCCTTTCGTCCATTCGTATGTGGGGAAGACTTTTTGGAGTTTCTCCATGGCGATGCGAGGCTCTGAGCCCGGCTCAGATGGGAACATACACACCATATCCACATACATCCTGCGCTTGTTGGAGCCTGCCCAGTCGTCGCCAGGGTAGGGGTCTGTGAGGAATTGGCCTGTAAAGACGATGCCTGCCTTGTCATCGCCTGTGCGCAGCATATAGAAAAAGTCACCCCTGCGAGCCTCTTGCCACTCGTAGATGCTCCAGTCCATGCGGAACATGCCATTCTTCATATTGGCCACGCACTCCTCGTAATCCTTTTCAGTGAAAGAACTGATGGCGGGGTTCCAGCGCATCAGGTAATGGTGTGGCTTCTCTGGCACTATCACCTCTTCCTCAACCTCAACAGAGAGTGCCACGTCGTTAATATCTTGTTCTGCCATAATAGTTTGTCTTTAGTCATCTTAGGTGCAAAGATAAATGAAATTATCCAAAATTCCAAACTTTTTGGCGATTCTTGTGCATAAAAAGAAAAAGGCCCTCCGCTGAGAGCCGAACTTTGTAAACTTTAAATCTAAATACTATGAATTCACAAAAGCCATTCTCACGAATGGTATATTTATCTGATTATGCTTAAGAGCTCTGTAGCTGAGGTCTCCTGCATTCTGATGTAGGCGAAGAGCTTTTTGCCAGCGTCTTTCAGGCTGGCACCAAAAACTCGAAAACCAACAGAAATAATAGCATCAAGATTATAGTATTTCGTCACATACAATTGCTTCCCGTCATTACCCATATGTTCCAAAATGGAACATGTGTTTTGCTCCTTTAACTCACCACATTTATAGATATTATTTATGTGTTTGGTTATAGCTGGTCGTTTAGTCCCAAATAACTCTGCCATCTGAGCCTGACTAAGCCACACGGTCTCATTTCCAACTAGTACTTCCAGACGAATGGTTTCATCCGGCTGGTACATCACGATCTCACCTTTTGTTGGTTCAATGTCCTTCATAATGTCAAAATTAAGCGTTACAAATTATTGATGGTGCAAAGATAAGGTTTTTCTGTGAAACCACCCAAAAAATCCCAATCATTTTTATGACTGGGATTTTTAATATGGTATCGTCTTGCGATGATTACTTGATCAGATCGACGGAGCGCTTGAGGAAGCGGTCGAGGGCTTCGCCCTTGAGCATGCCGTTCTGGAGCAGGGCCAGGTCGATGAGTTGGTGGACGATGGAGTTGTCCTTGGCATAGTCGGCGATGACAGCCGTCTTCTTGTCCTTCTCGGCCTGCACGGCTTTCATTTTTTATGAATATTGCAAGCATATCCGCAAGTTTTTGCATTTAATCAGAGATAATTCGAGAAAACTTTGTACCTTTGCAGCGTGTTTCGAAAGAGACACGAAACTTTTTGTTGCTCAACTTTCCGTGAACGAACTACCACCTCGAACAAGGAGATAAACGAGCAAATCAATATACTGAGGAGTATGCGCTTTAGCGCAGACAACTCCATTAGTATATTGAGGCTGTGGTAGGCCTGTTCACGGAAATGGATGGGGCCTGCGCTTTCTTTATGTCCATATTGTTAGTGCATCCCGATGAACATCGTAAATTGTATTAACAAAAAGGATTATAACAACATGAATGATCAAACCATTAAGAGATTTTTCTCGGCGCCGAGGGTCTTGCGGCTGTACGGCGTACGGCGAGGGGCTATGATGCTGCTCGCGGCTCTGCTCACGATGACCGCGCAAAAGGCATGGGCGGACAATGTGACCTTATCTGTGGACAATGACTACAACAATACTGATGTGGGATATTATTATGCGAAAATGCCTAATTCGCCTAATGTAAAGTCTACACTTACTCTCAACGAAGAGGGCATTATTGCTTGTAATGGAGCATTCAAATTGTATGATTCCGGCGGTAAGAACGGCAACTATAACGCAGAGAATGATTATGGTACAAAATTCACAATAGAAGTTCCTGATGACTATGTTTTGAATATTACAGGTTCTTCACGTTCTACCTACGACCACAACTGGAACATCTATGATAGTTCAGATACGGACGACAGCAAATTACTTATCAATTTGAGACAGGAGAATAACGACATAGATGTTACGACTACTGGAAAATATGTAACTATTTATTTTCAGGCACCTACCTCAAGTAAAAGACAATATTCACAATGGGGTCTTAATTTAACCGTAAAACTCCTCAGTGCCACAAATAGTATTCCACTATCCACTATTACGGGAATTAAGAGGGTTTATAAAAGAACTGGCTCGGCAATCTCCCTTGGTTATACCGTGAAAAGCCTTTCGAACGTTACGTTGACCAAAGACATTGACTTCACCGAGACTATTACGAAGAACGGCACAGTGGTAGATAATGCTGTTGAGAATGGTGACTACACGCTGACGATTGCGGGTAAAGATCCTTATTTCGGCAAGCAGACTTTCGACTTCTCGGTCAGTGACAATGATTATATTTCTGTGAGCAGTGATACTAAAGTGATGTATGATTGCGCATATAAGGTTCAACAGAATGTAACCATCAGTGACCGCATCGTCGTCAACGGCGATGTGACATTAACTCTTGAAGAAGGCTATACGCTCACGGCGCAAGATGGAATAGAAGTGGAAGCTGGCAACACGCTGACCATTGACGGAACAGGCTCGTTGACGATTCCGACTGGGTCTAACTATTGTGCTGGTATAGGCAGTAATAATGGCAAGGAATATGGTCATATCATTATCAATGGCGGAATAATCACTACCCAAGGTGGTCAGTATGGCGCAGGAATTGGTGGAGGATATGAAAATGTTGACAATGGCAATTGCTGCATCACCATCAACGGCGGTGTAATCAATGCAACAGGTGATGCAAATGCTGCAGGAATCGGTGGTGGTTATGGCGGTGCTCATAATAATAATCCGCGTGGTGCCGCTGGAACAATCATCATTAACGGTGGGCAAGTAACTGCTTTGCAAAAGAGTTTTAGTGGCTCCACCAGTACTCATTGTGGCATTGGTCATGGTTACATGTATAGCGGCGGTGGGGGGTCACTTACCCTTGACTGGACAAGAGAAAGCGACTTCATCAATTGTTTTAAATACAATATAACCAACATCAATTTCGGCGGAAAGGGTTTCGTGCTTGATGAAGACAATACTGTAACGGCAACTATCAGCAATATTGATGGCAAGAAAATCATACCGAAGTTGGATGACTTGGTGTTAAACCACGCTACCATTAACAATCTGTGTTCTCTCTACCGTTATACAGGCAACGAGATTGCACTGGGCTATACCATCAAGAGTACTGACGGTACAACTACGCTTGTCAAAGGAACGGATTACAGCGAGGCCATTACAAAAGGCGGAGTCACCAGTATCGTAAAGGACAAGGGAGAGTACACCCTGACTATTACGGGCCTTGGTAGCTACTACACAGGCACAAAGTCATATACATTCAGCGTCGCAGATATTGATGAGGATCTGACACAAGACGGTAATGAGTATTACGTTAATCTTCCCTCCGACGGTTCAACAAAGACGGTGAATCTAATCGAAAATCAGACTATCAAGGTCTATGACAGCGAGGGCAAGAACGGTTCGTTAGTAACTTGCGACGGCTATTTACTGCTTCAGGCTCCCGAGGGATATGCTTTGGAGGTTACGGGCAAAACCGATGCAATGAGGTATAACACAGCAAATAGCTTATGGGTTAATTCGCTGTCAGCATACGAAGGTGATAATACTTCCAACGAGATAATAAATTTGCAAACAAACAGCGATAACATATTGTTTGCAAGCGGCGGAAACGTGATGCGGATGCGATTGAACGTCACCGCACTTTATACTTTTGCGTCTCAGTACGGACTTGACCTTACGGTGAGGGTTATCCCGCAACAATTGTACACGATTACCAAGGGAACAGTCTCGAACGGTAGCATAGATATCGCAGACAATAAGACCACAGCCAATACAAACGAAATGATTACGCTGACGGTCAATCCTGCCGAGGGCTATCTGCTTAAGCGTATCACAATAACAGATACGAACGGCGGCTCGGCACTCCAAACCATCGGTGAAGACCAGTGGTATTCAGGCGTGAACACAGTATCATTCAAGATGCCGAGTAGGAATGTCACGATAACGCCTGAGTTTACTAACAGCCTGACCGCAGCAGGTGGATTGTCGATGAATATTGATTTATCGGGTACGAAAGAGTACGTTATTCCAGAGATTGTGCAGTCTTTCAATATCAGAGCCTCTGCTGTTGACAATCCGACCGGATGGGGTTATGCAACCATCATTCTGAGAGCACATAATGCATATAGCTTACAGGCAACAGGTCAAATAGATTTTATTAATGTGAGCACTGATGATGGTGAAGTCAGCATATACGATGGTGCCAATACATCGGCAACTCTACTAACTAATATAAAAGGTGCGAGCAAAGAAACAGTTTCCATCGGCACACAAACATCATCGTCGAACTATATGACAATATATCTGTCTGAAGAGGGGCCATATAATTCGGTATTTACAGGAACGATTGAGACGCAAATAAAGAACTACAGCATCACCTATGACTTGGCTGGCGGCAGCGTGGCGACGGAGAATCCTACGACTTACAATTACAAGACGGATGCCTTTACGCTCACCAACCCGACACGTGACGGCTATACCTTCGCAGGCTGGACGGGCACAGGTCTTGATGCTGCAAGCACAAGCGTGACCATCGCCAAAGGAAGCACGGGCAACTGCGAATACACGGCAACATGGACGGAGAATATTGCGACACTGACGGAGGCCAACCCGATTGCCCCGCTGACAGCATGGAGCGGACAACAGACGAAGGTGATATTTGAGCGCACGGGACTGACGGCGGGGAGGTACTCGACCATCTGTCTGCCATACGCATTCACAGCCTCGGAGACCTGTACGTTCTACCAGTTCGTTGGTGTGAAGCAGGAGGGCAGCGACTGGGTGGCCGACGTGACAGCGTACACAGGAACGCTGAACGCCAACACACCGTATATCTTCACGACGGCGACGGCCACGAGCGTGACGTTCTCGAACGACGCTGTGACGGCCGCAGCCAGCTACAGCGACGCTACGGCGAAGACAACAGTGACCGACTGGACGCTTCAGGGCACGTATTCGCAGATCGCCCTGCCGAAGGACGGGGAGTACGACTACGGCTTTGCCGCAGGTGACGGCACGACGGTAGCCATCGGCACGTTCGTCCACCTCGTGAGCGGCGCCACGGCTGCTCCCTTCCGCGCCTATCTGAAATACACGGGCACGGACACCAACTGGGCTAAGACCCGTGGCGACGGCAACGCACTGCCCAGCCGCATCACCGTGCGCGTGGTGGGTGCTGACGGCGGCACGACGGCCATCGGCACGCTCGACACCCGCACGGGTGAGATCTCGACAGGCGACTGGTACTCACTCGACGGTCGCCGCCTACAGGACAAGCCCTCAACAAAAGGAATCTATATCCATAACGGCCGTAAAGTCGTCATCAAATAATAGGAGGAAGCGATTATGAAGAAGCAATATATAAAGCCCGCGATGAAGGTGTATGAAATGCAGAGTCATGTGCAGATACTGGCTGGCAGCTATCCGTCCGACTGGAACGGCCCCATCAGCTACACCCCGGGCAGCGAGGACATGAATAAACTGGCTTAAGCCATCATGATCCCTACTATCGCGCGAGCGCGCGGTAGTAGGGAAACTTAGAAAATAACCCGCTCATCCCGCTCATCCCACCCGTAAGATTTTTTACTTTAGGTGTGGGATGAGCGGGATAAAAAGTAAGTATAGCAACTATAAATGCGCGCGCGTATGTACGCGCGTGTTGAGGACAAATTGTTTAACGGGTTGGGTGTTGGTTATTGTCCCAGCCATTGGGACATTTGTAAAGGAGCCCTTTACGAGTCTAAAGGGCTCCTTTAGCAGCGTAGAGGTGACCTTCAGGAAGCTGAAGGTCACCTCTATGTTTGCTGGGGACAGACCCCTCTGCGGAGTCGGAAACATCCGCATTTGGGTCAGTCCCTATTTGATCAGTTCGACACTGCGCTTGAGGAAGCGGTCGAGGGCTTCGCCCTTGAGCATGCCGTTCTGGAGCAGGGCCAGGTCGATGAGTTGGTGGACGATGGAGTTGTCCTTGGCGTAGTCGGCGATGACAGCCGTCTTCTTGTCCTTCTCGGCCTGCACGGCTTTTTCGGCCTCGGCCTTCTGGTCTTTCTCTTCCTGGGTGATCTCGTCCCACTTCTTCTTGTCCTGTGCCTGACGGATAGCAGCCAGACGAGCCTCTTGACCCTTCAGTTCTGCGTCGATGGGCTTCAGGGCCTCGGCGGTGGCAGCCTCACTCTCTTCGAGCACCTTCTTCACGAGCGGGTGGTCGGAGTTGAGCACGAGGTTGTAGGAGTCGGGCATCTGTCCGTAGAAGTTCATGCCTGGCTGGAACTTGCTCATCTCCTTCATACGGCGCATGTACTCGTTCTGCGTGATGACCACAGGACGGGCCTCGCTGCCGAGGGCATCGACCTGCACCATGAACTCCGTCTTGTCGATCTTCGGCATCTGCGTGCGGAAGACGGCTGACAGATTGTCATTCTGTTCCTCGCTGAGGTCTGACTTCGGCGCGTCGTCCTTCACGATGAGGCGCTCGATGATGTCGCTATCGACGCGGGTGAAGCGGCTCTTCTCGAACTTCTGCTCCAGCGTCTGGATCGTAGGCACGTCGAGTTGGCCGTCGAGCAGCAGCACACTGTAGCCCTTGTCCTGAGCGCCCTTGATATAGGAGTACTGCTCCTCCTTGTCGGTGGCGTAGAGATAGACGAGCTGGTCGTCCTTGTCCTTCTGGTTGGCCTCGATGAGCGTCTTGTATTCGTCGAAGGTGAAGTACTTGCCCTCCGTATCTTTCATCAGGGCGAAATCCTTGGCACGGTCGTAGAAACCGTCCTCAGAGAGAATGCCGTAGTTGATGAAGAGCTTCAGGTCGTCCCACTTCTCCTCATACTCCTTGCGGTTCTCCTTGAAGATGGCGCTCAGACGGTCGGCTACCTTCTTCGTGATATAGGTGGAGATCTTTTTCACCTCGCGGTCGCTCTGGAGATAACTACGAGAGACGTTCAGGGGAATATCCGGAGAGTCGATCACACCATGCAGCAGGGTCAGGAACTCAGGCACGATGCCCTCCACCTGATCGGTCACGAACACTTGGTTGCAGTAGAGCTGGATCTTGTTGCGCTGCAGTTCAATGTTCGACTTGATCTTGGGGAAGTACAGGATACCCGTGAGGTTGAAGGGGTAATCCACGTTCAGGTGAATCCAGAACAGGGGCTCGTCGCTCATGGGGTAGAGCGTGCGGTAGAACGACTTGTAGTCCTCGTCCTTCAGCGTCGATGGGGCTTTTGTCCACAACGGCTCCACATTGTTGATGATGTTGTCCTCGTCTTTATCTACCATCTTCTTCTCCTCGCTCGACCACTCCTGCTTCTTGCCGAAGGCGATGGGCACGGCCATGAACTTGCAGTATTTCTGGAGCAGTCCTTCGAGTTTCGACTTGTCGAGGAACTCTTTGCAGTCGTCGTCGATGTAGAGGATGATGTCCGAGCCGTGGTCCTCGCGCTCGGCATCGTCGATCTCGTAAGCAGGCGAACCGTCGCAACTCCACTTCACGGCCTTCGCTCCTTCCTTATACGACTTGGTGATGATCTCCACCTTCTTCGACACCATGAACGAGGAGTAGAAGCCGAGTCCGAAGTGGCCGATGATGTTGTTGGCATTGTCCTTGTACTTCTCGAGGAAGTCGCTGACGCCTGAGAAGGCGATCTGGTTGATGTACTTGTCGATCTCTTCCTCGGTCATGCCGATACCATGGTCGCTGATGGTGATCGTGCCTTTGTCGGCATCGAAGCTGACGCGCACGGTGAGGTCGCCCAGCTCTTCCTTATACTCACCTTGTGCGGCGAGGGTCTTCATCTTCTGCGTGGCATCGACAGCGTTAGACACCATCTCGCGGAGGAAAATCTCATGATCACTGTAGAGAAACTTTTTGATGACGGGGAAGATGTTCTCAGTCGTAACCCCGATGTTACCTTTCTGCATATTCTTATTTTACTATTTGACAATTGACTATTTGACCATGGTTGTGCAAAAAGCGTGCCAAAACAAAAGCTCCCGACTCAGATGAGCCGGGAGCTTGTCGATTATAGGGTAGGGGGATTACTCGCCCTTCTCCATCTTAGCCTTCAGTTCAGCCAGAGCGTCGATGTCGCCCAGTGTGGTGCTGGCAGCAACGTTCTCGATCTTCGGTGCGTCGTCCTTCTTGGCGCGGCTGGCCTTCTTAGCGGCAGCAGCAGCGGCCTTCTTCTCCTCACGAGCGGGATCCTCGAAGGTACGGCTGTGAGAGAGGATGATGCGCTTAGAATCCTTGTTGAACTCAATCACCTTGAACGGCAGGGTCTCACCGAGAGCGGCCTGAGAACCGTCTTCCTTCACCAGGTGCTTCGGAGTAGCGAAGCCCTCAACGTTCTCCTCAAGGGCCACAACGGCACCCTTCTCGAGCAGTTCGTTGATCTTACCCTCGTGGATGGAACCAACGGTGTACTTAGCCTCGAATACATCCCAAGGATTCTCCTCGAGCTGCTTGTGGCCAAGGCTCAGACGACGGTTCTCCTTGTCGATGTCGAGCACGATGACGTCGATCTGGGCACCTACCTGAGTGAACTCTGAAGGATGCTTCACCTTCTTGGTCCAAGAGAGGTCGCTGATGTGGATCAGACCGTCAACACCTTCCTCAAGTTCTACAAATACACCGAAGTTGGTGAAGTTGCGAACCTTGGCGGTGTGCTTGCTGCCAACAGGATACTTGGTCTCGATAGCCTCCCAGGGATCCTCGCGGAGCTGCTTGATGCCGAGAGACATCTTGCGCTCGTCGCGGTCGAGGGTCAGGATAACAGCCTCTACATCGTCGCCAACCTTCAGGAACTCCTGGGCTGAACGGAGGTGTTGGCTCCAAGACATCTCTGATACGTGGATCAGACCCTCAACACCAGGCTGGATCTCTACGAATGCACCGTAGTCGGCAATCACGACTACCTTACCCTTCACGTGGTCGCCCACCTTGAGGTCAGCATCCAGAGCATCCCAAGGATGCGGAGTGAGCTGCTTCAGACCGAGGGCGATGCGGCGCTTCTCGTCGTCGAAGTCGAGGATAACCACATTGATCTTCTGGTCGAGCTCGACCACCTTGTGGGGATCGTCAACACGGCCCCAAGACAGGTCTGTGATGTGGATGAGTCCGTCAACACCACCGAGGTCAACGAATACACCGTAAGAGGTGATATTCTTAACGGTACCCTCGAGGATCTGACCCTTTTCGAGCTTACCGATGATCTCCTTCTTCTGTGCCTCCAGCTCAGCCTCGATGAGAGCCTTGTGAGAGACAACGACATTGCGGAACTCCTGGTTGATCTTGACAACCTTGAACTCCATGGTCTTGCCAACGAACTGATCGTAGTCGCGTATGGGGTGAACGTCGATCTGTGAGCCGGGGAGGAAAGCCTCGATGCCGAAGACATCGACAATCATACCACCCTTCGTGCGGCACTTGATGAATCCCTGGATGATGGCATCCTGTTCGAGGGCCTCGTTGACCTGATCCCAAGACTTAGACATGCGGGCCTTCTTGTGAGAGAGGATCAGCTGACCTTTCTTGTCCTCTGCGCTCTCTACATACACCTCCACCTTGTCACCAATCTTCAGGTCGGGGTTGTAGCGGAATTCTGAAGCGGGGATAATACCGTCGCTCTTGTAGCCGATGTTAACCACTACCTCCTTCTTGTCAACGGAGATAACAGTACCCTCTACCACCTGGTGGTCGGCTACCTTGTTCAGGGTTTCGTCGTACGCCTTGTCAAGTTCCTCACGGCTGACACCAGCGGTCGTGCCATTCTCGAACTCATCCCAGTTGAAATCGTCGAGCGGCTTCACGTTCTTTGTTAATTCTGACATATAAAATAATTGTTGCCCCTCGTTTGTTGTCGGGGCGAGGTCTGAACAGACGTTTACCAGACCATCTTTAAAGGGTTAATAATTGATAGGGACAAGCGCCTGTTCCGGCCCCTATTCCCCCTACGGGGGACAAAAGCGGCTGCAAAGGTACGAAGAAATCGGGAATTAGTCATTAGAAAAGTGGAATTACGGTTGGCATTTATATATAATTAACATTTTCGGGTTAAAGATATTTTGAAATGCCATTCTCGCACCATGTTGAACGCCGTGCAATCGTGTCACGTTGTATGCTGTAGTTGCGTGACTTGCTGTCCATGGAGGGTGCTTCATGATAGATATGCTTGACGATGCCTCCAAACTTCAGCCGACGCTCTTTGACACCGCGATAGACTAGTCGGTAAACCATCTCCCTGTCTTCGTGCCCCCATCCTGTGATGTTTTCGTTATAGCCATTAATGGCGATGAAGTCGTCTCGCCAGAAAGCGATGTTGCACCCGCGTACATGCCGTTCGGAGAATTTCGGTTCAATGGCGGCTACCATCTTTCTAAGCAACCTGAAGCGGCATAGGTTGGCTACATGAGAAAGCCGTACAGCACCATTCCCTTGAAGCATCACACGACCACCACATACGAAATGACCTTTCTTCATGATGTCAACATGGTCTTGGATAAAATGCCGCTCAGGGATGACGTCACCATCGATCTCTATGATATAGTCACCTTTTGCCTTCGCAATAGCCTTGTTGAGTATGACGGATCGGCGGAAACCGCAATCCTCATGCCAGACGTGATGGACTGGTACAGGAAAGGCATTCCTTATGTGGTCAATAAAGTCCTTTGTGTCAGTGCTTGATCCGTCATCTGCTATAATGACTTCATCAGGCAGTACGGTCTGCAGTCGCACTCCGTCACCGCTCTCGTGGGAGCGCCCGTCATCGCTGCCGTTCTATTCCGCCGCCGCAAGGATGAAGTCGGGGATTATTAAAGCGCCTCAATCTCTTTAGTACTTCTTGCTGGCCACGTAACGCTCGCTGATTTCCACTTCCATCGCCTTTTCTCCTTTCACTTTTTTGTCCTCATGCTTCATAATCATTAAATTTAGAGGGTTAAACAATATTGTTGCGGATAGCCTTGAAGGCCTATCCGCTGGCAAAGATACTGTCTATATAGTCGTAATGGTCTATGAAGAACTGCCGATCACATTCCACCTCCTTCTCCCATGAGCCAAGAGGATAGCCGCCGACAGATATTCGTTTATCCAAGATAGGCCAGCATTTGAAATTCAATTTCTGAGATATGCGGAGATAGTCGCTGAGTTCTTCGTAGTATCGCAGCACCCCTTCTCTAACTCGCTTCCCGTATTGGCGATGTATCTTTGTGACCTCTGCTATGAAAAGCGGAGATTCTATCAACTTTCTGAAATACTTCTCTGTCACCAAGTAATGATCCTGACAGGGTCGCTCCTTCCCGTCATAATATCCGACGCCCAGACTCCATTCGAAATCCCAAAGTGGCCCAAGACAGATTTTGCTATTGTCCGTATTGTCATATTTCACTAAATAAGTATTATATTCCCTCTGCATGAGGATGTTCAGGTGATAGTACCACTTCGCCCATGATTCCAAGTCGATAAAGTCGATATAGCCTGTTACGCAATTAGAGTCTGTCAGTTGTCGTTCAAACCGGTCCATCAGGTCTGCTGCATATTTTACGCATTCCTCTGTCATATCATCCTCATCTGGATATTTAAAGCCATAGCCTAGTTGGAAATTCTTAGTTATGAAATAGAAAGGCTCCTCCACCACTCTTTCAGGATATAGGTATTCCAAGATCAGGCCAGAATTACTAACATTAATCCGATGCTTCCCTGCCCTCACAGATTCCGTCAGTTGATAGTTTCCCTGATACTTCCCATTTAGCACCAATTCCACAAAACGGCTTTGAGGAGTCCATTCACGCTCCAATAGTTCTCCGACCTTGAAGCCAATCGCTGTTCTCATCAGCGATTTATCAGTATAATTTGCCAGTAAGACAAAATGTTTGTTTGCAGGCATTCCAAGTAATTCATAACGACTACTCAGTTTCAGTTTGTAGGGGCGCTTCGGGAACATAGATGTCCAACTAGCCTGCCCACGTCCTTTAATCCTGAGTAAAGTATCTTCAAAGAGAGACTTTCCATTATGGACAATATGCATAGTTGCCGTCACATATTCATCTCTTGAAGAAATACTTATGTTATTACGCGTCGTAACATAGCATACAGGCAAACCAGTATCCAAACACAGACGGGTACTGTCAATACACGGTGACGGACTTGGTTCAGGACTAGTCTCTTCTAAACTGTCCTGCCCACATGATGTCACGATGAAGCATAACAATAAAGAGGACAGGACAATCAACGTCCTGTTCCATTTCTCTTGTAACAATGTCATTTTACTAACTTATAAGGCCACTACATATTGAGGAGATGCTCAATAATAGCAGTAAATGAAACGGCTTCACTTGTTGTCTTTGTAAATTTAATCTGAGTGCTACTGATAGTATGGACACAAATCGGATAGCGATTGTTGGCCACATAAACCACCAAATTTGTATCGCCATTCATCGGATTGTTAATTGTCAGTGTGTTCACATTAGCCGCCATAGTCAATCCGATTTTCATTCTTGTGCTATTCCTACGTGATGCATAATAGACCTTGGAGCCCTCGTCTCCTGAAGGAACAGAAGCCAGATAATCATGATTCCCAGAATACACATAATTACCATAATATGGACTGCCAACACTTATCAATTGTGTGTTGGTTCCTTCTACGGCATAATTGTTTTTCACTATCACTGCAAAGTCTCCAGTATAACCACCAATTCCGTCGGAATTACTATATGCAAAGTAAAAACGATTATTATCTATTACTAGTTTTTGCGTCGTCCAACCAGACCCTGTATTATCATGTCTAAGATAGATGCCATGATTAGTGAATGAATTAAGTGTATTCCCTTGTATAGTACAATCTCTCGACTCCACATCCATGTCGATACCATAATTGTTTGAAGTACGATGCCCATAGATGGTATTCCCTGATATAATTATCCGCTGGTTACGATTGGCTGTCCCTTTAGAAGAGTTGTTGCGAACAGTTATCGTTGCTGTATAATCATTATAAACCGTGGATGTAGAGAAATAATTGTTCGTGATATTGGCACCATCTTGGGATATCAGCACCAAAGGATTATCACAGAAGTCTATCATGGAGTTATTGAGAAAGAAGGAATCATTTCCTTCGATATAAATACCATATTTACAACCCAGCATAACAGCCGATTGTACATTCAAGCCACAGGCAAACTTGGAATACAGTTCTGTTGACGAATCCGATGGTGTCTTCACTCCGATAGCCTTGATACCATAACTAAGGTTACTGAACATGCAGCCGATAACATTGGTGTTAACGGCATTCTGTCTGTTAATGCCTATACTTCCAGTTTTTCCTGAGCCCTCAAAGAAGCAGTTTGTAATGTTACCTTCCCTACTTCCGAGCAACTGAATTATTGCCGTTGATGAACCGCCTGTGCTCACAAAGTGGCAGCGATCAATCATGAAGGACAAATATGTCGTTGTCGTTTGAGTAACATTTTTATAAATGGCATAGCCAGAACTAATATTAAAATCCAGATCGACAATGCGAACAAAATTATTATCAGTAATATTGATAGCAGATGCCATTACACTCGAATTTACGATAGTCGCCCCATTACCTATTAGTGAAGTTTCCTTACCGCCAATTTCTATATTGTCAAAGACATTTTCCAGGCACCCATGCAACTGCACAATTTTGGCAGTATTGACAATCGACTGCATAATGGAAGTTTTGTTCGCAAGGGTCAAGTCAAAGTAATCGGTATCCAATTCTTCCTGTTCGCCATTAACTACCGTTGCAATGCAATGTTTAGCACCACTCATCTGAGTTCTGTTTAATGCAAGTGTACCATTGGAAATCTTGGTACCTTCATCAAATTGAAGGATACATCGATCTGGAATTTTAACTGTGGCCCCTGCAAGATCAATCTCGCCAGAAAATTCATATAATGTATTTGCCTTTGTAAGCATATCGCCTATGGAAGACATTATGGTCTCCTTATTTATCAGTATTCTATTCATAATTATCTACTTAAAACTATAGTGAAACGTATCCCCTATAATAATAGGTGGCGGAGAAGGGTATGAGGCGGAGTTCATATTCGCCTGAGAGTGTAGAGGGCAGGACAGTCTGGGTCTGTGCAGAATAGACAACGGTAGTATAAACAGTATCACCGTCCTCATCTTTGATATTAAGGACATAATCTGGATGACCAGTCTCGAACGATAATGTGAAGTCCTCAATATAAACCGTTGGAGGTTCCATCGGGGATTTTGGAATGTGATTGCCAATGGGGATATTTTCCTCTTTACTTACAGAAAGCGGAATTAACTCCTGTGCGATAGAACATGCACTTGCCATGAGAACAAATGCTAAACATAAAAATAGTCTTTTCATTTTCATCTTGTTATTTGAGTAATTGAAATTTGTCAATGCAAAATTATATCAATTACTTATATCTAACTCTGTTTTCTAGTACTATGATTTTACGCCTTTTTTCAGCGCATATCCATTTGATAATCAAAAGAATATGCATTGACCAATGAATTTTGTATGAAATATTAAGGAAAATGTTTTGACAAGAATGATAGAAGAAAGCATCTATCAGGAGTCTAGATTAATAGATTTTCCTTAATAATGTGTCAAATTCCTTTGAGGTTCCTATCTTTCCGAAAAGTTTCAAATTGAGACCTGTGCGTAGTTGGGTTATGACGGATGGGAGAATAGCCAACATTGAACTAATAGAATTTGGTTTGAAGTCTGCTCTAATCAGCAGGCAAACTTTATATTCTCTCTCATCCAAGTCTTGGCAATGGGTGACCATTAGTTCTGAGAAGTTGGGGTAGGCATTGAAAATGGCATCTTGAAATAATGTCCACTCTGTATTCCTCGGCTGTCTGCCTGTAATAGCAAGTTTGCAGAATTTCTCATATATGGCTGTTGCCTTGAATTGTCGTTGCACAAACTCCTGACCCGCTTTTTCCTTTTTCAGTATGGCTTTTCTAATTATATCTTGCTCGTGAATCAATTGCTCTTTTTCAGCAATTAGGTGTCGGTTCTGCTCTTTAAACTCTTGGAGTTGCTTGATATCTCGATGCGCTTGTTCTACCACTATAAGACTATGTTGGTATTCTCTTTCAATAACCTTACGTTTTTGTCTTACATACTGTAGATATAGGACAATGACGACAAGAACTGTAATTAATAAAAGAATGACAATAATAGAAATCCAAATATATACAAGACGACTTGTTGCCTTTTGTTTTTCCTGCCTGGCAATTTCCTTATGACGGGAATAATCGTACATTGAACTCATGCGCTCAACTGTTTCTGTTGTCTGTTGGGCATATAGAGAGTCATTCATGGCATAACTATATTCATAATACTTGGCAGCGGAATCAGGTTTGTTGAGTATCTTGTATGTTTCTGCCAAACCGTTTGCACCTGCATTCTGGTTGTTAAAGTCTTTGCCGTCACGCAATTCTTTGCGGAAGAAGTATTCGGCAGAATCTAACAATCCTGTTGAAAGGTAATAATTTCCTTTAACTCTGTAATAATACTCACGCCCAGCCTCTATATTGTGGTTTTCGTCAAATAGTCCCGATGTTGATTCATAAGCATCCATGTATTGCTTTGCTTTCATGTAATCGGCCTTATGAATTAATGTGCGTAATAAAACACCTAAAGATATAGCGGATTCAGCCTGATAGCCATATTGAGCAAATTGGTGAGCAACATTCTCGATTACATAGATTGCAGAATCTGTCATACCAAGTTCTTCATATGCATTACCTTTCAACTCATAATAAATTAGTGCATGAATAGTGTCCTTGGCTTGCCACGCATATTCTTCTGCCTTTTCGTTATACTTTATTTGTTCACGATAAAGCCCTTGATGATATAACACGCCACCCATCTGACCATAGACTCTGCTCAACTGGGCGTAGTCACAGTCTGCAGCGGTGGTGTCGGCACATTCGATGGCATCGTGGAAGCACTGAAGAGCCATGGGGGCCTCGCCATGCTCGTAATAGGCACGGCCAAGAAGATAGTGGGCTAACAACCGTTCGTTGGGGGTGCCATGGTCATCGAAGAACTGCATATAGGGCTCAACATCCTGTACGGTGAAAGGCTTGTCGGTGCGGTTGAGCACATTGATACTGTCGAGGCCAGCCCGCATCTTGGTACGTTCGGCCTCCGTGGTGCAGCAACAAAGTGCAAGCAACAATATAAAATATCCAATCAACCGTTTCATCGTTGCAAAGTTACGAAGAAAAAAGGAAATATAAAAAAAAGAGGGCAAATTCTTACGAACTTGCCCTCTTTTATCAAAAACAATACTGTTTTTATTACACGATGCCTAATGACATCATTATGTAACCTTGGCTTACGCCGAGTTTACACGATGCCCTGAGCCATCATGGCATTGGCAACCTTCATGAAGCCGGCCACGTTAGCACCCTTCACGTAGTTGATGTAACCATCAGCCTGAGTACCATACTTCACGCAGTTCTCGTGAATGTCGTTCATGATGCGCTTCAGGTAGTCGTCAACTTCCTTAGAAGTCCAGCTCAGACGCTCAGAGTTCTGAGACATCTCAAGACCAGATACTGACACACCACCAGCGTTAGAAGCCTTACCAGGAGCATAGAGGATCTTGGCATCCTGGAAGATCTTGATAGCCTCGGGCAGTGAAGGCATGTTAGCACCCTCAGCAACGGCGATCACACCATTGTCGATCAGGGCCTGAGCCTGCTCACCGTTGATCTCGTTCTGTGTAGCGCAAGGCAGGGCGATGTCGGCCTTCTCGTGCCAGGGGCGCTCACCAGCGTGATAAACAGCGTTGGGATACTCCTCTGCATACTCCTTGATACGTCCACGCTCCACGTTCTTCAGCTCCTTCACATACTCGAGTTTCTCCTGAGTGATACCATCGGGATCGAAGATATAACCGTCTGAGTCAGAGAGGGTCAAGGGGATAGCACCGAGCTGGATGCACTTCTCAGTAGCATACTGAGCCACGTTACCAGAACCAGAGATCAGCACCTTCTTACCCTTCAGTTCGATACCGCGGGTAGCGAGCATTGAAGTCAGGAAGTAAACACAACCGTAACCAGTAGCCTCAGGACGGATCAGTGAACCACCGAAAGAGAGACCCTTACCGGTCAGCACGCCCTGGAACTGGTGGGTGAGCTTCTTGTACTGTCCGAAGAGATAACCAACCTCACGGCCACCAACACCGATATCACCAGCGGGAACGTCCTCGTCCGGACCAATCACGCGATAGAGCTCGTTCATGAATGCCTGGCAGAAACGCATCACCTCAGCGTCGCTCTTGCCACGGGGAGAGAAGTCTGAACCACCCTTGGCACCACCCATAGGCAGTGTGGTCAGTGAGTTCTTGAAGGTCTGCTCGAAAGCAAGGAACTTCAGGATACCCAGGTTCACACTCTTATGATAACGGAGACCTCCTTTGTACGGGCCAATGGCGTTGTTGTGCTGGATACGGTAACCCATATTCGTCTGCACGTTACCCTTATCGTCCACCCATGTGATGCGGAACTCGTTCACGCGATCGGGAATGCAAAGACGCTCGATGAGGTTTGCCTTCTCGAATTCGGGGTGCTTGTTGTACTCCTCCTCGATGGTGGGAAGAACTTGGGAAACTGCCTGGATGTACTCCGGCTCATTGGGGAATCTCTGTTTCAGATCCTCTACAACTTTTGCTGCATTCATAATTTACTTAGTTTTTTTAGTTGTTTGTTATAACGTTTACTAATTATGGGTGCAAAATTACAGCAAAAAAATGAAATAACAAACATTTTATCAAAAAAAACTGCAAAAAAGTGTCTTTTTGTCACTTAATTGATATAAATCAAGTCAAAAGGATAAAACAGCGTATTGCTCTTGTGCTCGGGCACAAAAGAAGGGCTGCAACCATGTTGGCGCAGCCCTTCTCATATTATATAAAGATGTGTCTATTTACCCATGACGGAAAGCTTCGACTTGATCTTATCCACGTAGGCGTCGATAGTAGCCACAGCCACGATGTTCACCACGTCGCGCACATTGGCACCGAAGTCAATGAAGTGGATAGGCTTGTTCAGACCCATCTGGATCGGGCCGATGATCTCGGCGTCGCTGCCGAGCATCTGCAGCATCTTGTAAGAGGAGCGGGCAGAGGTGAGGTTGGGGAACACGAGCGTGTTCACCTTCTTGCCCTTCACCTTCGTGAATGGATACTCCTGATCTCTCAACTCGTTGTCGAGGGCAAAGCTCAACAGCATCTCACCGTCGATGGGCAGGTCTGGATAGAGTTCCTGCATCTTGGCAACCGTCTCCTTCACCTTCAGGGCGCCGTCGCTCGTGTTACTGCCGAAGTTGGAGTGCGATACGAGGGCGATGACGGGCTTCTCGTTGAAGAAGCGCACTGCCGTAGCGATAAGCTTCGAGATGTCGAGCAGCGTCTCACGGTCGGGGTTTTCGTTCACCAGTGTATCAGCGATATAATAGGTGCCCTTCGGAGAGTTGATGATGTGCATGGTACCGAAGTGCTTGTACTCGGGACGGATACCGATGACCTCATTAACTACCTTGATGGTATTTGAATACTTCGTGTAGAGACCTGTGATGAAGGCATCGGCCTCACCTGTCTCTACCATCATCATACCGAAGTAGTTGCGCTCGAACATCTTGTCGTTGGCTTCCTGGAAGGTATAACCCTCGCGCTGGCGCTTCTCAGTAAGGATGCGGGCATAGCGCTCGCGACGCTCCTGCTCGTTGGGGTGGCGGAGGTTCACGATCTCTATACCGTCGAGACTCAGGTCAAGACTCTTAGCCAACTTCATGATAACCTCGTCGTTACCCAATAGGATGGGGTAGCAGATACCCTCGGCCTTAGCCTGAACGGCAGCCTTCAGCATGGTGGGGTGAACGGCCTCGGCGAAGACCACGCGCTGTGGATGGGCGGCGGCGGTGGCATAGAGTTTCTGGGTCAGTTTTGTCTCTTGTCCGAGGAGCACTGACAGCGAGTCTTTGTACTCCTCCCAGTCCTCGATCTTCTTACGGGCTACACCGCTCTCGATGGCAGCCTTGGCCACGGCGGCACTCACCTCAGAGATGAGGCGGGGATCCACGGGCTTCGGAATGAAGTAGTCGCGACCGAAGTGTAGGTTATTCACCTTATACACATCGTTCACCACGTCGGGCACGGGCTGTTTAGCGAGGTTGGCGATGGCATGCACGGCGGCAAGTTTCATCTCCTCGTTGATGGCGGTGGCATGTACGTCGAGTGCGCCACGGAAGATATAGGGGAAACCGATCACGTTATTGATCTGGTTCGGATAATCGGTACGTCCTGTGGACATCAGTGTATCGGGACGGGCCTCCATGGCATCCTCGTAGGAGATCTCAGGCACAGGGTTGGCCAGTGCGAAGATCACGGGATCCTTGGCCATCGTCTTCACCATGTCCTTGGAAAGCACGTTACCCTTCGAGAGTCCCACAAACACGTCGGCACCGTTGACGGCCTCTGCCAGTGTGTGGATGTCAGTACGTGAGGTGGCGAAGAACTTCTTCTGCTCGTTCAGGTCCTGACGCTCGGTGGAGATCACACCCTTGGAGTCGAGCATGACGATATTTTCTTTCTTGGCGCCGATGGCCATATATAGTTTGGTACACGAAATGGCGGCTGCACCTGCACCGTTCACCACGATCTTCACCTTCGAGATGTCCTTGCCGATCACCTCCATGGCATTCTTCAGACCAGCGGCAGAGATAATGGCCGTGCCGTGCTGGTCGTCGTGCATCACGGGGATGTCAAGGGTTCTCTTCAGACGCTCCTCGATGTAGAAGCACTCCGGAGCCTTGATGTCCTCCAGGTTGATACCGCCAAAGGTGGGGGCGATACGCTCCACGGCCTCACAGAACTTTTCAGGATCCTTCTCGGCCACCTCAATATCAAATACGTCGATACCACCGTAGATCTTGAAGAGCAGTCCCTTACCCTCCATCACAGGCTTACCACTCATGGCACCAATATCACCCAAGCCGAGCACTGCCGTACCGTTGGAGATCACGGCCACCAGGTTACCCTTGTCAGTGTATTTGTATGCATTGTTGGGGTCTTCCTGAATTTCCAGACAGGGATAGGCCACGCCGGGAGAGTAGGCGAGACTCAGGTCGGTTTGTGTACGATAGGCCTTGGTGGGCTTTACTTCAATTTTGCCGGGACGTCCACTCTCATGATACTCCAGAGCGGCTTCTTTTGAGATCTTTACCATTGTGTATTGTGTATATTATGTATGAATATGCAAGTTATCCAATAAAAAAGAGGGGCTCTTGCGGCCCCCCCTGAGTAGTAGTCGATAGGGGAATCGAACCCCTATGCCAAGATTGAGAATCTTGTATCCTAACCATTAGATGAATCGACCGCGCGCATTCTGTTGGGGAACCCCTGCGGAAGGAGGGGGATTCGAACCCCCGGTACGGGAACCCGTACGGCAGTTTAGCAAACTGCTGGTTTCAGCCACTCACCCATCCTTCCAAGATGCTTTGTGTTAGAAACCGAGGGGTTATCTCCTCAAATGCGGGTGCAAAGGTACGACTATTTTTTCGAACCTGCAAATTTTTAGGCAACTTTTTTTGAAAAAGTTATTTGAAGGCAACAACCTCTGTCAACTCCTGATTCAGGTAGAATGTGTTTTGCAAAGTGTCACCCTCATGTACGTATCTCATTCTCAAGTATAAAAGGTCACCTTCTGGCATTTGTCCGTAGGTGATGTCCTTTTTGAATCCCTGGGCCCCGCGCTCGCGCATGATGCTGATGACGGAGTCGTTGATATGGCGCGTGGTGCCCAAATCAGCATAATCGCGGCTGGTGATCTTGTCAGGCTGCTCCATATTGGCTTCGACAAAGGTCTCTACCGTTTTCTCAGCATGATACTGCTGTCCGCATGAAGCGAACAGCAGCAGTGTCATACCTATTATTATATACGCGCGCGACTTCATTTCTGCGGAATGTTTTTAAGTACATCGAGCAGGTGGTCCCACACCATCTGGACGGTTGGGATAAGCAGTCGCTCTTCAGGCGAGTGAACGAATCGCAGGGTGGGGCCGAAACTTACCATGTCGAGGTTGGGGTAGCGCTCGGAGAAAAGACCGCACTCCAGTCCGGCGTGGATGCCGCGCACGATAGGATCCTTTCCGAAGAGTTTCTTGTAGGATTCCACGACGATCTCCGTCAGTTTCGAGTTGGCTTTCATCTTCCAGGCGGGATAACCGTCGGAAGAGACAGCCTCGGCACCTGCCAGTTCGAAGACGGCCTGGATGGTGGCGCACATATTGTCGAGGTTCGACATCACATTGGAGCGCTGGCTCGACAGGATATCGATGGTCGTTTCCGAGGTGTGGATGCTGGCGATGTTGCTGGAGGTCTCTACCAGACCGTTCAACTCTGGATCCTGACAGATGGCATAGATGCCGTTATCAACGGCCTGCACGGCCCAGATGAAGTTCTTGGCTACTTGTGGATCAATGACGGGAGCAGCATCCGTGCTCTCCATGTTCCATACCATCTGTGTATCCGTCACGTGGAACTCGTCCTCAACGTCCGAGGCGAACACGTTCCAGTCGGCACGCACGTTCTCCTTCAGGTCGTTGGGTACGGCGATCACGAAGTAGCCGTCGCGTGGGATGGCGTTATGCAACTTACCGCTGTGGAATTCTACCAACTGAACCCCTTCGTAGCGTTTCATTGTCTGGAAGATGAAACGGGCGAGGAGTTTGATGGCATTGGCGCGCTGCTTGTTGATATCGTCGCCAGAGTGTCCGCCCACGAGTCCCTTCAGTGAACCTTTCAGGAAGAAACTGCCCTGCAGAGCCTCCTGGCGCTTGAAGGTGAACTTGGCTGTGGTATTACGACCTCCTGCACAACTGACGAAGATCTCACCCTCGTCTTCTGAATCGAGGTTGATCAAATAGTCACCCGTCATAAAACCAGACTTCATGCCTTCGGCACCTGTCAGTCCTGTCTCCTCATCACGGGTAAAGACGCACTCGATGGGACCGTGCTCGATATCGTCAGAGGCAAGGATGGCCAGTTCCATGGCACAGCCGATACCATCGTCGGCACCTAATGTCGTACCCTCAGCCGTCAGCCATTCTCCATCGACATAGGTTTTGATGGCATCCTTGTCAAAGTCAAACTCTACATCGACGAGTTTGTCGCACACCATATCCATGTGACTCTGCAGGATCACCGTCTTGCGGTTCTCCATGCCCTTGGTGGCAGGCTTGCGGATGATCACGTTGCCCGTCTCATCAACCTTGGTGTCCAGTCCGTGGCTCTCGCCCCAGTTCCGTAAGTATTCAATCATCTTTTCCTCACGCTTTGAAGGGCGGGGAATTTCGTTAATCTTCGCAAATTCAGCGAATACCACAGCGGGTTTTAAATCGTTTTTATTCATTATTAATGTATTTTTTAATGTATAATCTTTAATGTTTAATCTTTTATTCGTAACTTTGCAGCGCAAAATTACAAAAAATGATTGAAACTCTGCTCATTAGTGCGTTAATAATTGCTATTGGGATGGCTTTTTTCTGCGTGAAACTGTTTTTCAGGAAGGACGGGAAGTTCTCCTCGCAGCATATCCATGATTCTGAGGCCATGAAGGAGCGTGGTATTCATTGCGTGATGGACCAGGACCGCGAGATGCGCACACCGAGCAAGTATGCTGTCAGTGAAAGATAAACTTAAACATTAGAATATTAAAATGAAAAAGTACATTTTCTCTGCACTTGCCATCGCAGTCATGATGGTTTCGTGCAACAATGCAAGTTCCAAGATGGACGAGCAGCCCGTCGCTGCCGATTCTGCTTCTGGTATGAAGATCGCCTATGTTGAGGTGGATTCACTGATGACCCAGTATGACTTCGCCAAGGACTACAGTGTGACTCTTCAGAAGAAATCGAACAATGCCCGCAACACGTTGACCCAGAAAGGCAATGCCCTGCAGGCTGCCGTGAACAATTTCCAGCAGAAACTGAACAATAATGGCTTTACCAGCCGTGAGCAGGCTGCCAGTCAGCAGGCTGCCATCGAGCGTCAGCAGCGCGACCTTCAGGAACTGCAGGCTCGTCTGGAGAATGAACTGGCCAACGAGACGGCCAAGTTCAACGAGGCTCTCCGTGACTCCCTTCAGAATTTCCTCAAGGCCTACAACAAGGACAAACAGTATGATCTGATTCTTTCCAAGGCAGGTGACAATATCCTTATGGCCAATAAGAAGTACGACATCACCAATGATGTTATCAATGGCCTGAATAAACATTATAAGCCTGTTAAGAAAGATGATGCTGCCTCGAAAAAGGAAGAGAAGAAATAAATCCTGAGATTCATGGAAACAACAATCCCCAGCCGCGGCTGGGGATTGTTGTTTCTATGATGTCCTTCGGATGACCAGCATGGTCATGTCTCTGCTCTGGGGTGTGCTCTCTACGAACTTGTCGATGGCCTTCTGTATGTTTTCGACGAAGGGCTTGGGAGACGGATCCAACTTCATGGCCTGAAGGGCTGCACCGTGTACCATCTTCTCGCCATATTGCCTTCTCTTGGAGTTCCTTGCAAGTGCCAGTCCATTGGTGTAAAGGAAGAGCATCGCTCCTTTCTCGATGGTTATCTCCTGAGCCGTGAAGTCCCAGTTCGGTCTTGTACCTATGGGCACATTCTCGTCGATAGGCAAATGGTTCACCTCATCGGTCAATAGGAGTGGGGCCATATGTTCTGCATTACAGTAGGTCAGTTGCCAGGTTTCCAGATCGAGAACACCGACGAAGAGCGACACGCCTCTCTGTTTTTCGCCGCTCATGGTGAGGGCGTTGTTGATGAAGTTCACAATCACCTCAGGTCTGTCCTCATGATATGAGATATTCCTGAAGAGAGCCCAGGCCATTCCGGCCAATACGGCTGACTGTGCTTCCTTGTCAATGGGGTTCCCGATACAGAAAAACAGTTTTCCGTCGCGGATCAGGCAGTCGTAGAGGTCACCGCAGGCACCGTTGCCCGGTATGAGACTGGCATAGAGTCCGAGTCCTCGGTACTTGGGCAGTTCCATGGGTATCATCCTCTGTTGGATGCTTTCTGTGATGCGGTGCTCTGTAGCAGCCCGTTCCTTCTCTGTCGTCTCCTTCTCCAGAATGTCGTAGTCTTCCTCCAGACTCTGGTAGGCTTCCTTTATCTTCAGGTTGGAATGGCGGCGAATGATGAGATAGACGATGAATCCCAGAATTACCAGACCCAAGATGCCTAACAGTCCGTAGGTTTTCATTCGTTCGTCCTTGGCTTTTTGTTCCGTCATCTGCTCTACCTTCTGTACGATAGTGGCCTGTTCCTCTGCATCAGTGGCTTTGGCCTGTTTGAAGGCTTTGTCGAGAGCGTTGCTAATCTGGAGACTGACGGCTATAGCCGAATCCCTACGCCCGGCAAGTAGGTTGGCCTGATACTTCTTCAGTACGAGGTCCTTGATGTCGTCTATCGAGTAGGAACCCTTGCGCTGGCCCAGTATGGCGTCCAGACTGCTGTAGTTGTCTGCAGCCTCTTCCCAGCGGTTGGCAGCAACTAGGTAGTCGTTAGCGTTGATGCGTCCTTCAGGGGTTTGGCTATAATCCGTGTTCAGGTAATTCTCATAAACATTTGCTGCCTCTGTTTTCCTATCAAGACCTTCCAGTGCGATGGCCTTGTAGATTGCGAAGCGCGCTACCTGCTTGTCCACGTAGTCAGCGTCAGTACTGGGCCTCTGTTCATATTCTCCCAGCAGTTCTCCGAAGTGACCGATCCAGTTTAGTGCAGCCATATAGTTCTTGGTCTGGTTACAGGCGAAGGCAATGTTGACTAATCCAGCGATGGCATTCTTGTAGGCCTCGTCGGTATGATCATTTTCTATATTGCTCAGATGTATTTTATAGGCACGCTCGAAGCCGTCGAACGTTGATTCGCCGGAATAGCCGAGTCCTGCCTGACAACAGCCGATGTAGATGAGCAGGTTCACGTAATCACTGATACTGTCGCATTCCAACTGTTCCAGCCGTTGTGATGCGGGAATGGCGATCTTCAGAGCATTCTCATAGTCCCCCCTCACACTGAGTAGATTAGTGAGACGGCTGGCACTCTTGGCGTAAAAATTCACATTCTCCTCGCTGGTGGATTTAGCGGCCGCATCCATGGATGCTTTCCAATAGAACTCGGCCATACGCAGTTTTTTCATCCTGTCACTGGCATATCCGAGCCAATAGTATGCTTTTGCGGGTGCAATGACACCTGTACGTTCCAAACTATCAGCCAGTTGTAATATCTGGTTATAGTCTTTTTTCTTGTAGGCAGTTTCGATGAGACTGTCTGCTTTCTTGCTAAGTTTCTGTTTGTCCTCTTCGCCACAGGCTGTCAAAAGCAGGATTGTTATCAAGACAATCCCCCATTGTCTAAACTGTTTCATATTGTTTTAAACTTAATAGTGTTTATAATCTGGTGCAAATATACAAATTATTTTTATAAAACGAATTATTTGTGGTAAAAAGTTTATGTATTGATTATTGGGTACTAAAAAAGGAGCACCCGATTAGGATGCTCCTTTTTTTATGGAAGGGTTGGCGGAGATCGCCAACCACTATTTCGGAATTACTCGCTCCAATCTTCCTGAGACTTGCGGATGTAAGTCTTGTAACGGATCTGAGCCATCTTCTGGGCCTCGGCGAAGAGCTCTTCGGCCTCGTTGGGATAAGCCTTCTTCACTGACAGATAGCGAACCTCACCGAGCAGGAAGTCGTGGAAGTTCTCCCAGTTAGGCTCCTTAGAGTCGAGTGAGAATGGGTTCTTGCCTTCCTCAGCCAGAGCTGGGTTGAAGCGCCACAGGTGCCAGTAACCGCACTCAACAGCCTTCTTCTCCTCGGCCTGGCTCTTACCCATACCGCCCTTGGCCTTCAGACCGTGGTTGATACATGGAGCGTAGGCGATGATGATTGAAGGTCCGTGCCAAGCCTCGGCCTCGCGGATGGCCTTCAGGGTCTGAGCGTGGTCAGCACCCATAGCAATCTGTGCAACATATACATAACCGTAAGTGGTAGCAATCATACCCAGATCCTTCTTGCGGATGCGCTTACCCTGAGCAGCGAACTGAGCGATAGCACCAAGAGGAGTAGCCTTAGAAGCCTGACCACCGGTGTTGGAGTAAACCTCAGTATCGAGTACGAGGATATTTACGTCCTCACCAGAAGCAATCACGTGGTCGAGACCGCCGTAACCGATATCGTAAGAAGCACCGTCACCACCGATGATCCACTGGCTGCGCTTCACGAGATAGTGATCAAGCGTCTGGAGTTCCTTGCAAACGGGGCAGCCCTTAGCGGCGCTCTCAGCGATGCACTTGCGGAGCTTCGGAGCAATCTCCTTGGTCTTCTCAGCGTCGTCCTTGTTGTCGATCCACTCCTGAGCGAGAGCCTTGTACTCGTCGCTGGCGTTGCCGTCGATCATCTCCTGCAGCAGCTTAGCCACGCGCTCCTTCATCTTCTTGTTACCAAGAGCCATACCGAGACCAAACTCGCAGAAGTCCTCGAACAGAGAGTTGTTGAATACAGGACCCTGACCCTTCTCGTTCTTCGTGTAAGGCGTAGAAGGAATAGAAGCAGAGTAGATTGAAGAACAACCGGTAGCGTTGGCAATCATCTGACGATCACCGAACAGCTGAGAGATGAGCTTCACGTATGGAGTCTCACCGCAACCAGAGCAAGCACCAGAGAACTCGAACAGAGGCTGTGCGAACTGAGAGTTCTTAACGTTGCTCTTGATGTCAACCAAATGCTGCTTAGAAGGAACTTTTACTAACTTGTCCCAATCGGCAGCCATCTTCTTGTTCTCGGTTGTATCGGGGTTGAACGGAACCATGGTGAGGGCCTTGCCAGTCTTAGGATTACCTGGGCAGATGTCAGCACAGTTGCCGCAACCCAGACAGTCGAGTACTGAAGGCTCGATGACGAAGTGCATGCCCTTCATAACTGCTGGAGCCTTCATCTCGAGAGTCTCGAGACCGTCGAACTGAGCGAGCTCCTCGTCGGTAAGAACGAATGGACGGATAGCAGCGTGAGGACAGATGTAAGCACACTGGTTACACTGGATACAGTTGTCCTTGTTCCAAGCGGGAACGAAGGCCTCAACACCGCGCTTCTCGTAAGCAGCAGTACCTACCATCCAAGAACCATCGGCTGTACCGAACTTAGCAAAGTCGGATACCTTCAGCAGGTCACCGGCCTGAGCGTTGATAGGACGAACGAGTTCCTTCACGAATGCGGGAGCGTTGTCGGCCTTAGGCTCATCGTCGGGCAGGTTAGCCCACTCGGGCTTCACCGTGAACTGCTTGTACTCACCACCACGGTCAATAGCGGCATAGTTCTTATCAACCACATCCTGACCCTTGGCACCGTAAGACTTCAAAGCAGCGGCCTTCATCTTCTCGACGGCCAGTTCAACGGGGATAACCTCGGTGATGCGGAAGAAGGCACTCTGAAGGATGGTGTTGGTGCGGTTGCCCAGACCAATCTCCTGTGCAATCTTCGTAGCGTTGATGGTATAAACGGTGATATTGTTCTCAGCGAAGTAACGCTTTACCTTGTTTGGCATGAACTTCTCCAACTCAGCGTCGTCGAAGATGGTGTTCAGCAGGAACTGACCATTCTTCTGCAGACCACGGGTCACGTCGTACATGTGGAGGTAAGCCTGAACGTGGCAAGCTACGAAGTTAGGTGTGGTCACCAGGTAGGTAGAGCGGATGGGGGTGTCACCGAAACGCAGGTGAGAGCAGGTGAAACCTCCCGACTTCTTAGAGTCGTAAGAGAAGTAAGCCTGACAGTACTTGTCGGTGTTGTCACCAATAATCTTCACGGAGTTCTTGTTAGCACCTACGGTACCATCAGCACCCAGACCGAAGAACTTAGCCTGGAACATGCCAGTGCCACCGAGAGCGATCTCGGGAACCTCGGGCAGAGAGGTGAAGGTCACATCATCAACGATACCAATGGTGAAGTGGTTCTTGGGCTCAGGCATAGCGAGGTTGTTGAATACGCTGATAATCTGAGCAGGAGTGGTGTCGTGAGAACCGAGACCGTAACGGCCACCGACGATCAGAGGACGATCCTCAACATCGTAGTAAGCATCCTTCACGTCGAGGTACAGAGGCTCGCCGTTAGCACCGGGCTCCTTCGTGCGGTCGAGGACGGCAATCTTCTTCACACTCTTGGGAACACTTGCAAGCAGATGCTTGATAGAGAACGGACGATAGAGGTGAACAGAGATCATACCAACCTTCTGGCCCTGACCGTTCAGGTAGTCGATAGCCTCGCGGGCAGCATCGGTAGCAGAACCCATGAGGATAATCATGCGGTCGGCATCCTTAGCACCATAGTAAGAGAACAGGTGATACTCACGACCTGTGATCTTAGAGATCTCACCCAGATACTTCTCAACTACCTCGGGAACTGAATCATAGTAGGGGTTACAAGCCTCACGGTGTGTGAAGAAGGTCTCGGGGTTCTCAGCGGTACCGCGAGTGATAGGACGCTCGGGGCTCATAGCACGATCGCGGAAACGCTTGATGTACTCTTCCTTCACCAGCGGACGGATATCCTCCTGATCCATGAGTTCGATCTTATGGTACTCGTGAGAGGTACGGAAACCGTCGAAGAAGTTTACGAAGGGCACCATCGTCTCGAGAGTAGCCAGGTGAGCCACAGCGGTCATATCCATTACCTCCTGTACAGAGCCCTCGCAGAGCATAGCGAAACCAGTCTGACGGCAAGCCATCACGTCCTGATGGTCACCGAAGATACAGAGAGAGTGAGAAGCCAGTGTACGGGCAGAAACGTCGAATACGCAAGGAATCAACTCACCGGCAATCTTGTACATGTTAGGGATCATCAACAACAGACCCTGAGAAGCGGTAAATGTGGTGGTGAGGGCACCAGCCTGCAGTGAACCGTGAACGGCACCGGCTGCACCAGCCTCAGACTGCATTTCCTGAACAGAGACGTTCTGGCCCCAGAGGTTCTTACGACCACGGGCAGCCCACTCGTCAACATGCTCCGCCATAGGAGATGACGGCGTGATGGGGTAGATAGCAGCTACCTCTGAGAACATATAGCTCACGTGAGCCGCAGCCTCGTTACCATCACAGGTGATAAATTTCTTTTCTTTAGCCATTTTTGTAAAATATAAAATGAATTACTAACTATGTATTTGTTTAATTATAATTGTTTGTGTCAACTTAATAGAGGAATCCAAGCAGCCATAGCGGTATCTGATTGTCCTTGCCGATCTCCGTGTTATAGCGGGCATAGATGACATCTGGCGCATATCGCTGCTTACCAGGCATCTTGGCATCCATGATACGGAACTTGAGTTTCTCATCAACGATAAAGTTGCAGTCGCGGTTGCCAGTATTGACCTTATGGTCTTTCCACATCGAGTTGACAAAGAAGGTCTCCATAGCCTCCTGCTTATCTACCTTGATGGGATAGATGGCGTACATCAGGTTGGAGTTATGCAATAGAATCTTTGCTGGTTTCTTGGGGAAGTCCTGTCCGATGGGGTAGATCAGGTTCAGCAGACGTGCATCAGTCAGGTACTTGATGTAGTTCATCACCGTGGCGCGGCTGGTTTCGATGTCTTGTGCCAGCTTACTCACGTTGGGGGCCTTTGCCGGACCTTCCTCGGCGATCTGGTAGAACAACTTCTTGATCTTCGTCAGATACTTCAGTTCAATCTGCTTGATGAGCAGGATATCCACCTCTGTCATCATATTCATCGTCTTCAACAGGTTCTCACTATAGTTGCGGTGCTCTTGGAAGAAGGGATAGAAACCGTGATGAATATAGTCTTGGAAATAGCGGTTGGGTGATGCTTTTGGTAATATCTGTTTAATGATGTGCTCATGATCCCTCAGGATTTCCTCTAAGGTGTAAGGACGGAAATTGTTGCCCGTCTGTAGGTTGATGAATTCGCGGAAAGAGAATCCACGTAGGTTATACGACTGTACGATGCCGTTGAGTTCTGGGTTTTCATCTTTCAGGCGCATCACACTACTACCAGTGAATACAATCTTCAGGTTGGGGTAGAGGTCGTAGCACTTGCGGAGTTCTGAACTCCAGTCTGGCTGTTTGAACACCTGATCGATGAGTAGTACGCGTCCACCGCGCTTATAGAAACTGCCTGCAAACTCGGAGATGCCGTGCCCCTGAAAGTAGAAGTTATTCATGTTGATATACAGACATTGTTTGTCTTGTGTATCAAAGTGTTCTTTGGCATATTGCAGGAGAAAGGTCGTCTTTCCGACACCACGCGTTCCCTTGATACCGATCATGCGATCACTCCAGTTGATCTCATCCATAAGGGTGCGTCGCACTGGCGCGTTAGTATGCTCGACAAGGTATCTGTGCGTCCTGAAAAATGCTTCCATCCTGAGCGATTTGTTTTAAAACAGCTGCAAAGGTAATCATTTTTCTGCAAAATGCAAAGTCTAAATAGCAAAATCTTATTAAATTCTGCTATTTTCCTTGTTTTATGTCAGAATTGATAAGATATTGAAGCCATCAACGTGCGGCCCCGCTGGAACATGGGTTGTTTTCTCAGATTAGAACCACAGAGATAGCGATCGGTGTTCAGGATGTTCTCGCAGTCGAGTGACAATTGCAGGTGGTTGCGGTAGTCATACTTCATACCGAGGTCGAAAAGCATCGTTCCATCCACATAGAAATCGCTGGCTTCCTTGTTGGTATAGTTCAGCTTTCGGCCTTCATAAGAGGCGTGACCATAGACCTTGAGCTTGTGGTTGGCTGTCTGTAAGAGTTTATAGGCTCCGTGGAGGTTCAGCGTGAAATGGGGCACGCCCGTCACCTTCTTCGCATTCCTATTATAATAATAGTACTCACTACTGATGTCATGACAGTAATATGCAGAGAGATAGCAGGAGAGACGCTGATGGGCGTATCGGGCTGTGGCTTCTACGCCCATATTCTTAAGGTTGCCCTGGTTCTTGATGGCATCATCTTGAAAATCCTCAGGTCTTGTATTCCAGCGCATGAGGTTGGTGTACTTATTATAAAACAGGTTCACCTCATAATTCAGGTGCAGTGGGACGATTCTTCCCATGGCTGACAACTGAACCGACGAAAGGCGAAGAGGATTCGTTTCGTAGAGTTCGTCGAACAGATAACGGTAATAGAATGCCAGGTCGGCGAAGGCCTCTGAATAAGAAAGTTTCAGGCTGAACCGGTCGTTGGGGACATACATAAGTGCCAAGCGGGGCGACAGGGCTGTCACATTATCTTCCTTTCGGTATTTCAGGTCGTAGCGCAGACCTACATTCATAATCAGTTCGGGCAGAAGGTGGTGCTTGTCCTGCAAGAAGAAAGAGAGGTTATCTTCCTTACCCTTACTGATGGCGTCTTCATAGTTGAACCTTCCGAAATCTATACTTTCAAAGTTGGTTCCAGTAAAGAAAAAACGAGAATGGAGGGAGAAATGCTCGTATTGGCTACCGACCAGGAGACTTCCTTTCATCGTACCAAGACGATAGTCGGTGACCAGTTTGAAAGATCCACCCAACGCGGTTTCCTTGTAATTCTGGTAAGAAGACTCACCCATTATCTCTACAGTATCGATAACCAGTTGCCCGTCGGCATCATAAATGAGGTTACCTTTATCGTCGCAAGCCGGACTTTCGCTCCTCATATAATCATGAGTCACTTCATATTCACTGATGGAGTACCAGTCGCCATAAAGAGATGCATTGAGAGAGAGCCTGCCCAACTGACGGAAATAGGCCAACTCGGCATGCGTCTCTTCGGTGCCATAACCAGGTTTGATCCCGTTAATGGAGGGATAGAGGTCATAGTCATAGCCACTATCAGAACTGGTCTGATAGAGTTTTTTGGTATTTTTCCGGCTGAACATCAGGTTAAGCCCCTTCAACTTGAAGGTGATACCAAAGTCGTAGGATGGGGTGCCCCTGTAACTGCCCACGTAAATCCGATTGGGTCCCCCATAGGTTTTTTTCATAATGCCTAAATCATAGAAAGGGATCAACAGGTCGGCATAATAGCCCTCGCCATCGCTGAAATGCCGTATCTGTCCGTCAGAGTTGTAGAACGATGTCCAGACCGTGATGTCGGCATCCATAAACTGCGTGCCCATCAGGAAGTCGGCCTTATGGGTCGTATAGGAGCCGTAACCATAACGGACCTTGCCTCCATTGATGTTACGACCACTCTTGGTGATGATATTGACAACGGCCGAGAGAGCCACATTGCCATAGAGTGACGAGGCCGGGCCACGGAGTACCTCGATATGGTCAATCTTCTCGGTGCTAATGGAATAACCTGTGGCGCCAACATTATTAAAATGGTTGTTCAGACGATGGCCGTTCTCCATGATTAGAATCAGTTCCTGATCTTTGGCGTAGGCTCCGTGCATGGCCAGGTTTTCACCAGGGTCATAGGCGATTACCTCGGTCATTCCAGGCACATAGGCTGCCAGAATCTGGTTGAGGTTCTTGTTGTAGCCTAATTCCTCTATCATCTCCGCCGTGATAATCGTGATGGGTACAGGGGCCTCGTTAACACTTTCACTCTGACTGGAGGCCGTGGTGATGGTGGTGCCCTGCTTGATTTCGTTGATCAGGTCGATAAATCGTGGTGGATAATCTACAGTAGGTGTATAATATGGATTTTCTGTAAGCACCAGTTCTGCATACATTCTCGCCCCCTCAAAATCATCGAGTGCCAGACAACAGAGCGACAGCAGACGGTATCCACCGAGGCGATAAGAACTCGACAAATTGTGAACACAGCCTTCGAGCATGTTTTTGGCTACCTGTATCCTTCCTATCTGGTACTCCGTTTCTGCCTGCTCGTAGATCTGACGGGGAGAGGTGTCCTGTGCACTGGCAGAGAGTGTTGTCAGCAGAAGTCCTAAGGCTGTCGTATAGAATTTCTTTCTGTTCATCTTTTGACAGGTATGGTGAGTATGAAGGTGGTGCCTTCGCCCTCTGTTGAGTCGAAGGTGAGCTTGCCTCCATGTTTGTTCTCGATGATGTCCCGTGTGATGCCCATGCCAAGGCCAGTGCCCTGACCGATGGGCTTGGTGGTATAGAAATTATCGAAGAGCCGCTGCTTCACCTCGTCGTTCATACCCTCACCGTTGTCGGCAATGGTGATCTTGACAAAACTGCCATCGAGACCAACGCCCACGGAGATCTGGGGCTTATAGCCGTCGTCTGCCGTCTGTGCCTTCTTCCACACGGTGTAGCAGGCGTTGTTCATCAGGTTCAGCACAGCCCGGCTCAGATCTTGTGGGATCACCTCCACCGGTGGCATACCGTCCTGATACTGCTCATGGATACTCACGTTGAAGCCCTTGTCCTTTGCCCGCATAGCGTGGTAGGAGAGCCATACGAATTCTTTCACGATCTTCCGGATATCGGTCGGGATGAACACATTGGCCTTGCCACGTGAGATCAGCAGGATATCCTGTATAATACTGATGGCGCGATCTCCGTGCTCCGTGATCTTTGCCATGTTCTCCTGTAGGTTGGCAATAATGTCTTCCACCTCTTCGCAGTCGTCGGCGGACAACTTGTTCTTGTTGTCTTTTAAGATTGCCGTCAGGTCATTCAGGAGTTTGTCTGACATCTTGCTGAAGTTGATGACGAAGTTCAGGGGGTTCTGAATCTCGTGGGCGATACCCGCACTGAGCATGCCCAGCGATGCCAGTTTCTCTTGTTTCTCCAATTGCTCCTTGAGCGTTTCTGTCTGTTGTTGCATAAGCTTTTATTCTTTGATAGCGGGTAAGGTGACAGTAAAGTCCGTGTATTCATTCTTGATAGACTTGACGGTGATGTCGCCGCCGTAGTTCTGTATGACATCATGACTCAGGTAAAGGCCGATTCCTGAGGCCTCGCCCGTGGTCTTCGTGGTGAAGAAGGGGTCAAAGATCTTGTCGATGATCGTTTCTTCGATGCCGATACCGTTGTCGTGGAAGCACAGGGTGATCGTCTCGCCATTGGAGGATACTTTCAGCGACACCTCGGGAGTGAAGGCCGCCTGTTTCACTTTCTTCATAACGGCGTAGATACTGTTGCCCAAGAGACTCATGAACGTCTTGCTCAACAACTCTGGATTGCCATTAACATAGAGTGGGGTGTCGGGGTAGTCGAACGTGAGGTTGATCTGGTGCTCCTGGATCTCCTTCTGGAAGTAGGTGCCCACCATCTCCTTGTCCTGATGGAGCACGCTGCGGAGATCCATCCTGACGATACCACCGCTACGGTCTTTCAGCATCTCCTCCATGGCCTTGAGCGTGCGCGTGGTGTTCTGTCCGTGTTCACTCACCTTCTGCAGGTTGCCTGTGAGCATGCCCAGCACGTCCATCGTATCTTCATAATTCTCTTGGTCCATGTGGTCCTTCTCGTCCTCGATGTTGGCCTCGATGTCCTTCACGAGTCCTTCCGATAGTTTTGAGAAGTTGTTGATATAGTTCAGCGGGTTCAGAATGCGGTCGATGAGGCCCTTTGTCAGTTTACCCACGGTGGCCATCTTTTCCTGCTTTACCAGTTCCTTATGGGTGCGCTTCACCTCTTCCGTACGTTCCTCCACGATTTTCTCCAGCCTCTGCTTGTCTCTCTCCAACTTATGCAGGCGCCACTGTAGGATGAGTGTGACGATCAATCCCAGCAGTATCAGGTAGAGTAGGTTCATATACCACCGCATATAGAAGGGGTAGTCGATGCTGAAACTGATCTCCGTAATTTCCGTCTCGCGTCCGAATGCATCGCGCGCCTGTACCTTAAAAACATAGTCACCAGGGGACAGGTTGAGGTATTCCGTGCTGTGCCTATCGGCCCAAGCGCTCCATTCACCGTCATTCAATTTGTGGCGGTAGAGGTTTTCTCCCACCACCGGCTCATAATCGAGCGAGAAATAGAAGCGCAGGTTGCGGTGGTTACTGCTCAGTGGCGGGAGCGTTTTTGGCAGTTCTCCGAAGCCGCCCCAAATGACACTGTCCCTGCCCAGTGTGATATGTCGGATTAGCAGTCGTGGCATGGTCTGAAGGGCTGGCTCTTCCATGCCAGTCTTGATGATGGTCACGCCCTGGTCTCCTCCGAGCCACACCTCGTCGTCCTCCATAAAGATGGCGCGGATGGTGTTTTTGCTGATGGGAAACAGCAACTGGTCAAGGTCTGTGAGCCGCTGGCCGTTTTTCCATCTGTACAAATTCTTACCCTCGTAGTCCGTGAGCCAGGTGACTCCGTTCTTATCTGTATGAGCAAAGAGGGGATAGGGGAAGGGACTGGTGTCTTCGGCCTTCACGTATAACACCTGACGATCTGTCTGCACCAGTGTGGCGACGATCTCTTCTGAGGTATTCTTATAGGGCTTGAATTCATGGCCTTTTTTAGTCTTGTACCAGATTTCGCCGTACATGCTCTGCAACCAGATCGTCCCATTGGGATCCTTGATGATCTTGGTGGTCTTGTCCAGTTCGCAGATCTTCTTTCTCGCCATATTGCCTATCTGGGTCAGATAGACACCGTCGATCTCTCCGCTATAGAATTGTGTGCCGTCGTCAAGTAGGGCAGTGGCACTGGTGGTCGTGAGTTGTCGGACAGAGCCGTTGGAAGCGATGTGGTAGATACCGTTACTCGTGGCGGCCAGAAGACCGATGCTGCTCTTGGTGAGTGCCCAACAGGCATGACTGATGCCACTCACGCTCTCAAACGATCTCCCTTCCAGACGGAAAAGACCGTTGACGGTGCCCACATATTTCCTGTGCTCATATTCCCCGATGGCAAAGACGTCGCCTTTCAATCCTTCATGATCGGCGAAATGCGTGTAGGCAGAAGGAACGCCCAGCGAGAATACGCCATTCTCGGATGCACCCCAGAGCACACCGTGCCCGTTGTATGATACCCACATGACGTTATTTGTAGCCAGACCGTTCTTCTCGCTGATGCTATACAGTTCGTGGCCTTCTTCATCGGCGATGACGACGCCGTGGCCTTTCTTCACCAACGCTTTCATACCGTTGCCCAACGGTTCCTCTTGGGTGATGTCTGTCAGCACCACTATCTCGTTTTTGTCATCGATGGCTTCTGTTTGGATAATGTCCGTGAGTCCTATACTGAGCGGCTTGTCGCTGATTACTTTGCTGACAAAGACACTGTCGTCTTTCACTCCGTAAACCTTACCGTTGTTGGAGACAAAATACAGTTGGTCGCCTTTCTCCCATATCTCCAGAACCTCACCCTGGAAGGAGTCTGTCTTCCCCACTCTGTGAAGATAAGGCTCACCGTTATATTTGGCACTGATCCTGCCGAAGAAGTTATAGCCGCCAGCCCAGACCACACTGTCCTTGTCGATATAGGTAACAGTGACACGCCTGTTGCCAGGGGTATGGATCACGTGCCAGGCCTCATTGTCGTAAAAGAGCAGACCTTCGAAATTGGCGATATATACGTTACCTCCTTTGCCCGTATTGACGTCGAAATTAATGTCATTGGCATGATACTCCTCGGCCAGGTGGTTACGCAGGAATGGAATACCCTGGGCGAAGGAAGCGAGAAGGGAGAAGTGAAAAGCGAAAAGTATCAGCAGTCGCTTCATGGCTTCACCTCCTTTCCGTCGTTGGTGAATGATTCATAGGGCACGTTAGGACCGATATAATAGTTCCACTCGCTTTGCGTGAAGTTGCGCTTCAGTCTCTTTTGTACCATCTCTGCCATGATGGGTATTGAGACGAGAGCCTCTGCCAGATGTCCCTTCTGGTTGCCTACCCACAGGTGGTTCACGCCGATGTCGAACGAGAAGTGCAGAATCCAGCAGTTGTCACTATAAAGCGTTACGGGTTCAGTCCTGTCTTTGGTAGCATCCCACATGTTCACAGTACCGTCAAGACTTGAGGAGTAAAGGTTGTTCCCGTTGAATCTCAGTTTTGTGACGCGTGAGCGATGACCAATAAACTTTTTCACAACACCATTATTGTTTATCAAGTAGATGTTGCCGTCGTTCATGCCAAACACTTTATATTGCTTGTTGCTGACATAGGAGATTATCTGCCCGGTTACGGGCGATTTCTTGGCCACAATCTCGTCTAAACTCTTTACCTCATATATGTTACCTTTGTCGTCGAAGAGTAGGGGATTTTTGTTGCTTGAACCCGAACTGACGATGTGGAAATCCACATGGCGTACTCTGATCATCTCCGTAACAGGGTCGAAGAGCGCGATGGCGTCTTCTCCGATGATGAGCGTATTCTTGCCCAGCGGCGACATCTTCGTGGGATTGGTTATGCCCTTTATCTCCAGAATCTTGGTGCTAGTCATGGTCCTGATCACCAGATGCCCCGTACGGCTCAGGGCATAGATGATATTCTTATCCATGTCAGGATAAACATTGCGGAAGTCGTATTTCTTGTCGAAGAACAGGGTTTTGCTTACCAACTTATCGCCCTCTTTCTGATGTCTCTGTATTTCTCCGTAACTGCTCACGGTCAGTATATTCTTGCCATCACGCGTCAGCATCTTGGTGTTGGTGATGGCACCTTCGTGCACATCCCATTTGCTCGTGCTTTGACTGGCCAGTGAGAGGGGCTGATAGATGGAAGGGTTATACACGTCACCGCCATATTTCCAGGTGAAGTGATAGGCTGCATAAGTCAGAAGATCAGAGAGTTCCTGATTTCCGATATGGTGTTGCGTGATGGCCATTGACCCCAGCGAACGTCCCAGTGAGATAAAGCTCAGTGTGTCAGTCATGCGCTTTGAGAGTTCCGCCTGAATGCGCTGGTGCTCGGCTATTTTCCGCTGTTGCTCTGCCTGGTCGAAAGCATCGAGGGCCTTGCGCTCCGAGGCGATGGCGATTTGCTGGGCGACGATGGCGTTATGACGCTCTTCTTCTGAGCGCTCGCGCAACTCGTTGGCGATCTTCGTCTGCTGCATAGCCTCCTCGCGCTGTTCGTCGGAGATGACCTTCTGTTCGTTGGCGATTTCCTCCATCTGTTGACTCACGCTCTTCTTTACGGCCGATATCCTCTCTTGACGTCGTAGTTCTGCCAGTTCCGACTGGAGTTGGGCATTGCGTTTCTCCGAGCCGTACCATCCCGCGAAGCCTGCCAGGACAGCGCCTGTCAGGACCACACCGATAGCGGCACAGGATATGATCTCTTTCCTATTCACGCCTTACGTTTCAAAACCAGCATCGTGATGTCGTCGCTCTGCTCAGCCTCTTCTACAAATGCCTTCACCTTACCGGTCACGGTGTCGATTACCTCCTGACAACTCTTGCCGTCAGCCTGCTGAAGCGTCTGAAACAAACGCTGTTCACCGAATTCTTCCAGATTGGTGTTCAGGGCCTCGGTGACACCGTCGGTAAACATAAAGAGCGCGTCGCCTTTTTCCAACTGTACCTTCTCCTCGTGGTAGGTGATGCCTTCCACGGCACCCACCATCGGGTCTTTCGACAACGGGAGGGTTTCCACGCTGCCGTTGTTTTTCAGGAGGTAGGGGGGATTATGCCCGGCGTTGCAGTAGGTGATCTCACCCGTCTGTATGTTATAGATGCCGTAAAACACGGTGACAAACATACAATCCACCGACTCTTTCGTCAGCAGTTCGTTGGCGTAGGTCATGCACTCCGCTGTATTGCCGCCTCGGATACCCGTGGCACGCACCAGCGTACGGCTCACGGCCATGAAGATGGCGGCGGGAATGCCCTTGCCGCTGACATCGGCAATCACGAAGCCGATCCTGTCGTCGTCGATGCGGAAGAAATCGTAGAAGTCGCCGCCCACGTCCTTGGCCGCCGTCATCTGTGCGGCGATGTCGAGCAGGTCTTCGTTCTCAGGGAAAGGCGGGAAGATCCTCGGCAGGATGGCCAACTGGATTTCGCGCGCAATAGCCAGATCACCCTTGATCGACTCCAGTTGTGTGTGCTCTTCCTGCATCTCTCGGATATACTTGATTTGCTGGATAGCCTTCTCGATGGTCAGGCTCAAGTCATCAAGGTCGATGGGCTTCGTGGCGAAGTCGAAGGCACCGTTGTTCATCGCCTGACGGATATTGCCCATGTCACCGTAAGCCGACACCATGATGCATTTCAGGGCGGGGTTGCGCATCTCGTTGATCTTTGTCAGCAGCGTCAGTCCGTCCATCTCCGGCATATTGATGTCTGAGAGTATGATGTCGTAGTCCTTGTTCTTTAGGAGCATCGTCAAGGCTTCCAGACCGTTGTGGGCAAACGTGAACTCGTACTCACCCTTTCGGATCTGTCTTCTAAAGTATTGTGTCAACAGTAGTTCGAGGTCCATCTCGTCATCGACACTGAGTATTTTTACTGCCATAATAGCGTATAATTATTAATAATAATGTGCAAAATTAAAAAAAAAGTGGGTAAATAAAAAAAAATATGTATTAAAACTTGCAAATTTGATTTAATATGCTTATCTTTGCCGACAAACAATATAAACTAACTTTTAAATAATCAAAATTATGACAAAGAAATTTATGGATTTGCTGAGCAAATGGAATGTATTGGCAGTTGCATTGATTGCCATGATGAGTGTTAGTCTTGCCTCATGTGGCAGTGATGGTGATGATAGTGGAAGTGAGAACACACTCAATGACTATTACTTCCAGTTTGAAGTAGTTAACAGGGGCACCCTGAGCGATGCTGATGCCAACGCGCTGATGGGTCAGTTGAATTCACAGACGGGTACCATGACGGCTTATACCAAGGCTGAAGCCATCTATGTCTTTGACAGTGTTGTTGAGGATCTGAGGACCAGTTTTGCTGGCGTTAATGAATTCGAGCTGTCATTCAGAGTGAAGCTGATGACGAAGACCACAACGGTTAAGTCCAAGGTGATTAATATCAAGACAATTGGCTGTACAGTCGATTAGCAACAATCTACAGAGGAGGCCAACAACGACCTCCTCTTTTTTATATTATTAATGTATAGATACAGGTTACGCATGAATAGACTTCTATTGATTTTTGGGCTGACGATCGTTTGTTGCTCCCAGATGCAGGCCGTACCTGCATATCCACGTCAGGTGAAGATGATGATTAACGGACGGGAAATCCCTGTCCGTCTGTTTGGTGATGAGCATGCCAAGCGCGTGGAGACAAATGAAGGCTATACCATTGTCCAGAATGAGCGTGAGGAGTGGGTCTATGCCGTTCTTGACGCAGCGGGACATCTCAGTCCGTCATCCTATCAAGTGGGGGCGGGCTCACCAGACATGGCCCGCTTCATGTCTTCATTACCCCTTCATTTGTCGGGGAAACCGGTATCTGCCCCTCAGAAATCCCGTCGGGTATCCCGCCGGGCTCCCAGCCAACCGGCTATCGGCCAGCGCAGGATACTGGTGATCCTGATGGAATTTCCTGACCAGAAAATGGTCAAGAACACTGATGACTTCGATCGTCTGTTCAACGAGGTCGGCTATAACGACGATCAGGCACAAGGCAGTGTCAGGGACTTCTACTATCGCTCCTCGTATGAGCAACTCGTGCTGTCGTGCGACGTCTATGGCCCTTATCAGTCTGCCCAGAGAATGAGCCACTACGGTCAGAACTCAGGCTTGAATGGCAACGACAAGCATCCGGAGGATCTGTTCGAGGAGGCCATCAAGAAGGTGGCAGAAGAAACCGACCTGCGGGCGTATGATGGCGACAATGACGGATTCATAGACAATGTGCACATCATCTATGCAGGCTATGGCGAGGAGGCGGGTGGCCCTGCCAATGCCATCTGGGCCCACGAGGCCACCTTCTATGAGCCTTATGAGATCCAGGGCCTGAAGATCGACCGTTACTCCTGTGCCTCGGAACTGCGTGGGAACAAGGGGGATGGCATCTCCCGCATTGGGCCACATTGTCACGAGATAGGCCATGCCTTGGGGGCAATGGACTTCTACGATACGAACTATTCCGACGACGGTGAGTATGAGGGCACAGGCGACTGGGATCTCATGGCCTCAGGCAGTTGGAACAACGACGGTATCACACCAGGTGACCTGAATCCCTATGTCAAGTGGATCAACTATGGTTGGATAGAGCCATGTGCCTTGCCAGAAGGGGAGGTTGTGATCCAGCCCTCAGAAATTGACAAGGACAGTTATTACCTTATCAGCAAGGGTAAGGACTATTATCTGTTGGAGAACAGGAATCCCCAGTATTTCTGTGACGGTCTGCCAGGCAAAGGCCTTTTGCTGTTCCATGTGCATCCCGACATAGACAGAACAGCGGAAGAAAATGAAATCAACGCCACCTCCCCGCAGATGTGTTATGTGGTTTGTGCTTCTGCCAGTAAGGATATACCTGGTAAATCAGGCAAGGACTATGGCGACATCAGTTCCGACAAGTGCCCCTTCCCAGGGAGCACGAACAACACAGAGTTCAGCACATCATCCACGCCCAAAGCTTTCTGGTGGGATGGCTCGGAGTGCAACATCTCTTTCCATGATATTCAGTTGTCTTCGGATGGCAATATCTGTTTGACTAATGATTCTCATGAGGCAGGACCTGTCGTGGTTGATGGCACGGAGTTGTATTTCGACGACTTCGAGTCCCAGAAAGATTATGAGATTCTTTCCTCTACGCAATCGACGTGGGAAAGGGTGAAATATCAGGGGTTCGTAGATAGGGTAGCAGGCAGACCGGAGCCCTATGAGGGTAGTTATACTTATCAGTTGTCTGCAAGAAGTGCTATCGGAAGTTGTGTCTCTACATTTGCTTTCAGTTGTCCTGTTTCCGCAGAGGCAACGGAAGTGCATCTGTCGGGATTCTTTATCTCAAAGGGAACCCATAGACAGCAGGCCAATCACCTGAAGATAGGCTGGCGCCAGAAAGGTAATGACTCCTGGGAGTATTACGACTATGAAGTGGCTGTGGAGGATGTATGGACACCATTCAGTCTGAAGATCACCCCTTCACCAGAAATGGAATTCTCTTTTGAGGGAACGGCCCTGACAGGCAGTGTTCTGGCTCTTGACAACCTGAAAGTGGAACAAGCCGTTCCTACGGGTGTTGGCACTCCTGTATTCCTTCAGTCTGGGATCATGGAGATCTACAGCCTTTCTGGCCAGAAGAGACATCAACTCGAGAAAGGCCTGAACATCGTCAGATTCAGCGATGGGACAGTCATGAAAGTCTTGAAGTAGCACTTCCTACAGAGCCTCGAATTTGCATGTTTAGTAATGTTAAAATTACAATAAAACTTGCATGTTTCGTTTAAAATAACTAATTTTGCATCAGTTAAAACAATTTCGAATGTAAAATTACTTACTTTAAAATTTAAAAGTTATGAAGAAAGTTATGATGATCGCCGCTATGATGGTGGCTACGTTAAGTGCAAACGCACAGTTTGAACCGGGTACATTCTCTATCCAGCCGAAGATCGGTGGTACCATCTCTTGGTTGAGCAACATGCCTGCTCTATCAGGTATTAGTACCCTGAGTGGTAAGAACGTAGAACTCGACAAGGCTCCTATTGCAGGTGTCGTGATTGGTGCTGAGGCTGAGTATCAGCTTAGCAATATGTTCAGTCTGGCCGCTGGTCTTAACTACTCGATGCAGGGCAGTGGTTGGTCAGACTACGATGAGAAGGTTGGCGACTACAAACTTGAACTTAAGGATACGAAGATCCAGTTGGGTTATGTTACCATTCCTGTTGTGGCTAATATCTATCTTTTCAAGGGCTTTGCTGTCAAGGGTGGTGTGCAGTTCGGTTTCCTGACCAATGCTAATATGAAGTTTAATGCGAAGGTAAATGATAAAGACACCTCCTTTACTAAGGATTACGACGAGAGCATTAAGAGTGACTGTGAGAAGTTCGACCTCTCTATTCCCGTTGGTGTATCTTATCAGGTTCCCACGGTTCCCGTCGTGATTGACTGCCGCTACAACATCGGTCTGTCGAAGGTCAACAAGGGAGATGGAGATAAAATGAAGAACAACGTGATCCAGTTGACGGTTGGTTACAAGTTCGCCCTCTAAGATTCTACAGATTAATATAATAAGAGAGGCCAGCATTGCGCTGACCTCTCTTTTTAGTTTTATATTTCCGAGATACCGCCGGTGAAGGGCTTGTTAAGATTCCGCTGCTTGGGATGGCCGGCATATTTCAGGGAGCCGACGCCTGTGACCTTGCCGTCGATGGTGTCTGAGGCGTGGCAGGTGATGCCGCCCACACCCGATACATGGGCCTTCGTATTGATGGATTTCAGGTCTTCCGCGTGGATGCTGCCTACACCGCTGCAGTTCAGTTCTGCCTCCTGTGTCTCTCCGTCGATCGAGATGTCGCCCACACCCGTGCATCTGACGATGACCTGATCGGCCAGGATCTTGTGCATTTTGAAGGAGCCTACGCCTGAGTTCTCTACCGTCAGGATGTCGGTATCCAGGCTGTCGAGGCTGACGGAGGCCGCTCCCGTATTCCTGACCTTGGTCAGATCGGTGGTATAGACGGTGACATGCACGTTCTTGGGGTCGATGTTGGTGTTCTCCCTGGTGAAACTGATGTCAAGTCTGCTGTCCTCACAGTCGAAGTCGAAGAGTTCGATGTAGTTGTCGGGTGCCGAGAGTACCACGACCCCGTTCTTGTCGTCGCTCTGTACGAGTCGTACATTGGCCACCACATGATTGGTCACCTCTGTAAACGCTTCGAGTTTGTATTCCGTCTCAACAATGTTGTTACTGGGCTCGATCATATTCAAGCCGTTCAAGTTCATGTGACACGATGTCAGGGCCATCATTGCACCTGCTAACCATAATGCTGTTGTTTTCATATCCCTTCGTAATTTTTGAGTTATTTTGTTTGTTTGACGTATCAGGTGCCTCAAAAGTTGCATCGAGTGAAGTTTTTTCGACTTTTTTTCGTAACTTTGCGGTCGAAATGATGACGCTACATGTGTTTAATCCAGAGCACGACCTGGCGCTGGCGGCGAATCTGAGCAATTTCACGTCGCCGAGGGCAGGGCGGCTGTTGCGCAGGGAGCACGGTTATCTGCCGGCGCTGTGGGCAACGGCAGACGACGTGGTGCTCGTGGAAGATGTCGCGACGGCGGAAAAGGGCTTCAGACAGTTGACGGGTAGGACGTATGGACGGTTTGTCACCAAGGCGCAGGTGGCCCGTCTGCCGATCACGGCTGTCGATGTGTGGGGCTGGGATCTGGCTATCCGTGCCTTCCTGCTGAGGCAGGGCGTCGAGGCCCGGCTCCTGCCTACGGAAGAACAGATCGCCACGATCCGCGACCTGTCGCACCGTCGCCATGCCGGTAGGATACTGGCGCAACTTCAGGGCGCGGGGATCACAGGAGAGGCGACGATGACGGACTCGTTGGACGGGGTGCGCGATATCTTGAGCCGTATGGGGCGTGTCGTGGTGAAGGCCCCGTGGAGCAGCAGCGGGCGCGGCGTACGTTTTGTGGAGGGAGCGCTGACACCGGCCGACGAGGGATGGGTGAGGAATATCATCGCGCGTCAGGGTTCGGTGATGGTGGAGCCTTATTATAAAAAGGTGGAGGACTTCGGCATGGAGTTTGAGAGCGACGGGGCGGGGCAGGTGACTTATCTCGGCTTGTCGGTCTTTGAGACTTCCAACGGTGCCTACACGGGTAATGTCCTCGCCTCGGAAGAAGAGAAATCAATAATCATAAGTCGCTATATTACAACGAATTTTCTAAATAATATCCGAGAAAAGATCAAAGTCTTGACAGGTGACGCATTCAAGGGGAAATACCAAGGCCCTTTCGGGGTGGATATGATGGTCGTGGCGAGGGATGGCGAGGACGGTTTCTGGCTCCATCCCTGTGTGGAGATCAACCTCCGTCGGACGATGGGACACGTAGCGCTCTGCTTGACAAAGATCACTGACTCAAAAATATTCGGGATAAAATTTGCACGGAACGATGAAAATATGTAATTTTGCACCCGAAATAAACACAAACCAAATAGCAGTATGTGCGGAATCGTAGGATACATAGGCACAAAGGATGCTTTTCCCATCCTGATTAAGGGGCTTAGAAGATTGGAGTATCGTGGTTACGACAGTGCCGGTGTGGCGCTCATCAACGACGATGACAGTTTGAACGTCTATAAGACCAAAGGAAAAGTTGATAACCTCGTGGAATTCTGCAGTGACAAGAATACGAGCGGTACCATCGGTATCGCCCATACGCGTTGGGCCACTCATGGTGAGCCTTCGTCGCGCAATGCCCATCCGCACTATTCCGCATCGAAGAACCTGGCGATCATCCATAACGGCATCATCGAAAACTATGCCGACCTGAAGGCGAAGCTTCAGGACAAGGGTGTGCAGTTCGTGAGTGATACAGACACCGAGGTGCTGGTGCAACTCATCGAATATATCAAGGAGCATAAGCACTTGGATCTGTTGACGGCCGTACAGGTGTCGCTTTATCAGGTGATAGGTGCCTACGCCATCGCCGTGATAGACAAGCGTGACCCTAACCAGATTATCGCGGCTCGCAAGCAGAGTCCGCTGGTGGTGGGTATCGGCGAGGATGAGTTCTTCCTGGGTTCCGATGCCAGTCCGATTGTGGAATATACCGACAAGGTGGTGTATCTGGAAGACGGCAACATTGCCCAGATCCGTCGTGGACAAGACCTGCATGTGTTCAGCATCCTCGGTGAGGAGCAGGAACTGAAGGTGAAGACCGTGGATATCGACCTCGGCCAGATCGAGAAGGGCGGTTATCCGCACTTCATGCTAAAGGAGATCTTCGAGCAGCCCGAGTGTCTGACGAACTGTATGCGTGGTCGTGTGAACGTCGAGGCGGATCATGTGACGCTGTCAGCCCTGATTGACTACCGTCGTCAGTTGCTGAACGCCAAGCGCGTGCTGATTGTGGCCTGTGGTACTTCCTGGCACGCCGGGCTCATCGGTAAACAGATCATCGAGTCGCTCTGCCGCATCCCCGTGGAGGTGGAATATGCCTCTGAGTTCCGCTATAGGAATCCTGTGGTGACGAAGGACGACGTGGTGATCGCCATCTCGCAGAGTGGTGAGACGGCCGACACACTGGCTGCCGTAGAGTTGGCTAAGGAGAAGGGCGCCTTCATCTATGGTATCTGTAACGCCATCGGTTCTTCAATTCCAAGAGCCACGAATACGGGTACGTATATCCATGTGGGACCTGAGATCGGTGTGGCTTCGACGAAAGCCTTCACGGGTCAGGTGACGGTGCTGATCATGTTTGCCCTGGCTCTCTCTGAGGCCAAGGGAACGGTGAGCCGCAATGAGTATCTGAAGATCGTGAAGGGACTGAGTGAGATTCCCGTGAAGATCCGTGAGGTGCTGCAGACCAACGATAAGGTGGCCGACCTCGCGCGTACCTTCACTTACGCGCATAACTTCCTCTATCTGGGTCGCGGCTATTCCTATCCCGTGGCACTGGAGGGTGCGCTGAAACTGAAGGAGATCTCCTATATCCACGCAGAGGGCTATCCCGCTGCGGAGATGAAGCACGGCCCGATCGCACTGATCGACTCTGATATGCCCGTGGTGGTGATCGCCACGCACAATGCCATGTACGAGAAGGTGCTGTCGAACATCCAGGAGATCAAGGCCCGTCAGGGTAAGGTGATTGCCCTCGTTTCGAAGGGTGATGACACGATTTCGAAGATAGCCGACGAGGTGATAGAGTTGCCAGACGTGCAGGAATGTCTGGAACCGTTAGTAGCCACCATCCCCCTACAGTTGTTAGCTTATCATGTTGCCGTCTGCAAAGGCAAGAACGTAGATCAACCCAGAAACCTGGCAAAGTCTGTCACCGTTGAATAGAGACAAGGGCGATTCGTTTTATTGACGTTTCGCCCTTCTTTTTGAAGCGTAAAAAGTAAAAAGATATAATAGTAGAAAATGAGAGATGTAACATTGGTCCTTTCGGACGGAACGAAATTTCAGGGTAAGAGCTTCGGCTATGAGAAGCCCGTCGCTGGCGAGGTCGTCTTCAACACGGCCATGATGGGCTATCCGGAGAGTCTGACGGATCCGAGCTATGCTGGACAGTTGATGACGCTGACCTATCCCCTGGTAGGCAACTATGGTGTACCGCCATTCACGATTGAGAAGAACGGCATTGCCACGTTTATGGAGAGTGACAAGATCTATGCCTCGGCCATCATCGTGAGCGACTACAGTACGGAGTATTCCCATTGGAATGCCTGTGAGAGTCTGGCCGACTGGCTGAAGCGCGAGCAGGTGCCTGGGGTGACGGGTATCGATACCCGCCAGTTGACGAAGGTGCTCAGGGAGCACGGTGTGATGATGGGGCGTCTGGAGTTTGAGGGACAGGAGTCTCCGAAAGAACTGGAGGATATCGACTACGGCAAGATCAACTGGGTGGAGCGCGTATCGTGTAAGGATGTCGTCCACTACAATGAGGGTGCCGGCAAGAAGGTGGTGCTCGTGGATTGCGGTGTGAAGAACAATATCATCCGCTGTCTGATACAGCGTGGCGTGGAGGTAATCCGCGTGCCCTGGAACTACGACTATACAGATATACAGTTCGATGGGCTCTTCCTGGCCAACGGTCCTGGTGACCCTGACATGTGTGTGGATGCCGTCGAGGTGCTGAGGAAACAGATGTCGCGCTCGCGCAAGCCGATCTGTGGTATCTGTATGGGTAACCAGTTGTTGGCGAAGGCTGGCGGGGCTACGATCTATAAACTGAAGTATGGTCACCGTTCGCATAACCAGCCCGTGCGCGAGGTGGGAACGAACCGCTGTTATGTGACTTCGCAGAATCACGGTTATGCCGTCGATGGTGCTACGCTGGGCAACGACTGGCGGGAACTCTTCGTGAATATGAACGACGGTTCGAACGAGGGTATCCGTCATCAGACGAACCCCTGGTTCTCCAGCCAGTTCCATCCTGAGGCCTGTTCGGGTCCTGTAGATACAGAATTTATGTTTGACAGATTTATTGAGACACTATGAGAGATCAGAATATCAAGAAAGTCCTGCTGTTAGGATCAGGCGCATTGAAGATCGGTGAGGCAGGCGAGTTTGACTACAGTGGTTCACAGGCCCTGAAAGCCCTCCGCGAGGAAGGTGTGAAGACGGTGCTCATCAATCCGAACATCGCCACGGTGCAGACCTCAGAGGGTGTGGCTGATGAGATCTATTTCCTGCCTGTGCAGCCCTATTTCGTGGAGCGTGTCATCGAGAAGGAACGTCCCGACGGTATCCTGCTGGCCTTCGGTGGTCAGACGGCTCTGAACTGTGGTGTGGAACTCTATCAGAGCGGGGTGCTGGAGAAATATGGTGTGAAGGTATTGGGTACCCCTGTGCAGGCCATCATGGATACAGAGGACCGTGAACTCTTCGTGAAGAAACTCGACGAGATCGGTGTGAAGACCATCAAGAGTGAGGCTTGCGAGAATATCGCCCAGGCCCGTAGGGCCGCTGCCGAGTTGGGCTATCCCGTCATCCTGCGTGCTGCCTACGCTCTGGGTGGTCTCGGATCGGGCTTCTGCGACAATGAGGAGGAACTCAATAAACTGGCCGAGAAGGCTTTCTCGTTCTCCCCGCAGGTGCTGGTGGAGAAGAGTCTGAAGGGCTGGAAGGAAATTGAATATGAGGTGGTGCGCGACCGCTATGACAATTGTATTACCGTGTGTAATATGGAGAACTTCGACCCGCTGGGCATCCATACGGGCGAGTCGATCGTGATCGCTCCCTCTCAGACACTGACCAATTCGGAATACCATAAGTTGCGCGCACTGGCCATCAAGATCATCCGTCATATCGGTATCGTGGGTGAGTGTAATGTGCAGTATGCCTTCGATCCCCAGAGTGAGGATTACAGGGTGATTGAGGTGAACGCCCGTCTGAGTCGTTCCTCGGCTTTGGCCTCTAAGGCGACGGGTTATCCTTTGGCCTTCGTGGCTGCCAAACTCGGTATGGGCTACGGGCTGTTCGAGTTGAAGAACTCGGTGACGAAGACTACTTCGGCCTTCTTCGAGCCGGCCCTCGACTATGTGGTATGTAAGATTCCGCGTTGGGATCTGTCGAAGTTCCGTGGTGTGGATAAGGAACTCGGCTCTTCGATGAAGAGTGTAGGTGAGGTGATGGCCATCGGCCGTAACTTCGAGGAAGCCCTGCAGAAGGGACTGCGTATGATCGGACAGGGCATGCACGGATTCGTGGAAAACAAGGAGTTGCAGATCCCTGACATCGACGCTGCCTTGAGGGAGCCGACGGACAAGCGCGTGTTTGTGATCTCGAAGGCGATGCACTTGCCGGAATATACCATCGACCGTATCCACGAACTGACGAAGATCGACAAGTGGTTCCTCTATAAGTTGAAGCATATTATTGATATTGATGAGCAGTTGAAGAAGCGGAATATCAACACGCTTGACGAAGCTCTGTTGCGCGAGGCGAAAGTGTATGGCTTTACTGATTTCCAGATTGCCAGAGCCATTGGTCTGGAGGGGGAGATCAGTACGATGCACGAGGCCCTGCTGCTGGTGCGTAACCGTCGTAAGCAACTCGGCATCCTGCCTGTGGTGAAGCAGATCGATACGTTGGCCGCAGAGTATCCTGCTCAGACGAACTACCTCTATGTGACCTATTCGGGTGCGGCGAGCGATATCCAGTATGAGAACGACAAGAAGAGCATCATTGTGCTGGGTTCTGGTGCCTATCGCATTGGCTCGAGCGTAGAGTTCGACTGGTGTGGTGTGCAGGCGCTGAACACCATCCGTAAGGAGGGCTGGCGCTCGGTGATGATTAACTATAACCCTGAGACCGTATCCACCGACTACGACATGTGTGACCGTCTCTACTTCGACGAACTCACCTTTGAGCGGGTGCTTGATATCATCGAGTTTGAACAGCCCCATGGTGTGATTGTCTCCACGGGTGGTCAGATTCCCAATAACCTCGCCGTCTATCTCGACGAGCAGCATGTGAACATCCTGGGTACGCAGGCTGTGGATATTGACGGCGCTGAGGACCGTGCAAAATTCTCACAGATGCTCAATGAATTGGGTGTGAACCAACCCGAGTGGAGTGCGCTGACCTCGATGGAGGATATCGACAAGTTTGTGGATAGGGTAGGCTTCCCTGTGCTGGTGCGTCCGTCGTATGTGCTCTCGGGTGCAGCGATGAACGTCTGCTCGAACCGTGAGGAACTGGGACGTTTCCTGCAGTTGGCCGCGAACGTCTCGGAGGATCATCCTGTGGTGGTGTCGAAGTTCATCGAAAATGCCAAGGAGATTGAGATGGACGCTGTGGCCCGCGACGGTGAGATCCTGGCCTACGCCATCTCCGAGCATATCGAGTTCGCGGGTGTGCACTCTGGTGATGCCACCATCCAGTTCCCGCCACAGAAACTCTACGTGGAAACCGTACGCCGTATCAAACGTATCTCACGACAGATCGCTGCCGCCCTGCATATCAACGGACCTTTCAATATCCAGTATATGGCGCGCGACAACGATATTCTTGTCATCGAGTGTAACCTGCGTGCCTCACGTTCGTTCCCCTTTGTGTCGAAGGTGCTGAAACTGAATCTCATCGACCTGGCTACGAAGGTGATGCTCGGACTGCCTGTAGAACGCCCGCACAAGAACCTCTTCGATCTCGACTATGTGGGTATCAAGGCTTCGCAGTTCAGTTTCAACCGTTTGCAGAAAGCCGACCCCGTGTTAGGTGTGGATATGGCTTCTACGGGTGAGGTCGGCTGTATTGGTGACAATAGCAATACTGCTCTGCTGAAGGCGATGCTCTCCGTGGGCCATCGTATTCCCAAGAAGACGGTGCTGCTCTCTACGGGTACGGCGAAGCAGAAAGCCGAGATGTTGGATGCGGCCAAGATGCTTGTCAGTCACGGCTATCAACTCTATGCTACGGGTGGTACGTCGAAATATCTTGCTGACAATGGTGTGGAGAACACGATGGTGCACTGGCCTTCTGAACCGGATCAGCAGCCTCAGGCACTGGATATGTTGCATCGCCACGAGATTGACATGGTGGTCAACGTGCCCAAGAACCTCTCGGAAAGAGAGTTGACCAATGGCTATAAGATCCGCCGTGCCGCCATCGACCTGAATGTGCCGCTGATCACGAACAGTCGACTGGCAAGTGCCTTCATCAATGCCTTCTGTACCATCAAATTAGACGATATCGGTATCAAATCATGGGCTGAATATAAGTAGAATGTGCTCTAAAAGCGAAAAAAATGGTGCAATAATTTGGAAATTTCAAATTATTGCATTATTTTTGCAACCAATATCAATACTGACCTATTATAATGGACGCAGGAGAAACTCTAGAATCAAAGATTAACCGAAGTGAGTATAAGATACTTATTGTCGATGATGTCGTCAGCAATGTTCTGTTGCTGAAGATTCTTCTGACCAATGAGAAATTCCAGGTTTGTACGGCCAATAACGGGACGACGTGTATTGAGATGGCCAAGAAGGAGCATCCCGATCTGATCCTGCTCGACGTGATGATGCCTGATATCAGTGGTTTCGATACAGCAGTGATCTTGAAAAAAGATGACGAAACCAAGGAGATTCCCATTATTTTCCTAACGGCTCTGAATACGCCGGCTGATTTGGTGCATGGTTTCCAGGTAGGAGCCAACGACTTCTTGACGAAGCCTTTCAATAAGGAAGAGTTGGAGATGCGTGTGATGCAGCAGATTTCTCTGGTGGCTGCCAAGCGAATCATTGAGAAGCAGAATGCCGAGTTGCTCGCAACACTGAACAACCGTGATAAAATGTACTCCGTGATTGCCCATGACCTCCGTTCGCCGATGTCCAGCATCCGTATGGTGCTGAATCTGGTGGTGCAGTCTTCTTCTCCTGAGACAGTAGGCGCGGAGTTATATGCCCTTTTGGATCAGGCTAACCGTGAATCGGAGGAGGTACACGATCTGTTGGATAACCTGCTGAAATGGACGAAGAGTCAGACGGGAAGATTGAATGTCGTTCTCCAGGATCTCGACCTGAACGATATCATCCCGGGTGTCGTGGAGATCTTTGAGATGATTGCCCAGACCAAGAAGATCAAACTTGATCTACAGTGTATAGATGATAAGTTGGTCGTTGTAGCCGACAATGATATGCTGAAGACGGTGGTGCGTAACTTCATGTCTAACGCCATTAAGTTCTCGCCAGAGGGATCGTCTATTGAAATCATTATGCAGAAAGAAGGCGACTTTGCTAAGGTCAGTGTCAGGGATCATGGTGTGGGTATTGCAGCAGACCGTATCGGCACCATCTTCCATAAGGGAGAGACAACCTATGGTACAGGTGGTGAGGAAGGCTCAGGACTGGGCCTCCAGTTGTGTCAGGATTTTGCCCGCAAGAACGGTGGTGACTGTACCGTGGAGTCCGTTGAGGGGCAGGGTAGTACGTTCAGTGTTCTGATTCCGTTAAAGAAAGACTGATGGCCTTACCTATTTATATTATAGAGGAACAAAAACTTCGCCGCAACCTCACGTTGATCGCTGATGTTGCGGCGAAAGCCGATATAGAGATCATCTTAGCCTTCAAGGCCTTTGCCCTGTGGAAGACGTTTCCCATTTTCCGCGAGTATATCCATGCCACAACGGCGAGTTCGCTTTCAGAAGCCCGGCTGGCCTACGAGGAGTTTGGTGCTCCTGCCCATACTTTTTCGCCAGCCTATACAGACGGGGAGATCGATGAGATTATCCGTTGCTCGTCGCACCTGACCTTTAATTCACTCTCACAATACGATCGTTATCATGAACGGGCGAAAGGTGTGTCCATAGGACTTCGTATTAATCCAGAATATTCTGAGGTAGGAACCTTGTTGTATAATCCTTGTGCTCCTGGCACGCGTTTCGGTGTGACGGCAGATAAATTGCCAGAGCAGTTGCCGAAAGATATCGAAGGTTTCCACTGTCACTGTCACTGTGAGAGTGGGGCAGATGTGTTCCAACGTACGCTGGTGCATATAGAGGAGAAATTCGCGAAGTGGTTCCCCCAACTGAAATGGATCAACTTCGGTGGTGGGCATCTGATGACGCGGAAGGATTATGATGTGGAGTTGCTGATATCGATGATGCAGGATTTCCATCGTCGCTATCCCTGGTTGAAGGTCATCCTGGAACCTGGCAGTGCCTTTGCCTGGCAGACGGGCCCGTTGGTATCGCATGTCGTGGATATCGTAGAAGATAAAGGTATTCGTACGGCTATCCTCGACGTCAGTTTTACCTGTCACATGCCCGACTGTTTAGAGATGCCTTATTTCCCAGAGGTACGTGGAGCGGAGCATGTGGAAGAGCAGACGTCATCATACACCTACCGCTTGGGCGGCAACAGTTGTCTGAGTGGTGACTTTATGGCATCATGGCGTTTTCCAGAGGAACTAAAGATCGGTGATGAGGTGATTTTCGAGGATATGATCCATTACACGACGGTGAAGACGAACATGTTCAACGGCATCTCTCATCCAGCCATTGGAATGCTCCATAACAATGGAAAATTGGAAATCTTGCGTGAATTTGGCTATGATGATTATAAAAATCGGATGGATTAGCAGTTTTTTTGAAAAAAAGTCCGAGAAAAGTTTGTCAGTTCCGAAAAAAGCATTACCTTTGCACCCGCTATCGAGAGAGATGGTCCCTTTTAGGGTTAAGACAAGCGGAAATAGCTCAGTTGGTAGAGCACAACCTTGCCAAGGTTGGGGTCGCGGGTCCGAGTCCCGTTTTCCGCTCTTTTTATTGAACAAAAAAGAGACATGAGGGAATGGCCCTGATGATAATTGCCCAGGTGGCGGAATTGGTAGA
>Ga0129306_1000280_pt1 | contig 86296 bp, 80 predicted proteins | sample P827metagenome_FD_94438 | JGI IMG/M metagenome (GOLD analysis project Ga0129306, IMG submission 94438) | Capybara group fecal microbial communities from Wisconsin, USA - P827 metagenome | ecosystem: Host-associated > Mammals > Digestive system > Large intestine > Fecal | place: USA: Wisconsin...
AATCGGGGTGCTCCACAGGCGTCCGACGATCTGCAGCGAGTTGACCAGCGGCTGTCCGCCACCCAGACCCATGGTCAGGTCGACGTCGAAGAAATCGTAGGGTGTCTTATGGCGCTCACCGTCAACGGGCGTTCCGTAGGACAGCGTCATGTTGAGGCAAGGGGCGTGGGCGCCCTTGAACAGGTGACCGTCTTCGGCCAGATAGCGCCAGAGGAGCGAGAACGACATGTCGACGGGCAGCTTGTTGAAGTCGTGATAGCGATAGTGGCGGTTGCTGACACGCCAGGCATCGCCGCTGATGATGCGGTGCAGGCCCTGTATGGGGTTGATGATGGCGGCAGCAGCCTCGCGCAGGAATCGTCTGAAGCCGCGCTCGCGGTCGTCGAGAGCCGTCAGACTCAGTCGGTGGGTCATCTCGCCGATGGCCATACCGCCGCAGGTGGTGGCGATGATGTCGTTGATGGCGGGTGGCTCTGTCTCGCCCAGGAATTCCCACATCAGCGAACCGCCCAGGGCGTAGGGTGCCGACTGCCAGAACGACAGTCCGTTGGTGCGTGCGGCATTGAAGTAGAGGTTGCCGTGATAGGGATGGGCAAAGAGGTTGGTGATGAAGACGTCGTTGTCCCACACCATGCCGTCGGTGAAGTTGCGCCGGATGGAGCGCAGGGTGGTCTGGGCAAACTCCTCTCGGGTGACAAAGCGGTCGAACAGATGCACGCCGACATTGATGGCCGTCACCTCGGCAGCAGCCTGCCAGTAGCGCTTCTTGACGGGCAGTGCCATTGTGGAGTCAGTAGCCTCCGACTGGTCTACCTTGTCTTCCCATGCGCGCCGCCAGGTGTCGTGCTGGTTGCGGGGATTGCTGAAGGTGAGTCCCAGCTCCACCAGCGGTCGGTTGCGGTAGGTCTCGTTGCGGTCGTAGTAGCGCGTGATGCCCCATCCCACGGAGGCGAAGGCTCCTATCTTCCGGCTGATCTGGTAGTCGGCATTGATGCGGGCCTGCAGCGAGTAGAGTCGCTCGGGTTTGAGGTCGTTGTCGCGCTGGAAGGTCTCTACGTGGTAATAGCCGATGTCGCCGCTCAGACTCCACTTGGGCGACAGCTGCCAGTACTGTCCGAGACGATAGAAGAGGGCGCCCGAGAACTTGGAGTCGAGCCCCATGAAGTGAGTGCCCACACCCACGATGTTGTAGGTGGAGCGGTTGCGGTAGCGCAGGGCGATATTGCCCTTGGTTGACGAGCCGCCATACACCATGACGTCGATATCGGTTGTCGGGTTGACGTTCACCAGTCCTATCTTATGGCCGATGCTGTCGTACGACACGTTGATGAGACCAATCTGCCAGCCCTTAGGACGCTTGCGTGCCACGTTGAAGATGCCAATCTGCGCACCGTCGAGCGAGTCGGCGTAGTTGACGGCACCCAGCTGCCATCCGCGCATCATGGCCGAAGAGACATTCAGAATGCCCGACCACTGCAGACCGCGATCCATACCGCTGGTGATGTTGCTCATGGAGCCCAGCTGCAGTCCGCTGAACGGACGGGCCGACATGTTGGACATGAGGCTCAGCTGCAGTCCGCGACCGCCATCGGTGGCTACTGTCGATATGAGGCCCACCTGGACGCTCTTCACCGTGTCTTGCACGCTGACGATGCCTACGGGGCTGCGCTGAGCGCTTACCGGACTGCTGACGGCTGCCATCAGGACTAATGCCGCGAGGATGCTGTGTGTTCTTCTTTTCATGGGGATGATGGTGGTGTGTGAATTACTGTCCGCCGAGTCGGGAGAAATACTCGATGACGTCTTCCCACGACTTGAAGGTGTCGGAACCGAACTCGAGGAGGGTGGCCATCGTGTCGCCCTCCTTCTGGCGGGCTATGAGGTAGTCGCCGTAGAGCAGGTCGCGACGGTAGGTATAGACGGCATGGTGCCAGGCGGGCACGTTGACGTGCTGCTCAAGCCAAGGGGCGCAGGTGGCTTCCTCTTCGCCGACGAAGTAGACCTGGTAGTGCTCGATGAGCTGTCGCACGGCCTTGATCATCGACGAGGCGGGTTTGCGGTAGGAATCCATCAGCGTCTCTATACCTATATATATTATAGGGCGCTCGCGGTGCTCCTGATGGTCGTCTATCCAGCGGATGACGGGTACGACGGAGTGCATGAAGCTCTTGTCGTTCATGCGGTGCTCGCCATGAAAGTGGATGGCCTGAGGGTACTGGGCACTGAACATGTCAAAGGTATCTACCGTTGTATCTTCATCGCCGAAGAGACCGTAGGCACGCTGGCGCTCCTCGTCGGTGATGCCCTCGAAGCGCTGCTCCGACTGCTCGCGGTACTCCTTGATGAGCGACTTGTCGACATAGAACTCCTGGATGCCGTCGAGGCGCGGATTCTGAAACTGCTGCGTGCCGGTCATGCCGTGACTCTTCATCGTCTCGCCCATCTCCAAGGCGGGGTTGACGCAGATGCGGTCGAAGCCACGAAGCTGTTCGGCATACATGCCACCCATGGAGGTGCCGATGATGAGGTCGGGGCGCTCCTGCTGACAAACCTCACGTAGGAGCGCGATGGCCTCTTGGGGATGAACGGGAAGGTCGGGAGCTACGATGCGGGCTTGGGGCATGACCTCGCGCAGACGGGCCACCGTGCCCGACTGACCGCTGCTGGCGAACCCGTGACAATAGAGCACGGTCTTGCCGGCCATCAGCTCGGGAAATTGCTTGATATATGGATTTTCTGTCATCATGTGTGCAAAAGTACGAAAAAGTTTAGAGATTAGCGTTTAGAGTTTAGAGATTTTTTATATCTTTGCACCCAATAAACCTCAAAAACAATGAAAAAAGCGTTAGTCATCTCTATTCTCGTGGCCAGCACGATGGTTGCCTGGGCCCAGCAGTTGTGTAATCCCATCATTCCCGGATACCATCCCGACCCCTCGATATGCAGGGTGGGCGACGACTATTATCTGGTGAACTCGTCGTTCCAGTATTTCCCCGGAGTGCCCATCTTCCACTCGAAGGACCTGGTGAACTGGACGCAGATAGGCAACGTGTTGGACCGTGAGAGCCAGTTGCCGCTGAAGGGCGCCTCGTCGTGGCTCGGCATCTACGCCCCAACTATCCGCTATCACGAGGGTACCTATTATATGATTACGACCAACGTGGGCAACGGCGGCAACTTCATGGTGACGGCCACGAACCCCGCAGGCCCGTGGAGCGAACCCATCTGGCTGCAGCAGCAGGGCATAGACCCCTCGCTGTGGTTCGAGAACGGCAAGTGCTATATGGTGTCGAACCCCGACAATACCATCATGCTCTGCGAGATAGACCCCAAGACGGGCCGGCAGCTCACCGAGAGCACACCGCTATGGCGCGGGACGGGCGGCCGGTATCCGGAGGGACCCCATCTGTATAAGAAGGACGGCTACTACTACCTGCTCATCTCGGAGGGTGGTACGGAGCTGGCCCACCGGCTGACCATCGCCCGCAGCAAGAAGATAACAGGCCCCTATGAGGCTAACCCCAACAACCCGCTGCTCACCAACTGCTCGATGCTGGGGCAGGGGATGCAGATACAAGGCACGGGGCATGGTGACTTCGTACAGGCAAAGGACGGCTCGTGGTGGGTGGTGTTCTTGGCCTACCGCAACTTCGGCGGCTCGTATCACCATCTGGGTCGCGAGACCTATCTGGCTCCGATGGAGTGGGGCAAGAAGCAATGGCCGGTGGTGAACGGCGGACAGCCGATAGACACGCTGATGCAGGTGGCAGGCATCGCCACTAAGCAGTCGCGCGAGGAGGGTACCAGTCCATATGAGTGGATACACATCCAGAACCCCATCGCCGAGAACTACCAGCGCATCGGGGAGGGATTCCGCCTGACGGGTGCGGAGAGCTCGCTGACCGACAACAACCGTCCTACTTTTATCGGACGCCGTCAGGAGGCAGCCCGCTTCGTGATGGAGACGGAGATTGACACCGACAAGATGGGATTCGGACTGAAGGCTGGACTGACCGTCTATCAGATTAACGACGGACACATGGACATCAGCGTGGAGAAATACATGACGGGTACGGTGTGCGTGGTAGCCGACCAGACGGTGAAGAGCATGCGGGGACAGCAGATGGACCAGATAGCACAGGGCAGCAAGGTGAAGTTGCGCATCAGCAGCGACGGTCAGAACTACCAGTTCAGCTACTCGCTGGACGGCCAGACGTACCAGACGATGGCCGAGCACAACTGCTCGCTGGTGAGCACGGAAGTGGTTGGCGGATTCACGGGTGCCGTCGTGGGAATGTATGCCGAAGGCAACGGGACAGCTGACTTCTCGTACTGCAAATATAGTGAAAAGTAATGAATTTTTTGAGAAAAAGCTTGCATTATTGAAATAATTTGCTTACTTTTGCGTTCAGAAATATATACTTATTAACCATCAAATAAACAACGTTATGAAAAAGTATTTAGCTGAAATGGTGGGCACGATGGTGCTCGTACTGATGGGCTGCGGTGTAGCTGTCAGCCTGGGTTGTGATCCTATTAATAATATCCCCGCTGTGGTGGGTACTGCCTTTGCCTTTGGTCTGGCCGTTGTTGCGATGGCTTACACCATCGGCGGTATTTCCGGTTGCCATATCAACCCCGCTATCACGCTGGGCTGCATCGTGGCAGGACGCATGGATGCCAAAGAGGGATGCATGTACATGGTGTTCCAGTGCATCGGCGCTTTCATCGGCTCGCTGCTGCTCTATATCCTGACAGCTAACGTGCCCGGACTGGAGGGAACGGGTGCCAACGACCTGCAGGCTAACGTATCGATGCTGGGCGGACTGCTGGCTGAGATCATCTTCACCTGCGTATTCGTGCTCGTGGTGCTGGGTGCTACTGCCAAGACCAACGGTGCTACCAACAACTTTGCCGGACTGGCCATCGGTCTGAGCCTCGTACTGGTTCATCTGGTTTGCATCCGCTATACCGGAACATCGGTGAACCCCGCCCGCTCGCTGGCTCCTGCCATCTTCCAGGGTGGTACGGCACTGGCCAACCTGTGGATCTTCATCGTGGGTCCGTTTGTAGGTGGCGCTCTGGCTGCTTGCATCTGGAAGATCATCGAGCCCGCTGAGAAGTAATTTTTGCAAGCCCTAGTTTGCATTTTCCCTAGCACGGGTCACGCAGACAGTACGGAAAAGCTTAAAATCCGTGAAATCTGCGTAATCCGTGCCTTTTTTATGTTGGTTTTTCCAAAAGAAATACCTATCTTTGCACTCAGATAGATTTTTAACTAACAAATTAAATACAATTATGGTAAACTACAAAGATTTGGGTCTTGTTAATACCCGCGAGATGTTCAAGAAGGCTGTAGCCGGTGGTTATGCTATCCCCGCATTCAACTTCAACACGATGGAGCAGATGCAGGCTATCGTGCAGGCTGCTGTTGAAACAAAGTCACCTGTTATCATGCAGGTTTCAAAGGGTGCTCGTAACTATGCTAACGCTACCATCCTGCGCTACATGGCAGAGGGTGCTGTGGCTTATGCCAAGGAGCTGGGTTGCCCCAATCCTGAGATTGTGCTCCACCTGGATCACGGTGACAGCTTCGAGCTCTGCAAAGACTGCATCGACATGGGCTTCTCTTCAGTAATGATCGACGGCTCTTCTCTGCCTTATGAGGAGAATATCGCTCTGACCAAGAAGGTAGTTGAGTATGCTCATCAGTTCGACGTAACCGTTGAGGCTGAGCTCGGTGTGCTCGCTGGTGTTGAAGACGAGGTAGTAGCTGAGGAGTCTCACTACACCAAGCCTGAGGAGGTTATCGACTTCGCTACCCGCACTGGTTGCGACTCGCTGGCCATCTCTATCGGTACTTCTCACGGTGCTTACAAGTTCAAGCCCGAACAGTGCACACGCGACCCGAAGACTGGCAAGCTCGTTCCTCCCCCATTGGCATTCGACGTGCTGCATGAGATCGAGAAGAAGCTGCCCGGATTCCCCATCGTGCTTCACGGCTCTTCATCAGTTCCCCAGGACGAGGTTGACACCATCAACAAGTTCGGTGGCAATCTGCCCGACGCAGTAGGTATCCCCGAGGAGCAGCTCCGCGAGGCTTCTAAGAGCGCTGTCTGCAAGATCAACATCGACTCAGACTCTCGTCTGGCTATGACCGCTGCTATCCGTCAGTATCTGGCTGAGCATCCCGATCACTTCGATCCTCGCCAGTATCTGAAGCCCGCTCGTGAGAACATGAAGAAGATGTACATCCACAAGATTGTGAATGTGCTCGGTTCTGACGGCAAACTGGGATAAAGAAGTAGTTCCAATATTAATAAGTAAGGCTCCCTTTTTGAGGAGCCTTATTTATTTTCAATAACCCTTATTCTGTTGATAAAGATCCGTCGACATCTGCCCACGCCCCGATGGTGAGGAGTATCATCAAACTGAGCGAAAAAAGTCTCTTTGTCATATCGTTGGTAGTATTTAGTCGTAATTCGAATTGATTCGATGGCAAAAGTACAACCTATTTATATATATTATGATGTAGATTTGTACAAGGGGATGGAAAAACATACAAACGACATCTTGTTGTCAAAAATAGTGCGCACTCTTATTTGGCAATAACCTTGGGTTAATCGGAAATAAACAAGGGTTATTGGTTTTAGTCCGTCCCTGCGGACTGAGAGTCCGCTCCTTACGGACTAAAAGTTTGTGTTAAGCAAACAGACAGCTAGTGGCGGCTCGCTTTTTGGTTAGAGCCCATATAATTTTCGAGCATTTGAAAATGTCCCTCACATCCTCACATTTTGGCCTGAAACGCCTTTGTATAAAGGGTTGAGGCACGTGAGGGACAACCGATTTACCCTCACGTGCCCAAACACCCTGTGCATCAGGGTTTGAAGCCAAAATGTGAAGAAGTGAGGGTAATTTTTGAATTGTTACAAAAACGAAGCCGATGGCGGACGGCTCGGAGATATTCTTCGGACGGCTCAAAGACATTCTTCGGACGGCCCAAAGACGGTCTTCGCCTGGCTCGGGAAAGGCTATGCTTTTACGACCTGCCAACCATCTACACAACGCTTAGACGATGAGAAGTTTACACCTATCTTATATAGGGGGCGCTGGTCTGTGGCGAAAGGACGGGCGTAACCCTTTTCGTCTATCTGCTTTAAGGCCTCATCGGCTGTCTTGTCGAGTTTGAACTCGAAGATATAGATGTAGTCTTTGGTTTGCACAATCATATCTGTGCGACCATCGCTGGTGGCTCGTTCAACTTCGACGTAGAGTCCTAACAGACGGAAGAAGGTAAAAAGGAAGTTCTGGAAATAGAGCTCAGCATCGCCGATAATGCGATAGTCCGTATCTGCCATCATGGCAACAAGACGAGTCATAAAAGCCTCGGGCTGGCCATTGCGAACTTCGCCAACAAAGCGGGCGATATTAAATTGCGATGGATTCTGACGTTGGTTGGTGTATATCGGTAGCAGGAAATTGATAAAACCATTCTCGACTTCTGCATTTGGGAAGCCAAGTCGATATTCATCAAACTCCTTGTTGTAGCCCTTGATGGTCAGATAGCCGCTCTGATAAATGACGGAGATAGGATTTTCCTTGATACTGTCTACATCGCCAAGCAGACTACTTGAAACCTCACCATCAACTAAGTCGTTCAGATTGTAGTTGGTCTGTTTCAATAACTTTACAAGCAAGGTAGGTGTGCCCGTTTCAAACCAGTAGTCACCAAAACGCTGGCTGGCAAGTGTGTTGATCAGGCTATAGGGGTTGTATAAGCCAATGCTATTCTCGTTGAAGTGATAACCATCGTATCTGTGCTTCAACTCAAGATAGCATTCTTCTTTCGCCATTTGATTAGCTTCTGCCAACTTCTCTACCTCAGCATCGAAGTAGTGATGTATTTCTTCTTCTGTGATGCCACAGACTGTGATATACTGAGGTACCATGGAGATGTCGCGAATGTTATTCAAATCGCTGAACACGCTGACTTTCGAGAACTTGGTCACACCTGTGAGGAATCCCAATCGAATATAACGGTCGGCACTCTTCATCACGCCATAGAAGGCTTTCAGTATGCTGCGCATCTCGTCTTGCAACTCCTCGTTGCCGATATTCATCGTCAGAGGCTTGTCGTATTCGTCAACAAGGATGACAACAGGGCTGCCTGTTTGTTGGTAAGCTTTCTCTATCACATGCATGAATCGCTCTTCCGGGTCACGATCCTTATACTCGTCGCCATACAGAGCTTCCCACCTTTCAAGGTGCATGTTCAATATCTTCAGCAGAGCCTCCTTACTATCATACAACTTAGCATTCAGGTCGATATGCAGCACAGGATATTTTTTCCAGTCCATCTCCATATCGGCAATGGCCAGACCCTCGAACAGCTCCCGCTTACCCTCGAAATAAGCCTCGAGTGTAGAGATAAGCAGCGACTTGCCGAATCTGCGCGGACGGCTCAAGAAGTAATAGCGCCCTAAGTTGGCCAATTGCCAAACCATAGCTGTCTTATCTACATAAGTATAGCCTTCGCGACGTAAACTCTCGAAGTTCTGAATACCGATAGGGTATTTTATCAAAGTCTGTTCCATATCACTCTTGTCTGAACTTTGCCACAAAGATACGACAAATTCCTGAAACAGCCAAAATGTTTTAAGGGAAATTATTCTGCGCGTTTTCCCTTGAGCAGTTTCAGGTCGAGCATCTTGTTGTACATGGCGCGGCCCAGTCGTTCAGCGGTGGGACGGTCGAAGTGCAACTGGTCGCCAATGAAGGAGGCTCCTTCAAGGGGGATATAGTGGAAGTTCTTATCTTCCTGTGCCAGTTTGAGCTTGGCATTCTCCACCTGTTGGTTGTATTGTTTGGAGTTCGTAGGAACAGCTCCGCAGAGGAAGGGGAGGGTTGCGTATTTCTTATTGCCAGTCTTGGGGAACGTCGTGCAGGGCGGTGACGATACCTTCGACTCCGATTTGTCTCAGTTGGGCAAGGGTGATCTTATCCTTCTTGCCGAACCATCTCCATGTTCTTTCCATATTTTTTCTTAATTTGATTTAATATGACTTTTGTCAGCGCAAAGGTATATTATGTTTGATATATGGACCCGTGAAAATTGTACAAAATAACAAAAATGAGTACAACCGAATGAGTTTTTATAGAAAAAAACAAGGCTCCCGTTTGAAGGAGCCTTATTTTTGTTATTCCATGAGTCGCTTGAATGCTTGCGGTAGGTATTGGATGAGGTCGCTGGCCACGAGGCTCTCTTCGCCTAAGTCGTGAGCAGCCAAGTCGCCCGCCAAGCCATGCAGGTAGACACCTACGATGCAGGCATCCTGCTGCTTGTAGCCGCGAGCCAGCAGTCCGGTAATGATGCCCGTCAGGACATCGCCGCTACCGGCTGTCGCCATACCGGCATTGCCTGTGGGATTGAACTGTACCTGACCGTCGGGCATGCAGATGGCCGTATAGCGCCCTTTGACGATGACGTAGCCCTGCAGGCGCTCAGCCAGTTTGCGGGCTTTGGTCAGACGCTCGTAGCTGTCGGCAGAGTGTCCCTCCATGCGATCGAACTCCTTGGGGTGGGGCGTCATGATGATGCCCTTGGGCAGTTGCTGAATCCATGCGCGGTGGTTAGCCAGAACGTTCAGCGCATCAGCATCAGCGACAATCGGGCACTGTGCCCTTCTGAGCTGGGCTATCACGGCAATCGCCGTCTGTTCGCTCTGACCGAGTCCGGGACCGATGCCTAAAGCCTGATAGCCATCCGTATCGACGGCTTCGGCGAAGATGGTCTCGTCGGTACCCATCTGGATGACAGCTTCGGGAACGGTAGTCTGAAGGATGGGGATGTTGCGCTTGGGCGAGTTGACAATGACCTTGCCGGCACCTGAGCGCAGACACGCTTTGGTGGCCAGAACAGCGGCTCCCGCCATGCAATAGCTGCCGGCTATGAGCAGCGCATTGCCCATATGCCCCTTGTGGGCAAACGGACTGCGTGGGATGAGGCGCGAGCGCACGTCGGCTTCCTCGGTTATCTGGTACTGGGTTTCCAGCTTGTTGATACCCTCCTGACTGAGACGGATGTCAAGGACGCGCAGTTGTCCGATGAACTGCTGGAACTCGGGGAACAGGAAGGAGAGCTTGGCGTGCTGGAGGGTCAGCGTCGTGTGGGCGCGGATGATGTTTGCCCGGATGTTAAACGTGTTGTCCTCCGTCATGAGACCAGAGGGAACATCGATACTGACCACCTGAGCCGACGAGGCATTGATGTATTTGACCAAAGCGGCAAAGCCACCAGCCAACGGCTTGTTGATGCCAGAACCAAAGAGGGCGTCGACCACCAGCATGTTATTCTCTAAAACGGGCGGGTCGAACTCTTGCGTCACCTCTACGAACTGATGGACGTGTTTGCACTCTTCCAGTCGTTTCTTGTTGACGGCACACTCAGCAGACAGATGGCCGCTGATGTTGAACAAATAGACTGAAACCTGATAATGCTGTTCGGCCAGCAGACGGGCCACAGCCAGACCATCGCCGCCATTATTGCCGGGACCGGAAAAGATGGCTACAGGAGTCGATGCAGGCCACACCTCAGTAATGGCACGGGTCAGTGTTTTGGCCGCACGTTCCATCAGGTCAATGGCTGAAATAGGCTCATGCTCGATGGTATATTTGTCAAGCTCACGTATCTGAGCACTCGTAAAAATCTTCATTATGAGTGCAAAAATACGAAAAATATGCTAACTGATGCCTATTCTTTGCTGAAAATTTAGTAATTTTGTGCCAAATTTCAATTTTTACACCAATGAGTATAGTGAAAATTAAGGATAAAACGTTTGAAACGTCGATTCCTGAGAGTGAGATTAAGCAGCGTGTGAAAGAGTTGGCGCAACGGATTAATCACGATTTGGAAGGCAAGAATCCCTTGTTCCTAGTCGTGCTGAATGGTGCGTTTATTTTTGCTGCCGACCTCTATCGTGAGATTACGATTCCCAGCGAGATTTCGTTTGTCAGGCTGGCTTCGTATCAGGGCGTTATATCAACGGGAAAGGTAAAGGAAGTATTGGGTATCAACGAGAACTTGACGGGTCGTGACATTGTCATCGTGGAAGATATCGTAGACACGGGTCGTACCATGAAGCAGATGATAGAGTCGCTGGCTACACGCAATCCAGCCTCTATTCATATATGTACCCTGTTCGTGAAGCCAGACAAGTTGGAGGAACCGCTTGACATAGAATATGCAGCCTTCTCCATCCCCAACGACTTCATCGTAGGTTACGGCTTGGACTATGACCAGCAGGGACGCAATCTGAAAGAAATCTATACATTGGTAGAAGGATGAGACACATCAAACTGCCACATCTGCCCAGTGAGCATAAGGAGGCACGTCAGAGTGACCTCATGACGGACTTGTGGTATAAAGGTAAAGAAACACAAATTAAACAAGACACAGTAAAGATAAAGATCAGGATGAAGAACATTGTGATTTTCGGTGCTCCCGGTTCAGGTAAGGGAACACAAAGCGACTTAATGATTGAGCACTACGGTCTGGGACATATCTCCACAGGCGATGTGCTGCGTGATGAGATTAAAAAAGGTACAGAACTGGGTAAGACGGCTCAGAGTTTCATCGACAAGGGCAATTTGATTCCCGACGACTTGATGATCAGTATTCTGGCGAAGGTCTACGACAGTTACGGACGTGGGCACAAGGGTGTCATCTTCGACGGATTCCCCCGCACCATTCCGCAGGCTGAGGCCCTGAAGAAGATGCTCGACGAGCGTGGCGACAAGGTGGCCGCTATGATTGAGCTGGACGTGCCCGAGGAGGAGCTGATGGAGCGACTCATCTTGCGCGGAAAGCAGAGTGGACGAGCTGATGACAATGAGGAGACGATCAAGAAGCGCCTCGTGGTGTATCACTCTCAGACACAACCTCTCATCGAATGGTATAAGAAAGAAGGTCTCCACTACCACATCAACGGACATGGTACGCTGGAGCGCATCTTTAGTGATATCCAAAAGGTAATCGACAACTTGTAAATGGAATCGAATTTCGTAGACTACGTCAAAATCATGTGCCGCTCGGGCAAAGGCGGGCGGGGATCGATGCATCTCCGTCATGTGAAGTACAATCCCAACGGTGGTCCCGACGGCGGTGACGGCGGTAAGGGCGGTAGTATCATTCTGCGCGGCAACCATAATTACTGGACGCTGCTGCACCTGAAATACGAGCGCCACATCTTTGCCGAACACGGTGGTAATGGTGGCAAGGACAAATGTCACGGTACCGACGGCAAGGATATATACATTGACGTGCCTTGCGGGACGGTGGTCTACGATGCGGAAACGGGCAAGTATGTCTGCGACGTGACCTACGACGGACAGGAGATCGTCCTGCTGAAAGGCGGGCGCGGCGGACTGGGTAACTTCCAGTTCCGCACAGCCACCAATCAGGCTCCGCGCTATGCGCAACCCGGTGAGCCGATGCAGGAGATGACCATTATCCTGGAGCTGAAGCTGCTGGCCGACGTCGGTCTTGTGGGCTTTCCCAATGCGGGTAAGTCGACGCTGCTATCGTCGCTCTCCAATGCCCGCCCGAAGATTGCCAACTACCCCTTCACCACGATGGAACCCTCGCTGGGTATCGTGGGCTATCGCGATAATAAGTCGTTTGTGATGGCCGACATTCCTGGAATCATCGAGGGCGCATCAGAAGGCAAGGGCCTCGGACTGCGTTTCCTGCGCCATATCGAGCGCAACTCGCTGTTGCTGTTTATGGTGCCTGGCGATACGGATGATATCAAGCGCGAATACGAGATTTTGCTGAACGAGCTCCGTCAGTTTAATCCCGATATGCTCGACAAGCATCGTGTGCTGGCTGTCACCAAGTGCGACCTGCTGGACGACGAGCTGATAGAGATGCTGCGCGAGACGCTGCCCAGCGACCTGCCTTGCGTCTTCATATCGGCTGTAGCCAACAAGGGACTTGACGAGCTGAAGGACGTGCTGTGGCGCGAACTGAATGCGGAAAGCAACAAGCTGGCTGCCGTGATGGCCGAAGACACACTCGTGCATCGCGATAAGGATATGACGCGATTCGCTGAGGAGCTGGCCGATGAAGGTGAGGATGAAGAAATAGAGTATGTGGACGTAGAGGAACTCGATGACCTGGAAGATATAGAATATCTGGAGGACGAAGATGAGTAGTCCCGAACTCACATATTATCAGCTGTCGGAGCACGTGGTGGCTTTCAGCACGACCCGACAGGGAGGATGCAGCACAGGCAACTATGCTGCATTCAACGTGAAAGCCTATTGCGGTGACGACGAGGAGCATATCCGGGCGAACCGCAAGGCGCTCTGCCAACTGTTGGGTATCGATACGGAACGGTTGGTGATGCCTCATCAGGTGCATGGTACGCAGGCCTTCAGAGTGGATGGGCCGCAGGAAGGTACGATTGAAGGGGTGGATGCCGTGATGACCAGTGTGCCGCAGTTGTGCATTGGTGTCTCGACAGCCGACTGCATACCTGTTCTGCTGTATGACGGAGTGCGTCACGTGGCGTGTGCCGTGCATGCAGGGTGGAGGGGTACCGTTCAGCGTATCGTCCTTGAAGCCGTGAAGGCGATGCAGCAGACGTATGGGACGAAGGCAGATGATTTGCAGGCTGTTGTCGGACCAGGTATCTCGCTCGACAGTTTCGAGGTGGGCGATGAGGTGTATGAGCAGTTCGCTGAAGCCGGCTTCGCAATGGAGCGCATCAGCCGAAGGGATGAGAAGTGGCACATAGACCTGCCCGAGTGTAATCGCCTGCAACTGGTAGAGGCTGGTGTGCCCGATGCTCAGATTCAGATGACGAACATCTGCACTTTCCAGCAGTACGACCGTTATTTCTCGGCTCGTAGGCTGGGTATTCAGTCGGGACGTATTTTTACAGGAATCTTATTAAAATAGTTTATCATGATAAAACTCCGTCGTATTTCTCTGTCGTTTGTTATGGTGCTGACCTTATCATCGTGTGCCCAGAACAAGTTTACAGCATTGGAACAACAGCAGATCAGTATTGAAGACCCGACGCTGTTTGCACAGTACGAGGCTTTTACCGTTGACTTCGGTGCGATGCGTGACAAGGATTATTCGTTTCCCTTGCCCGTGGGTAAGGCCAAGATGGGAAAGGACTATAACGTAGAGATAGAAACCAAGAAAGGCGATGCCGTGAAGGCGATGTTCAGCGGTACCGTTCGTCTGTCGAAGAATAACCCGCCATTTGGCAACGTCATCGTCATTCGTCACGAGAACGGATTGGAAACGGTCTATGGCAATAACGCCGAGAATCTGGTGAAGTCGGGTGATAAGGTGAAAGCCGGACAGACCATCGCCATTGTGGGAACGGACAAGGGGCGTACCTATTGTCTGTTTGCTGTAATGGTAAACGGTAGTCGCATCAATCCGGAGACGATATTCAGTCTGGAGAGTCACCGATTGCACAAGCAGACCTTATTATATGAGAAGACAGCTTCCTGGAAGGTGAATGTCAGCGTGCTGCGTGGGCCGCGTCTGGAGGAAACGGCATCGAATCAGTGGTGGTGCTACCCGCTGCCGGGTGCTAAGGTCATCAGTCCTTATGGACGTCGTGGAGGTCGGAGTCACTCTGGTGTAGACCTGAAGACCAAGCCAGATGATGAGATCCGTGCTGCCTTTGATGGTGAGGTGGTCTTCTCTGCTAAGTACGCAGGTTATGGCAATCTGATACGCATACTGCATGGTAACGGTCTGGAGACTTACTACAGCCATAACTCCAAGAATCTGGTGAAGGTAGGTGACAGGGTGAAGGCTGGTGATGTGATTGCGCTGACGGGACGTACGGGTAGGGCAACCACAGAGCATCTGCATTTCGAGACGCGCATCAACGGACAGGCTTATGACCCGGCGCGCTTCTTCGACCATCAGTCACATGTCATCCGCATGAAAGCTTTCCAGAAAACAAAAAACGGCTACGTGGTGAAACGTTAGCCGTTTTGTATGTTGGGTGTGAAAGTGTTCTTTAGTTGAACTTCAGGATTTGTCCTGCACGCAGTTTGGAATTCTTCTTTAGGTGATTCAGCTTCATGATAGAATCAACTGTAGTGCCACGCTTGCGGGCGATAGAGAAGAGTGTCTCGCCGCGCTTAACCTTGTGGAAGCGACTCTCGTGGGTGTAAGAAGCCTCGGGGGCTGCTGTTGCCAACTCGACCTCATCGTCAGAGCCGAAGCTCATGCCGCTGACACCACGTAGGCGAGAAGCAAGAGCTGACTCACGCTGATAGGTAGACTTGCGGAATGTGTAGTAATCGTCGACAACATCCTGATTGCGGAAGTCGAACAGAAGGGCGGGGTTCAGGGCGAAACCACAGAGACGGGTCTCGAAATGCAGGTGAGAACCTGTGCTGCGGCCTGTGTTGCCTCCCAGTCCGATAGGATCTCCGGCACGAACCTCCTGGTCTTCTACTACCAGTTGCTTCGACATGTGAGCGTAGTAGGTTTCCAAACCGTTGTCGTGACGAATCACTACATATTTGCCGTAACCACGTCCTTCGTAGCGTACTACGCGAACCTTACCGTCGAAAGCGGCACGAATCGTATCACCGATATATACCTTGATGTCCAGTCCCTTGTGCTGGCGTCCCCAACGGGCACCAAAGTTAGAAGTCAGCACGCGACTGGTAGTCGGCATGCAGAAATTCTTCAGGGAGATGCGGAAAGAATCGGGGAGAACAGCCTGGCTATGAGCATGCATGTTGTCCCAATCTTCATATAAATCGGCTGCGGGGTTGTCTAAATTTTCGTAATCTATCAGTCGTTGAAGTGCTACACTGTCGACTGCTTTCATCTTACGATCGACTGGTGCCTGACGAGCCAACAGGTCCTGTCCCATCATCGGGAGAGTACTTAATGAAGCTAACGCCAACAGTGCAATCGTCTTTATTTTTTTTACCATAAATTGTCTTTTGGTTGAGTTACTAATTAGGTCCCTTCAGGGAAAAGAACGGTGCAAAGGTAATAAATATTTTGTGAAAACATGTATCGTTAACACTCTTTATGTGTGTTTTAACACTTTTAGTTACGAAATAACGCCCCAATTAATGTTGGTTTTGCGCAATTCGCGTAGCCGTTTCCATAACATATTGTAGCGTGGGCTCTCACATGTGGGGTCTTCGTCGATGATGATTTGGGCCTCGTCGCGAGCCATCTGAACCAGCTGTCCGTCGCGGGCGATATCGGCAATCTTGAGGTCGAAGGCCATGCCGCTTTGTTGGGTTCCTTCCAAATCGCCGGGTCCTCTCAACTTCAGGTCGGCTTCGGCTATTCGGAAACCGTCGTTGGTTTCACACATGATGTCGATACGCTTACGGGTATCTGCTGACAACTGGTAGCAGGTGACGAGAATGCAGTACGATTGGTCGGCACCTCGCCCCACACGTCCTCTGAGCTGATGGAGCTGGGAGAGTCCGAAACGCTGGGCTTCGAGAATGACCATTACAGAAGCGTTGGGCACATTGACGCCCACCTCAATAACGGTAGTGGCTACCAGAATTTGCGTCTCGCCACTCACGAATTTCTGCATCTCCTCTTCTTTCTCGGAGGGTTTCATCTTGCCATGAACCTTGCTCAGCCTGAATTCTGGGAACACTTGCCTTAAAACCTCAAAGCCGTCTTCGAGGTTCTTAAGGTCTATCTTCTCGCTCTCTTCAATCAGGGGGAACACGATGTACACCTGTCGCCCCTCGTGAATCTGTCGACGGATGCCGTCGTAGAGCGAGGGCATTGAACGGTCGAAGACGTGGGTCGTCTGAATAGGTTTCCGACCAGGAGGCAGCTCGTCGATGACGCTCACGTCAAGATCGCCATAGAGGGTCATCGCCAGCGTACGGGGAATCGGGGTCGCTGTCATCACGAGCACGTGGGGAGGATTGGCGCTCTTGTTCCATAGTTTGGCGCGCTGGGCTACACCAAAGCGATGTTGTTCGTCGACAACCACCATTCCCAAGCGTGCAAACTGCACCGTATCTTCGATGACGGCATGAGTGCCAACGAGGATATGAACCGTTCCGTCGAGCAGCCCGTCGAGTATCTCCTGACGCTTCTTGCCTTTCACGATACCCGTCAGCAGGGCCACGCGGATGTTCATTCCTTTCAGGAAGTCCATGATGGTCTGCAGGTGTTGCTCAGCCAATATCTCCGTTGGGGCCATGATGCACGCCTGGTAGCCGTTGTCGAGGGCGATGAGCATCGACATGAGCGCTACGAGGGTTTTTCCGCTACCTACGTCGCCTTGCAGCAAACGGTTCATCTGACGACCTGAACCCATGTCCTTGCGTATCTCACGGATGACGCGCTTCTGGGCATTTGTTAACTCGAAGGGCAGGTTGTGATGATAGAAATCGTTGAAGTTGTTGCCGACTTTCGAGAAGACGTAACCTCTGTATTTGCGACGCTGATCGCTGGCGTATCTTAAGATGTTCAGTTGGACGAAGAACAGCTCTTCAAACTTCAAGCGCGTGCGAGCCTGTTCCAGTTCTTTGGCGTTCTGGGGATAGTGAATCTTGCGCAAGGCTTCGTCGCGCGACATGAGGTGCAGCTTTTGGGTGATGAAGTCAGGAAGTGTCTCTGGCAGAGGCGTTTTCAGCACTTCGAGCAGCGACTTGGTCAGTCGCTCAACCGAACGGCTGTTGAGCCCCCTCTTCTTCATCTTCTCCGACGTGTTGTAGTAAGGCTGCATACCCATTGCCGACAGCTCCATCTTCTCTGCTGGGTCGATGTCCGGATGAGTCACGTTGACGCGTCCGTTATAGACGTTGGGGCGTCCGAAGATGATATATTCCTTGCCAATAGTGTAGTTCTGCTTGGCATACTTTCCCCCATTGAACCAAGTGAGGTCCATCACCTTGCCGCTTCCGTCCGTAAAGTGAGCCACCACGCGTTCCTTGCGGGCACTCATCTGAAAGGTCTCGAAGCTCAGAATGGTTCCTTTCACCTGTACGAAGGGCATGTCGCCCGTCAGTTCGCGAATGGAGTAGAGTCTGCTGCGATCCACATGCTTATAAGGATAATACTGCAACAAGTCGCCATACGTCATGATGCCCAACTCTTCGTTGAGCATCTTCTTGCGCTGAGGTCCCACCCCAGGCAGGTATTGTATGTCTTGTTGCAGAATGTCCGTCATGCTATCAGTACTTCTGCAACCTTCAGGTCGTAGGGGGTTGTGATTTTGATGTTCTCACGATTGCCGTCGACGAGGGTGATGTCGTGGCCAAAAGCTTCGACCACAGATGCGTCGTCTGTAAATCCGTCGTTATAAGGTTGGCGATTGGCAGCCTTGAGCAGCTGGATGTCGAAACATTGTGGCGTTTGTACTAGTCGATACTCATTACGCGGCACAGTCATAGAAGAAGTACACAAAGGGGACGGTTCTTTTTGTGTACTTTTTCGGAGGGTTTCTACCACAGGGATAACGGGGATGACAGCTTTTGCGGTTCGTGCCGTTTCGTAGCAGTTGCGAATGACCTCAATCGAGGGGAATGGGCGCACCCCATCGTGCACTCCCACTACTCCTTCTGCATCGTCAGGAATCAGGGCGAGTCCATGCTGCACGCTATGAAAACGCGTCTCACCACCATCGGCTAATTGATATTCAACCTTGAAGTGGTATTCCTCACAAAGTTGCTTCCAATAATCCTGCTGTGCTTTTGGAAGCACGAGGATAATCTGCAGGGTAGGGGAATACTCGCGAAACCTTTCAAGGGTTCGCATCAGTACGGGTTTCCCACCAATAGGCAGAAACTGTTTGGGGATATCGCTTCCCATGCGCAGTCCTTTGCCGCCTGCTACGATAATGACAAATTCTTCACTTTTCACTCTTCACTTTTCACTTTTGAGCCATCAGGTGTTTGAAGCGCATGCCCTCAGCTATCTGGTCAGAGGTCTGCTTGTCCTTCAGTTGAGCTAGCAGCTCATAGGCGAAGGGGAAGGCTGCAGCAGGTCCCTCACCCGTCGTGATGTTACCATCGACGGTAAGGAGATCGCCAGTATATTTCGCGCTGTTTTCAGCCAGCACATTCTCAAAACCAGGATAGCAGGTGGCTTTCTTGCCTTCGAGGAGTCCTAAGGGAGCCAGCACGACAGCAGGAGAAGCACAGATAGCTGCAACCTTCTTGCCCGCAAAGGCCTGATCGACAACCGCTTTGCAAACTCCCTTGTGCTCAAACAGGTTCGTGGCGCCAGGCATTCCACCAGGCAGGAACAACAGGTCAGCATCCGTGAAGTCACCCTGCTCGAACATGATGTCAGCTTCGATGTTCACACCATGAGCCGACTGGACCAAGGGGAAGTCGGAGATGCTCACTGTGGTTACGTCAATACCTCCACGACGCCACACGTCGATGGGGATGAGGGCCTCGACATCCTCGAAGCCGTCAGCTAAGAATACATATACCTTTTTCATAGTCTTATTTTAATGCTTGTAAGTAACGCTGGATGGTCTCGTGCAGTCCGATGTAGAGGGCATCGCAGATGAGAGCGTGACCAATGGAAACCTCATCCGTCCAAGGAATCAGCTCATGATAATAGGCCAGATTCTCGAGCGACAGGTCGTGACCGGCATTCAGTCCCAAACCTACTCGGTGAGCCTCTTCGGCAGCAGCGACGAAGGGAGCAATGGCAGCCTCGCGATTGGCAGCATAGCCAGAAGCATAGGGTTCTGTGTAAAGCTCTACGCGGTCAGCTCCGCAGGCTTTGGCACCTTCCACCATGCGTGGGTCAGCATCCACAAAGATGCTGGTGCGGATACCTGCTGCTTTGAAGGTCTTGCAGATGTCTGTGAGGAACTGACGATTGCTGATCGTGTCCCATCCGTGATTGGATGTTAGCTGGTCGTGCCCGTCGGGTACCAGTGTCACCTGATTGGGCACTACTTCGAGCACCAGTTCCGTGAACGAATCGATGGGGTTACCCTCGATGTTAAACTCAGTGGTGATGATGGGACGGATGTCGCGCACATCCTGATAGCGAATGTGACGCTCGTCTGGTCGTGGATGTACCGTAATTCCCTGTGCACCAAATGTTTCTGCGTCTTTTGCCACCTGCAGAACATTGGGGTTGTTGCCGCCTCTGGCATTGCGCAGAGTGGCCACCTTGTTAATATTTACACTCAGTTTTGTCATATTTTTCACTTTTCACTTTTCACTTTTCACTTTTATTTGTATCTTTGCAACGGCAAAGATAGTAAAAAAATGCCAAACATCGGCTAAAAAATGCGTTAAAATATGACAACCTCTCGAAAACTCCGTTTTGCCATCTTCGGCAATACCTATCAACCCAAGAAGTCAGTTTCCTTCCAAAAGCTCTTGGCGTGCCTCACTGAGCGCAAGGCTGAGGTGTGCATTGAGCGTGAGTTCTATGAGTTTCTTACGACGGGTCAACGCTTGCATGTGGAAGGTGTCAGCGTGTTTGAAAGCAGTCATTTTGAGGCCGATTTCGTCGTCTCGATGGGTGGCGATGGCACGTTTCTTCGTGCTGCCAGCAAGGTAGGTGCCAAGCAGATTCCCATATTGGGAATTAATGTGGGACGTTTGGGTTTCCTGGCTGACGTGAACGCACAGGAGATAGAGCGTACGATAGAGGCACTCTATACGGGCGATTATGCTTTGGAGACGCGCTCCGTCATTCAAGTGGAGACAGACGGACAACCCTTGCGAGGCTACGATTGCGCCCTGAACGATGTGGCTATCTTGAAGCGCGACAATGCTTCGATGATAACGCTTCATGCTACCATCAATGGCGACTATGTGACCACCTATCAGGCTGATGGACTGGTGATGAGCACGCCTACGGGCTCGACGGCTTATTCGCTGTCGAATGGTGGTCCTATCATCGTTCCTGGCACCCATGTGTTCTCGCTGGTGGCTGTTGCTCCTCACTCGCTTAACGTTCGTCCCATCGTCATCTCTGAGGATTCTGAAATCAACCTGCGGGTAGAGAGTCGTACGCATAACTACCTGGTGGCGCTCGACGGGCGCTCTGAGAACCTGCCTGACACCACTCGACTGACGCTTCGCAAAGCGCCTTATCGCGTGAAGGTCATCAAGCGAGCTGGTACGAAGTACTTCCATACCCTACGCGAAAAGATGATGTGGGGAGCTGATGTCCGCCAATAAGCGCTACGATTATTCTCTGGGCAGTTTCAACACGAAGCGGCTGCCTTGTTTGTAGGATGACTCTAACACGACGTCGCCTCCAAGTTGGCGTGCTACACGACGCGACAGAGGGAGTCCCAGTCCGATACCCTCCTTGTAGGCATCCACCTTGTAGAAGTGCTCGAAAATCTTCTCTTCTTCTCCCTCCCTGACGCCTTTGCCCGTATCCGTCACCATGAAGCAGACCATGTTGTCCAGTTGGTCTAACTGGCAACGCAGCGTGACGGAGCCTTTTTCCGTAAACTTGCAGGCATTGTCCAAAAGGTGAGTGATGATTTTCTCCACCTCCTTGCGATTGGTCCTTATCTTAAAGCTGTCTTTCAGGTTGGTTTCGAAACGAATATCCAAATTGCTCTGTCTGTTTTCAAAGGGGGTAAGAAGGTTTCTGGCCATCTCGTTGCAGCCTACCTCGTCGCTCTTGTCGATGAAGTGAACGCTCTCCTTGCCTGAGACATCGAGAATCTCGTCTATGATATGTACAATGTTGCGTGTGCTATGGGTGATGCGTGAGGCGATATCAGCCCGTTCCTGTTCGCTCATCAGCGTCTTGGGGTCGCTGATAATCTGGGCATAGCCGCTGATGATGTTGAGAGGTGTGCGCACCTCATGGCTCATATTCTGCAAGAAGCTGATTTTCAGACGGTCAGCTTCTAACGCCTTATCGCGGGCAATCTTCAGTTCTGCGTTCTGCTGTTTCAGCTGTCGCATGAATTTCCGTCTGCGAAGTCGGCAGGCCGTATAACCCATCAGTCCGACGGCGATGGCGACGCCAAACAGGCTCCACGTCAGGTGTTTGTTACGCTCCGTACTGGCGTCGCGAGCCCTTTCTGCATCTGTAATATCATTGACGGTGCCCATGATCTCCTCGTTCATGATGACGTTGTTGACGGAGTCCTTCACCCTCATATACGCTTTCTGCATCTCCAGTGCGAGCTTGTTGTCTCCTGACAGTTCGCTGACCTCGGAACGGAACTTATAGACGTCGATGGGATTGGTCAGTTTCTCCGTCTCTTTCAGCGCTTTGGCGTATTCACCATCTGCGGTGTATTTGCAAATCTGCGCATAGTTGTAGTAGGTCATACTGAACTCCTGGCCATACTCCTGTTGCAGTCGCATGTATTCCTGATAGCAATTCCTGACAGTCTCCCAGTCACGCATCGAATAAGCAATGATAATCTTGAAACCTATGGCGTCGCTATATTCGTAACGTGCTCCATTGGCCTTAATGATGGCTATGGCGCAGTCCAGGTGCTTCATGGCCTCCTCAGGCTCTGAGTCCATCTCGATATTGGCCAAGTCCATATAGATGCCCACCAGATTGCTCGGTTGCGAGTGGTTCACCTGGTCGAGTGCTTTCTCGTAGTACTCGCGAGCCATCGGCAGATTGCCCCTGAGCGAGTAGATGATGCCTCTCAGGTGGTTCACCTTATAATATTGGTCTTCTGCCTTGCGCAGTCGCATGTCCTTCTGGATGGTCATCGTCTTGCGCAGGGCATTGTAGAAGTGGCCGTGATTGACGTCGTAGAGTACCTCGTGTTCCCACCCTTGATAGTAGGTAATCAGGTCGCCCTCGTTGAGGTAGAACTCCCTGTAGTCAGCGGCAGCCTGATAGAAAGCCTGTTCGTCGTTGGAGTTGAAATACAACTTGACCTCGTTGAGCAGTTGGGTGCCCTTCGAGTCTTTGTCCTGAGTCTGGGCCGCCATCGCTGACGAGGCGCAGACAAGCATGAGAGTGAGTGCGATAATGGTTCGCAGGTTGTTCATACGTAGTAGCAGTTACGATTTATGTTGTTAATTCGGGGCGCAAAGGTAGTAAAATTACACTAATTGTGCAAGTCTTTCGCCTGATATTTTTTTGTCTTTATCGACAATTAAATGTTTTTCCTCTACCAGACATTTTGTATTTCCAAGTTAAGTACATATGTTTCTAACTTGAAAACATAAGTACGCAACTTGAAAACATATATACTCAACTTGGAAACATAAAATCCATAAGGTGTCAGCAACATTTAGCAGCGCGTTCGCCTATATTTATATTTAATAAGGTGGAAATGTTAAAAGTGAGTTAAACGGAAAAATAATGCGCGAAAAATTTGGTAGGAACGTGATTTTGCCTTACCTTTGCAGTGTACTATTGAAGTAGTACACCATAACAGAGTGATTTCAACCAATAAATACGACTATGATAGAAGTAAAGAACATCAGCTTTAAGTATGCAGGTAACAGTAGCCTGGTATTCGATGGTTTCAGCCTGACGCTGGAGGCAAATAACATTTATGGTCTTTTGGGTAAGAACGGTACGGGCAAGTCGACGTTGCTGTATCTCATCGCTGGTTTGCTGCGCCCCAAGAAGGGTTCTGTATGTTTCGATGGTATCGAGACGAAAAAAAGGAGACCTGAGACGCTGAGCGAGATTTTCATCGTTCCTGAGGAGTTCGACCTGCCCTCGATGTCGCTTCGCCAGTATGTGAAGATCAATGCGCCCTTCTATCCTCGCTTCAGCCACGAGGTGCTGGAGTCTTGCTTGCAGGATTTCGAGCTCTCGACGGACGTGAAGCTGAATGCGCTCTCGATGGGTCAGAAGAAGAAGGTGTTTATGTCGTTCGCCCTTGCTGCCAATACAAAACTCTTGCTGATGGACGAGCCCACCAATGGTCTCGACATCCCTTCGAAGTCGCAGTTCCGCAAGGTCATCGCCCAGCACATGACGGAAGATCGCACACTCATCATCTCCACCCATCAGGTGCACGATGTGGAGAGCTTATTGGACCACATCCTGATTCTCTCTCAGCAGAAGCTACTGCTCGACGCTTCTGTGGCTGAGATCTCTGAGAAATATACTTTCGAATATCGCACCCCCAGCGAGATGGACGACGCCATCTACGCAGAACCCTCGCTTCAGGGCAACGCCGTCATTGCTCCTCGCAAGGCTGACAGCGCTGAGACGCAGGTGAATCTCGAACTGCTGTTCAATGCCGTTAACGAAGGAAAAATCTAAACGTACCCAACTATGATTCAGTTTAATTTCAATAGATTCGGAAAACTGGCTCGCTGGTCGCTCACTAATGATAAGCGATACTACGTGAAGTCATTCCTGCAGATGCTGGTCATCATGCTGTTTGGATTCCTGTTCTTTCCGATGATGAACTCGAACCATGCATCAGGTTATACGATGAGTTGCATCATGGTAGTGGCTGCTTTTATGGTAACCATCGTGTTGGGCTCCTCGTATATGTTCTATAGCATGGAGGGCAAGCACGATATGCAGAACCTGTTGATGGTGCCTGCCTCGAATTTCGAGAAGTATCTGATGCGCTATGCCACATGGATTCTTTTGATTCCGCTCTATCTGGTGGCTTTCTTTGCTGCCGACTTGTTGCAGTATGTTATTCACTGGATGTTGGGTCACGATTATGCGACTTTAGTGATGACGAAGCTAGCGGACATGTTTTCTGATGGATGGAATAATGCGCCTGCTGAGGCTAAGCGCATCTTGATTAATTCCTTGCTTGTCGTAGCCATTTGGTTTCACTCTATCTATGCTCTGGGCGCCACGTTCTTCCGTTCGCGTAAGTACAACTGGGTGCTGACAACCATCGTCATCATACTGTTGACCATTGTACAGGGGTGGATATTGCCGTTTGACGACCCCACGTCGTATAAGGAAGTAACCACGATGGACATCGTCATTGCCGATGTGGTTGCAGGCATGTGGGTTGTGCTCAACTTCTGGCTCTCTTATAAACTTTTCTGCCGTACGCAGGTTATTGGTAAATTCGTCAATTTGTAAAGATATGAAACAGTTTAATTTCAATAGATTTAGCCAGACGCTTCGCTGGGTGGTAGGTGTTAACTTCCGCAACCTGATGATATGGTCCCTTGGCTATACGGTAGGCGTATTCTTGGGCGAGCAGCTGTTCTTCACCTTAAGCTCAGGCCAAATGGCAGAAGTCGTGCTGGGTAATATTTCGCAGTTCTGCACCATCTTCATCCTCATTGCTTTGGCTGTCGGACTCAGCACGGTGTTCTACGATTTGAACAAGAAAACCCGTCGCGAGGCTTTCCTCATGCTGCCAGCCTCGAACCTCGAGAAGTTCCTCTCAGCAGTAGTGTATGTCACCATCGTCTGGACGTTCTTCGTCGCCCTCTCGTTTGCTGTTGGCGATACGTTGCGAATGGTCTATCGTGCATTGGTGAATGGTGAAGAGTGGATATCTACCGTTCCGATGGTGGTGGATACGCTTAAGCCTGGTTTTGTAGAGCTCTTTAAGCCGGGGTCTACATGGGAGTATCTGGTGATGAACACCTTCGTGACAAGCGCTTTCATGGTATGGTTCCACTCGCTCTATATCCTGGGTGGTACGCTGCTCCGCAAGTATTCCTTCGTAGCTTCATCCCTCATGCTCATTCTATTTTTGGCACTTCTGGGTTGGCTGACGAACCATTTCCACCTCACGATATTCACTTCCAGTTGGGAAGGCGACCATTATGTCGGTCAGGTTGTTGGTCCTCTGGCCTATGTTCTCGCAGTCGTTCTGCCGCTGCTCTCAGTATTCAACTACTGGTTCTCCTACCGTATCTTCAAAGGAATGCAACTGATCACCAATAAATGGACAAACTATGACTTTCACTAATGATAAACCCATCTATCTGCAGATGGCCGATCGCCTCTGCGATGAAATCCTTGCAGGAAAGTACAAGGACGACGACCGCATCCCCTCGGTTCGCGAATATGCCGTACTGCTGGAGGTGAATGCCAACACGGCAGTCAAGGCTTTCGACGAGCTTTCACGCGCGAACATTATATATAATAAGCGCGGACTGGGCTACTTTGTGTCACCTGGTGCCAGAGAGCAGATCTTGGACGAGCGCCGACGCGACTTCATGGACAATAAATTGCCTGAAATTTTCCGTCAGATGAAACTTTTAGGGATAAAAAAAGTAGAGATACGCAACCTTTTAGATCATTTTGACGTCTAACGAATAAATAATCAACTATAAGACAACAATGATTCACTTACGAGACATTAACAAAACCTATCAGGGAGCCCAGCCCTTGCACGTGCTGAAGGGCATCTCGCTCGACATCGAGAAAGGCGAGTTTGTCAGCATCATGGGCGCTTCAGGTTCAGGCAAGTCGACGCTGCTCAACATCTTGGGCATCCTCGACAACTACGACTCAGGAAGCTACGAGCTCAACGGGGTGCCCATCTGGAACCTCTCCGAGTCGAAGGCAGCCTACTATCGTAACCATATGATAGGCTTTATCTTTCAGTCATTTAACTTGATTTCATTCAAGACCGCAGTAGAAAATGTTGAGTTGCCACTTTTCTATCAAGGGGTGTCGCGTAGAAAGCGACACACCCTTGCGCTGGAATACCTGGAGCGACTAGGCCTCTTAGATTGGGCAGAACATTACCCCAACGAGCTCTCTGGTGGTCAGAAGCAGCGTGTAGCCATAGCCCGTGCGCTCATCACCAAGCCCCAGATCATCCTGGCTGACGAGCCTACGGGAGCGCTCGACTCCAAGACCTCCGTCGAGGTGATGGAGCTGCTGAAGCAGTTGAACCAAGAGGAGGGAATGACACAGATTATCGTGACCCACGACCCTAACGTGGGTGCACAGACCAAACGAATTATCCGTATCAAAGATGGAGTTATTGAATGAGATATGGCAGACGGCTCGCCGCAATAAGCTTCGCACGACGCTGACAGGTTTCGCTGTGGCGTGGGGCATCTTCATGCTCATCGTGCTGCTGGGTGCCGGCAACGGACTTATCAATGCCAACATGGAGCAGGCAGGCAATTGGCTGACCAACTCGATGGAGGTATATGGTGGCAGTACGTCGAAGCCCTATAAAGGTTTGAGCGAGGGCCGTTATATCAGTCTGGATACAAAAGACCTGGATGCCACAGAATCGGAATTCGAGAATCATATTGATGACGTTGGAGCTGTGTACTATCAGAGTGCCACCGTGACGAATGGCGAGCAATACATGAATCTGCAAATCATGGGTATATACCCTATACATAGCAGTATCGTGAAGCGCTCATTGGTATGCGGACGTAACATCAATGATATCGATCTGAAAGAAAAGCGTAAAGTGTTGGTGCTGACCGATAAGCAGGCCAAGGAACTGGAACCCAAGGACTTCAAGTCGCTGTTAGGCAAGAATGTCAAGGTGGGCAACTTCTCATTCAAGGTGGTAGGAATCTATAAGACTCCAGGCGATGGCGAGAGCTCGGCTTATGCATCTTATTCCACCATCAAGAGCATTTTTGGTGCCAATCAAAAAAGTATTGGAAATATCGAGTTCACCTTCCACGGGTTGGCTACGGAAGAGGCTAACGAGGCTTTCGAGAAGGGTTATCGTCGTCGTCTGAATGCCAACCATCAGGTCCATCCGGAAGATGAACGTGCCATCTGGATTTGGAACGGATATACGCAGAGCCTGCAGATGGAGAAGGGTATAGGCATCATCCGTACAGCCCTCTGGATAGTAGGCCTCTTTACGTTGCTCAGTGGTATCGTGGGTGTGTCTAACATCATGCTCATTACCGTCAAGGAGCGCACTCACGAGTTTGGCATCCGCAAAGCCATTGGTGCCAAGCCTTGGAGCATCCTCCGTCTGATCATCGTCGAGAGTGTCATCATCACGACGTTCTTCGGTTATATCGGAATGGTGCTGGGTGTATGTGCCAATGAATATATGGACGCCACGATAGGTCATGAGACCATCGATACAGGACTCTTCCAGGCTACGATGTTCCTGAACCCCACCGTCGGACTCGACGTTTGTATTGAGGCTACGATGGTGATGGTGATAGCAGGTACGATAGCAGGACTGATTCCTGCTTTCAAGGCAAGTAGAATAAGACCCATTGAGGCGCTTCGCGCCGACTAGTCAAACTAGATTATGAGAATAGATATTGATTCCTACAGAGAAATACTCGACACGCTGACGCGCAACAAGTCGCGTTCGTTCCTGACGGGGTTCGGCGTGTTCTGGGGTGTCTTCATGCTGGTTGCCCTCATGGGAGGAGGCAGTGGTCTGAAGGAAATGCTCGAGAAAAACTTCGACGGCTTTGCCCAGAACACAGCCATGATATGGGCCCAGCAGACCACCAAGCCCTATAAGGGATTCCGTAAGGGTCGCCATTGGGAGATGGACTATCAGGACATCGGCCGTCTGCGCCATCGTGTTCCTGAACTGGATGCCATTGCCCCCGTGTTGTTCGGAGGGTGGGGACGTTCCAATACAGCCTACTATGGCGACCAGAAGACATCGCCCCGCATTCAGGGTGTTACGCCCGAATACGCCAGTATTGTGGCTCCTAAGATGTACTATGGTCGTTTCATCAACGACATGGATTTGAAGGAGCATCGCAAGGTGTGCGTGCTGGGCAAGAAGATTTACAAGGACCTGTTCAAGGAGGGCGGCGACCCCTGCGGCAAGCGCATCCGTATCGACTCTACCTATTATGAAGTGGTGGGCGTCGACTACAATGCTAGCGGAGGCATGAACTTCAACGGACGAGCTGAGGAGAAGGTGACGCTGCCGTTGACCCTCGTTCAGCAGACGTTCAATCGAGGCAATCAGGTTGACCTGATAGCCGTCACTGGGCGCAAGGGCGTGGTGATGAGCAAGATCACCCCACGCATCCGTGAGACCATTGCCCGTGCGCATTATATCGACCCGACTGACGAGCAGGGAGCGATGGTGTTCAACACCGAGGTGCTGTTCCAGATGCTCGACAACCTGTTCCGAGGTGTCAACTTCCTCATCTGGCTCGTGGGCCTTGGAACGCTACTCGCTGGTGCCATTGGCGTGTCTAACATCATGATGGTGACCGTCCGCGAACGTACTACGGAGATAGGTATCCGTCGTGCCATCGGAGCCACCCCTCGCATGATTCTCTCGCAGATTATCTCTGAGAGTATCGTCCTGACCCTTGTGGCGGGTATGAGCGGCATCCTTTTCGGCGTCTTGATTCTCCAGATGTTGGAGATGGGCAATACGGAGGATGGCATCGTCACAGCCCACTTCCAAATCGGCTTCTGGACAGCCATCTTCGCCGCCTTCGTCGTATCTACTATGGGTGTGCTGGCTGGTCTTGCTCCAGCAGCGCGCGCTATGAGCATCAAACCCGTCGATGCTATGCGAGACGAATAAAGATATAACGTAATAACGAAATAAACGAAAAAATCAATCATATGAAAAAGTACAGCAAACTGATTATCGCAGCGATTATCGCCCTGATTTTCATCGGAACCTTCGTGTTCCTCTGGCAGAAGAGCCAACCCAAAGAGATTGTCTATAGCGAGTTCACCCCTAAGACGGAGGATATCCGCAAGACAACCATTATCACAGGTAAGATAGAGCCTCGCAACGAGGTCTATGTGAAACCCCAGATCTCTGGTATCATCACCGAAATCCTGAAGGAGGCTGGTCAGTATGTGCAGCAGGGCGAGGTTATTGCCAAGGTGAAGGTGATTCCCGATATGGGTCAGCTCTCCAGCGCTGAGGCCCGTGTCCGTCTGGCTGATATCAACCTCGAACAGGCCAAGGTCGACTACGAACGCGAAAAGAACCTCTTCGACCAGAAACTGGTGTCTGCCGATGAGTTCGACAAGGTGAAGAAAGCCCTGAATCAGGCCAAACACGAAGTGGCTGCTGCCGAGGATGCCTTGCAGGTGGTTCGCGATGGTGTGTCGAAGTCGAATGCCTCTGCCTCCTCTACGCTCATCCGTTCTACCATCAGTGGTGTCATCCTCGACATCCCTGTCAAGGTGGGTAACTCGGTTATCCTCTCCAATACCTTCAACGATGGTACGACCATCGCCTCTGTTGCCAACATGAACGACCTCATCTTCCGAGGTAACATCGACGAGACGGAGGTAGGCCGACTGGTAGGCGGTATGCCCATGAAGATTACCATTGGAGCCCTGCAGGACCTGAAGTTCGACGCTGCCCTCGAATATATCTCGCCTAAGGCTATCGAGTCGAACGGTGCCAACCAGTTTGAGATCAAAGCCGCTGTCAAGGTGGCTAAGGACGACAAGCTTCGCTCTGGTTATTCAGCCAATGCCGAGATTGTGCTGGCTTCTGCCGAGAAGGTGCTCACCATTCCTGAGAGTGCCATCGAGTTCAGTGGCGACTCCACCTTCGTCTACATTGCCAAGGATGCGAAGGACAAGAAGGAGTATGAGCGACGCCAGGTCACCACGGGTCTGTCTGATGGTGTGAATATCGAGATTAAGAAGGGTCTCACGATAAAGGATAAGGTTCGTGGCCCGCAGATTATTACAGACGATAAGGAGAACTAAACTATGAAGAAGATAACATCGCTCGTTCTGTTTGCTGCGATTTTATCGCAGCCCATGCAGGCTCAGACTTCGCCCTGGTCTTTGCGCCAATGCTGCGACTATGCCGTCAGCCATAACATCGGCATCAAGCAGCAGGAGAACAAGTGCCGCACGCAAGAGGTACAGCTCTCCACTGCCCGCAACTCCCGTCTGCCCAACTTGAGTGCTACTGCCTCAGAGAGTTTCTCGTTCGGACGCGGACTGACGCTCGACAATACCTATACCAATCGTAGCACCAGCTCTACGGGCTTTAGTCTGGGTACCAACGTGCCCCTCTTCACGGGTTTCCAGATTCCCAATCAGATCAAGCTCAATCAGCTGAACCTCGAAGCTGCTACTCAGGACTTGGAGAAGGCAAAGAACGACATCCAGATGCAGGTGGCTCAGGCTTATGTCCAGATTCTCTATGATATGGAGATTGCCGATGTGGCCCATCGCCAGATAGCCATAGACTCTGCCCAGGTGGTGCGCCTCGATGCTTTTGTCAAGAACGGCAAGGCCAGTCAGGCCGAACTCTCGCAGCAGCAGGCCACGCTGGCGCAGGCTCGCCTCACAGCCACACAGGCTGACAACAGCCTGCAGTTGGCTCTCCTCACGCTCTCCCAGCTCCTGGAACTCTCCACGCCCGAAGGTTTCTCCATCGTGCGTCCTGATGTAAATTCTTCACTCTTCACTCTTCATTCTTCATTTCCCTCTCCCGAAGCTATCTACGCTGAGGCGCTGACTATGAAGCCTGAGGTGCATGCCGAGCAGCTTCGCCTCTCAGCTACCGAGCGCAGCATCAACATCGCTAAGGCAGGTCTCTATCCCACGCTGAGCCTCAGTGCCGGACTGCAGACCAACTACTACAAGACCAACGGAATGGCTGCCGATGCCTTTGCCACCCAGCTGAAGAATAATTTCGCCCAGTATATCGGCTTCAACCTGAATGTCCCCATTTTCAACCGTTTCCAGACGCGTAACAGCATCCGTACGGCTCGCATCAATCATGAGACCCAGCAGTTGCAGCTCGACAATGTGAAGAAGAAGCTCTACAAGGAGATTCAGCAGGTGTACTACAATACCGTAGCTGCCCAGTCGAAGTATCAGAGCAGCGAGGCTGCCGCCCAGTCGGGCCATGATGCCTTCACGCTGGCACAGGCTAAATATGAGAATGGCAAGGCCACCATTACGGAATTCAACGAGGCCAAGAATCGCTATCTCAAAGCCGAGAGCGACCTTGTGCAGGCTCGTTACGAGTTCCTCTACCAGACGGCCCTGATTGATTTCTACCGAGGCAAGGCACTTGATTTCTGATGTTGAACGAACAGACCTTATAGCTATGAAGAGACTAACCATGAGTTGGCTGTTGGCCCTGCTCGCGATGGCATCCACAGCCCAGAACGTAAAAGTGGAGTTCATGACTCCCGCCATCGTACACGTAACTAAGGGAACGCCCACCCAGACGCTGGTGGTGACGGCCAAACCCGAGGACGTCAAACTGACCAGGAAGGGCAACACCGTTTCGAGCAGCGTGCTCACCGTGAAGCAGGATGCGCAGGGCAACCTGACGTTCCTGACGGCTAAAGGCAAGGTGCTGTTGCGCGAGAACGGATGGAGCCTGATACGACGCACGATAGACGAGTGGGAGGTGCGCCAGACCTTCACCCTCGACCGCGATGAGGCCATCTACGGTCTGGGTACCATCCAGGACGGCAAGATGAACCGTCGTGGCACGCATAAGCGGATGGAGCAGTCTAATCTGGAGGACTTCCAGAACGTGCTGCAGAGCATCAAGGGCTGGGGCCTCTATTGGGAGAACTATTCGCCCACGCAGTTCGACGACGATGCTAGCGGCATGTCGTTCACCTCAGAAGCTGGCCAAGGCATCGACTATTACTTCATGTATGGCGGCTCTGCCGATGGTGTGATTGGTCAGATGCGCTGGCTGACGGGCGACGTCCCCATGTTCCCCCTGTGGACCTATGGTTTCTGGCAGTCGAAGGAGCGTTATAAGAGTGCACAGGAGACGGAGTCGGTTGTCGACAAGTATCGTCAGTTGCAGGTGCCCCTCGACGGCATCATTCAGGACTGGCAGTACTGGGGCTCCAACTATTTGTGGAATGCGATGGACTTCCTGTCAGAAGACTTCGCCAGCGGTCCTCAGCTCATCCAGAATGTTCATGCCAAGCATGCTCACTTCATGATTTCTATCTGGGCCAGTTTCGGACCTCAGACACAGCAGTATCGCGAGCTCAACGAGAAGGGACTACTCATGCCCTTCGAGACGTGGCCCCAGAGTGGTTTGTCGCATATCTGGCCTCCTCGTAAGGACTATCCCTCGGGTGTCAAGGTCTACGACGCTTTCCATCCTGAGGCTCGCGCCATCTATTGGAAACACCTGAAGCGCCTCTTCGACTATGGCACGGATGCCTGGTGGATGGACTCTACCGACCCCGACTTCTTCAATCCGCAGGAGAACGACTATAATCATAAGGTCTATGGAGGCACGTGGCGCTCGCTTCGCAATGCCTTCCCCCTGGCCACCGTTCGTGGCGTCTACGAGGCTCAGCGCAAGGAATCGGAGCAAAAACGTGCGTTCATCATGACGCGCTCGTCGTTTGCTGGTCAGCAGCACTACGGCTCCAATATGTGGAGTGGCGATGTGGCTTCGTCGTGGGACATGCTGCGTAAGCAGGTACCTGCCGGACTCAGTTTCTCGCTCACGGGTAATCCCAACTTCAATACCGATATTGGTGGCTTCTTCTGCGGCTCCTACAACACACGCGGACGTGGCACAGCCCCTCAGAATCCGCAGTATCAGGAACTCTATGTGCGCTGGATGCAGTATGGTCTGTTCTGCCCCGTGTTCCGCAGTCATGGTGCCGATGCTCCTCGTGAGATATGGCAGTTCGGCAAGAAGGGCGAGCCTATCTACGATGCCATCGAGCGCATGATTCGCCTGCGCTATCGCCTCATTCCTTATCTCTATAGCACGGCTTGGCAGGCCACCAGCGCTGATGGCAGCTACATGCGCCCCCTCTTCAGCGACTTCGCTGTCGACCGTCGTGTCTGGGACGTTGCCGACGAGTTTATGTTTGGCCGCAGCATCCTCGCTGCCCCCATCCTTGATCCGCAGTATACCGAAGAGAAAATTATCAAGGAAGACGCCATGACGGGCTGGGATCATAAGGCCGCCTCCGATGGTACCCCCATCGGAACAGTCGATTGGACAGCCAGCCACTCAGCCACCAAATATCTGCCCAAGGGTGCCGACTGGTATGACTTCTGGACGGGTAGTAAATACCGTGGTGGTCAGAACGTCACCCTACAGACCTCGTTAGACCGTGTCCCCATGTTCGTACGTGCTGGCAGCATCCTGCCCTTGACTCCTGAGATGCAGTACGTCGGTGAGCAGTCATGGGACAATCTCGAAGTACGCCTCTATCCAGGCGCTGATGGCGAGTTCACCCTCTATGAGGACGAAGGCGACAATTACAATTACGAGCACGGCTACTATTCCACCATCACTTTCCGATGGAACGATCGCACCCGTACGCTTACTATCGGCACTCGCCAGGGCGGCTACAGTGGCATGCTCCTTAATCGTACCTTCACCATCGTCCTGCCCGACGGACAGACCCGACAAGTGGAATATGGTGCCAATGAGATGATGGTAAACTTTTAGATTTTACAAAAAAAAGTCCCAGAGTCTGGGACTTTTTTTAACCTTGGGTTATTGATCAATAACCCGGACTTATTTGACAATAACCTTGCGTCCGTTATGGATATAAAGCCCTTTATGGCTGGGGGCTTCCGTCAGCCGGCGGCCATCGAGGGTGTACCAGATGTTGTCGGATGTTGGTCGGACAAGGGTGGTTTGAATGCCAGTGGTTTGCAACGTCAGCACGAAATTGTCGAAATTCACCCATGTGGCTGTCGTGCTTTGAAGCTTTACTCCCAGCTCGACGGGTGTTTCTGAGGTAAGGGTAAACGCAACAGTGGAGGTCGTGATAGCTCCAGTCCCCTTCATCTCCACGCTTTTATCACCTGCAATCAGGAAAACACCTGTTGAGTTTTTGTCTGAGGCACAGTTGACAGTCAGTTCATAGGAACCTGCTGGCAAGGTAGCCGTCTGTACTACCTTTTGGTCGACAATAGCGCTGCCTGTCCATGCGAATTCGCACCAGTTTGACATAGAGTCCCATGTGCTTTGTTTCCATTGGGCTGTACCTCCAGTGTTGGTCCATCCGCTGATGTCATTGGTGAAAGACGGATTGACGATATACTGGCTGGTGACATCCTTCGTGTCATCATCTGGGGATATAAACTTCTTCAGCTCGTAGAAGGCGGGATAAGGCATGCCCGTTTCGTGGTCATACAAGGCAGCATTCCAGATGCCATCGATGACGCCCGTGCCATTGTCCTCAGGCCACCACCAGAAGAGGCCCGTCACGCTAGTGTGCTTGTTGAGCAGGGTGATGAGGTCGGCTGTGAACTGGCGCTGGCCCTCAGCTGAGCGCGGGTATTTGTAAGTGTAGTCGAATTCATCGCCTATGCCCCATTGATAGCCATAGCCCGTCTCGACAATCATGATGTCTTTGCCGTAGTTCTTGTTCTCAATCTGGTTGAGGGTGGATTCGAGTGTCTCCAGGCTCTTGTGATGGTCGGGATAGTAGGAGAGTCCGATGATGTCGTAGTCGATGCTGTTAGCCTTCATGCGGTCGAAATAGTCGAGCAATACATTGGCGTGGGCTGCTTGCTCGCTATGCAGGATGACTTTGGCTTGAGGGCACTCATAGCGACAAGCCTCGGCTGCTTTTTTCAGGAAAGCGTAGAAGCGCGACCAGTTGGCTGCAGGGCTGTTGGTGTAGCAGCGGTTGGTGGTGTCATCCTTGCCTCCCACAGCTGCCTTTGTGCCCCATAGCATGCCAAAGCTGATTTCGTTGCCCGTCTGGATGAAATCGGGGGTGGCACCAGCCGCTTTCAGCTCCTGCAGACATTTTTGGGTATAATTGTAAATCTGGGTTTCCAGCTCTTTGTCGGTCATAGACTTCCATGCATCGGGTGTCCATTGGTTGCTGGGGTCAGCCCAGGTGTCGCTGTAGTGGAAGTCGAGCATGAGCTTGAAACCCTTGTCCTTGATGCGCTTGCCCAATGCCTTCACATAATCTATGTCTTGGCAGACGCCCTTGTCGGTGTCTTTTGAGGGGTCGACGAACAGACGGACGCGCATGGCGTTAAGCCCTTGCTCGTAGAAGAAAGTCAGGGGCTGAACGGTGTTACCACTCTTGTCTCGATAGACAACGCCGGCGTCTTCATACTTGGTGAGCATAGAGATGTCGCCACCCACGAATTTTTCCTGGGCAGTGGCTGTGAGCGACAGGAGGCCGCAAAGTGTAGCGAGTAGAAATTTCCTCATATTATATATATCGTTAGTAGTTGTTTTGCATGTTTACTTGTGGCGATTGGCTCGCTGCTCGCGATATTTGGCTTTCTGGCGGGCAGAGCCGGAGCCGTGGGCACCTGTGATGTACTTCTTTTTCTTGGCCTTGGTCTTGACCTTATCTTCCTGCGGACGAGGACCACCGCCTCGCCCGAAGGAGATACCATTCTCCAGAATGCTCTGGAAATCGTCTTCTTTACTCATGTCGATTAATGATGGAATAAACGTACACCGGTGAATGTCATGGCGATGCCATACTTGTCGCAGGTCATGATGACATGATCGTCGCGAACGGAGCCGCCTGCCTGAGCAATGAACTCGACACCACTCTTGTGGGCGCGCTCAATGTTGTCGCCAAAGGGGAAGAAAGCATCAGAGCCGAGAGCCACCTTGGTGTTCTTAGCAATCCACTCTTTTTTCTCTGCCATCGTCAGTACTTCGGGCTGACGAGTGAAGAACTGCTGCCAAGCACCATCGCGCAGCACGTCGTCGTGCTCGTCCTCAGAGATGTAGACATCGATGGTGTTGTCGCGATCAGCACGACGGATACCCTCCTTGAAAGGCAGCGCCATTACCTTCGGATGCTGGCGCAACCACCAGATGTCGGCCTTGTTGCCTGCCAGACGGGTGCAATGGATACGGCTCTGCTGACCTGCTCCGATACCAATAGCCTGACCGTCCTTCACGTAGCACACGGAGTTAGACTGGGTGTACTTGAGTGTGATGAGGGCGATAATCAGGTCGCGCTTGGCTTCCTCAGAGAAGGTCTTGTTCTCTGTGGGGATATTCTCGAACAGGGTAGGATCGTCAAGCTTAATCTCATTACGGCCTTGTTCGAAGGTGATGCCAAAGCACTGCTTGGTCTCAATGGGGGCAGGCTTGTAGGCAGGGTCGATCTTGATGACATTATAGGTGCCCTTGCGCTTGTCTTTCAGAATCTCGATAGCCTCGGGGGTGAAGTCGGGGGCAATGACACCATCGCTAACCTCGCGCTTCAGAATGAGGGCTGTGGTAGCGTCGCAGGTGTCGGAGAGGGCTACGAAGTCGCCATAGCTTGACATGCGGTCTGCACCACGTGCACGGGCGTAGGCACAGGCAATGGGAGAATCGTCGAGTCCCTGTATGTCATCGACGAAATAGATCTTCTTCAGCGTGTCGCTCAGGGGCAGACCAACGGCAGCACCTGCAGGCGATACGTGCTTGAACGAGGCTGCTGCGGGCAGACCTGTGGCCTCTTTCAGTTCCTTCACTAACTGCCATGCGTTGAAAGCATCCAGAAAGTTGATGTAGCCAGGGCGGCCGTTAATCACTTCGATGGGGAGTTCTTTGCCCTCCGTCATGAAAATGCGTGAGGGCTTCTGGTTCGGATTGCATCCGTACTTCAGTTGTAATTCTTTCATTGTTTCTGTGCGATTTCTCTTATTTGGCTGCAAAGTTACAAAAAAAATGTGTAATTTTGCCAACGTTATGGAGAAAAAGAGACATGCGCTCCGAAAACTGCTGGAGGCAGTGGAGCATGAATTGCTGAAAAAGCCCAATCAGAAGACGCTGGACAGACTGTCGCTGTTGGCTGGATTTCAGAGCTGGGAGTCATTCCAGGATGCGCTGCAGGGCGACGGTGGGGGAGAGACCATCTACGGAGGTCACGAGCGGAATGAGCATACAAAAAAGACACCTTCCAAAGGATAGGAGGTGTCTTTTTTATGCTGTGATAATCGAGTCAGAGGTTTACTCAGCGGCACGTGCGCCACTGCGCTTCTCCTTGATGCGGGCAGCCTTACCAGTGAGCTTGCGCAGATAGTAAAGCTTAGCGCGACGAACCTTACCAACCTTGTTCACTTCGATGCTCTCGATGTTAGGTGACTCCAAGGGGAAGATACGCTCAACACCTACGGTACCAGACATCTTACGAACAGTGAAGCGCTTCTTCTCCTGATGACCGCTAATCTTGATAACGACACCACGGAAGAGCTGGATACGCTCCTTAGAACCCTCGATAATTTTGTAAGCGACAGTGATAGTATCACCAGCCTTGAAACTGGGATGCTGCTTGCCGGTTGCAAATGCTTCTTCAGCAACTTTAATTAAATCCATTTTTCTTTTAAACGTTTAAAATTGTTGTTATCGTTCCAACGCAACATAACAGGCAACTCGTTACTTCCTGCCAGCGATTACGCCGAAAAGCGGGTGCAAAGGTACGAAAAAAAGTGAAAAGTGAAAAGAGAAAAGTGAAAAATTTGCTTTCGCGAGGTTCTTTTTCGGATTTTTTTCGTAAATTTGCACAGAAAAACCCTAAAAACCTAATAATATGATGAATAGAAAGACTATTTTTCTCGCTTTGGTGCCGATGTTGCTATTGGCATCGTGCAAGTCACACTATGAGGTGGCTTCTGTTCAGCGCAGCCGTATTCTGGTAGATGCACGCTATGATGCACAGCCAGATTTGGAGGCATCTAAGTTCCTAAAACCATTTAAACACATGGTGGACAGCGTGATGGGGCCTGTGGTAGGCCAATCAGCTAGGTATATGACGACTACCAAGCCCGAAGGCACGTTGCCTAACCTGCTGGCAGACATCCTGGTGTGGGCCGCAAAGGACTACAACGAGAAGGCAGACTTTGGTGTCTACAACATGGGTGGCGTGCGTGCCGACCTGCCGAAGGGCGATGTGACCTATGGCGACGTATTGGACGTGGCTCCGTTTGAGAACAAGATATCGTTTATCACCATGAGTGGTGCCGACGTGCTGGAGCTGTTCAGCCAGATGGCTTCCGTTGGTGGCGAGGGCGTGAGCCATTCCGTCAGGATGGTCATTACCAAGGACGGCAAGCTGGTGGATGCTAAAATCAATGGTGAGGCTGTGGATCCCGCTAAGGACTATCGTGTGACGACGATTGACTATCTGCTGGGTGGTACTGACAAGTTGGAGGCATTCAAGAAATGTCGTAATGTCAACGCTCCCAAGGAAGTGAGTAACAACACACGATTCATCATCATGAACTACTTCCGCGAGATGGCGAAGCAGGGCAAGGTGGTTGACTCGGAGATTGAAGGAAGAGTGGTGGTTAAAGATTGAGAATTGAAAATTGTAAATTGAAAATTGAGAATTATGATTAGATATATTTGTTTCGTATTGATGATGATGGTATCCTTGGCTGGTGAGGCCAAGAAGCATAAGCAGCTTGTCATACTGCATACCAATGATACGCACTCGGCTATCTTGCCGATCAACAGTCAGTTGCCCGATACGATGAAGGCGGGCAGGGGAGGCTTCCTGCGTCGCATTGCCATGCTGAAGGAGGAACGGCAGAAGAATCCTGACCTGTTGTATTTCGATAGTGGCGACTTCTTCCAGGGATCGGCTTATTTCACCATGTTCAAAGGCGATGTGGAGGTTGGCCTGATGAACCAGATGGGTATTGACGCCTCTACCATCGGCAACCATGAGTTTGACTTCGGACTGGAGAACATGGCCACTATGTTTAAAAAGGCCACCTTCCCCATCCTATGTGCCAACTATGACTTCACGGGAACGGTGATGGAGGGCGTGACCAAACCTTATATTATTATCAAGAGGAACGGGCTGAAGATTGGCGTGTTTGCCGTGTGTCCAAAGCTGAAGGGACTGGTGAGCGAAAAGAACTGTCCAGGGGTGACCTATCTGGACCCTGCGAAGGTGGCACTGGAGACGGCTACGATGTTAAAGGAGCAGCAGAAGTGTGACATGGTGATTTGCATCTCACACTTAGGATGGAACAGCAATCGTGGTGACGATGACCAGTATATGATCAGTAATTCGCGTAACATCGACCTGGTGCTGGGTGGACATACCCATACCTACATGCCAACGCTGGAATACTGGACCAACATGGATGGTAAACCCGTTCCCGTCGACCAAAACGGCAAGTCGGCCATATTCGTTGGACGAATGGTGGTAGACTTCAAATAACTATTCGAAGTAGAAAGTAAGGACAATCATCTTGGATTGCGCGCTGCTGACGCTGCTGGCATAGGCTTTGAGGTTGGCATCGCGCAATTCATTAATGTGGTCTTTGTCGAGCACATCGCCCAGTCCGAAACAGAACTTCAGCTCAGGAATGAGCTTGAAGAAGGGAAGGTAGAAATCGCAGCCAAGACCTATTTCGAGCATGGTGTTGTAACGCTTCACGCACACCAGATCCTGGTCGCCACCCGTCAGGTTGATAGTTGGATTGATACCAGCCATGATGTAGGGGCGGTGGTTGTTCCAGCGGGGAGCGGCAAACTTGATGTCGAAGGGCAGTGAGACGTAGGTGTTCTTCATGTCCTGCGTCTGCGTGATGGGGCGGCCTTGGGCGTCCTTCTGCAACTGGTTGACAAAGGTCAGATGTTTGGCACCAAAGTGCATGGTGGGGGTGAAGCGCAGCGAGAAATGATTGCTCAGACGCATCTCGGCCAGTACGCCTACGGAGAAGCCGGCGTTCCACTTGTCAGCCTCGCACAGCACATACTGCTGGCTGACATTACCATCAGCATCGGTCATCATGTGAGGTCCAATGTTTTCAAATTCCAGGTCTTGCAAATGGGTACCAATCAAGATACCGAAGTGCAGAGGGCGCAGGTCGATATAGGGCTTGTTCTGCACACAGCGATCGCTCTGGGCAGAACAGGTAAGGGCCAGAAGGCCCGTCAGCAGTAGGATAAATGTTCGTCTCATCAGTATCTTAATAACGTTTGTAGAGGGCATATTATTATTTCGACTGCGTATAAATTGTGACACATTTATTAAAATATCTACCAAAAAGTAGGTAGAAACAAAAATAATTCCTATCTTTGCATCGCAATTAGTAAGTATTTATTTATTCATTAATTAATTTATAAAAGATTATGGCATACGTAATTGGTGACGACTGCATCGCATGCGGTACATGTATCGATGAGTGCCCCGCTGGAGCAATCTCTGAGGGCGACAAGTATTCAATCAACCCCGATGTTTGCACAGAGTGCGGCACATGCGCTGACGTTTGTCCGTCAGAGGCTATCAGCCTTCCCTAAGGAATAAGCTGAATTTATGTGGTTAAAAAGATGGGCTTCCGATGAGGGAGCCCATTCTATTTTTCTCTATTGTTGAGTGGTGGAAGCCTAATTACTTGGCTTCCATCACTTGCTTGGCAATAGCGTTCTCAGGATCGATGGTCAGCATCTTGGCTGCATAATCCTTAGCAGTGGCTTTGTCTTCCTTCTGGATGAAGAAGTAAGAGATGAGGTAGTGATAGCTCTCCTTTAGACGAGCCTTCTCTGTGTTGTCGAGCTCAGTCTTAGGACCAATCAGTTCAACCAGTTTCTCGTAGTAAGGCTTGGCAAGTCCCTTCGACTGGTCGGGGTCGAGCTGACCATTCACACGGGCACGCATGAAGGTGGCATACTCAACGGCATTCTCGTACTTCTGAGCCAAGTCGGCATAGGTCTCATCGGCCATCTTGAAGGCCTCAGCCTGCTTGTCGGCGCTCAGCGTAGCACCATGCTGCATGTGCAGACCTGCGAGGGCAGCGATATCGTTGGCTGTTGGCTTCTCCATGCTGGCAAGATAGTCCTTGTAGTGCTTGATAGCGTTGGGGAAGTCCTCCATATCGCGGTAAGCGTCAGAGAGCTGCTTTACCACACCAGCGCGCTTAGCCTTGTTGTCCATATCCTCCTGCTGCAGAGCCTTCTCGTACATCTCGATGGCCTTCTGGGGCTGCTTGGCACCAATCAGGGCATTTCCATAATAGGTGTAGTCGTAGTAAGAGAACTTGGCAGAGTCTGACTTGTTGAACAGGGCGTCAGCATAAGCCAGTGCGTCGTCAAACTTCTTGAGCTCCGTGCTGTTAAAGAAGGCCAGACGGTTGAAGGCTGCGTGACGAGGATTCTTCGAGAGACCGAACTTGGCCACCTCAAGAGCCTTGTCGTACTTCTGCTTGAAGAAGGCTGACATGGCGTAGTCGCTCAGGTCGCGCTCTTCCATTTGGTTCTTGTCGGCCTTATCGTAAGCTGCAAGGGCCTTGTCGAACTCGTTAGACATGTAGTAGATACGTCCTGCCAGAGCGTCGACAGCAACATCAGGACGCTGCTGGCGCAACTCGTTCAGCTTGGCAACAGCTCCGCTGGGGCTGATCTTGCGATAAACGTTAGCATACTTGTAGTAAGCATCAGGATTCTTCGGATCTACATAGATAGCCTGCTCATACTGGGCTGCTGCACCACCACCATTGTCGGCAATAGCCTCGACATCACCTAACAGGATGAAGGCGGCTGCGCACTTGTTCTTAGAAGCCTGCAGAGCGTAGTTGGCATAAACCTTAGCGTTGGCTGTGTCCTTAGCTGTCAGGAACTCGCGTCCGAAGGCTACCAGATTCTCGGCATTCTTCTTGTTGGCCTTGTAGAAAGGCTTCATCTGCTTGTCGAGATCGGCGGGTTTGCTACTGATGATTTTCTTAACGGCGTCAACATCGGCCTTAGAGCCGTCCTGAGCCATAGCTGCTGTGCTGAAACCTGCCAGCAGGGCAGCGGTGAATAGGTATTTGATTGCTTTCATAATTCTATTGAATTTGGTTTGACTTCAGTTACTATTCTTTTTTTTGTATGACGTTTGAAACGTGATTTTGTTTCTCTTTTTATTCTTTATTCACATATACAGGCCTCACATTAGTGGCTGCCTGGATGGGTAAGATGCCTGACTTCTGGATGATGAGCTGGCCCTTGGGCAGCCGGCAGAAGTGGGCGAAGTTGGACGGCAGGCCGCTACGGGGTTCATTGAGCAGTGCATAGATGGTGCGGACGAGCGGGTAGTTGCCGTTGTATAGGTAGTACTGGTAGGGGCGCCAGCTGTTATAGGCAGTGGCGGAGTCCAGTTTGCTGACCTTCATGACGGTGATATTCTTCTTAAAGGTGACGTTGGTGGTGTCGCGGCTGTCGTTGAGCCAGTTGGAACCAATGATTCCAAGTGAGCCCTCGTGGCGCTCCACATAGTCGACAACGGCTGCGCTAGTCTCCACAGCTCCGATGTTTGGGGCTGCAAATTCCTTGCCTCCTAAAAGGGAGTCGACACACCAGCGGACGGTGCTCGACAGGGGGTTGTCGAATACAACATCGATGTTGCCAAGTTTAGAGTGGGGGTAGAGGTCTTTCCATTGAGAGACTTCACCCTTGAGGATGCGCTTGAAGTCCTTGACCGTGATACAGGTATCAGGGTTGGCATTGTTGACGATGATGGCCAGTCCGTCGTAGGCTATCGCGATGGTTCGCGGCAGATAGTTGCGGTCTTTTAGGTTCTGGCGCTCTTTCTCGGTGAAGTCACGGGTGGTGAATGCCAGCCATGTCTTCAGGTTCATCAGTTCCTTGACGGCATCCTGCTCATTGGTGTACTTGGCTTCGAGCGTGTCAAGGATGCTGCGATAGAGGAATACGTTGAGGGCCTCATCCAGGATGGGGCTGAAACTCTCGTCGGCTACGAAGTATCTGGCGGCCTGCTGATATTCCTGTTCCGCTTTACTATTTTTAGGCTTGTTCCCACAAGCGAGGAACAAGCCTAAAATAAGTGTTAATCCAATAATATTATTGAATGCGTTTCTGTTCATGTTATTGCAGTCTGAAGGTTACAGGTACGGTGTACTTTACACGTACGGCCGAACCGTTCTGCTTACCAGGAATCCATTTGGGCATGCTCTTAACCACGCGCATAGCTTCCTTGTCGAGTGAAGGGTCGACTGACTTGATGACGCGAACGTCAGTAATCGAACCGTCCTTCTCAACCACGAAGGTACATACGACACGGCCTTGAACACCGTTCTCCTCAGCTACTACAGGATACTTGATATTGCTGCTCAAGTATTGCATCAGAGCGCTGGGACCGCCAGGGAATGAAGGCATCTGCTCAACAACGTCGAACACCTTGGTCTCCTCTTCCTTCGGGGGCTCGGGCTGTGCGATAACTTCCTTAGCCTTCAGCACTTCGCCTGCAGCCTCGTCGTTACCCTTTACGTCGAACGCACCTATAGCGGTATTGGTCTTGCTCAGGTCTTCCTGGGACTTCAGCTCGTCTTCCGGTTTAACCTCGTCGTCCTTCTTGATGACGGGAGCTACGAACTTGACAGAGCTCTTTACCTTTTCAACTTCAATTTTATCAATCTTCGGTTCTTCTTTCTTCTCAACCTTAGCTTCTTTCTTCTCAGCCAGCTTTGCCAGCTCTACATCGGCCTCGATGGCAACGTCCTGTTTCATGGCGTTCTCCACGACACCTTTGATAGCAACGAAAGTAGCGATTGCCACACCAATGGCAAACATAATCAGGATGGACATCAAGTTACGTTTACCAGTAGATTTGCGTAGTTGATAAGCACCGTAAGCCTGGTTCTTGCCCTCAAACACGAGGTCTACCCAGCCATTGTCTATAAGATCAATTTTTGACATAGTTCAATTCTACGTTTTAAATGTTAGACATTGACTTACTTCACACCAGCCTTGGTGATCAGCTCCTGATCCTCAGGACCTATTTTGTCAATGACATACTTATCAATACTGCAAATGAGCATCTCGTCCAATGCTGCAATCATGTTCTCATAGGTTGCTGTCTCCAACGGACGGATAATCACGGTCATCGTGGGCACCGTCTCACCGCTGGGCAGCTGGCCTTTCTTCAGCTTCGAAAGCTCTGCCTGATACTGCTCGTCAGTCATCTTGCTGTTGTAAGCAGTCTTCTTGGCATCAAGCTCTTTCTTGGCTACCATAATCTTAGCAATCGGGTTGACACCTTCCTCTGTGGTGTGGTTGATGAGGACGTCGCGAATACCCTTGGCTCCGTAGCTCGTCTCCTTGACACAGGAGGGATCTTCGTAGTTGGGAAGTCCGGCGATGTACCAAATCTTGTCGTCAGCACCTAAATAAAGGGTGATGGTATGAGAGGCTTTCGTTACCGACTTGTCGTTTTCGTCTACGTTCTGGTCATTGCTGGGCATCGTCAACTGCATAGCCTGAGGCTTAGCCAGTGTCGTACACAGCATGAAGAACGTGATCAGAAGCATCATCATGTCTACCATTGGCGTGAAGTTCACGCGGGTATCCATCTTCTTCTGCTTACTCATATTCTTTTTTGCCATAGCTTATTCCTCCGATGCAGTTTTAAGATTAGTAATCAACTGGTAACGGTTCTCGTTCATGTCCTGGAGCTCTGACATCATGGCCTTCACCATCTTGTACGGGGTCTTAGAGTCGCACTTGATGGCCAGACGAATGTCGGGGTTAGCATCACGGGCTGCCTTGACCCACTCCTGGAACTCGCTCTTTCCACCATTGATACTGTCAGTGGGGATACCGAGCGTCTGGATGGCCTCTGCCATTTTCTCTGGCTCAAGGCTGAGGTAAGTGGCAAGCTGCGACATGGGGGCACCAGCCATAGCGTCTTCCAAGAAGTGCTTCTGCTGGGTCGCATTCAGAGAGACACCGAACTTATCGGTCATTGTCTCCATCATGGCCTTCATGTAGTTCTTGTTTTCCGTACCGAGGAATATCTTGCCTTCTGGGCTAACCAGAATGTTCAAGACATCGTTTTCCGGAATCTTAACCTCTGACACAGAGTTAGGCGCAGTGACTTGAATCGGCTCTGGCGTCAAGAATGTTGATGTCAACATAAAGAAGCACAGAAGCAGCGTCATCACGTCTGACATAGGCGTCATGTCAATCCAGATGTCTTTTTTCTGTATCTTAATTTTAGCCATTCTAAAACGGTTTTTTAAGTTTTAAAAGCGAATGGACTGAAAATTAAGCCTCAACGTGGTTAGAATCGTAAGTAGCAGCGATGGTGTAACCAATCTCGTCGAGTGCGTAGGTCAGCTTATCAATCTTGTTAGAGAAGAAGTTGTAAACAACGGTAGCAACCCAAGAGGTCAAAATACCAGATGCTGTGTTCACAAGGGCCTCAGAAATACCAGCAGACAGAGCCATAGAGTCGGCACCACCACCAGCTGACAGAGCCTGGAACGAACCGATCATACCAAGCACAGTACCGAACAGAGCGGTCAGAGTACCCAGAGATACGATGGTAGCAACCATAGGCATGTTCATCTGCAGAGTAGGCATCTCCAGCTGAGTAGCCTCCTCGTGAGCCTGCTGAATCTTAGCAATCTTAGCGGCCTTCTTCAGAGTGTTGTCACCCTCAACGGTCTGATACATGTTGATAGAAGCCATAACGACATTAGCTACAGAACCCTGCATCTTGTTGCAGAGGTTGCGAGCCTCGTCAAAGTTCTGGTTGCGAATAGCGTCCTTCACCTGAGCAGTGAACTTAGCGAGGTTCATCTTACCAGATGCGGTGCGGATAGCCAGGAAACGCTCGAAACCGAGGCAGATAACGGTGAAGAGAAGGGTCAGGATCAGACCTACTACGAAACCTCCCTTATACACAGTACCCAGCAGGTTTGCGGGGTGTCCGCTGCGGTCGCCACCGATGAAGTTGTCGGGGTCACCCATAACGAAGTACCAAACACCATAACCTAAGCAAGCGCAAATTACGAGGATAATCCATGCTGCTTTCATTCCCTGGAAGCCCGAATTCTTTTTGGCTGGGGCTGCAGCCTTTGTTGATGTTGCCATAAAACTTGATTTTAATTTTTTTAGTTATTAAATAAATATAATTTGTTTAAGTTTTCTATGCGTATCTTTCGGCAAAGATAGTAATTTAAGATTTACTATTCGCCTAATTAAGAACTTTTAACTTGATATTTCTCAATTTTTATCGAAGTGAGGCCAATGTTTCCTTAATTCTGCGCATTGCTTCGATGATATTCTCGTCACTAGTGGCATAACTCATGCGGAAGCAATCGGGGTCTCCGAAGGCATCTCCACCCACCGTTGCCACGTGACCTTTTTCTAACAGATACATGGCCAAATCGGTGCTATTGGCAATCGTCTGACCCTCTGGTGTCGTCTTTCCATAGAAACTGCTGCACTTGGGGAAGAGGTAGAAGGCTCCCTCGGGCACGTTGACTTCCAGTCCTGGAATGTCCTTAGCCAGTTTGACGATGAGGTCGCGACGGCGCTCGAATGCCTTACGCATCTCTTCGACGCACTCCTGGCTGGCGGTATAGGCAAACTCGGCAGCTTTCTGACTGACTGAGCAAGGGCCGCTGGTGTATTGGCCTTGCAGCTTATTGCATCCCTTGACAATCCACTCAGGGGCAGCGATGTAACCAATGCGCCAGCCAGTCATGGCGTAGGCCTTGCTGACACCGTTGACGATGATGGCGCGCTCCTTCATGCCGGGGAACTGGGCGATAGACTCGTGCTTGCCGATATAATTGATGTGCTCATAGATCTCATCGGCCAGTACGAACAGGTCGTCGTGGGCCAGAATGACCTTCGAGAGCGCTTCGAGTTCGCTCTTCGAATAGACGCTACCTGTAGGATTGCTGGGTGAGCAGAGTATCAGCAGGCGGGTCTTAGGCGTAATGGCGGCTTCCAGCTGGGCAGGTGTTATTTTGAAGTTCTGCTCAAAGCCGGCTTCGATGATGACGGGCTTACCACCTGCCAGCAGTGCCATCTGCGGATAGCTGACCCAATAGGGGGCGGGGATGATGACCTCGTCGCCAGGATTGACCAGCGCCATCACGGTATTGCAGACGCTCTGCTTGGCACCATTCGACACGAGAATCTCAGCAGGTGTGTAGTGCAGCTGGTTCTCACGCTCCAACTTGCGGGCTATAGCCTGGCGCAGGTCGGGATAGCCGGGAACGGGAGAGTACTTCGAGTAGTTCTCGTCGATAGCCAGCTTGGCAGCCTGCTTGATGTGGTCAGGGGTGTTGAAGTCGGGCTCTCCGACGCTCATGTTAATCACGTCGATGCCCTGGGCTTTCATTTCAGAACTCTTCTGTGACATCGCCAGCGTTGCTGAGGGTGCCAGTCTCTGTAAACGGTCAGATAATTGTGCCATATTTGTAGAGTGTCGTATTTTGTTAGTTTGCAAAAGTAATCATTTTATTCTTTTCAAAGAAAGAAAAGTGATGTTTTTTGCTTAAAATAACGGAAAAAGCTGACTTTTTGCTTTATTTTATGTGCAATGTGTGCCCCATTCGCTCTTTTTTCGTCTGCAGATAGCGCAGGTTGTATTCGTTGGGAGTGGTCTCGATGGGCACGTTTTCTACAATCTCCAGTCCGTAGCCCTCCAGTCCTACACGCTTCACGGGATTGTTGGTCATCAGGCGCATCTTCTGAACACCCAACTGGCGCAGAATCTGTGCTCCGCAACCATAGTCGCGCTCGTCGGGCTTGAAGCCCAGGTGCAGGTTGGCATCAACGGTGTCGAGTCCCTCTTCCTGCAACTTATAGGCCGCTATCTTGTTCATCAGTCCGATGCCGCGTCCCTCCTGTTGCATGTAGACAATCACTCCGCGACCTTCCTTCTCTATCATCTGCATGGCCTTGTGCAGCTGTTCGCCGCAGTCGCATCGCTTGGAGCCAAGAATGTCGCCCGTCATACAGGATGAGTGGACGCGCACCAGTACGGGCTCTTCTTCCTTCCACTCTCCTTTGATGAGTGCCATGTGCTCCAGTCCGTTCGACTTCTGACGGAAGGGGATCAGTCGGAAGTGGCCATAGTCGGTAGGCATATCAACCTCTTCGCCCTTCTCCACCAGACTCTCTTTTTTCAGACGGTAGGCTATCATATCCTTGATGGTGATAATCTTCAAGTCATGTTTATGGGCAAACTTAATCAGCTGGGGCATACGGGCCATCGTACCGTCGTCGTTCATGATTTCGATGAGTGCACCAGCGGGGTAGAGGCCTGTCATCTTACACAGGTCGATAGCAGCCTCCGTATGTCCTGAGCGTCGTAGCACACCGTTGTCCTGCGCGTAGAGCGGGTTGATGTGTCCAGGGCGTCCAAAGGTCTTGGCTGTCGATGTGGGGTCGGCCAAGGCACGGATGGTGGCAGCGCGGTCGTGGGCTGACACACCAGTGGTACATCCCTCAATCTTGTCAATGGTGACGGTGAAGGGAGTTCCCAGCAGCGAGGTGTTGTCCTGCACCTGGTGAGGCAGGTCCAGTTCCTGACTGCGACTGATGGTGACGGGGGCGCAGAGCACACCACGGGCATTCTTCAGCATGAAGTTCACCATCTCAGGCGTTATTTTCTCAGCAGCGCAGATCAGGTCGCCTTCGTTCTCGCGGTCTTCGTCGTCCACGACAATCACAAATTTACCAGCCTTAAAGTCGGCCAAAGCCTCTTCAATTGTATTAATCTTGAATGTATCCATAGTTATTCCTATACCTTATTATATATATTATGGTAGAACCTCCTTCATTTCTCCGATATCGCCCAGGTTGATGACTCTCGGTATGAGCTTCTGGTTGATGCGTGTAATGTGCTGCAGGTCTTTATAGAGTCTGAAACGGAAACGTAGCATTCGGAAATAGAAGAAGATGCCAGTGGGCAAGAACAGGCCCGTCAGCACGTTCAGCCACTTGCGTTGGAACGGTCTGGTGTGGGCGTGCGTGGCTATGATGGGATACTGGTTCAGCTTCATCAGCACGTAGTTGTCCTTTGTGTACGAGAGGTCTTCAATCGCTGTTTCCAGTACGTTGTTGATATGTTCTATCTCATGGTCGTCGCCAGGACGGAAGAATACCTTGATGGGGTTGGGCCATCGCAGCAACTTGTGCTCCTCCGAGTAGCGATCAACTTCGAGGCTGATGTTCTCTAGCATCTCTGCGTCCATCAGGTACTTCGGGTCTGAGATGATGACCTCCTTGCGCGTGATGTGTCGCTTCATGCGCAGACCCAGTGCTCGCATGCTCAGCTCCTTGTACAGGTCGATGTTGAACACCACAGAGTCGTTGTTGGCCTTGTAGGTGAAGAAGATGGCCAGTGGCGAGAGCACTGCCGTACCCAGGAACTTGCCGAAGAGCACGGTCCAGTTGTCGTCGCGGGCCATTCTGTAACCCGTCATGTCGAGGATATAGAAGATGATGAACACGATGACGGAGATGATGACGGGCACGCCCAGTCCACCCTTGCGGATGATGGCACCCAGCGGAGCTCCGATGAAGAAGAAGATGAGGCACGACAGCGACAGCGTGAACTTGTTGATAGCCTCCATCTGGTGCAGGCGCTCTTCTCTGTTCAGGTAGTACGAGTATTCCGACTTGAATTCCAGGTTGCTCGAAGCCATCTGCGCGTCGCTTGCTGCCTGTCGCATGACGTTTTGCTTCTGTTCACCCGTCAGCTTAATATATAAGGTGTCGATGTCTGCCTTGCTTTGAGCCGTCTGTTTGGCCGCTTTTGCAGAGTCTTCCGGATTCAGCGAGGGCCTGAAATACGACATATTCTTGGCTTCGTGGTAGTAGGCGTGTCCTACAGAGTCGTTGTACTCGCGGATGGAGTCGAGGTCGTGCAGAATCTTGCTCAGTCCCTTGGAGCGTGCGTCAGCCGATATACCGCCAGCCTCTGCCATGTTGAAGTCGCCGTCGAAGTCGAGCAGGATGGCCTTGGTTGAGAAGGTCTCGCGGCGATAAGGGATGTTGGCCGATACGTTCAGTCCTGACTGTCGCATGTTCTCAAACCACTCTCCGCTGTAGAGTGTCAGCCTGAGGTGCTTCTTCTCTGCTGTCGCCTGTATGCGTCCTGAGTCGGCCAGTATGACGGCAGCGTCCTCATAGCCTCCGTTCATGCGGTAGATCATGATGCCGTAGAGCATACCCGTCTCCATGTTCTTCTTCTGTACATAGAGGTTCGAGTTGGGGATACCGTCGTAGAAGATGCCTTCAGGTATCTCCACCTCGGGGTTCTTTTGCTTCATCGACAGCAGCAGCTGTTGGAACGAGATGAAAGCCCTCGGACCTATCACCTCTTGGAAGTAGAACGATATGCACGATATGGCGATGACGATGACGATGAGCGACCGCATAGCCTGCAACAGCGAGATGCCTGCTGCCTTGATGGCTGTCAGCTCCGAACTCTCGCCCAGGTTACCAAAGGCGATGAGCGACGACAGCAGAATGGCCAGCGGGAACGCCTGTGGCATCAGCATCAGTCCCATGTACCAGAAGAACTGTGCCAGCACCTCCATCGAGAGTCCTTTTCCTATCAGCTCGTCCACGTAGCGCCATAGGAATTGCATCATCAGTACGAACTGACAAATGAAGAAGGTGGCGATGAAAAGCAGGCCGAACTGCTTGGTGATAAATATGTCTAATTTCTGAATGCGTAGCATAATTCGGCCACAAAGGTAAACATTTTAAGTGAAAAGGTAATAGTGAAAAGTGAAAAATTTGCTGCCGCCACTCTGTTTTTTTAGGATTTTTGGGCAGAGGTAGCAAATTTTCCACTCTTCATTTTTCATTTTTCATTTTTCACTTTTCCCTTATTTATAGTCCACTTACGCGGTGCAGTCGCTCTAGATTGTCGTCCCAGATGCCACGCAGGTCGGCCTCTTCGTCGGCATCGGCGGCATAGTCGGTGATGAGCAGGATCAGCTGGTCGGTCACCTCGCTCTCCTCAATGCGCATCTCCCAGATGGCCTCAGGCGTGTCCTCGTGATAGTCCCACAACATGCGTATATGGTCGTATTTGGCTTTTTCCAGGATGCGCGACTGCTTGGTGTCGCGCTCTGTCCAGGGTTGTCCCCAAGTAAAAGTCATGGTTTCGTCATCTTCCGTCACTACGTCAGCCAGCCACTTTTGCAGTCCAGCGGCATTGCTAATCATGTCCCATATGATTTTCGGCGATTTCGTCGAAAGCGGGTATTCAATGGTTAGTTTTCTCATGTTAACTACAATAAAGGTTAGTTTTGTTTGCAAAAATACAAAAATTATTCGAAACGCAATGATTTTTTCGAAAAAAGTTTTGGTAATTAAAAAGATTATTGTACCTTTGCACCCGCTTAACAGCAAAATGGCGGGGTAGCTCAGCTGGTTAGAGCGTCGGATTCATAATCCGGAGGTCGAGGGTTCGGGTCCCCCTCCCGCTACGAAAAAGAGTTGTTCATCTGTGAGCAACTCTTTTTGGTTGAATATGAAGAAGGAAATCTTGATGACGTTTATCCTGCTGCTATGTTTTGTGCAAGTAAGGGCAGGACAGGAGTTGTCCACTGCGGGCAACAAGCGTGCACTGGGTCGCAAGAAGGTGGCTTTGGTGCTGAGTGGTGGTGGAGCAAAGGGAACGGCTCATGTGGGTGTGTTGAAGGTGCTCGAGCGTGCAGGCGTTCCGATTGATATCATTACGGGCACCAGCATGGGTAGCATTGTGGGTGGCGTCTATGCTTGTGGTCATGGGGCCGACGAACTCGATTCCATCATCAAGTCCCAAAACTGGAGCTTCGTGCTCTCCGATCGTGAGAATCCGCGTCGTCAGAGTCTGCGTGAGCGTGAGAAGCAGAACACCTACGTCATCTCGAAGACCCTGAACTTCGGCAAGAAGCCGCAGTCGGGTGGAGGAGGCTTCGTCAAGGGTAAGAATATTGCCACGCTGTTCGACGCGCTGACGGCTCCCTATCACGACTCCATCGACTTCAACACCCTGCCCATCCCCTTTGCTTGTGTCGCTACCGATGTGGTCGACAATTCCGAACAGGTGTTTCATAGCGGCATCCTGAGCCGGGCCATGCGTGCCAGTATGGCTATCCCTGGTGTTTTCGCTCCAGTCAAGATGGGCGATAAGGTGCTGGTAGACGGTGGTTTGCGCAACAACTATCCTGCCGATGTGGCTCGCCAGATGGGTGCCGACATTATCATTGGCGTCGATGTGTCGTCGGAGCTGAAGACGGCTTCTGATCTCAATTCCGCGTCGAGTATCCTGCTGCAGATCATCGACCATAACTGTAAGGACAAGTTCGAGGAGAACAAGGCCATCACCGACATCATGATCCGTGTGAATACCAAGGGCTACAGCTCAGCCAGCTTCTCTGACGCTGCCATCGACACCCTCGTCCGTCGAGGCGAAGAGGCTGCTATGGAGCATTGGGACGAATTCGTAGCGCTCCGCCAGCGGCTCGGACTCGGCAGTCAGCACCCTCTTCCTCAGCTCTCCTGTCCTCGTGTCACGCAGCCTACTGTTACGCCAGACAAGATTGACGAGATGCGGTTCCTTGGACGGCGACGTGACAATCAGATCAATGTAGGTGCACGCTTCGATAACGAAGAGATGGTAGCACTCCAGGCCAATGCCGAACTGCCCATCCGTACCAAGGTGCCTATGGATGTGGAGCTCACCCTGCGCTTGGGCAAACGACTCATGGCGCGTGCCGACTGGTCGTTCCGTCCCATCAAGTTCTTCCGTCCCACCATTTCCTACATTTTCCGCAGCAATGACATCGATTTCAACGACGATGGCGATAGGGCATATAGCCTGACCTACAGCCAGCATTCGTTCAAGTTGTCGCTCTTCAATTTCAACGTGCGCAACCTCAATATCAGCATTGGAGCCAACTACGACTATTTCCATTACCGCACCCTGCTGTTTGACCATCTCGCTGAGCATCAAGACGATGCCGCTCTCAAGAACAAAGGCTATGTGAGCTATGAGGCCAAGGCGTGGTATAACAGCGAGAACGACTGGTATTTCCCCACCTTGGGTGGTCGCCTCCAAGCCAAATTCGCCTACTACACCACCGATTTCGTGCTTCAGGACGGCAAGGTCGGCCTTCGTGAATACAGTGCCATCGGTCGTGTCAACATCCCCGTCAGCCGCCGTCTCTCCATCCAGCCCATGTTCTGCGGTCGCGCCCTCTATGGCGATGAAGTGCCCCTTGTCATGGGCAATACCATGGGTGGTGAGTGGTATGGTCACTATCTCGACGAGCAGATGCCCTTTGCTGGCGTGGGTGATGTCGAATTGGCGTGGGACAAGATGGTTGCTGCCCAATTGCAGGCGCAGTATAAGCTCACCACCAACAACATCCTCATGCTCCGCTTTGCCGCTGGTCAGGACGCTCAACGCTTCGAAGACCTGCTTAAGCACAAAACCATGCTGGGTGGTTCTTTCAGCTACTATTTCAACACGATGTTCGGTCCCCTTGGCGGCTCTGTGGGCTACAACAACCTTACCAAGTCTTTCTATTATTACATCAACCTCGGCTTCGTGTTCTAATTTATAGAAAAATCAGAACTTCCAGTCGAGACCGACACCGATGACGTTGTTGGTGCGTGAGTAGATCTCTTGGCCGTTATATCCGTCACGGGCAGCGTTGCACTGCTTGGTGTAGTCGTCGTAGATGGTGATGAAATAACCGGCGTTGAGGCGCAGCTTCTCAGTCAGGTTGACAGCAGCACCAAGGCCGATAGACCATGAGTCGCAGGCGAATGAGGTGTTCAGCTGGTAGTCGTCGCTCAGTCCGTAGTCGGTGCGTTGGATGCCCCAGCTCAGCGTCCACTTGTCGTTGAGGTCGCCCTCGATGCCTGCCAGGAACTCGTTGGTTCCGTGGGTCAGGTTCTCCTGGCGGTTGTTGGCCATCTTGGCATTCTTATCGTCGAAGAAATGGTATTCAAGGGTGGCACGTAGCTTGGGTGAGAACGCATAGCCGGCAGCTATGGAGAGCAGGGCGGGCATGTCGTAGCGAGTCATCTCGCCGTCCTGATAGGCTACGGTCTTGGTGGCGAGAGCAGTGCCGATGGCTTGCAGACCAGCGGGATCGAGCTGTTGCAGCATGGCGCTGACCTTTGGTCCCAGTTCGGCAGACAGCGTATTGGTCTTGTTGGGCACTTCTATCTTGGTGCGGAACTCATAGCGGGCGGCCAGCGTGAGTGGTCCCTGATGGTAGTCGACGCTGACGATAGGGGCGAATCCCCATCCGCGCTGGTCGACATCCAACTCCAACTTAGCCAGATCGCAGAGCAAAGGATGATTGCCTGCAATGACGTGGCCGCGATAGTAGCCATCATAGTAGTTGGCTCGTCCACCGACGGCAACCGACAGGCAGTCGAGCAACCGATAGGTGAAGTTCAGCTGACCACCATAGATATATTGCTTGCCCTTCATCTGCGAGTCGAGGGTGTATTGATCGGGGGTGATGCCCTTCTGGCCCAGCATGCCAGCCAGCACGACGTTGAACATGGGAACGCCGGCATCATATTCAACGAATCCACCGCTGCCCACAATGCCAATCATGGCTGATACGGCCCAGCGGTCTTTCTTATAGGAAGCAAACAGGGCCGGCACAATGGGTGCAGAGGCCTTGCCTTCGAAGAGTTGGTATTGGTTGTTAGTCACCAGTTCAATGTTACGATACTGCCAAGGTTTCTGAAAGTTCAGCGAGAGTTGGAATCCCTCATGTCCCCAAGCCAGTCCGGCGGGGTTGGAATAGGCAGCGTCGATGTCGAACGAAGCGCCACGAGCCATCATGCGGTCGAAAGCGATGTGATAATTGGTGTTTGTCATGAGTCCACCAGCCATGGCGGTGACGGCGAGCAAGGAAGCAACAGCCATCATTGTGAGTTTTTTCTTCATAATTGTCAATTGGTTGATGTTGAACTGAGCGCAAAGTTACGCATTTTATTTGGATTGGCAATTGACATACATTATTATTTTTCGAAAGATGGAAAATTTTTCGAAGAAACATGTGGTGGTGTGCGGTCTTTTTTGTAATTTTGCAGCCTCAATTGAAAACATATAACGTTATATTTTTATGGCAGATACAAAAAAGATGAAAACAGCGCTCATCTCCGTGTTCCACAAAGATGGGCTGGAAGAGTTGCTTAAGAAGCTGAACGATGAGGGCGTGAAGTTCCTGTCGACAGGCGGTACTCAGACATTTATCGAGTCTTTGGGCTACTCTTGTGAGAAAGTGGAAAATGTGACGACCTATCCCTCTATTCTGGGTGGTCGTGTGAAGACTTTGCATCCGAAGGTGTTCGGAGGCATCCTTGGCCGTCGTGAGAACGAGGGCGACCGTGAGCAGATGGCTCAGTATGATATTCCTGAGATTGACCTCGTCATCGTAGACCTTTACCCCTTTGAGCAGACCGTAGCAAGTGGTGCTTCTGAAGAAGACATCATTGAGAAGATTGACATCGGCGGTATTTCGCTCATTCGTGCAGGAGCCAAGAACTTCAATGACGTGGTGATTGTGCCTTCTAAGGCTGAGTACAGCGTGCTGCTGGACATCCTGAACAAGCAGGGCGCAGAAACTACCAAGGAGCAGCGCCGCATGTTTGCCACCCGCGCCTTCGGAGTGAGCTCGCACTACGATACTGCCATCCACGCTTGGTTTGAGAAAAAATAAAAGGTAAAAAAGTAAAAAGTAAAAAATGGGATTTTTTAGTTTTGTCCAGGAGATAGCTATGGACCTGGGAACGGCTAATACCATTATTATCAGTGATGATAAGATTGTGGTTGACGAGCCGTCAGTAGTTGCTCTTGACCGCCATACCGACAAGATGATTGCCGTTGGTACGCAGGCCAAGATGATGTATGAGAAGACACATGATAATATTCGTACCGTGCGTCCGCTTCGCGATGGTGTGATTGCCGACTTCTCTGCCTGTGAGCAGATGATGCGCGGACTGATTAAGATGGTACATACCGGAAGTCGCCTGTTCTCGCCCTCACTGCGTATGGTGATTGGTGTACCTTCAGGTTCTACCGAGGTGGAGCTTCGTGCTGTTCGCGATAGTGCCGAGCATGCTGGAGGCCGTGATGTGTATCTGATTTTCGAGCCGATGGCAGCTGCTGTTGGTATCGGTATCGATGTAGAGGCCCCAGAGGGCAACATGATTGTGGATATCGGTGGTGGTTCAACGGAGATTGCCGTTATCTCGCTGGGTGGTATCGTGAGCAACAACTCTATCCGCACGGCTGGTGACGACCTGACCGCTGACATTCAGGAGTATATGGCCCGTCAGCACAACGTGAAGGTGTCTGAGCGTATGGCTGAACGCATTAAGATTGCTGTTGGTTCGGCTCTGACCGACCTGGGCGACGATGCTCCTGAGGACTATATCGTACATGGTCCTAACCGTATTACGGCACTGCCTATGGAGGTTCCTGTCTGCTATCAGGAGATAGCCCACTGTATCGACAAGACGGTGGCAAAGATTGAGAATGCCGTGCTCTCTGCCTTGGAGAATACGCCTCCCGAGCTGTATGCCGACATCGTGAAGAACGGTATCTGGCTGGCTGGTGGTGGTGCACTTCTGCGTGGTTTGGATCGTCGTTTGGAAGACAAGATCAACATCCCCTTCCACATCGCAGAAGACCCCTTGCACTCAGTGGCTAAGGGCGCAGGCATTGCCCTGAATAACGTCAACCGCTTCACGTTCCTGATGAGATAAAACAGAAGGACGGATGAGGAACCTGCTGGAATTCCTGAGCAGATACTACCATTGGCTGATATTCGTAGTGCTCGAAGTAATCAGCCTGATACTGTTGGTGCATTATAACAGTTATCAGAGCAGTGTTTGGTTTTCTTCGGCTAACTATGCCGCTGGCAAAGTCTACGAACAGACGGCTAAGATGGAGTCTTTCTTCTCAATGGCGAAAGTCAATGAGGATCTGACGCTTCGTAATTTCTATCTGGAGCGTCAGGTCACTCAGTTGCGCCGTCTGTATGGAGAAGCCACTCAGAAGGTGGATGCCAAGGAACAGCAGCAGATAGAGGAACTCTCCCGCTACCAGCTGGTGCCGGCAAAGGTTGTTTCCAGCGAACTGAACAAGGTGAACAACCTGATGACGATTGACAAGGGAACAGCCGACGGCATTGAGGCTGGCATGGGCGTGGTATGCGGAAAAGGACTGGTGGGCGTTACCTACCTCTCTTCAGCCCATTATTCGGTAGTGATTCCCGTGCTGAACGGCAAATCGTCGCGTATCAGCTGTGCCATTCGTGGTCATGAGTATTTCGGCGTGTTGCGCTGGTACGGTGGTGATGCGGCCCATGCCTTTGTCGAGGACATTCCTCGTCATGCCCGATTCAAGAAAGGCGACTGGGTGGAGACGAATGGCTATTCTACGATATTCCCTGCCGGTGTGCTGGTGGGACAGATTGTGGAAGTATACAACTCGCGCGACGGCCTTTCCTATAAGCTGAAAGTTCGATTGTCTACCGATTTCGGTAATCTGCGCGACGTGATTGTGATTACCGACAAGTCGATTGGCGAACGGATGAAACTGATGCGAGCTGCTCAGGACTCACTCAAACTCAACGTAAACGAATAGCAATATGACAGCGGATATACTGAAACAGGCTGCTTTGTTTCTGCTCTTTCTTGTGGCACAGGTCCTCGTCTTAGGACGAATCCATCTGTTCAGCTATGCCACTCCCTTGTTCTATGTCTATTTCGTGACGATGTTTCCTCGCAACTATCCCAAATGGGCTTTGCTGCTGTGGGGATTTGCCATGGGACTTCTGATCGACACCTTCTTCAATACACCCGGTCTGGCCTCTGCCTCGCTGACACTGGTAGCAGTCGTACAGCCTTACTTCCTGGAAGCCTTCGTGCCGCGTGATTCTGCCGAAGGTCTGAAGCCGTCGTTGCAAACGCTGGGGCCTGTGAAGTATGTGACCTACCTGATGATTCTGGTGCTGCTGTATTGCCTTGTGTTCTATACACTGGAGATATTCAATCTGTCCGATATGATGCACTGGGCACTCTGCATACTTGGCAGTACGGCTCTCACGGCTTTGCTGATTATCACATTTGAGATAGCGAGGGGCAATCAGCAATGAAGAACCACGAGTTAGACTATAGGCGTTTTGTCATTGCCGGTGTAGCTCTGCTCATTGTGGTTGTCTACATCATCCGGCTCTTCATGCTCCAGATTACGAGTGATGACTATAAGAAGAGTGCCGACTCGAATGCCTTTCTCAAGAAGATAGAATACCCGTCGCGTGGCGTCATTACCGACCGCAATGGCAAGTTGCTGGTGTATAATCAGCCAGCCTATGACATCATGGTGGTGATGAACGAGGCGAAGGACCATCTGGACACCCTTGACCTGTGTGCGGCACTGAATATCACGAGGGAGGATTTCGACCAGCGCATGGCCACCATCAAGGACCGCTCCAAGAACCCAGGCTATTCGCGTTTTACACAGCAGCTCTTTATGAGTCAGCTCTCCGACAAGGATTTCTCCGTTTTTCAGGAGAAGATGTTCCGCTTCCCAGGATTCTATGTCCAGCGGCGCACCATCCGACAGTACCAATATCCCTTTGCAGCTCACGTGCTGGGCGATGTGGCTGAGGTATCCCCAGCTGATATCGAAGAGGATGAATACTATCAGCCAGGCGATTATATCGGCAAACTGGGCGTAGAGCGCAGCTATGAGAAGCAGTTGCGTGGTGAAAAGGGTATGCAGATATTGCTGCGTGATGCCCACGGACGTGTTCAGGGACGCTATCAGAACGGAAAATTCGACCGTCGGCCTGTGGCTGGCAAGAATCTGACGCTGGGACTTGATGCCAAGTTGCAGGCACTGGGTGAGCGACTGATGGAAGGAAAGATAGGCAGCATCGTGGCTATAGAACCATCTACTGGCGAAGTGCTATGCATGGTCAGTTCACCCAGCTACGACCCCCGTATGATGGTAGGCCGACAGCGTTCGAAGAGTCATCACCTGCTGAGTCAGAACGTGTGGAAACCATTGCTCAACCGCAGTATCATGGGTCAGTATCCGCCAGGTTCTACCTTTAAGACGACACAGGGACTGGCTTTCATGACGGAAGGCATCATTCACCCTACACATACGGCTTATCCCTGCGGACACGGATTCAACTATAAAGGTCTACATGTGGGCTGTCACGGCCATGCGTCGCCACTCCCCCTGGTACCAGCCCTTTCTACCTCGTGTAATGGTTATTTCTGCTGGGGACTCTATTATATGATAGGTGCTAAGAGCAAGTATGGCAGCGTGCAGAATGCCATGAACAAGTGGCGCGACTATATGGTCAGCATGGGTTTCGGCTATAAACTGGGTATCGACCTGCCTGGCGAGAAGCGCGGCCTGATTCCTAACGCCCAGTTCTATGACAAGGCGTATAAGGGCTCATGGAATGGACTGACCATTATCTCTATTGCCATCGGACAGGGTGAGGTCAATGCCACACCACTCCAGATTGCCAACCTGGGTGCTACGATAGCCAATCGTGGCTGGTTCGTCACTCCTCATGTGGTCAAGAAGATACAGGGCGACCAGTTGGATACGCTTTACACCAAGCGCCGCTATACGATGGCCAATAGGGAGGCTTACGACTATGTGGTGCAGGGAATGCGCGCTTCGGCAACGGGTGGAACGTGTCATGAACTGGCGAAATACGACTTTATGGCCTGTGGTAAGACGGGTACGGCCCAGAACCGCGGACACGACCACTCCGTCTTCATGGGCTTCGCCCCAATGGACAATCCGAAGATTGCCGTAGCCGTGTATGTGGAGAACGGTGGATGGGGAGCTACTTACGGCGTACCTATCGGAGGCTTAATCATGGAACAGTATATTCACGGAAAACTATCGGAGGCTTCAGAGAAGCGCGCTGAGGAGTTCCAGCATAGACATATATCATATGGTACGACAAGCAGATAAACGGCAGACAAGCGTGCTACGCTCTATTGACTGGTGGACGATATTGCTCTATATCGCCCTGTTGTCTTTCGGCTGGATCAGTGTCTGTGGAGCCAGCTATTCGTATGGAGAAACGGATATCTTCAGTCTGTCTACCCGTTCTGGTATGCAGATCATCTGGATAGGAACCAGTATCGTGCTAGGATTTGTCATCCTGATGCTCGACGACCGTTTCTATGACACCTTTGCCTATATCATCTATATCCTGCTGGTCATATTGCTCTTTGCCACCATTTTCAATCCGCATAGCATCAAGGGCTCCCGATCGTGGCTCGTCTTAGGCCCTCTCCGTCTACAACCGGCAGAGTTTGCCAAGTTTGCCACAGCGCTGGCGTTGGCGAAATTCATGTCGATGTATGGGTATAACATCAACCAGTGGAAGCATTTCGCTACGACCTTAGGCATTATCCTGCTGCCTATGGTGTGTATCGTTCTTCAGCGTGAGACGGGTTCGGCTTTGGTTTATCTGGCTTTCTTCCTGATGTTCTATCGCGAAGGAATGCCCGGCTCTATCCTGTTCACGGGCGTAGCGATGGTCATCTACTTTGTGGTGGGCATCCGCTTTGCTGAAGTGTATTTTACCGATTCCGTCACGTCGATAGGTAAATTCTCCGTGCTGTTTCTGGTACAGCTGTTTACCATTGGCATGGTGTGGACCTATTGCAATAAGAGGATAGCCTGGCGTTTGCTAGGAGGGTGTATTGCCATTACGCTGATACTGCTTTTCTCCGTCCGCTTGCCTTTCGATGTGGTCTATGTGCAATGGGCTATGACCATCCTGCTGATAGGTTACCTGGTATGGGAAGGCTTGGGTTCGCGCATCCACAATTACTTCTTCATCGCCCTTTTTGCCTTGGGGTCAGTGGGTTTCTTCTATGGTGCCGACTTTATCATGCAAAACGTGATGGAACCACACCAACGCTCGCGTATCAACGTGTTGTTGGGACTGGACGAAGACCTGCGTGGAGCGGGTTATAATGTGCATCAGAGTGAGATTGCCATTGGTTCCGGAGGACTGGAGGGTAAAGGATTCCTGAACGGAACACAGACGAAGTTGAAGTTTGTGCCAGAGCAAGATACCGATTTCATCTTCTGTACAGTAGGCGAGGAGGAAGGGTTCCTGGGTTCTGCAGGTGTGCTGATCCTGTTCCTGCTCTTGATTTGGCGCCTGATATATCTGGCAGAGCGGCAGTTCTTCTCCTTTGGGCGTATCTATGGCTATTGCGTGTTGAGCATCTTCCTCTTCCACGTGTTCATCAATGTGGGAATGGTCTTGGGACTGACGCCTGTTATTGGCATCCCGCTGCCGTTCTTCAGCTACGGAGGCTCGTCGCTATGGGGCTTCACGCTGCTCTTGTTTATCTTTCTGCGTTTGGATGCCAGTCGCAATATGACTCGGTCCTAACGCCTCTACTCTTTTGATATGTGTACGCCAATGTCTGTGACGCCAGGCAGCATCTCACGTTTCATGTCGTGACGGATGGTAATACGGAGTGAGTCGTCCTTCAGCAGGTGAAGGGTGGCCAAGTTGAACGTGTATTGATATTGGCTGATGCCTTGCCCAGACGGATGACCGTTTTTGTCAATCAGTTCGCAGTTCAAGGTGTCCTTACGCCGTTCCAGCGTGTTCGTCTTGGTTTGTTCGATGATGAGGCTCAGCTTCCTAAAAGGGTAATCCCCATTGATGCGAACTCCTATTTCTTCCGTATAGTTGCCTTCCTGCGTGACGGGAGGAATCAAGAAATATAGCGTATCATTTCTTTCCCATCCGTTTTTATTGGTATGCAGATAACGGTTATAGACAGTCTGGTTGTCGCAGGCTGTCAAAAGGAAAGCGATGAGTGCCCCTATATATATTAATAAGGTGTGGCTATTCTTTCTCATGATGGGGCTGTGGACTGCCCTGCATGGGCTTTCTGGGCTTCTTTTTCTTTTTCTTCTTGGCACGGTCGAAGCGATTGATGTTCTCCTGAGTGGCCAAGTCAACGGGACCTGCAGGTGCCTTGTTGTTTCCATCCTCAGTCAGAGAGACGGGCTTTTCACCTTTCTTGTTCATCTCGATAATCTGTTTGGCACGCTGAGCCGTGATGGTTTCCAGATTAGCCGCAATATTCTTGTCGGTAGAGTAGGTGATGAGTCCGGCCAGGATGTCAGCCTTGAAGTAGAAGTAGTCGCTGTCCTGAGTCTGAAGGATGGCCTCTTTGGAAGGCAGTTTTCTGCTGGCCTCTACATAGTCGTCGACCTCATAGTTCAGACAGCATTTCAACTTGGCGCACATACCAGCCAGTTTCTGCGGATTCAGCGAGATGTCCTGGAAGCGGGCAGAAGAGGTGCCCACGCTGACAAAGTTCTTCATCCAGGTGGCACAGCAAAGCTCACGTCCGCAAGGGCCTGTACCTCCAATCAGTCCAGCCTCCTGACGCGCACCAATCTGTTTCATCTCAATACGCACGTGGAACGTGGCAGCCAAGTCCTTGATGAGCTGGCGGAAGTCAACACGCTCGTCGGCAATATAGTAGAAGATGGCCTTGTTGCAGTCGCCTTGATACTCCACATCGCCGATTTTCATTTTCAGTCCCAAACCCTTTGCAATCTGGCGACTCTCTATCATCGTGGCGTGCTCGCGGCTCTTGGCTTCGCGGTATTTCTCCATATCCACAGGACGGGCAATGCGGTAGACGCGCTTGATGTCGTCAGCACTTTTCAGGTTGGCTTTCTTCAGCTGCAGCTTCACCAGTCGGCCCGTCAGCGTCACCACTCCGATATCATGTCCAGGGTTGGCCTCGACGGCAACGATGTCGCCCTTCTTCAAGTCCAACTTGTTCACATTGTGATAGTAACCCTTGCGAGTGTGCTTGAACTGCACCTCCACGAGGTCTGTCGTGTCTACGTTGCCAGGCACATCAGCCAGCCAGTCGTAGGTGTTCAACTGTCGGTCCTGTCGTCCCACGGCGTTCTTGCAGAGTCCGCGGTCGCATCCCGTCTTTATGGTTAGTTCTTTTTCCATATATTTTTCACTTTTCACTTTTCACTTTTCACTTCTGCAGCAGCAGAACAATCATTTGGAGGGCGAGGTCGAAGAATACGATTTTCGCATTGGCGTTCTGTCCGATGTCGCGAATAGCCCGATTAATCAGGTCGCTGATGGGCAGTACGTTCGCCTCGTTGATGAAGCGTGCGAAATTCTTGGCAAAATCCTCTTCGCGCTGTGTCATGTAGCAGAGTTCACTCTGATGGAAGTTATACATGAAATTCTCACGAACCAAGCGGAGGAAATACTCCAGGAATCGCTTTTGCTTCTCACGTCCCAAGGCAGCCATTCGCTCTGACCAGGATTTGAGGTCTTTCACCTTGCGCTGATAGGCCATTCTCATGAGTGTTTGGAACATATCGAGGAACAGCTCGTTCTCTGAATCGACATTCAGCATTTCCAGAGCTTTCAGCCAACTGCCGTTTGCCATGCGGGCTGTCCGATGTGCCATATCCTGTGCCAGTCCGCGCCTGTTGATGAGTGCTTGCTCGATGTCTTCATCGGCTATTCTCTTGACGTCTATGCGCTGCACTCGGCTTCGAATGGTCTCCAGCAGTTTGTCGGGCTCCTGGCATACCATGATGAAAACAGTCTGAGAGGGTGGCTCCTCCAGCAGTTTCAGTATCTTGTTGGCGCATTCGATATTCATGCGCTCAGGCAACCAGATGAGGCTGACCTTATAGCCTCCTTGGCTCGACTTCAGCGACAGCTTGCGAATCAGGGCGTCGCTCTCGCCTGCTGTGATGATGGCTTGCTGGTTCTCGCCTCCCATCTGTTCCAGCCACTCCGTCATCGTGAAGTAGGGACCAGCCATGATCAGCTCGTGCCACTCTTGGGCAAAGTCGTCGCTGACAGGCTTGTGGTCGGAACTCATGGACTGCAGTTTGATGGTAGGGTAGGTGAAGTGCAGGTCGGGGTGCTCCCATTTGGCCAGCATCTGACTCTCTTTCAACAGTACTTTGGCAAAGCCCATAGCCAGCGCCATCTTTCCACAGCCCTGTGGCCCGCACAGCATGATAGCATGCGGCAGACGGCCTTCGTTTGCCATCTGCATCAGGCGTTCTTGCGCCTCTCGCTGTCCTATCACCTGCTCAAAAGCCATATTTGCTTGCAAAGGTACTAATATTTGAACGAAATGCCAAATTTTTTAAGGCGAACTATAACAGACGCCTGGTAATCTCAGCTACGGAGTCGACGGCTGATACGGTGTAGAAGTGGATATTGTGCACACCGTGTGCATACAGTTCTCGACATTGCTGTGTTGTCCATTCAATGCCCAGTTGGGTAGCCTGCTCGTCAGTCTTGCATTTCACAATCTCCTTGGCCAATGCTTCAGGGATGTCGCAGTGGAAGGTCTTGGGTACTACCGTCAACTGGCTCAGTTTGGCCATCGGCTTGATGCCTGGGACGATAGGAATGGTGATACCCATCTGGCGAGCTTTCTCCACGAAGGAGAAGTATTTCTCGTTGTCATAGAACAGCTGGGTTACGGCATATTGCGCTCCCAAGTCCTGCTTCTGCTTCAGATATTCCATGTCGCGTTCCAGGTTAGGCGCCTCTTCATGTTTCTCCGGATAGCAGGCCACACCAAAGTCGAACTTAGGACCAGGATGCTTGATGGGTGTGCCGTCAGCAAAGAATCCTTCGTTGAAGCGAACCACCTGCTTAATCAGGTCGGTGGTATGCGCGTGTCCGCCAGGTGTTGGCGTGAAGCGGCTGTCCTCTTTCGCTTTGTCGCCACGAAGCAGCATCAGGTTGCGGATGCCCAAAAACTGCAGGTCCAACAGCTCGTATTCTATCTGTTCGATGGTTGTTCCACTACAGATGACGTGCGGCTCCACGGGGATTTTGTATTTCTGCTGGATAGCAGCAGCGATAGCTATCGTGCCTGGTCGCCTTCTGATGCGCAGACGCTCGAACTGTCCGTTGTCCAGTTCCTTGTAGACATACTCTGAGTGATGCGTCGTGATGTTGATGAATGCTGGGTTAAAATCCCTCAGCTTGTCGATGGTTCGGAACAGCGCCTCCGTGCCGTTACCCTTCAGCGGGGGCAGCACTTCGAAGGAGAAGCGGTGTTCGTCAGAGGTCGGTTTGTTGATATAGTCAGCTACAGTCATGTTTATTGTGTTGTTTATTTGATGCGATAGATGCGGAACGACATGGGCGGCAGTGTGTCCGTGAGTGTTGCTCCCTTCTTGCCGATTGTGACGTTAGCCGTTCCTTTCTGAGGAGTAATCAGTTCTGGTTTGCTGATGCTGTTCTCATCGTCCATTCCCTGATGGCAGAGCGTCAGCGTGCTAGCCTGATGGTCGCCTTTCAGGTAAGGCATGTTGAACTGCACAGGTTGTTCTGAGCGCGACGTGTTACCTATCTTGATGATGACTTCGCCTGTTGCTTTGTCGAAGGCAGCTGATGCAAACAGCCCGTTCTGGCCTTCCTGATTGGCTACGGGCTTCTTGTCCATTGTCAGCTGCAGCACGTTGGTTCCGGCATTGGTGGCGTACATCTGCTGCACATAATAGCTGACGGTCTTGAACATCTGCGTCTGGTCAAACCAAATCTGGTCAGGACGCCATTGCCAGCCATCCACATGGGCAAAGAGTGGGGCAGGGGTGGTCATGTGAACGATATCAGCGTTGCGCTCAAATCCCGTCATGAAGGCTGCTTCGAGGATGGCAGCTTCGTAGTGGTTCCATTTCTTGCCCTTCCCGTGACAGGCATACTCGCCAGCAAATACCTTGGGCCCCTTGCGGTCGTAGGTGTCATAGCGCAGGCCGTGCGTGAGGAACCACTGCTCGTCGCGATAGTAATGTTCGTCCACCAGGTCGGCCTTCAGCGCCTTCATGGCTTTCCAGCCCTCAGCAAACTTATAGGTATCGTTGGGCACATCCTCAGGCACAGGACCGCTGGAACCCACAATCTTGATGTTGGGATATTTGGCGCGGATGGCTGCTACAAAGGGCTTCAAACGCTCGTAGTAGAACTCGCCCCACTGCTCATTGCCCACACCGATATATTTCATGTTGAAAGGCTCCGGATGTCCCATCTTGGCCCTTACTTTGCCCCACTTTGAGTCGGCAGGGCCATTGGCAAACTCGATGAGGTCCAGACAGTCGTCAATGTAGGTTTGTAAGTCGTTGACGGGCACGTGGGCACTCTCCTTGTTCCAGTTCTGATACTGGCAGGCCATACCGACGTTGAGAATAGGCAGCGGCTCGGCTCCGATATCCTCAGAGAGTTGGAAGTACTCGTAGAAGCCCAGTCCGTATGACTGATAGTAGTCAGGATAGTAACGATAGTCGAAGGTATGCTCCCAACGGTTCTGGTTCAGCGGACGGTTCTCCACAGGTCCCAGCGTATTCTTCCACTGATAGCGCGTATCGAGGTCGGTTCCCTCTACGATACATCCTCCAGGGAATCGGAAGATGCCTGGGTGCAGGTCTTCCAATGCCTGTGCCAGGTCGCGTCGCATGCCGTTTTCACGATTCTTGTAGGTGTTGACGGGGAACAGCGATACGTGCTCCAGAGCCACGCTGTTCTGCCCTTTCAGATAGATGCGCAGTTTGGCATGCTTCAGGGTGATGGGCGAAGTCAGCGTGATGGTGTATTTCTTCCAGTCCTGCGACGTGATGTTGATTTCCTCTTTCACGAATTCCTGACGCTCCTTCATGGAGTGCTCGTCAATCAGTTGTACGCGAATGGCACCATTGCCCTTCAGTGCCTTCGCCCAGACAGAGAAACGATACTGCTCGCCCTTCTTCACGCCAATGCCGAAGAAGCCCTCGTTGGTCAGACCCGTGCGACGATCCTTATGGCCTGGGTCGTTGAGCACCACGTAGTAAGGACAACGCTTGAAGGGTCCGTCGTGCTTCAGTTCTACGCATCCGAACATCTGCCAGCCCATCAGGTGCTGGGGAAATTCGAACGAGCGGTTCTTGATCATCTCTCCGTATAAGCCACCGTCGGCAGCATAGTTAATGTCTTCAAAGAAGATTCCGTACATGGTATGTTGGATGGGAGCACCCAGCTTCTTGGTGTTCACCTCCATCACGTTTTGAGCGCTTGCCAACAGACTCGTCAGGAGCACTCCACAGGTCATGATTAACTTGTTCATTTGATGTCCTTAATAATAAATTGCGACAAAATTAGTTAAAAAGTTGCAGAAACGCAAAGAAATTGAAAGAAAAGCGTTACTTTTGTCGTCAATTTAACAAAATATGTAATTACTATAAATATGGAACAACCACAAACTGGTAGTAAATCCTACCTTATTTCTATCGTGATGGTCGCTGTGTTGGGTGGCCTGCTGTTTGGTTACGACACAGCTGTTATTTCTGGTGCGGAGAAGGGTCTCCAGGCTTTCTTTATGGAAGCAGGCGACTTTGCCTATACTGACGGATGGCACGGCTTTACTTCAGCCTCTGCCCTGATTGGATGTATCATCGGTTCGGCTCTCTCAGGATTGTTGGCAACGAATCTGGGTCGTAAGAAGTCTCTCATCATTGCCGGCCTTCTGTTCTTTGTCTCAGCACTGGGTTCGATGGATCCTGAGTTCTTGTTCTTCGAATATGGTCAGCCCACCTACTCGCTGCTCATCATGTTTAACTTCTATCGTGTCATTGGTGGTATCGGCGTAGGTCTGGCTTCGGCTATCTGCCCCATGTATATCGGCGAGGTTGCCCCCAGTAATATACGAGGTATGCTTGTTTCGTGGAACCAGTTTGCCATTATCTTTGGTCAGCTGGTGGTTTACTTCGTCAACTTCTTCATCTTGGGCGACCATATCCAGCCGCTCGTAGAGGAGATGGGTAAGGGTATTGCCGCCATCAATCCTGCTGCCCAGTGGACGGTTACTACCGGATGGCGCTATATGTTCGGTTCTGAGGCCGTACCTGCAGGTCTGTTCGCCCTGCTCATCTGTTTCGTGCCCGAGACTCCCCGTTACCTCGTTTCCATAGGCAACGACGAGAAGGCGCTCGGCATTCTTTCGAAAATCAATGGTGCTGCAAAGGCCAACCAGATTTTGCAGGACATCAAGGATACGATGGTGGTGAAGACGGAGAAGCTGCTGACCTATGGTTGGGTATGCATCTTCGTGGGCATCATGCTCAGCGTTTTCCAACAGGCTGTTGGTATCAACGCCGTGCTCTACTATGCACCACGCATCTTTGGCGATATGGGTATGGACGACCCTATGATGCTGACCGTATTTATGGGTATCATCAATATCTCGTTCACCCTCGTGGCTGTGTTTACCGTTGAGAAGTGGGGACGCAAACCCTTGCTCATCTACGGCTCACTGGGTATGGCTCTGGGAGCCTTTGGCGTAGCCGTTACCTTCGGACACGCAGGCATGGAGCTCTTCACAGCCGCCTCACTGCTCATCTACTCTGCCTCGTTCATGTTCTCTTGGGGCCCCATCTGTTGGGTACTCATTGCCGAGATTTTCCCCAACACCATTCGTGGCGCAGCTGTGGCCATCGCTGTGGCTGCACAGTGGATTTCCAACTTCATCGTATCCTCGTCGTTCGTGCCCATGTTCAACATGCACCTGACGGAGGGCGATGACTTCGGCCATTGGTTCACCTACGGACTCTATGGCGTCATCTGCGTCGTTGCTGCCCTCTTCGTATGGAAGCTCGTTCCCGAGACCAAAGGCAAGACGCTCGAAGATATGACCAAACTCTGGAAAAAGTAATAAGCTATGAAGAAAATCCTGATAGCTGAAGATAATGACAGCAATTATCTGCTGATGACCTTCATCCTGAGAGGCCACTACGAATTTGTGCGTGCCAATAACGGACAGGAGGCAGTAGCGAAAGTGGAAACCGAGAACCCCGACCTCATCCTGATGGACCTGAAAATGCCCATCATGGATGGGTTGGAGGCCACTCGCCAGATTAAGGCTCAGCACCCCGATCTGCCCATCATCGCTGTTACAGCCAATGCTTTCGACAGCGATCGCCAACAAGCGATGGATGCCGGCTGCGACGACTTCATGTCGAAACCAGTAGGTGCCGCACAGTGCCTGCAGATGATTGCGAAGTACATATAGAACAAGCGGGGCGTGTCTCCGTCATGTCAAGCGTAAAACCTCTCTTTTCTGTGTCTTCGCGCAGAAAGGAGAGTATTTTTTTTGAGGTTGGTAATTGCAGAAAATCAGCAAAACATTCTTTTGTTTGTGATTTAATTGTTATTTTTGCAACGAATTTACAAATATCGGCGATAAAATGATATTAGAACTACGTTTGAGCAATATGTTTTCGCTGCGTGACGAGGTGACACTCGACATGCAAGCTGCGAAGATTCAGACCCAAAAGGCACGAATGCTGGAGGATAATGTATTTAGCGTTGGTGGCGAAAAGTTACTGAAGAGCATGGCTGTGTTTGGTGCCAATGCTTCGGGTAAGAGCAACGTGATCAAGGCGATTCGTGCCTGTGTGGAGATGATCCGTTCGTCGCACAACTACAACGAGGACACGGTGTTTGGCTTCGTGCCGTTCAAGTTTGACGGATATGACCAGAAGTCCAGCTCGTTCTATGTGCGTTTCCTGATGGAGAACATCGAGTATGAGTATTCGTTCACGATGACCCGCCACGAAATTCTGACGGAGCAGCTTTACTACTATCCTAACGGGCGGCGCTCGCTGGTATTCAGCAGAGACGAGAGCCGAGGGCTGGACAAAAAGGATGTGTATGAGTTCAAACAGGTGCTGAAGCGGCCTATGGATGTGGCAGCCAACACGTCGAAGAAGACTTTGTTCATCTCGCGAGCCAGTCAGATGGACAGGGAACTGGCCAAGCGAGTGTTCCGTTTCTTCTGCGACGATGTGGTGCTGGACTATCGTTTGCCTGCAACGGTGCCAATGGAACAATTGTTGAGCGAACAGAAACCAAAGCTGTTGGAGGTGTTGCGGACGGCAGACAGCGACATCGTTGACATCCAATTGAGGGGTGACCGAATCGTGACCTGTCATCGCAATAATCCTGATGTGTCGTTCGATTTCGAGACGGAAGAGTCGGAAGGTACGAAAACACTCTTCCGTATGATGGTCAGTATGATTGATATCATACGCCAGGGCAAGACGCTATTTGTCGACGAGATAGACACGAGCCTGCATACGCAGCTGGTGGAGTTTATCATTGGTATGTTCAACAGCAGCCAATGCGCTCAGTTGATTTACACTACGCACAATACGCATCTGCTGAACACGGATTTCCAGCGTCGCGACCAGGTGTATTTCGTGAACAAACGCGATGATGGCAGCAGCGACCTGTATTCGCTCTTTGACTATAAGGACTTCCGTGACACGATGGATATGGAGAAAGCATACCTTCAGGGGCGGTTCGATGCCATTCCGTATCTCTCAAAACCTGTAATCTGAGGTTATGGCACGGAAAGAGAGAATATCCAAGGGCAAGACGATGAGCCCCAACTACTTCGTGTTCTGTGAGGGAGACACGGAGGTGGCCTATACCGAGATGCTGCGTGCGCATTATCGGTTGCCTATACACATCATAGCCAAGAAAACGCTGCTCAACATCACACCTGCACTCATAGAGCGTTGCAAGTCGGTTTATGTTCAGACCAAGAACGACCACACCTACCTAATGTATGATTTGGACGTGGAGACGGTGCTCGAAAGACTTCAGAAGGTTGCAGGAGCAGTCTTGCTTTGTTCTAATCCGTGCTTTGAGCTATGGTTGCTGTTGCACTATGCGGAGCAAAAGAATGAATTGAAGAGCGATGAGTGCGTCAGTAAGTTGATTGGATTTGAGAAGCAGTACAAGAAAGGCACACTTACCGATGAGTTGAAGCTCCACTTGGTAGAGAATAAGGATAAAGCTATTGAGAGGGCCAAAAAACTTGTTGCATACGGCAATCCATCAACAACTGTTTATAAGCTAATTGAGGATTTGGATAAACTGAATGGTACTATTTCGTAAAGATGTTCTATGAAGTAATCTATTGCATCACGAAGGGCAGGGAGATCATTCTTAACCACATCCCAAACAAAATCTACATTAATGTCAAAATAACCATGAGCAATATGGTCACGCATACCTTTTACGGCTTTCCAAGGAATCTAAGGGCGACTTGGTAGAAGTTGCTGCTTAGTCCGCTCATCAATACGCCTAATTCCCTCGCCGATGGCTTCTATTAACATACAATCAGCAGCAAGTGTCTTAGTTCCTCCAGGTGATGTCATCAAATCGTTTGAATCAGTCAAGTTCGCATTCCACAATTCTAGATTGCGGATAGCCTCACGTATTTGCTGGAGTTGGTCTTCAACTACTTTAAGCTGCTGTAAAGATATCGATTCCATCGCGTTCTATCTGTTCTTTAAAGAATGGTCTAAGATTCTTATGATCACATATCAAATCAACAGAACACCCAAGTAAATCTTCTAAATACTGGGCAGCTTGTATGTAGTTAAAGAACTTTGGAGGCATCGTTACATAGATATCTACATCACTTCCTTCATGATGTTCATTGCGAGCCACAGAGCCGAACAGACGCATTGAAGTAATACCAAACCGCTGACGCAGTTCAGTGGAATGACTCCTTATAATATCAATATACTCCTGCGAAGTTCTCATAATTCTAATACTTGCTGCTGCAAATATAACAATTATTTTTGAAAGCACAAAGAAAACCAAAGAAAAATATAGCAAACGACGTTCAATGTGAACTAAAAATTATTATTTTTTGTATCCCTGCATTCTTGCGTCCCGTTGGTAGCAAGCGGCAAAGCCGAGCGAAAGCCATCCCTTAGCAAGGGATTCCAAATTTGCAAAAGTAAGGAAAAAATCTCAATTCAAGCACCTACGGACTGGCAGTCCGAAGGGGACGGACTGAGAGTCCGCGCCTTACGGACTAAAAGTTTGTGTTAAGCAAATTGGTGTCTACTTGCGGTTCGCATTTTGTTCAGAGCCTGAAAAAATCAAGAATTCGAAAATGTCCCTCACATCCTCACATTTTGGCCTGAAACGCCTTTGTATAAAGGGTTGAGGAACGTGAGGGATACCCGTTCCTCCCTCACGTCACCCTCACATTTTCACTCACCTGTGCTCACGCTGCTGAGTCACATGGTGAAAATGAATAAGGTGAGAGAAACACTTGAAAAAAGTGAGGGAGACGTGAGGGACAACCGATTTACCCTCACGCGTTCAAACGCCCTGTGCATCAGGGTTTGAGGCCAAAATGTGAGGAAGTGAGGGAGATTTTGATTGTCTTACAAAAACGAAGCCGATGACGGACGGCTCGAAGATATTCTTCGGACGGTCCAAAGACATTCTTCGGACGGCTCAAAGACCGTCTCCGCCTGGCTCGGGAAAGGCTTCGATCCTAAAAACCTCACAACGTGCCTGTCCCTCTGTGACCTTTACATGTATCCCAGTGCTCGCAGAATATCGTTGAGATTGGCAACCACCATGAGCAGGATAAGGATGCCAAAACCGACGTATTCGGCGCGAATCATGAACTGTTCAGAGGGTTTGCGACGCGTAATCATCTCGTAGAGCAGGAACAAAACGTGGCCTCCGTCGAGTGCAGGGATGGGCAGGATGTTCATGAAGGCGAGGATGATAGAGAGGAACGCTGTCATTTTCCAGAACATATACCAGTCCCACATGGGTGGGAAGAGGCTTCCGATGGCTCCGAAACCACCCAGCGACTTGGCTCCCTCGGCCGAGAAGATGTACTTCAGGTCGTCTACATAGGAGGCGAGGACGTGGAAACCGTACTTGATGCCTGCGGGGATGCTCTCCAGGAATGTGTATTCACGAGTGATGGGTTTGTAGAGACCAGTAATGCTCTGAACGACAAAGCCCAGCTTCAGGTCGGGAGTGAGCACAACACTTGTGGTGTCGACACGTGTCTCATTGCCGTAAACGAGGGTGACGGTGCGGGCTTTGAGGCTATCGGCAGGCGTTTGGGCTACGGCCAGCATATCGGCTCTGCGGCCCAGCTGGTCGATGAATTCATTATAGCTGTCAACGGGGGTACCGTTGAGGGCGAGGATGTTGTCGCCCTTCTTCAGGCCTATCTCGGCGGCTGGTGTGCCAGGCAGGATGCTATCCACCTTGGCGGGCAGCAATGGGCGCACGAAGGACGGGTCGGCCTTCATCATGTTGAGCAGGTTGAGCTCGCCAGGCAGCGAGATGCTCATGGGCTTGCCGTCGCGGATGATATCCACGCGTGTGGCCTCAGAGATGTCGCGATAGAGGTCGGCAGAGAAGTCCTTGAAGGCGTGCTTCTCCGTACCTATTAATATATCACCGTCCTTGAATCCGTACGACTTGGCTTCCTGGTTGAACTTCATACCCAGCGTCATATCCTTTACGGGGATATAGGTGTCGCCCCACCAGAAGAGTATCTGGGTGTAGATAAAGAGGGCGAGCAGGAAGTTGACCGGCGCGCCGCCTATCATGATGAGCAGGCGCTGCCACGTGGGCTTAGCACGGAACTCCCAAGGTTGTACGGGCTGTTTCATCTGCTCCGTATCGAAGCTCTCGTCTATCATACCCGCTATCTTGCAATAGCCACCCAGAGGCAGCCAGCCGATACCGTACTCCGTATCGCTGTTCTTGGGTTTGTACTTGAACAAGCTAAACTTCCAGTCGAAGAAAATATAAAATTTGTCGACCTTCACTCCGAAGAGCTTGGCGAAAAAGAAGTGGCCACCCTCGTGGAGCAATACGAGCAGCGAGATGGCCAGGATAAACTGTAATACTCTGATTAAAAATACGTCCATAATTTTTTCTTTTCACTTTTCATTTTTCACTTCATGAGCTCGCTCGCTATACGACGAGCTTCGCCATCGGTGGCGATATAGGTGTCGTAGTCGGGAGTGGCTGAGAAGGTGCAGCGCTGCATGGTCTCGGCTATAATGTCGCTCATCTGGATGAAGCCGCACTTGTCTTCCAGGAATCCGCGATTCACAATCTCATTGGCTGCATTGACGATGCAAGGCATGTTGCCGCCTTTCTCGATGGCCTCGAAAGCGAGCGCCAGACAGCGGAACTTCTTCAGGTCGGGCTCGAAGAAATCCAAGTGCTGGGTGGCGAAGAGGTCGAGCCGGTCGCCACTGAGCGGCAGACGCTGTGGGAAGGAGAAAGCATACTGGATGGGCAGTCGCATATCGGGCACACCCAACTGGGCCTTCACGGCGCCGTCGTGGAACTGAACGGCCGAGTGGACAATGCTCTGCGGATGAACCAATACCTGAATCTGCGAGGCTTGCACGCCAAACAGCCATTTCGCCTCAATCACCTCGAAGCCCTTGTTCATCATCGAGGCTGAGTCGATGGTAATCTTGGCACCCATATCCCACGTGGGATGGCGCAGGGCGTCGGCTTTGGTCACCGTAGCCAACTGCTCTAAGGTGAAATTGCGGAAAGGTCCGCCTGAAGCCGTCAGCAGGATTTTTTCTATTGGATTCTGGTCTTCGCCTACGATGCTCTGGAAGATGGCTGAATGCTCGCTGTCGACGGGCAGGATAGGGGTGTGATACTGTTGGGCCAATGCGAGAATCAGCTCACCAGCCACTACCAGCGTCTCCTTGTTGGCCAGCGCAATGGCCTTGCCAGCCTTGATGGCGTGAATCGTGGGCGAAAGGCCTGCGAAACCTACCATTGCAGTGAGTACCATATCGATGGGCTTGGCCTCTACAATCTCGTCGATGGCCTGAGCTCCTGCATAGACTTTGACATCGGGCAGGTCGCTCATCAGTCCTTTCAGCTCATCGTAACGCTGTTCGTTGGCTACGACGATGGCTGCAGGCTTGAACTTATGAGCCTGTTCGGCCAGCAGTTCCACACGGTTGTTGGCAGTCAGACAGTAGACCTCATAGAGGTCAGCATGCTCTTCGATGACTTGCAGAGCCTGGGTTCCGATGGAGCCCGTAGAGCCGAGAATGGCTATTTGTTTCTTCTTTTTCATTTTTCACTTTTCACTTTTCATTAGCGTAGCGTCAGTAATCCCTCTGGGATGTGCATGATGATTTGCTGTTGGTTGGTGTCGATGTTGGTGATGAGGTCGTCGGAGGCAGGAATGAGTCGTCCGTCTTCCAGTTCAAAGAGAATATTCTGGGTAGTATCGTCGATAGAGGCGATTTTGCCTATCTTCTCGTTTGTGTCTGCTTCGACAATGTCGAAGCCTACCAGACTGGCGAGCGATGGGCCTTCTGTGCCCTCATCAGCTATAGAACGGGGGAAGTAGACGTCGCATCCCGTGAGCTCAGAGGCTCGCTGCTGCGTGTCAACATCGCAAAACTTGATGAGCGCCACAGCATCGTTGCGGAAGCGATACTCCTCCATGAAGAAAGGAACGAGAATGCCGTCGATGTCGAGAATCAGATAGTCGGCATCCGTCGTGTCGAAGATATCGTCGTCGAACTGAAACGACACCTCGCCTTTCACTCCGTGAGCCTTGCCCAAGCGGCCTATTTTGTAAACTTCTTCTTTCTTAATCATCTGTGGCGGAAGCAAATTTTTCACTTTTCACTATTCACTTTTCCCTTTCAATGCGCGCTCCAAGCGCATTGAGTCTTTCTTCGATGTTCTCATAGCCGCGATCTATCTGCTCGATGTTGCTGATGGTGCTGGTGCCATTGGCACTCATGGCGGCAATGAGCAGGGCGATACCCGCACGGATGTCAGGGCTCGACATGCGCTGGGCGCGAAGCTTCACCTTGCGGTCGTGACCCACAACGACAGCACGATGGGGGTCGCAGAGGATGATCTGAGCGCCCATGTCAATCAGTTTGTCGACAAAGAACAGGCGACTCTCAAACATCTTCTGGTGTACCAAGACAGAACCACGAGCCTGCGTAGCTACCACGATGAGTACAGACAAGAGGTCGGGGGTCAGTCCAGGCCAAGGTGCATCAGCCAGCGTCATGATGGTGCCGTCGATAAACGAGTCGACCACATAGTGTTTCTGACGGGGAATGAACAAATCGTCGCCATCCACCTCTATCATGATGCCCAATCGACGGAAGGACTCAGGAATGATGCCCAAGTCTTTCAGCGATACGTCCTTGATGCGGACACCATCGCCACACATAGCTGCCATTCCGATAAATGAGCCTACCTCAATCATATCGGGCAACAGACGGTGTTCTGTGCCTCCCAAGTGTTCCACACCGTTGATAGTCAATAGGTTGGAACCAATGCCCTGAATATTGGCACCCATGCGGTTGAGCATGTGACACAGTTGCTGGATATAGGGTTCGCAGGCCGCATTGTAAATGGTGGTGGTACCTTCGGCCTTGACTGCAGCCATGATGATATTGGCGGTACCCGTCACGGAGGCTTCGTCGAGCAGCATATAGGTGCCTTTCAGACGCTTAGCCCCTATCTCGTAGACATTGCGACTTTCGATATGGCGGAATTTGGCTCCCAGGGCTTTGAATCCGAGGAAGTGGGTGTCCAGACGACGACGTCCTATCTTGTCGCCACCTGGTTTGGTGATGACAGCCTTGCCCATGCGAGCCAGCAGCGGACCAATCATCAGGACGGAACCACGCAGAGCAGCACACTTCTGGACGAAGGCGTCGCTCTCCAGAAAACTCAAGTTAAGCGTGTCGGCCTGGAAGCTGAACTCACCCTTGCCGAGTTTCTCTACTTTGACGCCGATTTCGCACAACAGCTGAATCAGGTTGTTGACGTCACGGATGTCAGGAATGTTGCGAATGATGACACGCTCGCTGGTAAGCAGCGTGGCGCATATCACTTGCAATGCCTCGTTCTTGGCACCTTGTGGCGTGATGGTACCGCTAAGCAGGTGTCCGCCCTCAATCTTGAATATTGCCATATAATAGTCTGTTATTACTTCTTGCGCTTTCCTTTTTTGCCCTCGTTGGCGACAGGAGCGTCCATGCGTGCAAACTGGAACGAAGACAGGTCAATCTGTATCTTTCCGTCAGTGAAACGGGCCAAGTCGTCGGCCACCTTTTCGTCGTCCATCGAGCCATGTCCCCATGTAGCCAAGTCGCGTTTCATCTGGTTGGCGGTGAGGCGTACCAATTCGTCGCGCTCCTCACCCTCTGGCATCGTCTTCAGCTGCTCGAACAGCTGGGTAATCAGTCGTCCATAGTGGCGAAGATGACTCTTGGCGTTATTCTTGGGATGCTCCATAGGCTCAGGCTTGTTGAGAATCTTCTCTGCGTTGCTCACGTCGTAGGGCCAGTCGATATCCAGTTGCTTGTGACTCATCAGGTACAGATGGTTCCATAGTGTCTGTTCATAGTCACTACTCTCACGCAGCTGCGGATTCTTGTTCTCCATCTGACTGATAATGGTTTGAGCACACATCATGCGCTCTTCCTTGGTGGGCAGGCTGACAGCCAACTCTACCATCTTCTGTATTTCTCGCCCGTATTCAGGCATCACCAGCTTCTCGCGCTGGGTGTTATAGTCTAATCCTTTAATCTCCATCAATTCAATTACAATTTGACGATTTACAATTTACAATTTAAAGTAGCTTCTTTGGCTTAATAGCCACAAAGTCCTTCAGATAGAAGGGTTCGAAATAGGCTACGTCCTCGAACTGCTCATTCAGGAAACGCTTCTCTGCCAGTGGCTGCATCCATTTGGCCAAAGGCTCAATGCCGTCGATGAAATGGGCATTGGGGTGACTGATGACGTCTTTGCACTTCTGGGCTCCATTGCCAAAGAAGTAGATAGGACGCTCGTCGAGCCATTGCTTGTAAGTGTCAGCATCCACCACATCGGCGCTGACCTCACGAACGGCCTTCAGCGAACGGTCGTAGAGGGCAGCATAAACCTCCATGCGGCGTGCGTCGAGCATCGGGCAGAGCAGGGCATTCTCCTCTAACTCCGGATGGCGCAGCAAGATGGGGACGCAGAGCAATTGCAAGGTGGGAACGGCAATGAGTTTCAAATCACGCCCGTAGCAGATGCCCTTGGCCATCGACACACCAATACGCAGACCAGTATAAGAACCAGGACCGCAACTGATGCTGACGGCATCAAAGGGGATGGCGTGGTTGTCGGTGAACGATAAGGCCTCGTCGACCATCGTTCCCAGCTTCTCAGCACCTGCTCCTTTCTCTCCGTGTGCATCCTGTTGGAAGATGCACTGACCGTCCTCAGAGACAGCCACCGAACAGACATTCGTACTCGTTTCTATATGTAGTATGCAAGCCATTTCTGTTTTGCTTTATTATTAAATAATGTGCAAAGGTACGAATTTTCCCGTCAATCTGCGCATGTTTAAGATAATTTTTGTACCTTTGTCGACAATATTAAAGAAAAACAACATTATGATACAGTCAATGACAGGCTACGGAAAGACCGTAGTGGCCTATAAAGGTAAGAAAATCAATGTGGAAATCAAGTCGCTCAACTCCAAACAGCTGGACTTGACAACACGTATTGCTCCACTCTATCGTGAGAAGGAGATGGAGATTCGTCAGATTATCGCAGAGAAGCTGCTGAGAGGTAAGGTGGAGTTCTCGCTCTGGATTGAGAAGGATGCTGCCATAGAGGCTGCACCTGTTAATATCGCACTGATGCAGAGCTATTTTAATCAGTTGAAACCTTTTGCCGAGCAGAATGAGTTGCAGGGAATTGACTGGATGATGACGCTGACGCGTATGCCTGACGTGCTGACCAAGACAGAGGTGGAGGTGCTGGAAGAGGAAGAGTGGCTGATAGCCCGTCAGGGTGTCTGTGAGGCTGTGCAGCACTTGGTTGACTTCCGTACACAAGAGGGTGCTGCCCTGGAGAAGAAGTTTGCCGAGAAGATTGACAATATCGAGCAGTTGCTGGCCAGCATTGAGCCTTATGAGAAGGCACGTGTGGAGAAGATTCGCAACCGCATCGTAGAAGGACTGAAGCAGATTCCTGGGGCAGAGTACGACAAGAACCGCTTGGAGCAGGAGCTGATTTACTATATTGAGAAGTTGGATATCAGTGAGGAGAAACAGCGACTGACCAACCATCTGAAGTATTTCCGTGAGACGATGGCCGACGCTGCCGGACAAGGCAAGAAACTGGGCTTTATCGCTCAGGAAATGGGACGTGAAATCAACACCACTGGCTCGAAGTCGAATCAGGCGGAGATGCAGAACATCGTGGTGAAGATGAAGGACGAGCTGGAGCAGATCAAGGAACAAGTTCTTAATGCGCTATAAGACCATGAAAGGAAAAATGCTTATCGTGTCGGCTCCCTCGGGTAGCGGAAAGTCGACCATCGTACAATGGCTCATGCAGGAACACCCTGAACTGAAGCTGTATTTCTCGATTTCCTGTACCAGTCGTGCGCCTCGTGGAACAGAGCAGAATGGGGTGGAGTACTTCTTCCTGACGCCAGAGGAGTTTCGCGAAAAAATCGCGAAAAATGAGTTCCTGGAGTATGAGGAAGTCTACGAGAACCGTTTTTATGGAACGCTGAAGCAACAGGTTGAAAATCAGCGCGAAGCAGGGCAGAACGTGGTGTTCGACGTGGACGTCAAAGGTGGCGTGAACATCAAGAAATATTATGGCGACGAGGCTTTGAGCCTGTTCATCCAACCACCATCTGTTGACGAACTCCGCAAACGACTGGTGGGACGTGGTACTGACACCCAGGAAGCCATCGAACAACGTTTGGCAAAGGCTGAGTACGAGTTGACTTTTGCTCCTCAGTTCGACCGCATTATAGTGAACGACGACTTGGAGACGGCTAAACAGGAAGCTTTGCAAGTAGTGAAGGATTTCTTGGGATGATCAGAACGGGAATCTTCGGAGGGTCTTTCAATCCCATTCATGTAGGGCACATCGCCTTGGCACAGGCTATTCTGCAACAGGGGAGCCTAGATGAGATATGGCTGATGGTGTCGCCTCAGAACCCGCTGAAGCAGCAGGCAGATCTTTTGGAAGACCATCTGCGTTTCGAGATGGCGCAAAAGGCACTGGAAGGCATCAAGGGTATCGAAGCCTCCGATTATGAGTTCCATCTTCCTAAACCATCTTATACGTGGAACACGCTGTGTCATCTCAGTCAGGACTATCCTGATCGCGAGTTTGTGCTGCTGATAGGTGGCGACAACTGGGCACACTTTGAGCGTTGGCGTTGCTGGAAGGACATTCTCCGTCACTATCGTGTGATGGTCTATCCGCGTGAAGGCCACGTGGGGACTATCGACATGCCGTTGCTGGATGTGTCGAGCACGGAGATTCGGCAAAGAGTCAGAGAAGGAAAAAGCATAGATGGCCTAGTGCCTGCCGCTATCATAACATCGGTAGAAAAGTATTATGGAAAAAGAGAATAAGGTGTTTAACACGGGTGAAACAGAAGAAGACCTGAGGAGAGCCTATAACCCAGAAGGTTCATCGCTTCGCAAAGCACAGTTACGTATGCTTGATATGCTGGACTATCTGTGCGAGGTTTCCAAGCAGGCCGATGTCTCTTGTCGTTTGGACGGTGGCAATGTGTTGGGTGCTGTCCGTCACGGAGGCTTTATTCCTTGGGACGACGACGTGGATGTAGTCATCAGCCGTAGTGACTTTAAGAAACTTTGCCGCTATCTGAAAGCACATCCTCATCCTCAATACGTGTTGCAGACACCAGAGACGGATAAGGGCAGTTTTGTGCCTTGGGGACGACTGAGAGACCTCAAGAGCGAGTATGTCAATCCGCATCCGGCAGACAGTCGGGAAGGAAAGGCTTTTGCTGCCCAGAAATATCGTGGGTTGCAGGTGGATATCTTCCCTTATGAGGGCTATATGATACCGTCGTTGCAGCGATTAGCTGCTAAGATGGCCTGCGTGGTGCACTTCGACTTGTCCAAGTCTCACCCCTTGCTGGCTCGTATCACCTATGCCGCTTTGCATCAGTTGGTATATCCTCTTTTCCGTTTGATAGGCCGCTGCTTTGGCAATCCGAACCTTTATATGCACTCTTATGGCAGCTGGTTTTATTTCCAGTTCCCCAAGGATGTGTTACTGCCCCATAGTCCCATCACTTTTGAGGGACATACTTATGAAGGTCCAGCTGATGTGGACCGCTTCTGCCGCATTGTCTATGGGGATTATATGAAGGTGCCTCCCAAGGAGAAGCGTGCTGTGCATGCCAGCGAGATACTGGTTTACGAGTAGTTCGCCTGTGTCTGGATGGTGTGTCGCAATCCTTCGTCGATACTGAACTGAGGCTTCCATCCTAACTGCTCTATCTTATTGGTGGAGAAAACGGCTTTGGTGATGGGCGTAGTATTACCGTCGTCCGTGATTTCCATGACTACCTGTTGCCCGCTGATGGCTGCAATTTTCTCTGCCAGTTGTCGGATGGTGATGTTAGAAGCCTCGTCGGCCACGTTGTAGGCCTCACCACTATCGCCTTTTGTCAGCAGTGTGAGAATGGCAGCTGCACAGTCGACGACATAAATCCAAGAGCGATATTGCTCACCTCGGCTTTTCATCACGATATCCTCTCCTCTCAGGACGTTACGGATGAATTGGGCGTAGACCCGATTGTCGGCTTCTGTGAAATAGGGTCCGTAAGTATGGCAAAGTCGGGCAATGACGATATCTGCGCCATACTCTTTCGCATAGGCAGCACAGAGCGTCTCAGAGGCGCGCTTGGACGAAGGATAGCAGGCTCGAGGAGAAAGGATGTCGATATAGCCGCTGCTTTGTTCCGTAAATACGCTACCGTCTCCTTCGCCGTATATCTCGCCAGAAGAGATATAGACCATACGTTTCATCTGGTGCTGCAACCCATATTCTGCAAGATGGCAAACACCATCCAAGTTGGCTTTCATCACTTCCACAGGTGACTGCTGGAAGAAATTGGGACTCGCATTGCTGGCAGCATGGATGATATAATGGAAGTTCTCCTGACAGGGTAAAGACGTGCTGACGTCGTGTTGCAGGAAATGGAAACGTGGGTTGTCGACGTATGCCTTGAAGCGCTGTTCAGCTCGCTGACGGTTGCGTCCCATAGCATAAACGTGGCACGGGCTATACTGCATCAGCAGGTCGACGAGACAACTGCCAATCAACCCAGTAGCACCCGTCACGAGTATGTTTCCCTCTTGGGGCAACGATAGCTGCTGAGCTACGCTTTCAAGGTCTTGCTGGTAGGGTGTCATTTGAGCCACGACTCTGCTTTTACGTTCATCAATGCCTTCAGTATTTCCAAGTCTTCGACGGTAGTCACCTTGATATTTTTCTCCGATCCAGGCACGATGTGCATGTCGCGCCCGCCCAGTTCTGCCATCAAGGTACATGAGGCTACCGAGTTCGTAATACCTTTCTGCTTGGCTTCTTCGTGAGCAGCCAGAATGTTCTTCAGACGGAAAGTCTGAGGGGTCTGTGTGCGAATCAGTTTGTCGCGAGGAATGCTAGTATGGGTGGAGAACCCGTCATCACTCTCCAAGATGGCTTCCCTGCACTGAATACCCGTGATGGCATAGCCATATTCCTTGCAGATGGCGATATTCGACGAGATGATGTCCTGAGAAAGCAAGGGGCGCACGGCATCATGGATGAGCACGAGGTCATCGTCCTGACAGCCAGCCTCTTTCAGTCCGTAGATACCATTGTGAATAGACCCCTGCCCGTTGCTGCCACCAGGGAATATCCACTTCAGTTTGTCGATGGAAAACTGGTTGGCATACGACTGGAGAACGGTTTCCCATCCCGCCAGACATACGACGGCAATACCGTTGATATCAGGATGCTGCTGGAAGGCCAGCATCGTATGGATGATGATGGGACGGTTGTCCACATGCATGAACTGTTTGGGTATGTCTTGCCCCATGCGGTTACCGGCTCCACCGGCGATGATTAGTGCGTAGTTCATAATCGTATTGTGAATAGTTGATTGCAAAAATACAAATAATTGAGTGGAAGTGCAAATAAAAAAGACGGTTTTTTTGATGATTCCAAAAAAAAGAACTACTTTTGCAGAAAATAGGCAAGAAAACGTATGGATTGTCCCAAGATTACCATAGTAACTCCTTCGTATAACCAGGGAGCTTTTATCGAAAAAACAATTTTGTCTGTGATCAGTCAAGGGTACCCCAATCTGGAGTATCTGGTATGTGACGGCGGGTCAACAGACCAGACTGTTGAGGTGCTCAGGAAGTATGACGGACAGATTACTTGGTGGTGCAGCGAGAAAGACAAGGGGCAGACGGATGCTATCAATAAAGGCATGCGTCGGGCAACAGGAGATATCGTAGCGTGGCTCAACAGCGATGATGTCATGCTGCCAGGGACGCTATGGGTCGTTGCACGATTCTATCAGCGACATCCGGATACCGATTTTGCCAATGGCAATACCATTCAGATAGACCAAGACGGGAAAATCATCAACTTCATGCATACGGTGATGAGCCAGTTCTTCTTCAAACGGGGAAGTTACAATATTTCCCAGCTGGGGATGTTCTGGCGGAGAGAAGTCTTTGACAAGATAGGCTATCTGGATGAGTCTTTCCATGCCTGTATGGATGTGGAGTGGCTCATTCGTGTCTATGAGGCAGGCTTGCGAGTCAGGAGAATCAACAAGAATCTAGGGGCTATTCGTATTTATGAAGAGACGAAGACGGCCCAGCAGGGTGATATCTGGAAGCGCGATGGCGAGGAGATCCGTAGGCGATACAACGGGAATTATTGCCGAAATCGTGAGTCGTGGTACTATCAGCTGTTCCAACTGTATAAGTTCGTGGACGGCTGCTTCTTCAGGAACAGATGGATGAAGATGAAATATCTGGGCAAGGATGTATCGGAATATACTGAAAACCTATAGTTTGGCATGCAGGAAGAGACATTGAAACAGAAGACGGCCAAGGGACTCCTCTGGGGAGGAATGAACAATGGCATCATGCAGATTCTCAATCTGGTGTTTGGCATTGTGCTGGGCAGATTGCTGGCTCCTTCCGACTATGGTATGATTGGTGCGTTGCTCATCTTCTCCTATATTGCAGGGGCTATTCAGGAGAGCGGCTTTACATCGGCTCTGATTAACAGGAAGGAAATCCGCCACGAGGATTACAATGCGGTATTCTGGTTCTCTGCCTCTATGGGAGCCTTCTTCTACATCATCCTGTTCTTTTGCGCTCCGCTCATAGCCCAGTTCTATCATGAGCCGGAAATCGTTCCGTTGTCGAGATATATGTTCCTGGGATTCTTCGTGTCCAGTCTCTATATTCCTCACAATGCCCTGCTGACGAAACAACTGAAAGTCCGGCAGAAGTCTGTTACGAGCCTGACCAGTTTGTTAGTGTCAGGCACAGTGGGAATCGTGATGGCGTACAACGGATATGCTTATTGGGGATTGGCCACCCAGTCGATTACCTATGTGACATGTATCGCCATAGGTCAGTGGTATTTCTCTGGTTGGCGACCATCCCTGCCTATTGATTTCAGACCGCTACGCGAAATGTTTGGCTTCAGTGTGAAGATGCTGATGTCGAATCTGATTACCCAGATCAATAATAATTTCCTGACCGTCATCTTGGGACGCTTCTATTCTGTACGCGAAGTGGGCTTCTATAACCAGGCCAACAAGTGGAACGGTATGGGCTTCTCCGTCATTCAGGGTATGATCAACGGTGTTGCCCAACCCGTGATGCGCGAGGTTGTTGACGATCGCGACCGTCTGGAACGGGTATTCCGTAAGATGCTGCGATTTGCGGCTTTTGTCTCCATGCCTTGTATGTTCGGACTGTCGCTGGTAGCTCCGGAAATCATCACGATGGCCATTACAGAAAAGTGGAGCGAGAGTGTCTGGATGTTGCAGATAGCTTGTATTGGCGGAGCCTTTATGCCGATACAGAACCTGATGTACAACTTGATACTCAGTAAGGGTCGCTCGGACATCTGTCTGTGGAACACCGTTGTCTATGGACTGGTTCAAATCGCAGTGGTGCTTCTCTGTATCCACGAAGGACTCTTGGTTGTCATCTGGGCATTTGTACTGGTTAATATCCTGTGGGTGGCTGTATGGGGATTCTATGTCTGGCGACTGACTGGAGTCTCAGGCTGGATGATGCTGAAGGATATCCTGCCCTTCAGCGTGATAGCAGCCTGTTGCATGCTGGTGGCTTACTGGTCCGCCCATACCATCAGTTCGCTCTATCTGTCATTGGCAGTCAAGGTGGTTGTTGCCTCAGCATGTTATATCCTGGTGATGCATCTTTCTGGCGCCAAGGTCTTCAAGGAGTGCGTACAACAAGTGCGTGAGATACTGTATCAACGAATTTCGAAATCATAAAGTATAAGACTATGGAAACAAAAGTTGTAAAGAAACCTCGTCTGGAGTGGCTGGACGCCCTTCGCGGATTTACGATGATATTGGTTATTGCCAATCATATTTGTAATATGGGATTTGGCATGAACCTGAAGGTGTCGTCATCCATGCAGTTTCTGGTGATGTTCCGTATGCCCTTGTTCTTCTTTGTCAGTGGCTTCCTGGCCTATAAGGCGAGTCTATTGTGGAATCATAAGACGTTAGGGACGCTGTTGCTGAAGAAGATACGCGTACAGACCATTCCAACCGTTGTCTTCTTCCTGTTTGGAGCAGCCATCTTAGGGACTGGCGGATTTGAAAGACAGGTTTGGGAATGGCTGGAAAGACCCTTGAAGGGGGGGTACTGGTTCACCATCGTGCTTCTCTATATGTTTATCGTCTATTACCTGTTCTGCTATATTGAGAGCAAACTGAAG
>Ga0129306_1000281_pt1 | contig 86201 bp, 77 predicted proteins | sample P827metagenome_FD_94438 | JGI IMG/M metagenome (GOLD analysis project Ga0129306, IMG submission 94438) | Capybara group fecal microbial communities from Wisconsin, USA - P827 metagenome | ecosystem: Host-associated > Mammals > Digestive system > Large intestine > Fecal | place: USA: Wisconsin...
AAAAAACGGAAACAAAGGGTTCTTAGAGATTTAATTCAACCTCTAAGAACCCTTTGTTTAATTATGAAGAAGGAGACTACAGTAAAATGAACAAAAATGTTCATTTCGTTACAGCTCCTTTGTTTATTTCTAGCTAAAACATACGCTTATCTTATTCCATAGCGATTACAACTTCGCCAGCTTCTAAGCTCTTCTTTATATCAATGATACGCTGATTGGAAGACCCTCTAAATCGCAAAGAAGGATCTTTTAATGCATCTACGAATAAACCATCTACGAGAATATCACATTGCACTAATAATTCACGTTTAGAAGGAACAGCTAATAACTGTTCAAATGTATACCCCGAATATACCCAAATATCTTTTTCTGGAGCCACTACACGTGCGGCTCTTACGACTTCTAACAGGCCTTCTTCATTTTGAAAAGGTTCGCCTCCTAGTAAAGTGAGTCCAGATATATTAGGATCTTTTAAGTTTGCAATAACTTCAGCCGTTTCTTTTTCCGTCCACAACTGCCCCGCCTCTGGATCTTGATACTCTTCGTTAAAACAATTAAAACAATGATGTGTACAGCCGGTTACAAAGATAGACGTACGAATGCCATTACCATTTGCGATATCATAATGCCTAATCTGACCATATCTCATTGTTCCGCCTCCTTTGCCTAACACCTACAGCTATCATAGGTATAATTTAATAGATTTGTCTCATCAATATAGCTCTATTAAATATGCATTACCCGGTCTTTAATCTCTTTCGTGCGGCCTTCATTCCAGAAGTTTTCTCCTAAGTATCCGCAAGTACGGCGAATAACCGTTAATTTGTCACGATTTGTATTATGACAACGTGGGCATTCCCATTGATTATCATCATTAACTTTGATTTCACCATCAAAACCACATTCATGACAATAGTCAGATTTTGTATTAAATTCTGCATAAGAGATATTATCATAAATATACTGAATCATCGTTAAAATAGCGGGAATATTATTTGTCATATTAGGAATTTCTGCATAAGAAATACATCCGCCAGTCGATTTTTTCTGGAACTCAGATTCAAATTTAAATTTATCAAATACGTTGATTTCTTCACGAACATTTACATGATAGCTATTGGTATAATAGCCTTTATCTGTAATATCTTCAATTTCACCAAAACGGGCGCGATCAATGCTAGAGAAGCGATTTGTTAGGCTTTCAGCTGGAGTACCATAAATAGCAAAACCAATATTATACTCATCTTTCCAAAGCTGAACAGCATTATTCATCATGTCCATAACTTTCATAGCAAATACACGGCCTTTATCACCAGTATTAGATTCACCTGTAATTAGTTTTGTAGCTTCGTAGATGCCAATATAGCCAAGAGAAGCTGTCGCATAACCGCCTACAAGGTATTTACCAATAGGCTCACCTTTTTTAAGTCGTGCAATTGCACCATGTTGCCAATGAATTGGAGACACGTCACTTGTCACATTTTTAAGCAAGTTGTAACGCAATAATAATGCTTTTTTACAAAGTTCTAGGCGTTTTTCCATAATAGCAAAGAACTGTTCTTCATCGCCTTGAGCTAAAATTGCCATTTGTGGCAAGTTTAGACTAACAACTCCCATATTAAAGCGACCGTCAAAAACATACTCGCCTTTTGGATTTTTCCATGGAGATAAAAACGAACGACAGCCCATAGGAGCAAATACATTGCCTTCGTAAATTTCACGCATTTTCTTTGCAGAAATATAATCAGGATACATCCGTTTTGCTGTACAAGCTGCTGCCAACTCTGTCAAGTAATAGTATGGAGCATTTGGTTTTGCATTATGTTCATCAAGTACATAAATCAATTTAGGGAAAGCTGGTGTGATATATACATTCGCTTCGTTTTTAACCCCTATGGTACGCTGTTTTAAGATTTCTTCGTCAATAAGTGCCGCTTCACGTGCATATTCGCTATTAGGGTCAAAATGCATGAATAACGTTACAAATGGAGCTTGCCCATTAGTCGTCATCAATGTATTAATTTGATATTGAATAGTCTGAATGCCATCTTTAACTTCTTTACGCGTACGATTCCAAGCAATTTCTTTTGCCTTTTCCATATTTGGCTCCATACCGTATACATCCACTTGTTCTTCAATTACATTAGCAAGTAGTTTATCATAAGATTTACGAACAAATGGTGCTAAAATACGATCAATACCATTAATGCTTTGTCCACCATACTGACCAGATGCCACTTGTGCAATAATCTGCGTCGTTACTGTACAAGCAACTTGGAAAGATTTTGGTGTATCAATTTTTTTACCATTAATAACAGTGCCATTATTAAGCATATCTTCTAGATTAATCAAGCAACAGTTAAACATTGGCTGAATAATATAATCCATATCATGGAAATGAATAGCACCACTATCATGAGCCTCTAAGATATCTTCTGGAATAATTTTGCGACGCGCAATATCTTTGCTAATTTCACCTGCTATAAGATCACGTTGCGTAGAAACGATAGCCGCATCTTTGTTAGAGTTTTCATCTAATACAGCTACATTTGTCCGATCTAACAAGCCAAAAACGTCTTCGTCAGTCGTATTTTCACGGCGTTTAAAGGCTTGCACCGCTTTATAATTTTCATAAGCACGAGCTGTTGCAGGATTATTATATTCCAAAAGTTTATAATAAACCTGGTCTTCAATCGCATAAATGGTAATATTTTTATGTAATTTTTGTGCATAATCTTCAATCTCATTCGCAATCTGCTGGGCAATACCATCTTGATATACACCCGTACTGCTATTCATCGCTTTTTCAATGGCGCGTACAATCTTACTACCATCGAAAGGCGCTAGTTTTCCATCGCGTTTAATTACCTGCAACATAAACCTTCCTCCTAATTACTATCCTTTCTGCTAAGAGCACAACTACACTACAATATCTTGTTCATATAATCCGATTTTGCTTGCTTAATCAGTATACAACATCTTGTGTTCTATTTCAACAATTAATACAAAATATTCTAAACAATTTGTGATAAAACCACCATACAAAAAAAAGAGGTACTACAATATATTGTAGTACCTCTTTGGGTTAATATTATTTTTTGCCGCCTAAGTAGGCTTCCATAACGCGTGGATTATTGGCAATCTCTTCTGATTTGCCATGTAAAACAATTTTACCCGTTTCAAGGACATATGCATAATCAGTAATTTTTAAGGCTTGTCGTACATTCTGTTCTACCAAGAGAACCGTTGTACCTTCTTCACTAATTTCCTTAATTACTTTAAAAATATCTGCAATAACAAGTGGTGCAAGTCCCATAGATGGTTCATCAAGCAGTAAAATTTTAGGGCGAGCCATTAAAGCACGACCGATAGCCAACATCTGTTGTTGACCGCCAGATAAGGTTCCCCCCATTTGATAACTTCTCTCGTCAAGAATAGGAAAACGTTTAAATACCTTCTTAATGTCTTCTTCTATGTCTTTGTCACTTCTAGTATAAGCCCCCATTTCAAGGTTTTCATATACTGACATATCAGATAAAATTTGTCGACCTTCCGGAACTAGAGAAATACCAGCCTTTACAATTTCATGGGTCTTCATTCCTGTAATCTCTTTGCCTTCAAACGTAATCGTTCCTGCGGTGGGCTTTAAAAGGCCCATAATTGTTTTCATCGTCGTTGATTTACCAGCACCATTAGCTCCTATAAGAGAAACTACAGAACCTTGCGGCACATCTAGGTCGATAGATTTAATAGCTGTAATATTGCCATAACCAGCGATAACGCCTTTGAGTGATAACATTATTCTGCCCCCTCCTCTTCTTTACCTAAATATGCTTCAATAACGGCTGGATTATTTTGAATTTCTGCTGGTGTACCTTCGGCTATCTTCTTGCCAAAGTTAAATACCACCAAACGATCACAAATATTCATAATAAGAGCCATATCATGTTCGATAACGATAACAGTAATACCTAAATCCCGAATTTTACCAATTAATTGCCGAAGTGATTCTGTCTCAGTATCATTCATACCTGCAGCTGGCTCATCAAGAAGTATAAGTTGAGGGTGTGTAGCCAATGCTCGTGCAATTTCAAGTCGTCTCTGTTTACCATATGGCAAAGAAGTGGCTATCGCATGAGCATCTTCAGCAAGTCCTACCAATTGTAAGAATTCATACGCAATACCACGACAACGTTCTTCTTCTGTACGTTGTCGTTTTGTGCGAATAAATGAACTAAGGACCCCCGTACCAGTACGGCAATGCATTCCTGTTACAACGGTATCTAATACAGACATATTGCCAAATAGGCGTATATTCTGAAATGTACGGGCAATTCCCATTTCTACTGTACGATGTGGTTTAATGCCTAACACATTCAAACCATCAAATACGATTTCACCACTTGATACAGGGAATACACCGGTAATCAGATTAAAAAGTGTGGTTTTACCAGCTCCATTAGGTCCAATAACACCAAATATTTCACCTTCTTCTACACTGAAAGTGATACCAGTTAACGCGGCTACACCACCAAAATTTTTACTTACATTATCTAATTCTAACAACATGATATCACCTCCTATTCTTTCTCGGTTATGTCCGAATTATTGCTATTAATAGCTTCTTTATCACTGGCTTCTATATTAGCATCGGCTACCTTTTTAAATCGTGTAGTCAATACGTCAGATACGGGAATAAACGGATCTTTTTTCCATCCCATTTTACGAGCAATACGATCTACTAATTCTTCTGTTAATATACCATCTGGACGCACCGCCATTAACACAACCAATAAAGCTCCATAAAAAATGTCGCGATAGTCTGCTAAAAAACGAAGCACTTCTGGTAATAATGTAAGAACAAAGGAGCCTAAAAGAGATCCCCATACTACATTAGAGCCACCAAACACTGGATATAATAAAATTTGAACAACTTTATGATAGCTAAAGTCTGTTGGATTAATAAAAATTGTAATATGTGCATACAAAGCACCGCCTACACCAGCAACAAAAGCACTAATAATGAAAGATAACATTTTATAATATACAATATTAACCCCCATTAATTCAGCTGCATGTTGATCTGCTTTAATTGCAGCAAAAGCACGACCTACACGACTATTGCCTATGCGAAGACAGAATACTACAAGTATAAACAACAGAATTGTTAACATTAAAATCGTAATTAGATTTCCTGCAGTTTGCACATCAATAGGGCCAAGACTATCTACCCCCGCTTTATATAGCATATTAGAAAATTCTTGGGGGATAGAAGGAATTCCAGATAAGCCTAGGGCTCCATTAGTAATATCAAGATTTAGGAATATGACGCGCACTACTTCACCAAATCCAAGTGTAGAAATTGCTAAATATAACCCTTGTAAACGTGTAGTTGGCAGTCCGATAATAAATGCAACTAATACGGCCGCAAGACCTCCAATAATGACCGAAATAGAGATAGGCATGCCAGCCTTTAACGTTAAAAGTGAAGCTGTATACGCACCAACACTCATAAAACCAGCTGCACCTAAACTAAGCTGTCCACTACTTAACGGAATAAAAATGGAAATCCCCATCATAGCATTGATAATAAAGAACATTATGATTTGAAGATAATAAGGGTTGAAAATGTCCATTATGGTCTCCCCCCTTTATTTTTGGAGCCGAACAAACCTTGCGGTCTCCAGAATAGCAATACAATAATCAATCCAAATGCAACAGCATCGCGGAAAGAGGAAGCTCCATACGCAACCGCAAAAACTTCAGCAATACCAAGAATAAAGCCGCCTACCATTGCACCAGTAATATTGCCAAGGCCACCAAGTATTAATACGGCTAACCCTTTAAATCCTATGACAGTCCCCATTAATGGCTCAATCGCATCAAAAGATAAACCTACCAATACACCGGCAGCAGCGCCTAAAGCAGAAGCAAGCATAACAGTAGCAGAAATTGTCTTTGTAGTATTAATTCCTAGTAAAGCTGCCGTTTCTGTACTAAGAGAGGTAGCTCGAATAGCCTTGCCAATTTTAGTGCGCTTAATCAAAAGATTTAGTAGCAACATCAACAAAATAGCTGTGCCAAGACTAATAATTTGCACGATTGAAATCTTAAAAACAGCAAGATCTATTAAATTGCCCGTAAACTCATTGGGAAAAGAACGCGTCTGCGGACCAAACATGATAAGTGCTGCAGATTCAAGAAATATAGATACTCCAATAGTACTGATGAGTGGAGCTAAATGAGATACTTTTTGTTTTCGTAGCGGGCGCAATGCAAAAAATTCTAAGCAATAACCAAGAAGAGCACCAGCAATCATTGCTGCAAGAATAGCAACAAATAAATTCACATGAAATTCTGTTACAAGCAATAACCCTACAAAGGCACCAAACATGAAGATGCCGCCATGAGCCATATTAATGATATTCAAAACACCGAATACCAATGTAAGGCCAATGGCGACAACTGCATAAGCACTACCTAATGTAAGGCCATTGACTAATTGTTGTAAAAACATTAATCAATTTCCTCCTTAATTATTTTTTCAATGCTTCATACTGACCGTTAACGATTTCCAATACCTGTACTTCCATATTTGGATCGTGTTTAGCCGTAAATGCAAATTTACCCGTTACACCGATGAAATCTTTAATCGCTTCAAGGGTTGTTTTGAATTTTTCGCGATCAGTAGTGGAACCTGCTTTTTTCAAGGCTTCTTCCATTAAGTAAATACCATCATAAGCCTGTGCAGCGAACTGATCTGGTTCTTTATTATATTTTGCTTTATAAGCAGCACGGAAATCTTTTACTTTTTGATCATCCTTATTAGGGAACCATGGAGTGCCAACAATTGTTCCATCCGCTGCACTGCCTGCGTTTTTAATAAATGCAGGACTATTGAATCCATTACTGCCAATTACTTTCTGATTCATACCCATTTCACGCATTTTTTTCATAATTAATGCGCCTTCCTGATATAAGGATGCCACTACAATAATATCAGGATTTGCCTGTTGAATTTTAGTTAATTGTGCAGAAAAGTCCGTATCTTTATCTGCAAAAGTTTCTGTAGCTATAATATTAACACCTAGTTCTTTTAAGGTAGCTTGTGCAGTTTTATTAACTGATACCATCTGATCATTATTATTAGAGTAAAGAATAGCAACGTTTTTAAAACCAAGTACTTCATGAGCTTTTTTAATAGCTGCAGGAACTGCAATAGACTCAGGAACTGCGTTACGGAAAATATAAGGTCCAATATCCGTAATACCTTCTGCAGTGGTAGATGTACCTAACGCTACAATTTTGCTCTGATTAGCAATAGGCCCTGCCGCCATCATTTCGCCAGAAAGCATTGGTCCCATAACAGCAACTACATTATCCTTATGGATAACTTTGTTCATTGTGTTAATCGCTTCATTTTTTTCACCCTTAGTATCTTCTACCTGCAAGTTAATTTTTATGCTATTCGCATCTTTATTAATCTGTTCAACTGCAAGTTCCGCTCCTTCTTTAATGGACTGTCCATACGAAGCACCACCACCAGAAGTTGCTGTAAGAAGTGCAATTTTAGCACCATCTTTTCCACCTGTAGCAGCACCTTTATCGGAACCACCACAACCAGCAACAGAAATCGCCACTACTGCCGCCAATGAAGCTACAATTAAACGTTTTAACATAGATTTTTTCATTTTACCTTCTCCTTTTCCTCAAAATAACGGTATGGTAATGATTCTTCACTTAAAAGATACAAAAAGCACCCCTATGAAAGATTTCTCCTTCATAGGGGCGCTTGTCAACGCGGTACCACCCTAATGTTATACTCACCGTTAAAGATAATCTACCTAGTTATGTACCCAAAAGAGTTTTCCTTATAAAAAAAGCACCCCTACTCAACACTGTTGAATAGGGGCGTAATACGCGGTACCACCCTACATTATACTTTAACAGCCGCTAACGCCGGCTTACGCTTTAAACTACTTTCTTGCGATTTCATTTTCAGAACTCTCGAGTGAGTTACTTGGTGTAGTATATTTCGGCTCGCACCAACCGCCGAATCTCTGCATCATTGACTATACCGTTTTGTCTCGGTCATCGTTTCATATCTGTATTTAAGTTATGAATGTATTATCCATTATCAGGACACATTTGTCAATACTTATGTAAAAATTTTTACTAAAAGATGTTAATTTGTCGAAAGTTTTTCCCATTTTTCATATAATCCTAATAAAATTTCTTCTGTTGCCTTTACTTCTTTGGCCAAAACTTCATACTCTTCTATACGCTCTGCTAATGTAGGATCACTCAGTTGCACCTCATACATTTTCATCGTTGCTTCTAGGCGAGCAATTTCGGTTTCCACCTTAGCAAGCTCTTTTTCACGCATATAGTCATTAGTAACTTTTACAAAAGTACCTTTATTTTTATTAGGCTTTTGATTATATGGGGAACCCATATTAGAAGGAGAATCGGCTTCCTCTTTTGTTGCACTATGCTTACCGACACCTACGTATTCACTTTCGATTTTTTGTGCATCTAATACGCTTTTCTCATGTAACTTTTCTTTATAATATGTATAATTACCAAGATAATCAGTAAGTTTACCATTCTCCATGGAAATGGTTCGTTTTGCTATTTTATCTAAAAAATACCGATCGTGAGAAATAACTAAATAGGTTCCACCAAATTGTAATAATGCCTCTTCTACGACTTCACGAGTAGGAATATCAAGATGATTAGTTGGTTCATCTAAAATCAGAAAATTATCGCCTTCTAGAAATAACATCAGTAAAGATAAGCGTGCTTGCTCGCCACCAGATAAATCACCGACTAATTTAAATACATCATCACCGCGAAACAAAAACATACCAAGTACATTACGAGCCTTTTCTTCGCTGTAATTAAAAGTATTCATAATTTCTTCAAGTACCGTCCAATGTTTATGTAACTCTTCATGTTCTTGTGAAAAATAACCTATTTGTACACGATTTCCTATATCAATAATGCCCGATACATTATGAATATCGCCCATTACTGCTTTTACAAGAGTGGTTTTACCCGCTCCATTAGAACCAATAAGTGCAACCGCTTCTCCACGACGAATCATAAGTGACAAATCCGTAAACACAAAACTATCTGCATAACCAGCACTGACTTTGTCTAGTACAAGAACCTTATCGGCACATGAAGCAGGCTTAGGAAATGTAAACTGTAAATTTGTTTCTATATCAGGAGCATCTAATCGCTCTAGACGATTCAATTGTGATTGACGCCCCCGTGCCATTTTAGATTTAATACCAGCTCTATATTTATCAATATACGCTTCCGTTTGCCTGATATATTCTTCTTGTTTCTCATATGCACTGCGTTCAGCTTTAAGACGTTCTTCCTTCAAGGCTACATACCGAGAATAATTGCCTTTATAGGTGATGGCCTTATGGTGATTTAATTCAATAATTCCCGTTGCTACTTGATCTAAAAAGTAACGGTCATGGCTGACAATAAGAATGCCTCCACCATAAGAAGATAAATAACTTTCTAACCATTCTAGCATTTGCATATCTAGATGATTAGTTGGTTCATCTAAAAACAAAAAATCTGGTTTCCGCACTAGTGCTTTTGCCAAATTTATACGTGTTTTCTGCCCTCCAGAAAATTCATGGGCAGGCTTTTTTAAATCCTCTTTTGTAAATCCTAATCCATACGCAATACGACGACACTGCGCTTCATAGTCATACCCACCAAGCCATTCCATGCGGTCTTGCAATTGTGCTAATCGTTTAAGATCCGCATCCGTTGATGCCTCCGTGGCTAAACGATTAGATACTTCTTGGATTTGTGTTTCTAGATGACGAACATCAGCCCAAGCTTTTTGAATTTCTTCCTCTAAACTATCATCACTTAGATTTACACTTTGCTCTAAGTATCCTATAGTAAGCATATCAGATTTAATAACTTGTCCTTCATCAAACTCTTCAAGCCCCATTAAGCTTTTAAGTAAGGTTGATTTACCTGCCCCATTGGGACCGACAAGCCCAATTCTATCACCGTGCTTTATTTCAAATGATATATGTTTAAAAACCTCGGTTACACCAAAAGATTTAGATACGTTTATAACTCGAATACGTTTCATTAGTACCTCCGCCATATTGTATCTATTATAACATAAACTGTGTATCCGTATATGACTATGAGCCTAACTACTACTTAAATACTAAACTGACTGACCTTACATATTTCTATTTATACACGCTCTGCCTCTACAATAATCATGAGTTCTACCGTGTCCTTCGTTTTTCGCGCATGTTGAAAGAGTTTTCCCAATAAAGGAATCTTGCTGAGCACTGGAATTTTTTGTATCTGCTTGTGATCACGTTTATCCATGAGACCGCCTATAACAAGCTTATCCCCAGAAGCAAGTCTCACACGTGTTTTAGCTTGCCGTGTCGTAATTTTATAGGCTTTCATTTCTGATACTAAAATAGGATTGCTCACCTCTGCTTCAATATCCGCATCAATAAAATTATCCGCTGTTAAATGAGGTGTATAGGTAAGACGTATTCCCGCCTCTTCATAACGCACACTCGTAGAAGTACCTCCGTCATGTTGTGTTTCTACTAGTACAGGAACTTTATCACCAATAAGGATTTTTGCTTCTTCACCATTTATCGTCATAATTGTTGGCTCTGCAATGATACACCCCTTTCCCTCTGCTTCTAAAGCTTGTAATTCTGGTTTTACTAAAAACTGATAAGGCTCTCCACTAGGAGCATGACCAAATTTAATTCCTGCATATTCCCCTGTCTTGTCATCTGCATGCCCACCTAAACTTAACCATGACCAACGTATTCCTGTTTCTTTTATATACGAATTTTCAGTAGCAAATACCGTTACTTTTAATCGTACCTGTGGCGGTTCTTTATCAAGTTCTGCCAGAAGAGCATCAATACGCATGCGTTCCTGTTTATTCACTTGTAACAACAGCTGGTTTGTTTCATGCACAACCTGACTACGCTCCTTAGGCACAATGGGTAATAAGACCTCTTGTAACCGATCCGGTCTCATATGTTTCGGTGATACAACATAAAATTCTTTTATTCCTTTGTCATCCTGATTTCCCCTAATAATAAGTTGATTACCGTCTTCTGTTACACTAAATGACTTAATTTCTCCTAATTTTATAATCGCCTCTTTTGCACTAATCCCATGCAGTTCTGCTGATACATTGCCGATTAATGTATCTATGCCCATAACATTTAAGCCTTCACTACGAGCTAAGCCTATCACTACCGAACGCAAATTCGCATTATTTACAGATATATCTACTGCATAGCAGGTATTCGTGGCTAAAATAGTTATTCCTATCATACTTAATAAGGTCATAATATATTTATTTACTCTACCCCATACCATTTACTAATCCCCTCCTGCGAAAGATAAACACCATTGCTATTAATATCTAATACGTTATAGCCCACTTCATTAATTAGTTCGCCTACACTATAAATTCCCTCTTTATTCCCCACAACAATAATTGCTTGTGGGGAATTCCCCATTATAACTCCCAACACATGAATAGATGGATGTGTTCGTTGTTCAGAAGTATGAGACTCTACATTCCGCGACTGATGAGAAGAATTACTTCCCATACTATTAACAAACAATTCTTCCTGTTTTTTAGTATTACCATTAGCTTGTTGAGATGCTTTATTGCCCTCTGCTAGTACGCGCTCCGCATCTGCTAGGGTATAACTAGGAATAAACGGATCTCGCAATGGCAATCCACGTTCTATATTAGCCACAGACTTAATTAACTTCATATCCCCTTTAGCATTGTCTGTATTGTCTATATTATCTGTATTGTCTGTATTGTCTGTCTTTTTTCTATTTCTCTCCTTATCACGATTAGAACCAATAGTAGCAGGGGCAAAGTCACCTTGTTGCACATTACCATTTTCCACAATAAAGTCCCAATATCCTTGCTTATATCCATAGATTCCGGCAAGACAAATAAAAAAGACCGCCCCCCACAGGAGACGGCCATTCTTATGTAAGAACGAACGTATAAATGTAAGAGACGGTTTATCTATCATAATAGACTCCTATATGTATTTATAGTAAAACAGTAATATTAACAACCTCATTTTACAAAGTTTCAAAAATTATTGCAACCCTTATGCTAGGCTTTTAATCCTCATACCCATTAGGATATTTTGAATGCCAACGCCAAGCATCAGCAATTATATTCTCTACTTGACTATGTTTTAACTGCCACCCTAAAATCCGTTTTGCTTTTTCAGAACTTGCTACCAATGTACCTGGATCACCTATGCGGCGTTCACCAATAGTAACATTAAAATCTATGTTTGTCACAGTTTTTGCCGCTTCTACAATTTCTTTTACACTAAATCCATTACCTGTACCAAGATTAAATACCGTAGATTGACCACCTTCAACGAGATACTTCATCGCTTGTATATGAGCACTAGCCAAATCTGTTACATGGATATAGTCACGCACACAAGTACCATCAGCCGTATCATAATCAGTACCAAAAATACTAACAGCTTCTCGCTTGCCAAGAGCAGCTTCCAAAATAAGCGGTATTAAATGCGTTTCCGGATGATGGTCCTCCCCAATTTCACCACTGGCGTCAGCACCAGCCGCATTAAAATAACGTAAAGCTACATAGTGCAGTCCATAAATAGAACTATAATCCTGTAATATTTGTTCAATCATAAGTTTTGTACGACCATACACGTTAGTAGGTTGCAACTTTGAATCTTCTGTAATAGGGACCATTTCTGGTTCTCCATATACAGCAGCCGTAGATGAAAAGACAAAATAGCGTATACCTGCTTTTCTAGCCGATTCAATGAGATGATAAGAACCTAGTACATTATTTTCATAATAAATAGCAGGATTTATCATAGATTCTCCAACCTGAGAATGAGCTGCAAAATGAATAATTCCTTCGATGCTCTTATCTTTCAATATATTGGGAAGTATAGGATCTGCAATATCCAATTGTATAAATTCTACATCTTTTGGGATGGCTCCTAAATGTCCACGTGATAAATTATCTAAAACAATTGGCGTATGCCCTGCCGCTACTAATGAACGAACTGTATGGCTACCTATATAGCCTGCTCCACCGGTAACTAATATTTTCATAACCTAACCCCTCTAGTACTCTATAGCAATAACACATTCTATCTACTTTATATTTCAGAACTCACTTTCAACGTTCCTTTTTTAGCCAATGCATCTGCTTTTTCATTATATGTAACCCCTGTATGAGCTGCCACTTTACAAAATTCTACTTGTATTTCACTTTGCATATGCTGCATGAAACTTGCATATTGCTGTGTTAATGGATTGTTGGCTTTCCATTTTCCGGTCGCCCACATTTCAATGCCCATATAATCATAGTACAACACAACGTGTTTTGCGCCCACCTTTTGTGCATAGCGGATTACATACATGGTAGCCAGCAATTCTCCGGACACATTCCAATACGCTGTATATTGCTTATCTGCAGACCCAAAAGAAAACTCTTCTTCTTTATTCTGATAAAAAATAACCCCACCAGAACCTACAACATTTTTTTCTTTATCAAAGCTACCATCTATATATGCAATTACTATATGCGAATCATATTTTTTTATCGGAATCATTTCGTTTGCGCGGTTTAATTCTTCACCTTTTCCCATAACCTCTTTATTGAGACTTTTAATTTCACCATACACGAAGTGTTCTGCTTCAGCTTTTGTCGTAAAGGATTTATAAATAGCACCGCTATAGCCTTTTACTTGTGTTTCACATGCGGGCCATGTTTCATAAACCCCAGGCATATAACCTTGCCGTACTGCATAGTATTTTTTAGCCATTACCCCTCCATTGTTAAATCTTCAAATGTAGCATTTATAACAGCAGCAAGAGAGTTTGGCTCTACTCGGATTTGCACACCACGCAAACCACCACTGACAGATATTTCGTCAAAATTATTCATAGATTTATCAAAATAAGTAGGAAAAACTTTTTTCATCCCAATAGGTGAGCAACCCCCACGCATATACCCAGTAATCTCCAACAAGTCTTTTACAGCTACTAGCTCTATGCTTTTATTATCACTTATCCGTGCAGCCTGTTTTAAATCAAGTTCTTTGGCTACTGGAATGCAAAACACTGCGTATCCCGTATTTTTACCATATCCCACCAATGTTTTAAACACAGTATCTGGGTTTAAATGTAACTGTTCAGCTGTATGAATTCCTGTATGATGTCCATCGATATATTCATACTCTAATATTTCATACGCTACCTTATGTGTATCTAACATACGCATGGCATTCGTTTTTCTATGTTCTTTTTTCTTTGCCATCGTTGTCCTTCTTTCCTTATTTGTTAGTAATTTTACTTATATTTTTTAATTCAATTCGCAACGTGCCATCTGCATTGGTTACAATTTCCATAAACTCTTTATTTTTCGTATATTCCACTGGAAAACTGATTTCAATACCTGTATCTGTCTTAATTTTGTGATTCTGTCCTATTTTCGAAGCAAACTCGCGACTTACAAGTAGTTCTTTAACCATATGCAACTCTTCTAATTCTTTTTTTGCCGCAGATTGTTGCACAGGATTATGATTAAACACGCGTTCAATCAGTTCCACCGGATTTAAAGAATCAGAAACCTCTGCATTCTTTGCAATCAATTCCTTCGTAAGTGATATTTCTGCCACCCCATCTGATTCATGGGCTTGCGCTATCTGATTAACAATCGTTCGTATTTTCTTGATGGTCTCTTTTGAAGATTGCTCTGTCCCAATTTGCAAGACCTTGTCTGCCAAAATATAAGTAACTTCGCCATCATATTCACCTTTAGGTTCAAATACGTGAACAGCAAAATCACTAAGTCGTATAGCAAAGAAAGCCCGCAACTTTTGTGTTACAGTAGGTAACACCGCCTTATGTTGAACAAGTTCTGTTGTTAAACTGCCATCTTCTTCACTAAAAAGTTGATGCGTATAAGCATCATGCGCTTGGCACTCTAATAAGCATAAATAAGGAGATTCCCCCATGGCCTCACAAAAAATGACATCCATAACTAAAGGATCTGTTGCCTGTGCCATATAGGAAAATAATTTTTCCCCTATTTCTTTTGCTACATCAACTAAATTTAAAGAGCCATTTGCATAGGCACTTAAACGTTTTCCTAAAAGGCTATCACTATGTAAATATCCAGTACGTGCACCAGGATCCTTAAAAGCTTTGTCAACATGAGTCTGCAAATAGGTTTGTATACCTTCGTCACTTACCTTCAGTTCATGTTCTGAATATACGGCTAAAGAAGATGTAAAATCAAAAATTTGTAATACCGCTTTGTTAATCTGCATCTTTAAACAAAAATCTCCTTTCAATTATACCCTATTTATTATACTAAAAAAAAATTACACCGTAAAAGAGCAGGTCATCTCCTATGGAAATGCATCATACATTTACGGTGTATATTTTCATATTATTTAAAGTATTAACCAGCTGTATACGGACCAAAACGACCCGCAAATAAATAAGACCCCATCTTGCCTAATAACGCAGCTAGTACACTAGCTATCGCCCCCATAACAATCATCATAAGGGCATTGCTTGCATTAATCGTACTTGTATAAGCAATATAAGCTTGAATTGAACTTATAATCAGGTAAGCAATGCTAAGATAAATTTTTTGTTTCAAATAAGTGGCTTTTCCAGTTTTATAACGCATAATACCACCAATGTAACCTGTAACTGCCCCCATTAGTACTAATAAAGGCATCACTAGGGCAACCATAGTAGCAAAATCAAATAATCTAAAGCCTAAAGAGTGTGGTACTAAAAGCGCAAGCGCGGGCAAAGCAAACGTTAATACAGAACCAACAATTGGAAAATGTACGGCAATGGGATGTACATGTAAATCCAATAATTTTGCACGTGTTTCATTAATACGGCGAGGTTTAAATTCCATCCAAACCGTTTTTGGGAAACCACAAGCAGGACAAGGTTTATCTGCATTTTCAGCCTTTTCAATATACCCACATACACGACAAATCACATACTGATTAGCCTTCTCCTGATTCACTACAGAGTTTTCAGTCATTTTTTCATTACTTTCCATTTTTACGCTCTCACTTAAACTAAAAGGGCCAGTAAAATAACCCATAACCAACAAAAAAAGTATTACTAATCACTGCCATTGGCACTAAAACTCGAAATTTCCATTTCTGTGTCTTATGATTAAATAAAAACATAGCTAAAATAGCACCAATCCCCCCTAGCAAAAATGCTAAAACTAAAAGGGTAATTTCTGAAATGCGCCAATATGCCATTTTAGAAGCTAATTTATCATATCCATATATGCTAAGAACAAGAATATTCCAAATCCCCATCCCAAAGAGAATGTTAGATAACATAAAAGCTCCATTTCCATATATAAGTTTTATATTGATAATGCTTTAAGTATAATATAATACTATATCACTTTAAAGATCTTATAATTTATTTGTTTTATTTCTGAAATAATGATACGTTTTTAACAACCCCGTTGTCAAATTAGTTTTACCTTCAAAGTTTAAAATGTCTTTTGACTTTTCATTACATAAGCGGGAGTTCTTTACATCACCAACACGAGCTGGTAAGTAGGCAACATCAAATTCTTCACCGGTTACTAATTTAAAGGCATCAATTAGCTCATTAATACTCGTTTCTATATTAGTCGATACGTTAAATATACCAGTTACTTCATCACCAGCCTGCAGGCCTTGCATATTCGCATCTACCACATCATCAACATACACAAAATCACGGGTTTGTTCTCCATCACCAAAAACAGAAAGTGTTTTATGATTGATAATATCTTCTGCAAAAATACTAATAACACCGCCTTCTCCACCATTACCTTGGCGTGGTCCATATACATTAGAATAGCGATAACAAATATATGGCATACGGAAAATACTTTCATATAAACGCAAATAACCTTCCATGGTCAATTTAGTAAGGCCATAAAATGATGTCGGTACACCTATCATCTCTTCCGTTAAAGGTAACATATCTAACGCAACATCCCCATACACAGCAGCAGACGAAGGTGTTAATATCTTCTTTACGCCAGAATGACGACAAGCTTCTAGTACATTGATAAGTCCGTTTAAGTTCACATCACAATCTAATTTAGGATTTGCTATAGAGGCAGGCACTAACGTTTGTGCAGCCTCATGAAACACATATTCAATTTTATGTTCTACAAATATATCCTTTAGAGATGCATCTCTAATATCCATTTCTATAAAAGTAGCCTCTGGATTTACAAACTCTAGACTACCTGTTGATAAATTATCAATGACAAGTACGTTATAGCCATTTTCAATTAAACGGTCTACAATATGAGAGCCAATAAATCCAGCCCCACCTGTTACGCATATATTCATCATTACCTCCATGATAAAATTCGTGTTTATTAATTATACCAAATTTCACCTATATATACCATGAAATCACTAATTTTTACGTAATCATTATAGCATATATATAAAAAGTAATTGACATACAATAGTTATATAGATATAATAACTATTGTTCCAAGACGCCGGAGTGGCGGAATGGCAGACGCACTTGACTCAAAATCAAGCGGGTAACACCGTGTGGGTTCAAGTCCCACCTCCGGCACCAACTAAGCACCAATCCTGTTGCATCAATAGGGTTGGTGCTTTTTACATATTCAACGAGTAAACAAAGGCGTTTCAGTTTAGAATCTATAACATAGTAGCCAATGTATTACAATCATCTTCACATTCTTGCCTCCAAGTTAGAGGTACTATTGTTATATACCCTTGTTTAATGGCCCATACATCCGTAATGCGATCTTCTTTTGGAAACGCTAAGTTTCCCCCAATCCAGAAATACTTGCGACCACGTCTGTCTTCCCTAGCTTCTACAACATCCGTATATACTTGCATACCTTGATGAACAATTTTTATCATATCCCAACTGTAGGATGTTTCGGTTGGAAAATTCATATTTAAAAATCCTTTATAGGCATTATTAATAAATATACGGTTAATCGTTTCTTTTACAATAGGTATCAATTTTGCACCACAAGTATTTGTATATTTTTCAATAGATACCGCTAAACCCGGAATACCATAAAATAGACCTTCCATAGCCGCACCAACAGTTCCCGAATAAAGAGCATCAGAACCAAGATTAAATCCATTATTAACCCCAGAAATGACTAAATCAGGCATATCATCTTTTAATAAATACGTTAAAGCAAACTTAGCGCAGTCCGTTGGTGTTCCCGATAGTGCATAAACATGCGGATTACTTCCAGTTTTAGAACGTTCACTTAAGAATAGAGGTAACTTAATAGTAAGGGCATGCGATTTAGCGCTCTCTTCACCTTCTGGTGCTACAACAGTAACACGATGTTCCTCTGCCAAAGCGGTTGCGAGTTCTAATAAACCTGGGGCTAGCACCCCATCATCATTTGATAGCAATATATGCATAATAACCTCATTTTATACAAGATGAAATCTAGACATAAAAAGCGTGTTGTCTGAATTTAAGACAACACGTTTTATTTATTTATCAATCTTATCTTTTGCATTGCCCATGCGAGTAAGTTTTACTTCTCCCATGGCAACTGCACGTGTATGTTGTGTATGTGCCCATTCATATTCATGTCGGTGAAACCATCCAAGAATCGTAATGGGAATCCAAGAATACATAAAAAGTGGATATACCAAATAATACAACCATACTTTTGCAGGCACTTTAATTTGCGCCAACACAATAAATGGGAATAAGTATTGACCTACCCAAACAACTTGCCAAACAGACAATGGAATAATTTGATAAATGATATTTGTGTAAATAGGGATAATACCATTTATATAGGTCATAATTAAGTAAAAGGTAGAAACAATTAAAAAATAAGGCTGAGAAATCTGCATAATACCATCAAGGATAGTAATGCGTCCCTGTTTTATACCTTCTACAAACAACTTTGGAATATAGCGTTCGCTACAATCAAAATGACCTTGTGCCCATCGTTGCCGCTGACGCCAAGATTGCATAAAGCCTAATGGCTTTTCATCGTAGACAATAGCATCATGACCCCAACTTGTTTTAATCCCGTGAATAAGAAGTTTTAAGGAAAATTCCATATCTTCTGTCAAGCAACTACAATCCCATCCGTAATCGCGAATAATATCTGTGCGGATACACATACCGGTACCACCAAGAGCGGTAGATAGGCCTAGATTGTATTTTGCTAAATGCCACATATGATTGACCATCCAAAAAGCAATAGCAAAAGTACCAGAAATCCAAGTATCTGCAGGATTTTTAGCATTTAAATACCCTTGAATAACTGGTTCGCCCTTCATTAAATGGTGATTCATTTCTAACAAGAAATTAGGGTGAACTAGATTATCTGCATCGAATATGCAATAAGCATCATATTTACGTTCCATCGACTCTACCCGATCGAACATCCACCCCATGGCATAGCCTTTGCCTTTTTCGATATCATTAAAACGTTCATATACAGTTGCACCAGCAGCACGTGCTACTATAGCAGTGTTATCACTACAATTATCCGCAACAACAAAAATATCATACAATTCATCAGGGTAATCTAAAATCTTTAAATTGTCGATAAGCTGCCCAATAACAACCTCTTCATTATGTGCACAAATAATGATAGCAAAAGTATTTTTAGGTGTATAATTCTTTTTCTCTTTTCGTCTCCACATGCCCACAGAAGCAAGTACAAAATAATAAATCGTATAGAATACAATTATTACCTGTATCGGAATCATTATTAGATCCAAAAGGTAATCCATCTAAAAATCCTCCGCCCTCAACATTTATTGATAAGAGTGTTACAAATACCAAACAATAAATATAAGAAAAATGGTAATACCACAATAATATGCCAATTCCATACCAATAAGGCAACGCCTATAATGGCAACAAAAGCAATGGCAGTTACATTCATTTTATCTGCCCCATGCCCTTTAAAATCTGGATAATGTACTTCACTAACCATCATATAACCAACAATAATCATCATAATCATTAGAAATAGGGGTGAAACCTTTACTCCAGAAAGTACATAAGTTGCAGCAAAACAACCAGCTGCTGGGATTGGTAGTCCTTGAAAATAGCCATGTATTTCATCAGTCATAATATTAAAACGCGCTAAACGAAATGCTCCTAACACAGAAAATACCAATAGGGGAATATAGGCAATAACCCCTTCACCTATTAATTGGCTTGCATAGAGCATATAGGCTGGAGCCACACCAAACCCCACTACATCGGCTAATGAATCTAGTTCTCTTCCAAAAGGTCCCGATACACCAAGAGCACGAGCTACACGTCCATCACAGCCATCAGCTAACAGAGATAAAAGTACACAAATTGCCGCATATATAAACTCTCCATTTGCAGAGAAGGTTATCCCTAACACACCAAACGCTAAATTTGATGCGGTAAATATATTAGGAAAAATTGATTTATTCATTAATAATCCTCCCTACAATCGTTTCACCACCACGAACATGCTGGCCTTTTTCCACACAAATTTCTACATTTTTAGGAACGAATAATTCAGTACAGGATCCAAATTTTATCATACCATACAGTTGGCCTTGTTGTAGTGAACGATCTAAATCTGTCCACGAAACAATTCTTCTAGCTAGTAAACCTGCAATTTGTGTTACTAGAATTTCTATCTTACCATTATCAATCCCTATAGAGTGGCGTTCATTCTCATACCCTACAGAATCTTTATAGGCTGGTAAGAATCCTCCACAAGTATATTGTCGGAATGTAACTTTACCTGCCATGGGAGCGCGATTAACATGTACATCAAATACAGATAAAAATATAGTAATTTTTTTACATTCCCGATGCAAGAAAAGATTTTCATATACTTCACTAATTTCCATTACTGTCCCATCAGCAGGAGAAACTAGGATTTCATCATTAAAAGGAATTTTTCTATCTGGATTTCGAAAGAAAAAAATAAAAAAACAAGTTAATACAAAAGGCACAATAGCCCATTTATAAGAAAAGAAATATGTAATTACAATTGTCAAGGCTGCACATCCAAATATGAGAGCAAACCCATCTTTTACGATACGACCTGTTGGCATCTTACACCTCACTATTTTTGTTAGTCCACACTGCTAGCATAAATCTAGGTAATGCGGCCATTCTATAAATACGTTGTGGTTGTTTATAAAGTCGATATAACCATTCTAATCGATTTTTCTGCATCCACTTAGGTGCACGAGCTACATTCCCAGCCATTACGTCGAAAGAACCACCAATGCCAATCCCTACTACACCATTTAGATGAGCTAAATTTTTAATCAGCCATTTTTCTTGCTTAGGCACCCCCAAAGCCACAAGTACAAGCTTCGCACTACCTGCTTCTATCGCCTGAACAATTTCTCGCTCCTCTGCCTGGTCAAAGAATCCAGAGTGAATCCCTACAATATTAAGTTTGCCATAACGGTTTTCAATATTACTAATTGCTTGCTTAGCTACACCTTCTGCAGCGCCTAGACAATACACGGGGGTTTGCTTTTCAACAGCTTCTTTTAAAAGCTCCACAACTAAATCACAACCAGCTACGCGCTCTGGAAATTTTAACTTATGTTGCTCTGCCGCCCATAACACCCCGGCACCATCAGGTATCACTAAACTTGCATTAGTTAATATATTATATAATTCCTTATCTTGTCGAGCATGCATAACCATTTCGGCATTAGCAGTAGCCACCAAGTGAAAGCCTGGTGTTTCATATAATTTTTGTATTCTGGAAATAGCTTCCTGCATAGTAACAACATCAATAGGAACCGACAAAACAGTTATTTTATTCTGCAAACTTTACACCTCTCAATTAACAGCTATAATTTGGAGCCTCCACTGTAATATTTACATCATGTGGATGACTTTCTTTCAGGCCTGCTGCTGTAATTTGTATAAACTGCGTATGGTTAATCATTTCATCAATATTATGACAGCCACAGTAGCCCATACTTGCACGTAATCCACCAACCATCTGGAAAATAGTATCTGCAAGTATTCCTTTATATGGTACACGTCCTTCAATACCTTCTGGAACGAGTTTTTTTGCTTCAGATTGGAAATAACGATCTTTAGATCCTAATTTCATAGCTCCTAAACTACCCATGCCACGATATACTTTATAACTACGTCCTTGATAAATAACCGTGTCTCCAGGACTTTCTTCTGTACCTGCAAGAATGTTTCCCATCATAACAACATTAGCACCAGCAGCAATAGCTTTTGCAATATCCCCAGAGTACTTAATACCACCATCAGCAATAATCGGAATACCATAGCGTTTTGCTACTTGTGCAGATTCATAAACTGCTGTAATTTGTGGCACACCAATACCTGCAATGATACGAGTAGTACAAATAGAACCAGGTCCAATACCAACTTTAACAGCATCCGCACCAGCTTTAATTAAAGCTTCTGTTCCTGCTGCAGTCGCTACATTACCAGCAATTACTGGCACTTTACAATGCGATTTTATCTCTTTTAACGTACGCAATACACCTTCAGAATGTCCATGAGCAGTATCAACTACAATAACATCTACTTTGGCTGCTACCAATGCATCCATACGTTCATATAAATCATTGCTTACACCAACAGCAGCACCTACGATTAGACGACCACCATCATCTTTTGCAGAATTAGGATACTTAGTAGATTTTTCAATATCCTTAATAGTAATCAATCCCTTTAAATAACCGTCTTTATCGATAAGTGGCAACTTCTCGATACGATGTTTGCGTAAAATCGCAGTAGCGTCTTCTAAAGAAGTTCCTACAGGAGCTGTAACAAGATTTTCATGAGTCATACAATCGCCAATGCGTTTAGTCAAATCTACTTCAAAACGCATATCGCGATTTGTTATGATACCTACTAATTTGTTATTATCCGTAATAGGAACACCGGAAATATGATATTTCTTCATTAAATTATCTGCATCAGATAATAAATGATTGGGACTTAAATAAAAAGGATCGACAATAACACCATGTTCAGAGCGTTTAACTTTATCTACTTCATGGGCCTGTTCTTCAATAGACATATTCTTATGAATGATACCAATGCCACCTTCTCTAGCCATAGCAATAGCCATACGAGATTCCGTAACTGTATCCATGCCAGAACTAATCATAGGAATATTAAGTTTAATATCCCTAGTTAATTGTGTCTGTAAATCGACCTCATGTGGCAATACATTAGAAGCGGCAGGCACTAGCAAAACATCATCAAAAGTTAAACCTTTTAAACCAAACTTATCTTCTCTCATGGCTATACATTCCTTTCAAAAATAACATACTCTTATTAGAGTAGCTATTTTCTTGTATAGCCACCCTAATAAGTTAAAAGCGTGACTATTCGTTATTTAGTGTCTGAACGAAATTTACCATTTTGCATTAAACGATCATGGCGCATTTCAGTAAACACAATACTAACTGCGGAAGCTGGTGCATCGGCATGTTCCACAATGGCCGCCGTAATAGCTTCACCTAATTTTTTTAGTTGTTCCTGAGAACGACCTTCTAACAATTCTACATGTACGATTGGCATTATAAAACCTCCTTAGTTTTATGCATACAAATTAGCAATAATTCTTAGTTTGATAATATCTATCCATTTATTATATAACAAATACCCATATTTATCTATAAAAATTCCCTCAACTATACAAGATTTGCACAAAATTTTGCCCAAACCGATATAAAAGTTCATCCTTCATTTCTTCATAAATTTTATCTACACCCATTTGTGCTATATAATCTTTGCTATCTTGACGTGCTTCTACTAATAACTCCACATCTTTAACAATATTGGCTACACGTAAATCAGGAAGCCCACTCTGTGTATATCCAAAAAATTGTCCCGCACCTCGTAACAATAAATCCTGTTCGGCAAGCTCAAATCCATCCTGTATTTTTTCCATCAGTTTTAATCTCACACGGGAGTCTTCATTTTTACTATCTGACACGAGTATACAATAGGATTTAAATTGTCCCCGACCAACACGTCCACGCAACTGATGAAGTTGAGAGAGTCCAAACCGTTCCGCACCTGTAATACACATAATAGTTGCATTAGGTACATCTACCCCTACTTCGATAACAGTAGTAGATACTAAAAGCTGAAATTCCGCTTTATAAAACCCTGACATAACCGCTTCTTTGTCTTTACCACTCATACGGCCATGTACTAAACCAACAGAAAAGCGTGGTGCAAAGTAATTTGTAAGTTCTAAATATAATTCTTCTGCCGCTTTTAAGTCCAATGATTCCGATTCTTCTACAAGTGGGCAAACTACATAAACTTGACGCCCTGCAGCCATTTCTTTTTCAAAAAACGTCAATAATCTTGATTTATAGGAAGAATTTACTACATATGTATTAACTGGCTGCCGTCCTGGAGGTAGTTCTTTAATGATACTAAGCTCTAGATCTCCATACACAGAAAGTGCCATAGTACGCGGAATCGGTGTAGCCGTCATCAATAAGAAATGAGGATTATCCCCTTTTTGTTGCAATGTCGCGCGTTGTCTTACGCCAAAGCGGTGTTGCTCATCTATAATCGCAAGGGCTAACTTTTTGAATACCACATGCTCTTGAATAAGAGCATGTGTCCCTACTAGTATCTGGATATCCCCCTTTCGAAGAGCTTCGAGTATGACGTCTCTATCTTTTATTTTTGTAGAGCCTACTAGTAATGCAACTTTAACAGGCAATCCTTCGCATAATTTACAAATATTTGTATAATGTTGTACCGCTAGAATTTCTGTCGGTGCCATCATAGCACCTTGATACCCATTTTCTATCGCTTTTAGAAGAGCCAAGGTTCCAACTACCGTTTTCCCTGACCCCACATCCCCTTGCAATAAACGTTGCATAGGGACATCGCCTTCCATATCAAAACAAATTTCTTGGAAAGCACGCCTTTGATCGCCTGTCAAAGCAAAGGGCAATTGTTTCATAAAGGAATCAATCAATTTCCCATTAGGTGCCAGTTTAATACCCACTTCACCTGACATATGTTCTCGTAATAACAATAGTCCTGTTTGCATAACAAATAATTCTTCAAAAGCTAATTGCTGACGCGCAGCTTGATAAGACTCTAAACTTTTAGGATAATGCATCTCTTTAAAGGCCTGATAACGACTCATAAAATGATGTTTATTACGGATCTCTAAAGGTAATAGCTCTTCCATCTCATGATGCGCATCAAACCAATTTTTAATGGCCTGCCTTATAATATATTGGCTTACGCCTTCCACCAATGGATATATAGGTACAATCCCTTTGTCAGGCAACGCATCTCCATATATAGTTTCCACATAAGGTGTATTTATTTGAATACTCCCATAGGCCACTTCTACTTTGCCATACACATATAGTTTCATGCCAGGCTTGTAAAAGTTTTTCTTATAGCCTTGGTTAAAAAATACAAGCTTTAAAGAAAATCCCCTTTCATAACCTTCCGATAGATATACTTCCAATATGGAAAGACCTCGACGAGGGCGTTTCTCATTAACTTTCACAACGATGCCGACAGTCCCGGCTAGCATACCTGCCCTTAATTCGTGAATCGTATATAATACTGTACGGTCTTCATAAGTACGAGGAAAATACGTCAGTAACCCTGTCACACTATATATGCCCAATTTATGAAATTGTTTTTCTCGTCCAGGACCTATGCCCTTAATCGTTTGTAACGGCTCTTCCATCTTGCCCCTTTATCCACTATCTCATAAGTTTTAACTCAATGTTACTACTTTAAACTAATCGCTGAAATATTCATAGATTATTTTCTTATAATCCATTATAATATGAAATTAAATAACACTCTAGTGTTCAGCACAGTAGATAAACTTCTTGCGTTAGTTATATACTTGTGATAGAATATTTATGTTATGTTATAAATATGCTTGGAGGTGGAATTAATGGCAAACCTATGCGAAGTTTGTGGTAAACGCACAAGCAGTGGTATGAACGTGAGTCACTCTCACATTCGTAGCAAAAGAACTTGGAAGCCAAACATCCAAAGAGTACGGGCAATTGTAGACGGCGAAACTAAAAAAATCAACGTATGCACTCGCTGCCTTCGTTCTAATAAAATTACACGCGCGTAAAATTTTAAAAGTACATGTACTCAATAAAAAAGGAGAAATCAATTTTGATTTCTCCTTTTTTATTATATAAAACGCTAATGCTAATATGAACATGCTAATACTAATATACAACTAATGTGTGTCCCAAAGTGCAGGAATAAACAAGCTTTGAAACTGGGAAATGGCATATTGATCTGTTAACCCTGCTACATAATCAACAATATCCGTAACAGTACAAATATCGCCCTTATATAACGCATGGGAATATTTTAATTTTTCAGGATTTTCTAAATAGTAAATAAATAGATTTTTTACTACATGAGCAGCCTTATTTCTATCTGGTATTAATGCAGGGGCCATATATACATTTTTGAACATAAATCGTCTAAATAGATTCATTGCTTCCGTAATATCAGTACTCATCTTTATAACAGGTTGGTTTATCGAATTCAGTACCATATCCTGTACCATGGATGTAATCATTTTTGAAGGTGTATCACCGAGTAGCTGAATAACTTCTCTTGGTAATTTCTCTGCCGTTAACATGCCTGCCCGCTGTCCATCATCAAAATCATGGCACAAATAAGCAATGCGATCGGCAGTGCGAATAATTTGACCTTCTAGGGTGAACGGTATATGTTCTCCTGTATGTCCTAAAATACCATCACGTACTTCTTTTGTTAAATTAAGGCCTTTTCCACTATTCTCTAACTTTTCTACCATTCGCACGCTTTGCTCATTATGGTGAAAGCGACCCACCATGTCTTGTAATGCATATTCACCGACATGGCCAAAAGGTGTATGCCCTACATCATGCCCCATAGCAATAGCTTCTGTCAAATCTTCATTAAGATTTAATGCTCTGGCTACAGTACGTCCAATTTGACTAACTTCCAAAGTGTGTGTCATTCGTGTGCGATAATGGTCACCAGGGGCAATATACACTTGTGTTTTGTGCTTTAAGCGACGAAAACTTTTACTATGTAAAATTCTATCTCGATCGCGTTGAAAATTACTTCGCATCGTATCCTCTGATATAGGGTAGTCACGTGTGGCTACCCGACTTTTCGCCGCAAATTGTGATAATGTAGCCTCTTCACGTTCTTCTATTTGTTCACGAATGCTCATATAACTCCTTTATTAATGTTCCTCAAATTGTTTATTGCGCTCAATAATTTGAATAACAGACGCTGCCGTTTCTTCAATAGATTTATTCGTTACATCTAGCACTGGGCAATGAATGCGGCGCATAATACCTTTCGCATAGGTTAATTCTTCTTCAATACGGTTCACATCTGCATAATTGGCATCACCTGTAAGCCCCATAGCGCGTAAACGTTCCGTACGGATAGAATTTAATTTATAGGGATCAATAACGAGCCCTACTACGCGTTTATTACTAATTTGAAATAATTCTTCTGCTACAGGCACTTCTGGCACAAGTGGTAAATTCGCCACTTTTACACCCTTATAAGCTAAGTACATAGATAATGGGGTTTTACTCGTACGAGATACGCCTATAATAACTACATCGGCTTTTTCAAACCCCTTCGGATTTTTTCCATCATCATATTTAACAGCGAATTCAATCGCTTCTACTTTTTTAAAGTAATCTTGGTCCAAACGATGCACCATACCTGGAGCCATACGTGGTTTAGTTTCTGCTAATATACCTATCGCTGCTAACATAGGACCTAAAATATCGACAGCCGTAACGCGCATTTCTTCTGCTCTTGCACAAAAATATACTCGCAATTCTTCAGAAACAAGAGTGTGACAAATTACAAAATTACCTTTTGCTGCATCTCGTATCACATCATCAATCTGTTTTTTAGTATTAATGTAAGGAATGCGGATGATTTCAAATGTTTCCTGATCAAATTGGCTAGCTGTTGCTCTAGCAACTGCTTCTGCCGTTTCACCTACCGAGTCAGAAATTACATAAATCGTTTTATTTTTCATTATACACCTCTTACCTTATGTTCGCGGCAACATTCTAAAAATAATTTTGTAATGGATGTTTTAGAAACGCGACCTATCACCTTGTAAAGCTCCTTTTGATTAACGATCTCAACTTTCACCACAGGTAAACAATCTACTTCATATTTTATCATTTTATAAGCTGCATCTACAGCATGATCTGTTAAAGCTACATTGATTACTTTGCTAGCGGGAGTCATAATCATCGAAATCGGCATACTACTAGTATCATTATGACCTAGTGAAGCTCGAAGCAAATCTTTTCGGGAAACAATGCCTTGTAAATACCCATCTTCACAAACTAAAAGACTCCCCACGTCTTCAGTAAACATCATAACAATAGTATCATATAAACTTGTAGTTGGTGTCACTACAATAGCCTGTGAAAGTATATCAGAAATGTTATAAGAACGCAAACTAAGGGCCAGTGTATTATCAACAGGAGCACCTAAATAGAAATAGCCTACTTTAGGACGTGCATCTAAAATGCCCATCATCGTTAAAACAGCCAAATCGGATCGCAATGCTGCTCGTGTTACGGACAATCGTTGTGCAATAGCGTCGCCAGTAATGGGGCCAAATTCTTGTACAATTTGACTTATTTTCTCTTGTCGAGCAGACAATTTCATAACTTTTCTCCTCTCTATATAGTTGTATTCATCAAGAATACCTTAAACAACCTCAAAAGAGGGCTACTAAGTAGCCCCCTTTTTATTTATCTTAACATATGCTTACCAAGTTAAGTCATCTGTATCAGCACGACCACGGCCTGTTAATGCATCAAGCATGATACGTTGTTCTAGCTGAGCTACCATTTTCTTAGTCGCTTTGACTGCATCTGGATTAACGGAAATAGAATCAATACCACTCTTAACAAGGAATTCACAGAAATCAGGATATACACTTGGAGCCTGACCACAAATCGACACGGTCTTGCCATCTCGATGTGCCACTTCAATTAAGTGATGAATAGCACGTTTAACTGCTAAGCTACGTTCATCATAAATATGTTGAACCGTTTCGTTATCACGATCACACCCTAATACCAACATAGTCAAATCATTAGAGCCAATGGAATAACCATCTACATATTGATTAAACTGATCCGCCAAAATAATATTTGATGGAATTTCTGCCATTAACCAGATTTTAAAGTCTGCACTACGTTTCAATCCTTCTTCTGCCATTAAGCTTGTGATGTTAGCCGCTTCCTCTACGGTACGGCAAAATGGAATCATAACCTGAAGATTTTTAAATCCAAACTCTTCACGTACTTTTTTAATGGCTTGTAATTCTAATTTAAAGGCAGGTAAGTATTTAGGATCATAATAACGGGAAGCTCCTCGCCAACCAAGTAAAGCACTTGGTTCATGTGGTTCAAATTCATCCCCACCCTTTAAATCTCTATATTCGCTAGATTTGAAGTCACTTAAACGAACAACTACCTGACGAGGCGCTAACGCTTGACAAACTTTACGCATGCCTTCAGCCAACGCATTTACCGCTACATCACTACGACCGGTCTTAATTAGATGTAATGGATGTTCATGAATAAAGGTTGTCCAAATAAACTCTTCACGCATTAAACCAATACCATCACATGGCAAAACCCCATATTTTTCTGCTAAGTCTGGATCACCAAGATTCATATAAACTTTAGTGGCGGTAATTGGGGAGTATTCAGCCATAACAGCAGCACCAGCACCTTGTACAGGCTCCTCTTTTTTAACTAAATCTTCGAGAACACCTGCATACACAATACCGTTAGTAGCATCTACGGTAATTGTTTTTCCGTCTTCAATAGCAACTGTCGCTTCTGAAGAACGAGATTTTGTGCCAACAATGCAAGGAATGCCGAGTTCACGACTAACGATAGAAGCATGACAAGTCATCCCACCAGCATCGGTAACAATAGCTTTCGCTTTCTTCATTGCTGGTACCCAGTCAGGTGCCGTCATTGTAGTAACAAGAATTTCACCTTCTTTAAATTCATCAATATCTTTTGGATCAAGAATAACATGTGCTACACCGGCTACACGACCTGGACTAGCTGGTAAACCTTTTACTACAATTTCACGTTCTGTTGTCACTTCCGCTTGTGCTTGCACTGGAGCTCCACCATCCTTATTTTTACGAGACCACACTGTTTCTGGACGAGCTTGTAGAATCCATAATTTTCCATCTCTTTCATCTACGCCCCATTCCATATCCATATAGCAACCATAATGTTTTTCAATGGCTTTTGCATAACTAGCAAGTTCAAGAACTTGTTCATCCGTGATAACCTGACGTTTGGCTTCGTCTTTTGGAACTACTTCTTCTACACAATCGCCTTCAGGCAAACGCACTAAACGAACATGTTTATCATTAATCATACGATTAATGATTGTCATAGAATCTTTTTTTACAGTAAAATTATCCGGTGTTACCGTCCCTTGTACTACATATTCACCAAGCCCCCAAGAGCCTTCAATTAGTATATTTTCATCATTACCATTTACAAGGTCAACGGTAAACATAACGCCTGCAGCTTTGGAAAATACCATCATTTGAATAGCTGCACTAAGAGCAACATCCATATGATCAAAACCTTGTTTTACACGATAATAAGTCGCACGATCTGTAAATGTAGATGCGTAACATTCTTTTACCTTTTGAATAATTGTATCTGCACCACGAACATTTAAATATGTATCTTGTTGACCAGCAAAGCTAGCATCTGGCAAGTCTTCTGCTGTTGCACTAGAACGAACCGCTACAAATGGTTCTTTTTCGCCTACTTTTTTAGCTAATTCATTATAGGATTTGCGAATTGCTTCTGCCAAATCTTTAGGCATTTCTTCTTGGCAAATCATTTCACGAATACGAGAACATACATCACGTAATAATGCAGAATTTTCTACATCCGTTAATTCTTCAAGTGTTGTTCTAATACGTTCTACCAAACCAGTCTGTTCCATAAAATGACGATAGCCGTGAGCTGTTGTAGCAAAGCCATATGGTACAGGAACATTTGTAGAAGACGTCATTTCCCCAAGGGATGAAGATTTTCCCCCAACCAATGCAACATCTTCACGTTTTAATTCATCAAACCATAATACATAAGCACTTTCGCGATTCATTCGAATACCCTCCTAAAAGCAGAACATAGTAGAACATTTACAAATAGTGTAACTAATTTCATTTATATAGTATACTCTAATCAATGTATTGTCAATAATTTTCGTAAAATTACATAAAGAAAGGGACTATTAGTGTATACTAATAGTCCCTTTCTTTATGTTTCTAGTATTACTACGCAAATAACTTAGCTTCGCCACTATATATGTTATTTGAACTTAATTTGGATATATTTACGTTTACCTACTTGTACAATCATATCTTCTTCTAATTGCAGATTTTCGTCTCCACATTTCTCGCCATTAATTTTCATAGCCCCCGCTTTAATAGATCGTCGAGCTTCACTATTACTTGCAGTGAGGCCTGCTTCTGTTAATAACTGTGGCATATATGTAGGTTCTGCAGATTTTTCTACTTCATATGCAGGAATTTCCGTTGGCATACTTCCTTTTTGGAAAATCCGAATAAACTCCTCTTGTGCAGCTATTGCGGCTTCCGGACCGTGGTATAATTCCACAATAGTACGAGCCAACTGCATTTTTACATCCCGCGGATGTACGGTGTTAGCTTCTAGTGCTTTCCCTAATGCTTCTTGTTCTTCAATTGGCATTTCTGTAACAAGCATAAAATAACGCATCATCAATTCATCAGGAATCGACATCGCCTTACCATACATTTCTTTAGGGTCTTCGTCAATTCCAATATAATTACCTAAAGACTTACTCATCTTCTTAACACCATCAAGACCTTCAAGTAGTGGCATTGTTATAATAACTTGTGGTTCACTACCCTCTTCACTCTGTAGGTGACGCCCCATTAACAAATTAAAGGTCTGATCAGTACCACCGAATTCAACATCTGCTTTAATAGCAATAGAATCATACCCTTGCATCAATGGATACATAAATTCATGAATACTAATCGCACGCCCTTCTTTGTAACGGTTCTGGAAATCATCCCGTTCCATCATACGCGCAACGGTATATTTACTAGCCAAACGAAGCACATCAGCAAAATTAAATTTTTCTAACCACTCACTATTAAAACGAACTTGTGTTTTTTCTGGGTCAAGAACTTTAAAAATCTGTTCCTGATAGGTTTTAGCATTTTCAAGCACTTGCTCTTTACTCAATGGTGGGCGTGTCACACTTTTTCCAGAAGGATCACCAATTTGTGCTGTAAAATCACCAATAATAATAATAATTTGATGCCCTAAGTCTTGAAATTGTTTTAATTTACGCAACACTACCGTATGACCTAAATGAATATCTGGCGCCGTAGGATCAAGACCCAGTTTTATATTTAATGGTTTGTTTTGTTCTATAGAACGTTTTAATTTTTTTATGATATCTTCTTCTGGAATTAAGTCAGCTACACCATATTTAATCAAACGTAATTGTTCTTCAAGCGATTTCATTCTTCCTCCCACATAGGCTATAAATAGATATGTTCCCTTTTACATTTCTTAACATTATAACATATTATAGAAACATTCCAAAAGAAAATACACATAATTCCTACAATGATTCGCTATTGAACTCTATATGAAATCATGTAACTAAAAACATATAATTTTATGATATAATAAAGGAAGTTAATTTTTATTATAGAAGGAGTTCCTTATGAATCAACGAGAATCATCTTCTTCTGAACGTCGTTCTAGACATTATAGCAAACCACCGAAGAAGACATCTCCTATGAAAAAGTTTTTATGGATTTTTGTTATCCTCAGCTTTATTATTATTGCTGGCGCAGGTTGCGGATTTATCAGTGCAACAATGCAAAATTTACCAGATGTTGGCACTGTTAAACCAGCTGCCTCCTCTCAAATATATGATGTTAACGGTGAGCTAATACAAACTATGCACGCCGAAGAAAATCGACTGCCTGTTAAGTTAAACCAAGTGCCTAAAAGCTTACAAAACGCATTTGTAGCCACTGAAGACGCACGTTTCTATAGCCATCATGGTGTTGACCCTGTTGGTATACTTCGTGCAATATGGGTTAATATCGTTCGCGATGGCGTATCCGAAGGTGGCAGTACTATTACGCAACAATTAGCACGTAATGCTTTCTTAACTCAAGATAGAACCATTAAACGTAAAGTCATGGAAGCACTCCTAGCACTGAAAATTGAACAACGATACACAAAACAAGAAATTCTTGAAATGTATATGAATCAAATTTATTTTGGTCAAGGCGCGTACGGAGTACAATCAGCTTCCAAAATCTATTTTGGCAAAGATGTAAAAGACTTAACCCTAGCACAAGCAACTATATTAGCTGGCTTGCCACAAAGTCCTAATTATTATTCACCCTTTAATAATCTAGAAGCAGCTAAAAAACGTCAAGCCATTGTACTTGGGCAAATGGTTAAATACGGATATTTAGACCAGGCTTCTGCAGATGAAGCTAAAAATGCAGATCTTGCGCTTAGAGATAAAGCAGAAGTTTCACATTCTAACAATTCTGCCTCCTATTTCATTGATTACATTACACAACTTATTTCTGAAAAATATGGTCCTGATGCCATCTACAAAGATGGATTAAAAATTTATACAACCTTAAATATGAAAGCACAGGCAGCAGCTGTTCGTGCTATGCAGGACTTACCTACTTTCTATACAGATAAAAATGGTTTACAACAACCGCAAGGTGCACTCGTAGCTATTAATCCACACAATGGCCACATTGTTGCTATGGTAGGTGGTCGTGGTACTGACTCCTTTAACCGTGCCGTCCTTTCTGAACGCCAACCAGGTTCTGCGTTTAAACCGTTCGTATATCTAGCTGCTATCCAACGAGGCCAACTGACTCCAGGCACTATTATTGATGACAGTAAAGTTGATTACAATGGTTGGAGTCCAAAAAATTATGACAATAGTTACAGCGGAAAAATTACAGCTCGCTACGCCTTAGCCCATTCTGTTAATATTGCTGCAGTAAAAGTAGCCGATGAAGTTGGTATGTCTCGTGTTCTTGATTTAGCTAAAAACATGGGAATTACAACATTAACAAATGGAGATAATAACTTAGCTGCGGCTCTTGGTGGTTTGACTAATGGAGTTAGTCCTCTCGAAATCGCTAGTGCCTATGCGACCTTTGCTAATAATGGAATACACGTTAAACCCGTGGCTATTACAAAAATTATTGATCGCAACGGCCAAGTAATAGAAGAAAGTTCGCTTGAAGAAAATCAAGTAGTTAGTGCTAAAGAAGCTGCCATCTTAACGAGTATGTTACGCAGTGTTATTACTGATGGCACTGGTGGTAACGCGGCAATTGGACGACCAGCTGCTGGTAAAACAGGTACCACAGATGATTCTAAAGATGCTTGGTTTGTCGGTTATACCCCTGACCTTGCTACAGCTGTATGGCTTGGTGATGACTATGGCGTAGAAACGTTAAATGGTACTACTGGTGGTACTATACCAGCTATGATTTGGCACGACTTTATGGCTAGTGCGTTAGCTAATACCCCTGTTAGTGACTTCGATGTACCAGCTGATGCGAGAGGTGCTATCTCTGAAGGTATGTATATACCAAAACCTGATCCACCTCCTAAAAAAGAAGATAAAAAAGAAGACGTAAAAAATGATAAAGATTCTAAAGACGATACAGTCAAAGATGATGATTCAAAAAACGAAAAGTCTACTAAGAATACAAAAGAAAAGAAAACTAAAAAAGAGTAGCGAAAAAACGGACACCAAAAAGTGTCCGTTTTTTAATCCCTTTTATTTTAAATATACATTAGTAACACCAGCGCCACCTTCATCATGGCCACCTAATTGAAATGTTTTTACATGTGGCAAAGAACGTAAGTATTGATGTACACCATCTCGAAGAGCACCCGTTCCCTTTCCATGAATAATTCGAATAGGTGTAATCCCCGCCAATATAGCTTGATCAATAAACCGACCTACCGCAACGACCGCTTCATCTACCGTTTGCCCTAAAATATTAATTTCTGTAGTTGCTTGTTGTTGTCTAAGCACAGCTAGACCGGAGCGCTTACGCTCTTTTGGCTGTACTTTATTCTCTTCTCTGCGCAATTTATGGGCTTCTTCTTTTGTTGCCATCGAAAGTTCATCAAGCTTTACTGTAGCAGTCAAGCCATTAACATCTACTTGAATACGCTTGTTATTAATAGCCAAGATAGTCCCTATAGCATTTAATGAGTTAACATGCACCGTATTGCCTATTTGTATATCCGTTTCTTTTAAAGCTAAGCGTTTTTCCACTGTACTATTAGGAATTTTAACCGCATCAATACCTTTACGTGCATGACTAATAGCTTCTTGCCGTTTCTGCTGATTTTTCTCAGAAAATTGATTCTTCAGCTCTTTAATAATTTGTTCGCTTTCAATTCGAATAGAACGTTTCAGATTCTGTGCGTCCTCTTGTGCCTTTTCTAAAATGACTTTTCTACGTTCATTTATGGACTTCTTTTCTTTTTCCACTTGTGCACGTATACGTCTAACTTCTGCTAATTCTTTTGCTAGGGTCCTTTCTTTTTCTTGCGTTTTACGCAACTGTGCATTTAAATCGCTAAGTACATCTTCCATTTCACTATTATTAAACTGGTTTTTATGTTCTTTCGCACGATTTATAACGTCTCGTGGCAATCCGAGTCTCGCAGCAATGCTTAAGGCATGACTGCTACCAGCGACACCAATATGAAGCCGATACGTTGGACGCAATGTGCGTTCATCAAACTCTACATGCCCATTTTCAATGCCATCTGTGTTGTATGCGTAATTTTTTAATTCATTATAATGTGTACTCACCATCATAAGAACTTGATTTTTATGGAAGGCTTCTAAAATAGCAATAGCCAACGCAGAACCTTCTTCTGGATCCGTCCCCGATCCTAATTCATCCAATAACACCAAATCCTTACTGCTAGCCATTTTTAAAATAGAAATAATCTGTGTCATATGAGCGGAGAAGGTAGACAAACTAGCTTCTATACTCTGCTCATCACCGATATCAGCATAAATATTATTAAATATTGGTAACATAGATCCTGTATCTGCGGGAATACATAAGCCGGCTTGATTCATTAAACTTAATAAGCCCAATGTCTTTAATGAAACAGTTTTACCGCCTGTATTAGAACCTGTAATGAGCAATATACGGTATTCTTTCCCTAGCGTTATATTTGTAGGCACCACCACATTGCTAGGAATCAGAGGATGCCTAGCGTTCAATAACTTAACTTCTCGGTTACCACTTAAAATAGCTGGATTTGCTTTCATTTGAATCGCTAGTTGTGCCTTGCCATACACGAATTCAATATGTGACACTCGTTCACATGCATCCATCAAATTATTACTTTCTTTTTTTATCACTTGTGAAAGCTCTTGATAAATCCGTTGTATTTCTTGCTCTTCCGCCATTATAGCTTCTTGTAAATCATTATTTAAATTTACTAGCCGCATAGGTTCAATATACAACGTGGCACCAGTAGCAGAACGGTCATGAATAAGCCCTTCAAAATAGCTACGATATTCTTGCTTAACAGGAATTACATAGCGATTATTGCGTTGTGTAACAATCGCCTCTTGAAAGTATTTTTGGTTATCTTTATCATGCAAAATTGCATTTAAATCACTTTTCAATTTGGATTTTGTATGCGCAATCGTATTGCGTAAATGTTGTAATTTAGGGGTTGCCGAATCTAGCAACTGTCCCTTTTTATCAAAAATACGTTCAAACTGACGAATCAACGTATCATGATTAGGTATATCTTGTGCCCAAAGCGACAATAAGGGATAATAAATATATTTTTCTAAATAAAATTTGCGCATCCTTGTATATGCACAAATACTATTATAAATATCCCATAATTCATCGTGCGACAAGATTATCTCTTTTCTACTTTTAGCACAAGATTCCCGAATATCACGTGTTCCACCAAGAGGTTGCTCAATTTCAATATTAAGAGCCTGCATCGCTTCTACGGTTTCATCTAAAGCTTCTTTAATTTTTACGCCATCTGTCATCGGCTCTATCGCTAGCGCCATCTCCTTTGAAATCGCACTAGGACAATATTCTTTAAGCCGCTCACATATCACATCAAACGATAACGTTTGTTTACTTTCCATCTAGCCTTCCTTTTATTTATTACTGTATTCAATCAAATATACCTTTAAAATAATGGCCTCGTGTTACAGCTATATCTGTATTTTTTGTTTCTTTCTCTGGTACTGGGATCGTTCCAGCAATCAGACCCTTATACAACTTTACATAGTGCATAATATATTCTGCATCCCGTTGCCGCGCATCAATGCGAAAGATTTTAATATGACGCTTTAAGAGTTCAGGCATATACGGACTTAAATCCAACTCTCTACTATTCATAATATGCATACGACAATATGGATCTGTGCGAAGTGGAAATTCCTCACCTTTTCTATCCCGTAGTTTATAAGATTCTTGCATGCATGGTTTTGGACAATTTTTCTTTTCACCATTACCAATAAAACTACCTATGACACAATATTCTGATATCATAAGTTCTACTTGTCCCTGTACAACACACTCAATAGAAATATCTACGTTGCGGCCCATCTGTGTAATTTGATGTAATGTAGCCTCTTGAGAAATCGCCACACTCGAAAGACCTAGTTCCATTAAATATCTTAAGGAATCACTATTGAATATTTGGAGGCTCGTATCGCCTTCAATTCCACCTTTATAGCCTTTTTCTCGAAGCCATGTAAACCCACCTAAGAAATTAATAGCCACTTGTTGAGGATTGGCCTTTACAATCGCTTCTAAATGCTTATCATATAGAGAAACCTCATTTTCCTTAATCAATCGTGGCATCGCGATGGTAATAGGTACATTATATCTATTACAAATATCTACAGCTTGTTTATAGATATCTAGTGTATAAGACTCACGTTGCAAACGATCGCCACCGAACACAATTTTTTGCGCACCCGCTTTGATAGCCACCTCAATCTGCCAAAGTTCATCCAAGCGAACGGAAACAATAGGATCTAATTGTGGATATCGGCGCATGCTTTTATCTGATGCCTCTAAATCCATTTTCTTTTTAGCACTAGTATGGCAATTATAACTTGCAAGCTTTGCTGCATGTAAAACAGTATGTCTTTTTAAAAGTTCACTTTCTAACGCATTTACAGCTTTACGGCGCAATTCATTAAGTACACTCATGGGCCACATATAAGAGCCTTCTGGCATATTTACGCTAGCCAATCTAAAAACTGTGTTACCCAAACGCCCCAATTGTGTCTGCACTTTTTCTAAAGAAGTAGCTACTTTATTCGCTTTTTGAAGTACATAATCATCGGTAACAGTAACACTTGTTCCATCTTCTAGTAATAGCGTTAAACTAATAGTACTCCCTTCTTGCCCATCCAAATACGCGTGAATAGGATATTTACGCGTAAATTCAGACATACCACGATGTGTTTTTTTATTCTTAGCCGCTGCTGCTAAATATACCTCACCAGACACACTACCACTCATAACAGGACCAACAAAAGTCTTTTTATCTAAACCTTTCCATTGTTCGTCTAGAGTTACATATATAACAGCGCCTTCCGAGCTGATAATTTTTAACAAATCACCCTTTTCAATAGTTTCACTTAAACTTAACATTGTCTTTTTTTGATAGGGTTTTGCTTGACCAATTGGCTTACCTTGGTTATTAGGAGCTAGGATGGTCATCATAGCGCGACCTGGTCGATTTTCTAAATATGCACTAGAAAAACCACGGTTAAAACCAGATAATAACTGTTCTTCCTCTCTAGCTGTTACCTGCCCTTCATTATCAATAATTTTTCGATAGGCGCCAATAACCTGGCGTACATAAGAAACTTTCTTCATACGCCCTTCAATTTTGAAAGAATCTACACCTGCATCTATTAAGTCTTTTACATAATGACTATAATTTAAATCTTTAGGGCTAAGTACATATACTTCCTTAACCGGTGTCTGTAGTTCATTTTTACTATCTAATAATTCATAAGGCAAGCGACAAGGTTGTGCACAAGAACCACGATTACCACTACGTCCTCCGATAAAGCTGCTCATCAAGCATTGACCCGAATAACAAATACAAAGAGCGCCATGCACAAAGGTTTCAATCTCTAATTTCGTATATGCACAAATATGACGTATTTCTTCTAAGCTCATTTCACGCGCTAACACGACACGGCTAAATCCTAAATCTTCTAAAAATTTTACGGTTTTAAGATTAGTTACAGTCATCTGTGTACTTGCATGTAAAAGTAAGCGTGGCGCCACTTTACGAGCTAAACGAGCCACTGCTAAATCTTGAACAATAATAGCATCAACACCGATATCTTGCAATTCTATAAGATATTCTTTTAAAGCTTGTAATTCTTGATCGCCAATAAGGATATTTACCGTTACATGTACATCCACGCCCAATAAGTGGGCTAGACGCACAGCTTCTCGTAACTCCTCTGTGCTAAAATTTACCGCATGAGAACGGGCATTAAAAACCTTTCCCCCTAAAAAAATGGCATTTGCCCCAGCTTCAAGAGCCGCTATAAAATTTTCCATTGTGCCAGCAGGAGCTAATAATTCCATGTTTCCTCCAGAATCTTCCAAGCGTGTATATCTACTAAAAAGGGTTCACAGCAGAAGCTGCGAACCCTTTATTTATTTGCAGTCTGTGTTTAATTATATCGCATTTTATCTCTAATTTGTAGAGACTCGGTTTAACGAAGCTTACAATTAATCGTGGCTAACCCCTCAATGATGGCCGTAATATTTTCTTCAATATCAGCATCTGTCAACGTACCTTCATGAGAGCGGAAGGATAAGTTATACGCTAACGAACGATAACCATCTTCTACATGTTCGCCTTCATACACATCAAATAAAGTAACATTTTCTAAATAAGCACCGCCATTAGTCGTAATAATAGCAATAATATCTTTAGATTCCACAGATTTAGGCGCTACAATAGCTAAATCACGAGAAGTTCCTGGGAATTTAGATACGGCTTCGTATATAACACCAACCCGTTCACATTCAAGTATTTTGGTAAGGTCAATTTCAAAAACGAAAGTATGTGCTGGCATAGCATAGTTTTTGGCTACCTGTGGGTGCAATTCACCAAAGTTTGCTACTTCTACACCATTGACTTTATAAGTTCCACTAATGCCAGGATGTAAATAAGGTACGACTGCGCGTTCTAAGGTAATGTTGGTAAGACCTAAATCATCCAATAGCCCTTCCAAAATGCCTTTCATGTCATAAAAATCAGTATTACGCTGTTCTTGTCCCCATTCATGATTATTTATTTTGCCTACCATAAGACCACAAGCCATAGAACGTTCAAATGGGAGTTCTTCTACTGGTATAGCCTTGGGTTCATATACAGCACCGGTTTCAAACAGCCATAAATCGTTATTTTTTTGTGCAAGATTACGACCAGCTGCTTCTAACATACTAGGAAGCAAGCTTGTACGCATTAATGGAAATTCTTCTGAAATAGGATTCATAATTGGTACGGCTACATAACGACGATCTGTTTCAGGAATTAACAATTTCTCTAACCCATTTTTTTCCATAAAACTAAACGTAACAATTTGAGCCATTCCAGAGCGTGCTAAGAAATGATTTACTTTTTTAATAAGCGCTTTATTAGGACTTAACGTGCCACCCGTAAGATTTGCCCAAGGTGTTGTGTTAGGAATGTTATTGTATCCATAAATACGAGCAATTTCTTCAGCAATATCCGGCATTACCGATACATCATCACGCCAAGATGGAATTGTTGCCACTAAGGTATCCCCATCTTTTTTTACCTCAAAAGACAATTTAGTAAGAATTTCAATCATCCGTTCTTCACTAACGGAAATGCCCACATAGTTATTAACTTCAGCTGCAGTAAACATTACTGTACGAGGTGTACGAGGATTTGGATATACATCTACAATGCCTTTGCTTACTTTGCAGGTTGGACAAATCGTTTGTAACAGCTGTGCCGCACGATCAATAGCAATTGCCGTAAATTCAGGATTTACTCCGCGTTCAAAGCGACCAGAAGCCTCCGAACGCATACCAAGACTCCGCGCAGTGCGGCGAATAGAAACACCTTTAAATACAGCGGCTTCAAAAAGTACTGAAGTCGTTTCATTGCTAACTTCACTATCATAACCACCCATGACACCAGCCACACCAACTGGACGTTCTTCATCAGCGATAACAAGCATTGATGTTGTTAATTCACGGTCAGTACCATCTAGGGTTTGAATGATTTCATTTTCTTTAGCTAACCGTGCTGTCAAGGTATGACCTTTTACATGGTCATAATCATAAGCATGCATTGGCTGACCAAGTTCAAGCATAACAAAATTAGTTACGTCAACTACATTATTAATAGGACGTATACCAGAATTCCGTAAACAATTCTGCATCCAAAGTGGAGACGGCCCTACTTTTACGTCCGTTACAAGACGGGCCATAAAACGACTACAAAGCTCTGGATCTTCGATAGCAATCTTTACCTTACCTTCTATAGAATCGCCGTTTTCATCAACAATAACTATTGGCATTTTAGCTTCTTGATTAGTCATAATAGCAAACTCACGACTAAGGCCAACCATACTAAAACAATCTGCGCGATTCGCAGTAAGTTCAAAATCATATACGATATCATTTAACATTAAAACATCTTTAATATCTTCCCCAATTGGTGTTTCTGGTGGAAGAATATAAATACCATGCGCATCTTCCGGTAAAACCAAATCAGAGCTAATACCTAATTCACTTAGCGAACAAAGCATACCATTAGAATCTACACCGCGAAGTTTTCCTTTTTTGATGCTCTTGTCTGGTAACTGTGATTTATGATAAGCCACTGGCACAATCTGTCCAACCCGAACATTAGATGCCCCTGTAACAATCTGTTTTATTTCTTCTGTGCCATCTTCATTTATGCATTGTAATTGACACACCACTAATTTTTCAGCATCTGGATGCTTATCAATTTGGATAATTTTTCCAGTGTATACTTTTTTAATACCTTTACCAGGGTTCATAGAAATGACATCTTCTACAGGAATCCCTGCATCGGTCAATATATCTGCTAATTCTTGCACAGGACGTGCCATGTCTACAGGCACAAATCTATTCATCCATTCTAAACTTACTTTCATTTATTTGTACCTCCTAGAACTGTTTCAAGAAACGTGCATCATCTTCAAAGAATAAGCGTAAATCATTAATGCCATATAAAAGCATCGCAATACGTTCTACGCCCATGCCAAACGCAAAGCCTTGTACGACCTTAGGGTCATAACCATTTAATTTTAATACATCAGGATGCACCATACCACAGCCTAGAATTTCAAGCCAATCAATGCGTTCCACTCCATCTTTTACTACAACACGAGAAATGTCAACTTCTGCACTCGGTTCGGTAAAGGGGAAGTAACTTGCACGAAAACGCACCTGAGTATCTTCTCCAAACATATGCTTCAAGAATAATTCTAAAGTGCCTTTAAGGTCAGAAAATTTAATATCTTTATCGATAATAAGACCTTCAACTTGATGGAAAACAGGAGAATGTGTAGCATCATAATCCCAACGATAAACTTTACCAGGAGCAATCATTCGAATGGGTGCATTTTTTTCATGTTTCTGCATTGTACGAGCCTGTACAGGAGATGTATGGGTTCGCAATAAAATATTTTCAGTAATATAGAAGGAATCCTGCATATCACGAGCAGGATGATCTTTTGGTAAGTTTAGGCATTCAAAATTAAAATGATCCTGTTCAATTTCGGGACCTTCTTCAACGGTATATCCCATTTTCATAAAGAAATCTTCAATCATTTCATTAACTAAAGTCAATGGATGTAAATGACCTTGTTTTACAGGTCTTCCAGGGAAGGAAATATCAACCTTTTCATTTTCAAGCGTTGCTGCTAACTGTGCAGATTCAAAAAGAGCTTGTTTCGTATTTAACTTGGTTTCCAAAGCTTCACGTACGGTATTCACCATAGCCCCAACTTTAGGGCGTTCTTCTGGGGATAATTTTCCCAAGCCTTTTAATAAAGCTGTAACTTCACCTTTTTTCCCTAAATACTTAATTCTCACCTCTTGAAGTATTTGTGCATTTTCAGCACTCTCAATGGCGGCAATAGCTTGCTCTTGTAATTGTTTCAATTGTTCTTCCATAAAAACCTCCATAAAAATAAACCTCCGTCCCTGGCAAAGGGGCGAAGGTTTTGTTCGCGGTACCACCCTAATAAGTACTCAAAATCTTTAACGCAGATGTACGATGAACCTACTGTTATTTCAATTCATAGCTCCAAAAGGAACGGCTTATCAGGTAAAGATACGGAACTCTCAGCGCTGTTCCATTCTCTGTCAATCTTTTAGTATGATGCCACTTTCTTCATAGCCTAATATCATATTAGATTTATTATACTATTGTTTATTCTTAAATTCAACACTATACAACAGGCACATCAATATCTTGTAAAACAAAAAATGTACCGCTTGCAATAAAAATAAGATTGCCTTCATTATTATACATTCTGCAAGTGGTAATCATCGTTTTACCGCCATTATGTTCTACTTTTGCCACACAACGTAATGTTTCGCCTACTTTTGCTGGTTTCAAAAAATTAGATTTCATTTCTATAGTGCAAACAGACTTACCAAGACCAAAACAAGCCGTTCCCATTGCAGAGTCAGCAATAGCCATATACGCACCACCATGTAATTCACCACGCAAATTGCCATGACTCTCATCTGAATAGAATTCAATTACACAATGCCCACCACCCACTTCGGTGATGGTAGAACTATCTTCTGTAAAAAATTTATTTTTATGGCGCACACTATTAAAAAACTCTATAATTTCAGGATTATTATCTTTTGTCATTACTTTTGTCAAGACATCATTCATCAGTTAGTCAACCCTTTCCCTTTTATTCTTAACTTAATACCTATCTCAAATTAGAACAATGCACTTTCATTGTATAAAAAAATTAGGCTAAATACAATCATTTAGCCTAATTCCATATAATCTAATTTGCATAATTACAAAGCTATTCATAGTGCAGTGCATCTATTGGATTTAGTTTAGCTGCCTTGCGGGCTGGATAAATACCAAAGATTAACCCTATTGCCATGGAGAATCCAAAAGACAACAAAATCGTTGGAATAGAAACAACTGTTTGCATTTTGGCTATAATGGTAATCAATTGAGATACAGTCATGCCAAAAACAATACCAATAAGTCCACCCACTAGACTAATCACTACAGCCTCAATAAGGAATTGTGTTACAATAGTTCTATATGTTGCACCTAATGCTTTACGAATCCCAATCTCACGTGTCCGTTCAGTGACTGATACTAACATAATATTCATAATCCCAATACCACCAACAATAAGGGAAATCGCTGCTATAGCTCCTAAGAACATCGTGAGTGTACTTGTAGTCTCTTCAACAGTCTCCAAAACAGACTGCATATTACTTATATTGAAATCATCAAGTTCAGAAGATTTAATACCATGTTGTACACGAAGTACATTTTCAATATCAGACTGTAAACGTCCAATATCCGTGCCCTCTTTTGCAGTAACATAAATCATACGCAAATAATCCACACCTTGTACACGTTCCATAGCAGTTGTATAAGGAATATAGATTACGTCATCCTGGTCATTCCCCATATTTCCAGAACCTTTAGAAGAAAGTACTCCAATAACTTTAAAAGCTTGATTCTTAATCCGGATATCTTTACCAATAGGATCTTCAGAACCATATAAATTTTTCACCACTGTAGCACCAATAACGGCCACCCGCTCACGGCCATCCAGTTGGCTAGGCGTAATAAACCGACCTTCTTTCAAAGTCCAATTGTTTAGTTCACTAAATTCGCTATTTACACCATATACGGAAGTCTGCCAATTATTGCTACGATATACAGCCGTATAAGAGTTACTTGTTACGGGCGAAGCTGATGCTACTTCCGGAATTTTTTTGATTAAGGTATAATCAGCCACTTTAAGTGTTTTTTGTGAACCCGAAGTTTGTCTAACACCTGGAGTTCTAGGTGCACCAGCTTGTACCATCAATAAATTACTACCTAAACTAGAGATAGATGATGTAATTGAAGATTTTACTCCCATACCGACCGATACTAAGGCAATAACAGCTCCAACTCCAATAATAATCCCCAACATGGTAAGTAAAGAGCGCATTTTATTGGCAACAATAGAAGCCCACGCCATTAAAAAACCTTCTTTAAGCATTAGCTTCACCACCCTCATTTTCAGCTTTTGAAACTTCAACAGCGACTTTGCCACCTTTAGCTAAAGTCTCAGCATTCTCCATCAGTCCTACCATCGTAGGATTTTGTTTATCTTCTACAATGCGTCCATCTTTTAATACCACATTACGACTAGCATATCTAGCAATATCAGGTTCATGTGTAACAAGAATAATAGTGCGACCAGCTTTATATAAACTAGTAAAGATATTCATTACATCTATACTAGACTTTGAATCTAAGTTACCCGTAGGCTCATCAGCCATAATAATAGAAGGATCATTGGCAAGCGCGCGTGCAATGGCTACACGTTGACGTTGTCCACCCGAAAGTTCAGCCGGAGAATGGTTTAAACGATCTCCCAGACCTAAATCTGTTAAAAGCTTAGCTGCCCGCGCATTACGTTCTGTTTTTTTCATACCCGCATATACCATAGGTAACGCCACATTTTCTTGCGCAGTTAACTTAGACAGCAAATTAAAAGACTGAAATACAAATCCAATTTTTTTATTTCTCACAAAAGCTAAGGCGTCATCATCTAGCTTCGCAACTTCTTCTCCGCTTAATACATAAGAACCTTCCGTAGGTCTATCTAAACATCCTAAAATATTCATAAATGTAGATTTACCAGAACCTGAAGGTCCCATAATAGAGGTGAATTCACCTTCATATATAGTCAAGTCGATGCCATGTAAAACAGGAACCTTTAATTTACCATTTACATAGGTTTTTGTAATACCTTGCAAATTAATTACTTCTTTTTTCTCCATAAGGCTCCTCACTAGAACATTGGTCCGCCATTTGTTTTCTTAGTAGAGGTTGTTACATCCCCGCTGACGACGATTTCATCCCCTTCAGAAAGACCACCAACTACTTGAATACTACTTTCACCAGTAATACCCGTTTTTACACCAACACGTTCTGGCTGTCCATTTTTAATAACATAAACATATTCCCCAGTTTTATCCGTGCGAACAGCTGTTAGGGGAACCAAAAGCGCGTCTCTTTGTTCATCTCCAAAAATAGTTGCTCGTGCAGTCATAGTTGGTAATAAATCAGTTGCTTGATTTTCTGGGATTGCCACTTTTACCGTATAATACACCACACTAGAACTTGTTGTCCCCAGATTACCTTTTGTACCTTTGGAAACAGCTGTTACTGTTCCAGTAAAAGTTTTACCTGGATAAGCATCAACAGTAAAATTTACACTAGCCCCTTTTTTTACATTACCTACATCGGTTTCATCTACGGTTAGATAAATTTCAAGATTTTTTAAATCTGCAATAGTTGCTATAATCATCTGAGTTGAAATACCTGTACTAATAGTCTGTCCAGCTTTAAGTGGTGTACCGATGATAGTTCCACTCATTGGTGCTGTAATGGTAGCATCAGATAAATTAGCTGAAGCCTTTTGATAAGATGCTAGTGCAGACCTATATTGCTTCAATGCATTGTCATAAGTTTGACGGGCCACCGCATCTTGAGAGGCTAAGATTTCATATCGTTCTACATCTTTTCGTGCATTTTCCATTACCGCATATGTGTCATCTGCATTAGCTTGTAATTCACGTGTATCAATATGCGCAATAACTTGACCAGCTTCTACATAGTCATTTTCATTTACTAATACATCAATTAAAGTACCCGCCACATTTGTAGATACATCAACGTATTTAACTGGATTAATAGTGCCCGTAGCACTAATTTCTGTTTTAATATTCCCTTTTTCAACTTTACCAGTTGTGTACTGAGGTTTAGCATTTTTCATTGCTTTTTGGTTGTAATAGTAATATCCACCAGCAATTATACAAATAGCTAGAAGAATAATACCCCAGATTTTTTTATTTTTTAACATGTAAAAAACGCTCCTTTAAATTTTGATATTATAATATAGCCCTATGGTACTATTTTTCAATTGATAGTTTTATTATAATTTGATTAGTAATTTTAGTCTACTATTTTTTTACTTATTTACCTAATAAATTAATTAATTCATATTCTTTTTCATTTACTGGAAATTGATAGTTATCCACATCATCATAACTAATACAAGTAATTTTATTATCAATATAACCGACCAGACAATTATACTTTTCTTTTAGCAGTGCATCTACAGCTATATTACTCATTAAAGCGCCCAGGATAGCATCTTTGGCTGATGGAGCCCCACCACGCTGCAAATAACCTAACACAGTAACACTAGGTGCAAATGAAGTATGGGCCTTTATATAATCACTAATTTCATAACCCGTATATGCACCTTCTGCTACAAGAATAATACTATATCGTTTTCCGCCACTGAATGTATTTTCTAAGTCTTCACAAATCCAGTTCAAAGATATTGGTCTTTCTGGAATAAGTACAACTTGTGCCCCACAAGCAAGCCCTGCCTGTACAGCTAAGTGCCCTGCATGACGCCCCATAACTTCCACTACAGCTACACGTTCATGGGCTTCTGTAGTATCCCGAATTTTATCAACTGCCTCTAAAATAGTATTAACAGCCGAATCAAACCCTATTGTATATGAAGTACCTGCCATATCGTTATCAATGGTTGCTGGAATAGTAATTGTAGGTATACCTAATCGACTGAGCGCCTTTGCACCCTCCATAGAACCGTCACCACCAATAACAACTAGGGCATCAACACGATTCTCTTTTAATAACTGAGCCGCCTTCTCTTGAATTGCTAAATCTTTAAATTCTAAACAGCGAGCGGTTTTTAAAATAGTGCCACCTTTATTTACAATACTCCCCACATCACGCCGTGTAAAAATACGCCAATCCTTTTCAAGTAATCCCGCATATCCACGCTCTATACCAATGACTTCTAAACCTTCATAAATCGCTTTACGCGTTATGGCTCGTACAACGGCATTCATCCCTGGTGCATCTCCACCACTAGTCAAAACTGCGATTCGTTTCATTTGAAAGCTCCATTCTTTTACGTTTCTTAAACTGAATATGATTCTTTTTTAAATGTTCAATAATTTGTTTTAATAATGAAGCTGTATGCCCATGTGTCGTATCAACTACATAGTCACATTTTTTATAAACAGGATGCCATTTTTTTAGCATAGCTTCTACAAAACCTGGTACATCTGTATAATCCATAGTTGGCCGTTTCCCAATCCGGCGGTTCACGCGATTAACAATTCTAAAATCAGCGGCACGAATACCTATAATATAAGAGTATCGTTGCAAATAGCGGAGTGTTCTATGTTCTAATGGAAAATTACCGCCTAAAGAAATGACAGCTTCATGATAAAGAGCAACTCGTTTTAATACATTAAATTCTGCTCGTCTAAAAACCTTTTCTCCATGTTGTTTAAAAATATCTGCAATGGGCATATTAAATTGTTGTTCTAAAATACGGTCAGTATCGACAAATTGCCAACCTTTTTCTTCTGCTAGATTGCGTCCCATGTGACTTTTACCACTCCCCATAGGCCCAATCAATATAATATTACGTTTCATAGGTTTCCTTATAAACTTGTACATATAAAATAAAGTATATGCGCTCATTTTATCTTATTATATCTTTTTATTTTACTACAAATAAGGATAAAAGAGAATTATAAGTCAGTTTAGCGCTTTCTTAAATAAAAAAGAAACCGCCATTGCGGTTTCTAATTTTTGGGAGCTACAGAAAATTTGATATACGTTTGACTTTTCTCCCTATAAAGCTTGTGTATTTGTATACTTATCCCTGCTTGTTTTTCTTCTAATGTATTGCAAACTTGCAAAAAAGATTTTACATCCGCAATTACCGTATAATTAATAGTCTCTCCTGTATCTTCCGAACTAACTACTTTAAGTTGATTTTCTCTAAGTATCTCATCAATACAAGATTTGTAATATCCGAGTTTTTTATTATCGATAGCCGCTACTCTTGTAAGTTTTTCATACAACGTAAAACTAGGGTTTTCTCTCTGTATTTTGTATGATTCTAATATATGTACTAATGTTACATAAGTCGCCTCATAAGCTTTATTTCTCCCTAGTAACACAAAATAAATAGTCAAAGTCATTATGAGTAATACGATATAAATAGAAATCATATACATATAGTGCTGTATGGGAATGACCTCATTTAAAGCTTCCCACCACGGAAATATCTGTTGCTTTACTAGCCATATTCGCTTGTTTATGTTCATGTAAGCTAATTCCTTTTAGTGCATATCGTAATTGCGACATATACTGTGTCCAACTGTCAATATTATAAACTTCTGCTTCAATGGTGAAACCATCATCAGAGAACGTAATCGATTTAAAATGAATTTGATTATCTAAACGATCTATTAGATGTAAAAGTATAGCTTTATCATTTTTAGATTTTTTATTATGAGATTCTAAAAAGCTATAATATGCCTCCATATTGCGCATTAACTTTATATTTTCCACAGCATTTAATTCTTTTAGAGTTGTTATATGTTCCCTAGATAACATATATTCACGAACACAAAGTCCACACATACATAACAACAATAAGCAACAACATATACAAATCATCACTATAACTGAGATATATCGGCTTAATAAATAGCGAATATATATCGTTTTGGGTAAAAAATTAATTTTTGCTTTCATAAATACTACGCATAATAAGCCCTACGGCTACCTGCCAAGATTTTTCATTCATATTTACAACATCTGCAGCACGCCCTGATAATGTATATAACCGTTCTGTAGCGGATTCATAGGTGGCACATATGGCCGCCCACTCTTCTTGTTCTTCTGCGCCTAAAAAATGTATTGTATTAGGGTTCGCTAATTTAATCGCATTATCAAAGCCATAAGAAATTGCCTTTTCTTTGATTTCTTCTAAACAGTGTGCAATTGCTACAGGAGAACGCTTAATACATGCACTAAATATACAAATACCTTTTACATATGCATATACCATCATGCTATTATTAACATTATTTTCTTTGGTACAATCTTCTTCATTCTTATGCATCAAAGCTATAGTCTCATCAAATACAACCACAAGCTCATCCCTTTTATAAAGATACATAATCGGTGCTGGCCAATAGTCGATAATTCGTAAATTACCATTTGCTTTGATAATACCTTCTGATAAATGATGGACCACTTTTTTATTAAGAGCCACAATATACAATAATTTAGTTAAGTCGGTGGATACTTGCATATAATCATAGAAATATGTATCCTCTGGCCAGTTAATATATTCGTGAACTTGCAAATGTAAGTTATTGATAATTTCAGATTCTTCCAAATTAGGAACAGGAATAACCTTGATAGCACTTTCACAATTATACGTAATGCCAATACGCTCATGTTCAAGACCAAATCTAGCTATAAAATGATTACAATCAGAAATAATCCCTTCTTCACAAGCAAGGGTAAAAGCATCGTCAATCTGTACGACGTTCTTAGATTTGTATCCTACCGCACCATATATATTTACTCCATCAATAGCTATCCCGACAAACGTATTCTTCATATAACCTCCATTCATTCCAACTGAATGTTTTTTATTTGTACATGAACGGTATTTTCAATAACCTTATACTCTAAAAACAAACGTTTCCCTATGGAATAATTAAGTTTTTTGGAAACACAAGTAACCAAAATTTCTACTATATTTTCTTTTTTCGTTTTTTCTAATATACCGATAAAGTAATCACTATCTTCGTAGATTGTAGAATTAAGAGTATTAATATCGCCGCCATCGTTTACATAGGCAAGTACATACGTAATTCCTCGCTCCACACCATACAAGCAATGTAAATATTCCATTTCTTCTCTAACCATCTTTTGCCCAAAAGTAACATGAGCCAACATACCTTGTAGAATAAATAATATGCCTATTCCCATAATTAACACATAGTAAGCTATAAAACCCTTTTCACGTTTCATTATAATTCCCCTAGTCGGAAATAAGCTTCATCTTGTAATACAGCAAAGTTAACCATATATTTTGCATGATAACGCTGGGCTTCAACCGTTACATACGTCAAATATCCATCCTGACTAAAAGTAGGAGTTACCTGTTCACTTAACCATAACTGAGGCGATACCCCCTGTACAGCATAACCACTTAACGGATGATGTTGCCCATCCAATAAAACGCGATAAATTTGCTTATTCTTAAAAGAAAATGTTGCTGGTTGAGGATCGGTAAATCGAATGGTCTTCCCCTCATTGGAAATAATAATTTTCTTATTTTCATTACGAATATACTGCGTCAATACTTGCCGTACATAACGCATATTATCCACAACTAATAATTGATCTTGTATTTGCGATAGAGAATAACTAAGCGCTCCAAAAAATTTTAAATATATGGTAGCCACAACCATAAGGAGTATAAATTCAATCAATAGTTTGTATAAAATAAACCCCTCTACTCTATATATAAATGTACAAATTTGCAGATGTCTCCATACACTACTCTTTTCTATAAAGAAGCGTATGTAATTCATAATAGGGAACATCTGAACGACTTGTACGACCTGCATCTGCTTTATAAACCTTAACGTAGTAAACATCAAATGTTTTTTCTTGTAAAATTTCCTGCTTCTGCTCCATAACATAAGTAAATATACCTTTTTTAATTGTTTGTAGAGGCAACGGAAAATGCGTTGCATAACAATTTTTACCTATTTCTATATAGGATATAGTTTGTTGTATCATCTGTTCGTCTTGTTCATACGCTTTAAGTTGTATCATACAAGAATGCCAATACAACAAAATACCTAATAATAAATTCAAAAAAATAGCTAGACTAGCAACCGCATCAAAATATAAAAAACCTTGTTCTTTTTTTGATTTATTCCACCAACACTTATCATTAAAGCTATTTTGTCCTGAATGATTTTCTATTCTAAAATATCCCATCGTATACGACCTGTTTGAACCGCAATATAAATATTTCCTTGCCGTTTGAATTTTCTATTTTGATCTAATTGTCTAAGATTAATACGCATATCACTCCTAGGTTCACCATAACGAGTAAAGAAAATATCTTGTGCGTCCAGAGAAATAATATTATTGGGATAGTATATTTTCTTGCCTAATTGTTTTGTTCCATTAACTAGAGCATATCCATCTGGCATAACAAACATATAACTTTTAGTATTGATGGCCTGCAAGTGCCCATACATACAAGATTGTTGCACATACCTAAGTTGCATCGTCATATCATTTACTACATGACGTAATTCTTCTTTTTCAGAGTTTCTACCATTTAATAGCAAGGGAAGTGCTAATGTAAAGGCGGTAACAATAATCATAATACCTAACAAACATTCATATAATAAGTAACCTCTTTCAGAAAAAATGTGCCAATACAATTTCATAGTAATGCCCCCACAAACTACCTATAACAATGCAAGGACCAAAGGGAATAATAGTAGATTCTTGTCGATTCCATTTCATATATGCACCAAAAAACGCACCACAAACAAAAGAAAGCGTTAATACACCTATAAATTCAAACGTATCATACCAAAGAGATAAGGCTAGTAGCCATTTAATATCCCCGCCACCTATACCGTTCCCCTTAAAATAGATAACTATACAGAAAAATAAAAATACACAGATACATTGCCAGATATAAACACCTATATATACATCACAAACGCACATATGCAACAAACTAATAATACAAATAGAAATAGCCCCTTCATTAGGTAAAAGGTAATATTGCATATCGATGGTAGCACCCAATATAAGGACGAACTGTAGTGTATAAAATGCGAGTAATGTGGCCATATCAAAGTTACGAATACAGCCTTCATATAGGCTATCCACTATAACGACAAAAATAAATATGCTTTTTTTATAATTCAATCGCAATGAAAAAGAACATGCACGCTTTAATACATAAAATAAAACAAAGATAAAAATTAGACTTTCTACTATTATTCCCATACTATTATTCAGCTTCTTTTACCGTAACTTTTTTGACAGTACTACCGTCCTTTGTGTCATAAGTAATAACATACTCTTTATTGTTACTAGATTTAATCTTTTCAGCCAAATACCCTTCTTTATATAGTTGTTCAACGGTAGGAATAATCGCATCACCTTTATCAATTAAATATAGTTGTGCCGCATTTGTTACCGTCTGAATATCAGCTTTTGTCTTAGCATCTTTGGCCTTATCTGCAGCTGACATAAATTGTGGCATCGCAATAGCTGCCAAAATAGCGATAACGGCTACAACAACCATAAGCTCAACAAGGGTAAATCCTTGTTCACTAGCACATCTACTTTTAAGCGTTTTAAATTTGGTCTGCAAACCTACAGGATTTAAAATTTGCATAAGAACACCTCATTTATAAATTAGTCATTACAGAAATAGAATTAAACATTGGCAACATAACGGTCACTACAAGAAATCCGATAAGTATCCCCATAATCGATAATAAAATAGGTTCCAATAACTGTTGAAATTTCTTAACTAGAAGTGCCATACGGGACTCATAATAATTAGCAATATGGCTCATCATTTTAACAGTTTCACCACTTTCTTCGCCAATCATCAACAAATCCCATATAAAAGGATTACCTAAAGTATGTTTTTGCAAGGCGGCATTAAACCGTTGCCCCCTTTGTACATCCTGTCTTACCTCTTGATGCAAGCGCATGGCATACACATTTCCCCAAAGAGGTTCTGATATAACAAGCATTTCAGACATAGGTATACCTGCATCTAAGAGAAGACTCCAGATTTTAACAATACGTGCGTAAAATATACCGCTAAACCATTCATATTTAGCCAAATATTTCCATATAAATGTATGAATTCGCAAGTGTCCTGACGATGATTCGTAATATACGGATATACTTGCGATACACAATAATAAGCTACCAAGAATATATAAAATATGAGTTTGCACAAAATGGCCAACGTCAAAAGTTAATTTTGTTAAAGGTGGTAATGGCATTCCCATCGTATTAAATACCTCTTGAAAAGCCGGTAATATAAACACAAGCATAACAATGCAAAAAGTAAGCAAAACAACAACTAAAAATAACGGATAAGTAATAGCTGAAACTATCTGTTCCTTAAAACGTTTTTCTTTTACAAAATATTGATTGATAATCCAAAAAGTTTGATCAAGAGTTCCTGCTAATTCCCCCACCTCTATAAGTACAATGCCTATGGGCGGAAAGCCTACTGTTTTTAGTGTTTCTGACAGTTGCCGCCCTCTCTTAATATTTTCATAAATATAAACATAAGGGATAGAACTCTTTTGCTTCTTTACCAATAATTGTAAGACTTGGCGTATAGAAATGCCGGCTTCCAACATTAATGCCATTTGATATGAAAATTCAATAACATCCTTTGTCTTCCAGCTTTTACGAATAGATTTTCCGAGTCTAGTCTTTTCCTTTGCTTCTTCTATAGACAAAACAAATGCATATTCACGTCTCAATTTGATATATACTTCTTCTCTAGATTCTGCCCAAAGTGTTCCACTTTTAGATAGTCCACCATTATCTTTTACTTTGTACGCATATTTAAGCATTATTCTCCTCAAGTAATTCTGTTAGTTCATTGCAATTTCCCCATTTTTCAATGAGTTCACGCACAGCCATTTCCATTGTTTGCATAGGTACTTGTGTTTCCTGTATAGAAGATATTTGTGGTTCTTTACGTTGCCGAATCAAATTCGCCACAGCTGGTGTATTAAGTAAGATGTCTCGCACAATAATAATCTTTTTATCAATCATAATTAAACGTTGACACATAACTGCTCTAAGTACTTGTGAAAGCTGATTTCTAACTTCTTCCTGTTGCTCTGCTGGAAAAAGTGATAGCATACGATTAATCGCCATAATAGCCCGCTGCGTATGTAAGGTAGCAAATACTAAATGTCCTGTTTCTGCAGCATGAAGAGCAGCTTCTAAAGTTTCTTTATCACGCAATTCACCAATAACGATAATATCTGGATCTTCGCGAAGTGAATCGCGGACACCTATAGCCATACTCCTCACATCAACCTCCAATTGTTTTTGGTGAATTAAAGATAACTGATTCGTAAATATAAATTCTATAGGATCTTCCAACGTAATAATGTGTTTTGTCATATGCGCATTGATATAGGAAATACAACAAGATAGGGTGAACGATTTTCCCGAGCCAGTAGGACCCGTAATGAGCACTAGACCATCTCGCATATGGCAAATTTTTTTAAGTAATTCCTTATGACTATCTTTCTCTATATCTACCGCTTTACTGTAAAGCAATCGCAAAGTTGCACATATATTTCGATTGGATTTAAAAATATGTGCTCTTACACGAATACCTTCATAGGAAAAACCTTCATCAATAGCTTCTTTACTACAACTTTCCATAACTGACTTAAGGTGACAAATATGAAATAGTTCTTCAAAAACAGCAGTCGTGGCGATTAAAGTAGCATCACTTCGCAATAGCTCATTTCCAATGCGATAAAAAACTTCTTGATTCATTTCAAGATGGATATCTGTTGCCTCTTGCTGTATGCCATAATTTAGAATTTCTGATATTTTTTGCATATCTTCTACATTTAAATACTAATACCTTTCCGTTGTAACTCTTCAACTGTAGTTATTCCTGCCGCTATAAGTTTTTGTGCCGATGTTATCAATGTTTCTACCAAGAAGTTTGGTAAAGTATTCCAATTCATATTTTCCTTAGGTAATTTCAATAATTCAAAGACACCAATACGTCTATTCTCCTCTATGGGAATACGACGCACTAAACGCTGTGATAAGACACCATTCAAGGTAGCCTCTATAAGGTATTTTTCGACCCCCATATCTACTAATCGGTTTACGACTTCACAAGCCGTATTCGTATGAATAGTGGAAAGCACGCGATGTCCTGTAAGAGCCGCTTCTACTGCAAGTTTTGCCGTTTCTTTATCTCTAATTTCACCGACAATAATCGTGTCTGGATCTTGTCGCAAAATAGAGCGTAACCCTTCCGCAAAAGTAAGCCCCACTTTTTCGTTAATTTGTACCTGTACCACACCTGGAATTTCTGCTTCTACGGGATCTTCAAGGGAAATAATATTCTCTGAACTACTATGCAATTTTCCTATAAGTGCATAAAGTGTAGCAGATTTACCAGAACCAGTGGGCCCACAAATTAAAAACAATCCATGTGGTCTAGCCAATACATCTAACATTTGATGTTCCAATTCTGCTGAAATACCTAAACTAAATAAGGATGCATTAGCACCTATATTTTTTAATAGTCGGCAAACAATAGTTTCACCATAAATGCTAGGTAAGGTAGATACACGCATCGTTACGCTATCAAAATTCCAGCGTCCATCTTGAGGTAATCTGCGTTCAGATAAATTAAGGTAACTAACCACTTTAATCCGATTGATAAGCTTTTCTCCATTTTCCTTATCTATGCGAGTAATTTCTTGTAATAAGCCGCCAATACGATAGCGAACTACTAATCCGTCTTTTATGGGATTAAAATGTATGTCGCTGGCCCCTTTTATCACAGCTTCCTCAATGATATGGTCCAATTCCAAATCAACGTGAAACATATATCCTCCTTTCTTCATTCTTATTTTTAAACTTTACCTTATCTTGGCACACATATATTAGGAGGTAAAATCTTAAAAAGCAAGCAAAAGACCCACCACAATGGTGCAAGTTATGCAACATTGTAGTGGGTCTTCCATCACAAATGAAACGCTTATAATATCTCTATTAGAATTTCACTTTACTAATATTTCTTGTTTTTATTATGCAAATATTATGCTCTCATAGCACGCTTCTTTTCACGTTCTGTAATATAGTAATTGTAGATTAAAACAAAAATTAAGAGTACGCCCCATACAATTTGTGTATAAAAAGAAGATAAGGCTTCGTACATATTAATCCAACTGCTAAGTACCTGCACAATTAATACAGCTATAACGACACCACGCATAGTACCACGACCACCATTAGGATCCATACCACCAAGTACAGCAATAAGAATGCATTGCATAAGATAGGATTCACCGTAATCAGCTTTGGCAGAGTTAAAACGGCCAAGCATAATCATGCCAGCCATAGCAGATAACATAGCACTAAGCATATAATTTACAGTATATAATTTCAAAGTGCTAAAACCAGAGAAAGTGACAGCTCGCACACTTGTACCTAGCATACGTAATTTATTTCCCAATGTGGTTCTACTTAAAATAAAAGCTGATATAAAAGCAAATACAGCAAATATAATGACTGGCACGGGAACACCCCATGCATTAGAATTAATAAAAGTTGCCATATCGCGCGGCAAGCCACCGATTGTAGAACCATTTGTTAAGACAATCGCCGCTCCCGTATATAACGCATTGGTACCAAGTGTAGCCAAAATAGGTGCAATTCCCATTCCGCCAATTAATAAACCATTAATCATTCCGCAAATAGCACCAATCAATAGGGCAAGAGCAAAAGCTACTAACAAGATCATCGCGCTGTTGCCATCTGGTCCTGCATTAGCTAATAAAAATTTAGCTATAAGCACAGCACTTAAATTAGCCACAGCTACTACACTAAGATCGATACCAGCTGTATACAATGTAAATGCCATAGCTAATGCTAAAATACCAAATTCAGGGAACTGTTTTCCCATAGACTGAAAATTACCTATGTTGAAAAACATAGTACCTTTTAATGCTGTAGCCACACCTAAGACTACAATAAGAATAACTAAAAGGCGAAGAATGTTTTTATCTTTGAATGTACTTGTAAGTGCAGACATATTAAACCTCCTTGCCTTGAACTTTAATAGATAATTTGCGTTCATCACGCTTTGTACGAATAGCAGAAGCCGCTGTACCTAAAATAATAATTAAACCAACAAATACTTTTTGCCAAACGGTACTAATGCCCAAAAGGATTAGACTATTATCGACTATGGTGAGTAATGTAATGCCAAGAATTGCTCCCAGTACAGTGCCTTTCCCACCGGTCATGCGGACGCCACCAAGAACACAAGCTGCAATAATAGTAAGTTCTAAGCCGGCAAGGTTATTAGGGTGTACAGCCAATAACATAGTCGCTCGCAATACCCCAGCAAAGCCTGCTACAGCACCAGAAAATGCATAAATAAAAACTTGTGTAGCAAATACATTAAACCCAGCGCGTTCCGCCGCTCTTTCATCACCACCAATAGCATAAATACCTCGACCCAACATTGTTTTATTAAGAATAAACCAACCTAATGCAACGATAATGATAGTAAATATAATAGCAACTGGCATATTGGAAGTTAAACCAGTCGTCGCATTTGTAACACTAAATAACTTCGCTTGTCCCAATTTATATAGAGGTCCTACCAATGGCATTTCCTTAGATTTAAACACACCTTGCATAATACCAAAGCAAATACTACTCATCCCTAATGTCACAATTAAAGAGTTAAATTTGAAGTATCCGATAATAAGACCATTAATAGAGCCCAAAAGGAGACCTATTAACATAGCTACTACAAAAAACATAACCGGATCTGTAAAAGTATTTCCAAATTGTGTACACACAATGTACATAGATACAGATGCAATCGCTGGGAAAGAAATATCTACCCCCCGCGTAATCAAAATGAACATTTCACCAATACAAAAGATAGCTGGTATAGATAAAGCGCGAATAATATCAACTAAATTATTACCAGAATAAAATTGTCCACTTTTAAATTCAATTAAAACTGTTAAAATTACAATAATTAAGCCTACATAAAACTCGGTAGACTGTGTAACTTTTTTCCAATTCATAGTCGTTTTCTCCTTTATAATTACATAGCAAGGGATGCTAAACGTTCTTCGTCTACATCACTAGCTTGTACATTTTCAATCAAACGACCTTGTTTCATAACAAGGACACGATTACAATTTAACAAAACTTCATTTAAATCATCTGAAATCATTATAATCGTTAATCCTTGCTTAGATAATTCTTGCAAGATACTATGAATATCAAATTTAGCACCAATATCTACCCCTACAGTAGGCCCATTTAAAATAAGAACTTTTAAATCAAGAGCTAACCATTTCGCTAACACACATTTTTGCTGGTTCCCACCAGATAGTGTGCCAACAGCAGCATCCATACTTTTTGTTGCCACAGAGAAATTTTTAATCCATTTATCTGCTAACTCAGCTACTTTGCTACGTTTAATTACGCCAAAGAAGTTAGAAAAATCACTCCAGCGGCATACAGAAATATTATCTGCAATTGATTGCGGTAAAAATAGACCGTCTCTCACACGATCAGAAGGCACATAACCAATACCCGCGTTAATAGCGTCCTGAATATTATTAACTTTAATCTCTTTGCCATTAAGTAAAATACGACCACGTGGTGTTTTATGATAGCCAAAAATAGCCTCTGCAAGTGCTGTGCGACCAGACCCCATGAGACCTGTAATACCAACAATTTCACCTTTTTTAACTTCAAAACTTACATCTTCGAAGCCGTTATCTAAGCTTAAATGCTCCACTGCCAAAACAGTTTCTGCATCATTATTTTCATAAGTAAATGGCGTTGCGGAAATTTCGCGCCCCGTCATGTAATAAGTAAAATCCTTTTGTGTTAGCGATTTTGTTTCACCAGAAGCAACATTTTTCCCATTGCGGAATATCGTATAACGTTCAGCAATTTCAAATACTTCATCTAATTTATGGGAGACAAAAAGAATTGAGATCCCTTGAGCTTGTAATTGTTTAATAACTGCAAACAATGCCTTTACTTCTTTTTTGGTCAAAGCAGTTGTTGGCTCGTCCATAATGATAAGCTTTGCATCATTTAAAAGAGCACGACTAATAGCAATCATTTGGCGTTTTCCAACCGTTAAATTTTCAACTAACTCTTCTAAATCTATTTTAAAATCTATTTTAGCAAGTGCTTCTTCCGCAATTTTACGCATACGAGACTTACTCACCAATTTACGACCTTCTGCTACTTCCATATTTAAGGCTAAGTTTTCCATAACAGTCAAATTCGGAAATAAAGATAAGTCCTGATAAATAACCTGAATGCCTTTAGAAATAGCTAATTTAGGTGTCATACTACTAAATGTTTCGCCTTCAATTTCAATTGACCCTTCATTAGGACTATAAAAGCCTGAAATAACGTTGATAATCGTCGATTTTCCACATCCATTTTCACCTGCTAAACACAGGATTTCACCTTTATTTATCTCAAGATCAACTCCGTCTAGAGCTTTCACACCACCGAAATATTTTTTTATATTTCTTACACGTAAAAATACATCTGCCATTTGAAACCTCCCGGCGGATACTGTAAAAAGGGCGAGATGGGCTCGCCCTTTTTCTACCAATTAGAAATTATACTGATCAATATTATCTTTGTTAATAGCAATCCAACCAGCACCCATTAATAAAGTAGCACGGTTAGGATCCGCTTTTAATGCTTTATAAGACTCTAGTCCAAGATTTGTACCATCTTCGATTTTTTTGCCTTCAAGAACCATACGCGCCATTACGCACATTGCATAACCTGCTTCTGCTGGATCCCATAATGTAATATAAGATAAAGAACCATCTTTAATTAACGTGCGGCATTCGTTAGGCATACCAGTACCAACTACAAAAGCTTTTCCTTTAAGGCCTAATTCATCGATTGCACGCGCAATACCAGGAGTGTCCATGGAAGAAGTACCTACAAAACCAGTAACTTCTGGATGGGATTTAATAACTTCTTTTGCTACCTGATATGCTTTTTCAGAGTTGTTGAAAGATTCAACACGTTTAGGATCTGCTAATAATTTAATATCTTGGTATTTTGCTTGCTGCTGAGCCACTGCACCATTAGCCCATTCGTTCTGAGAAGCATTTGTTAGGTGGGCTACCATTGTAGTATAAGTACCTTTGTTTTGCATAACTTCTGCAAGTTTATCCATAATAAAAGCACCATAACCAGCATTATCAAAAGCTTCTAAATCATAGTCCGTATTTTTAACGGTGGAACCTTCATGTGTAATAACTACAATACCTTTTGCTTTTGCTTCTTTAAGTACTGGGTCAACAGCAGCAGGATCAACTGGAACTACGCAAATAGCATGAACCCCTTGGTTAATAACGTCCTGAATAACCTGTACTTGTTGAGCGGCATCTGTAGAAGAAGGTCCTTTAGTATACGCATTAATACCAGTATCACTTGCGTATTGCTTAACGCCATCATTCATACGAGCAAACCATGCATTGGAAGAATCTTTTACAATAACAGCGATTTTCCAATCTTTTTTAGCCCCTTGTGTAGCTACATCTGTTGTTTTTACAATTTTAGTTGTTTCTTTGCTTTGACTTGTGGAATTTCCAGAATCACTGCCGCAACCAGCTACACCTAATACCAATAATACACCTAAAGCTGCGCCTAACCATTTTTTTGCTTTCATTATTTCACCTCTAAAAATAATACTACAAAATAATTACATAACGCCTTTTTGTAAAATGATACAACCATAAGGTTGTCTTTCACCACTTGATACGGTTACAAACGCCGTTTTTCCCATATCATAGAAAGTAAAACGATCGATATAACCCACACACGCTGCGCCTTTTGGTTCATGCTTTTCTACAGCCGCTATGAACTCATCCCAAATTTTAGGGCGCCCCATTGTAGATCGCATCTCTTCAGCCACATCCATGATTTTTACTGGAAATTCTTCATACTCTGTATCTAGAGGCATCAAGGTCAAAACTGCATCAACGAGTTCTGCTGCACTAATGCCATCTGCATGAATCGTAATTCCTTCTTTCGCCATTGACGTTGCAGGATAGAAATCATCTGCAATAACGATGCGATCACCATGACCCATTTCTGCAAGGGCTTTCAACAAATCTGGACTAATTACTTGTGGAATACCTTTTAACAAGATTACACCTCCTAAACAGTTAAATTTACAACAATGATTTTTTATGAAGAATCGCTTTACGTCTAGCACGTAAGCGTTTCATCCCGTTATTAGTACCTCGACCAAAATAGTCGTGTAATAATATATATTCTTTATATAACTCTTCATATACGGCAACAGCTTCAGGATTTGGCTTATACACATAATCTTGAATATTACCCATAGCAAGAGTCGCACTGCGCATATCGCTATAACCACCATTTTTAGAGCCAGCTGCAACAGCACCAAAGATGGCAGATCCTAATGCAGGTGCTTGACTAGAAGCAGCAATTTTTACAGGCATGTTTAACACATCACTATAAATTTGCATAGCAAGTGCATTTTTTTTAGAAATCCCACCGGCAGCATAAAACTCATTTACTTTTACGCCATAAGCTTGGCAGTCTTCAATAATCTTTTTTGTTCCAAATGCAGTAGCTTCAATTAATGTGCGATAAATATCTTCCGCTCTAGTAAATAACGTTATCCCTAAAATAACACCAGATAAATCACCATCATCAAGTACACAACGATTTCCATTCCACCAATCTAAAGCCACAAGACCAGATTCACCAGGTTCTAGTTCAGCAGCCTTCATCGTTAAATACTGATGAATGTCCAGTCCCGCCGCTTTAGCTTCCTCAAAATAGCTAGGTGGTGTACAGTTTTCTACAACCCATGCAAAATGTTCGCCTACACAGGATTGCCCTGCTTCGTAACCAAAATAACCAGGCACCACACCACCTTCAACAATTGCACTGATGCCAGGCACTTTTATTTCATCATCACTGAGAAGAATATGACAAGTAGAGGTACCAATAATGCCCAGCATTTTTCCTGGATCGCAAATTTTTGCTGCTGGAATAGTAACATGGGCATCTACTGTCCCCACAGCAACAGGAGTACCTTCTAACAATCCTGTAAACGCAGCCATACGTTTAGAAAGACCACCTGCACAACTACCTACAGGCGTTATAACGTCAGGGATTTTAGTACCAATAACATTTTCAAGTCGCGGATCTAGCGCTTTAAAATATTCTTTAGGGGGAAAACCTAATTTTTTATTCCATAAGCCTTTATAACCTGCAGCCGAACAGTTTCTTGTAAAAACATCCGTCAACTGCCAAGTTAGCCAATCTCCTCCCGCTACAAAGAGATCCATTGCTTCATAAATATGAGGAGCTTCTTCTAAAATCTGCCAAAGCTTAGGCATTTCCCACTCAGAAGAAATGCTATTTCCAAAAATGGGAAACCATTCTTCATTGCGTTCTTTAGCTACTTCATTCATAATTGTCGCTTTATATTGTGCCGCATGGTGTTTCCAAAGCTTTGGATACGCGTGAGGTTCATTTTCATAACCTTCCACTTTACAAAGTGGAGTGCCATCTTTTAAAACTGGAAGAATTGTACAAGCCGTAAAATCAGAACCAATACCAATAATATCCTCTGGAGATATCTTCGTCTCTTTTAAAATTTGAGGTATAATAACGCCTAACGCTTCAATATAGTCATCTGGATGTTGCAATGCCCAGTCTAGCTCAAGCTTTTTACCCGATGGCAAACAGCGATCCATAACAGCATGCGGATAATCGTAAGTTGCACTAGCGATTTCTTCACCGTTTTCCACATTGACTAAAATAGCACGAGCAGATAGCGTACCATAATCTAGACCAATTGTATACTTAGACATCTAGCTGGTCCTCCACCTCTTTTAAGAAGGCCTCATAACGTTCTCTACTTGGGAATGAACTTTGTGTTCCTTTTCCTTGTACACCTAATGCAGCGAAGGTAGTCGCACATTTCATAGCTTTTAAAATATCTTTTGTTTCTTCATACATAGATGCAAAGCAACCAATAAAGGAATCACCCGCACCACTCGTATCTACCGCATTTACTTTTAAACTAGGCACAAACGTATGCGTATCATCATGCACCCAAACACTGCCGCGGGAACCAAGAGTTACAATAACATTTTTCAGACCTTTATTCACTAATATTTTTGCCGCGGCCACTACTTCCTCTAATGTATTGACAGGCATATCTGTTAATATAGAAAGTTCTGTCTCGTTAGGCATAAAAAATGCACAGTCACACACTTTTTGAATATCTAAATCCTTAGTAGCTGGTGCAGGGTTTAATACTACAGGAATATTATTTTTCTTACCAAAATCAATCGCGTAGTAAATTGTCTCTAACGGCACTTCTAGCTGCAAAAGAATCATGGAGCATTTTTTTAAATCCGCTGCTGCTTCATCAATCGCTTCTGGTAATAATTTATTATTTGCCCCTTTAACGATAAGAATACTATTTTGAGAGGATGCATCCACGAAAATAGGTGCTACTCCACTAGGCATATTAGCAACCTTTTTAACATATTTTGTTTCAATACCAAATTTTTTAAAATTAGCAATGGTATTATCAGCGAAAATATCATCACCTACACGTGTAACCATGAGCACTTCATTGCCAAGCAATGCTGCCGCTACAGCCTGATTAGCACCTTTTCCACCACAACCGATAGCAAAACTCGGCGCTTCCAAGGTTTCCCCTTGAGCAGGCATACGCTCCACATAAGTAGTGAGATCAACCATATTCGAACCAATTACTGCAATCATGAAATCCTCCTATTCGCCTCTAACGATAGAGATACTTCTACTTGTACCAAGTCGAGTAGCACCAGCTAATACCATCGCTTTTGCATCTGCTTGGCTCCCAATACCACCTGAGGCTTTGACGCCCATATTAGGACCTACCGTTTTACGCATTAACCCCACATCAGCCGTATTAGCACCACCACCAGCAAAACCTGTAGAAGTTTTAACAAAATCAGCACCAGCCTCTTTAGAAAGTTCACAAGCTTTTATTTTTTCGTCCTCTGTAAGTAAACAGGTTTCAATAATGACTTTAACTAAAGCTTCTCCTTTAGCTGCTTCTACTACAGCTTTAATATCATTTAAGACATAATCATAATCTTTATCTTTTAATTTCCCTATGGAAATAACCATATCAACTTCATCAGCTCCATTAGCAATCGCCTCTTTAGTTTCAAAGGCCTTAGTCTGGGTGGTATTTGTCCCATGCGGGAATCCTATTACTGTGCATACCTTAACCGTAGATTTTTTCAATAGTTTTTTTGCATAATCAACCCATAATGGACTAATACAAACAGAAGCAAAGCTGTACTCCATGGCTTCCTCACAAATTTGCTTAACTTGTGCTTCCGTAGCCTCTGGTTTCAATATTGTATGATCAATCAACTGATGTAATTCCATATAGTGCCTCCATAATGTAATTTGCATATATTTCATGTTACATATGAATTATATAGCTACCAGAGGGACATTTCAAGTCCAATTACCTGTTTATCTATACATAGTTGTAATAATTGTATTAATATTTTTAACTTTTCTTAGTAATGCTAATTAATGATTTTTATTTATAAAAAAAGAGATTGAAAAGTGCTATTTCACTTTCAATCTCCTATATTATATATGTTATATAAGTATTATTATATCGAATCTTGCTATACATTGACACAGCACATTAAAATAAAGGCACTAATTTCGCCATCAACTCATGACCACTATCTTTTAGAAAATCTCGTAATGCCCATAATGCACTAACAGCAGGCGCCATATGCAAACGAAGTACAAGGCTAAGAAATGCATTATCGCCCTCAAATACAGCTAATCGTTGTAATCGATATAAATCATCTCCTGGATGTGTCATTCCTGGTTTAACCGTAAAAGCCATTTTAAAACCGACTTCCTTGGTTATACGTCTTACCTTAGCATCATTGAACCCTCCAGGGTACGCCAAATAGTTGACAGGGTGATTTAGAAGTAATTCTAATTCGGTTTTATTTTTCCTAATATCTTCCCGAACTTCATCCTCAGTCATCGCCTTCAAATTTTTATGAGAATGCGTATGTGCTTGAATTTCAAAACCTCTACGTTCCATATCTTTTAATTCTTCAGCCGTTAAAAAACGAGGGCTATTAATAGAATCACCAATCATAAATAAAGTAGCTTTCATACCATATTTTTCTAAAATGGGAAGGGCCTCTTTATAATTATCCACATAACCATCATCAAATGTAATTAATACTGGCTTATCAGGAAGGGCTGTTCCATTTTGCAAATATTCATATAATTGATCTACCGTAATAGTATTATAACCATTGGCATCTAAATATTCCATTTCTTGGTCAAAATGTTTCGTCTTTACCGTCAACGGTGAATAATTGTAATCATTAACCTGATGGTAATTTAAAACAGGAACCCCGGCAATCTCATAATGTTCAGACTCAATCCAATAATATAAAAATATTGAAGATAATAGAATCATGCATACAGCCAAAAAAGACAGTACATATTTACAAAAACCCCAATGCTTTTTATTATTCCCGTGTGAATACGCCCCTAATTCATTATCCCTCATACCCTGTAACCTCTTTTGCCCACGCATTTGCAATATCAGCTAGTTCTTGCATACTAAACGTTTCACCTCGACGCCCTCCATCAATGTGAGCAACGTTTAATATCAACTCAATTTGTTCTTTACTAAGCCCCGTTGTCTTCATTGTATTGGAGAATGTTTTTCTACGTTGTGCAAAAGCAGCTTTTACAACTCGGAAAAATAATTTTTCATTTAAAAGTGTTACTGGTGGCTCTTTACGTAACTTGCAGCAAATAACTGCAGACGTAACTTCTGGAGCAGGCATAAAAGACTTTGGTGGGACTTCCAATATAACTTCCGGTTCTGTGTAATATTGAACAGCTACGGATAGGGCACCATAAGCTTTAGTGCCTGGCTTTGCAATAATACGTTCTGCCACTTCTTTTTGAATCATTACCACAAGTCTTTCTATAGGAAGCTTGCGCTCTAATAATTCCATGATAATAGGTGTCGTAATATAATACGGCAAATTAGCTACTACTTTAAAAGATTCGTTCCCCATAATCTCTAAAATATTTAGTTTTAAAATATCACCATGTATAATATTCACATTATCGTAAGCAGCAAGTGTTGTATCTAAGACCGTTAATAAACGGCGATCTAATTCTACAGCAGTTATGTTAGCGCCACTTTGCGCTAAACCTTGTGTCAATGTGCCAATCCCTGGCCCGATTTCAAGAACATTGTCACCCGAAGAAAGATCTGCCGCTTCAACAATTTGATCTACAACAGAACGTTTTATTAAAAAGTTCTGTCCTAATTTTTTACTCATATGGATTCCAAAGCGCTTACATATATAATGCACAACCTCAGGACTAGCAATTACCGATTCTAACATTTGCGATTCTCCCAAAATCTATTAAATCTATTATTTTAAAAAATTCAATGCCCCATAACAAATCTATCTACTATACAATATTATTTATAATTTTTAGTTCACTTTTATATCCCAAGCTCACTACAAGCGTGTTCGAATTGTTCCCGACTGATACCATAGTGATTTAATCGAAATAAAAATTGTTTGCCATTTCCATAGCCTAAACCTAATAAAGTCCCCATTTTTGACCGATTGGATGCTGATTCAACACTGCCAACTAAATTATGAGCAATTAATTCTTGCATAGTAAAAAACTCACTAGATCTAATCTGTTCTATATGAAGTATATTTAATGCTTTGCGAATAGATTCAGGACTCGCTTGTTCAATCCCAATATCATTATTAGCAAACGCTTCTTCACGAGGTATAAATGCATGTTTTGCATTAGGAAATTTCTTTGTCAGAAAACGACGAATACGTTCACCCGCTGTGTCAGGATCAGTAAAAATAATAATGCCTCTCTTTTCATAAGCTACACGAATTTGTTCAATAACAGACTTTCGCAAATTAAACCCTTCTGTAGCGATACATTCCGCTTCGACAGCTTGAGCAATACGCTGTATATCGGATTTTCCTTCTACTACTAGTACTTCCTTCAGCATAACATCCTCCTAAAACAATTGCCTTACTATTATACTATATTTTAAATGAGCAATAAATAAAGCGATTTAATCCATAGATTAAATCGCTTTATTTATATACATTAACTGCATAATAAGTATAATACTTATAAAACACATATGCATATATATTATTCTAATATATACACTTCAATATTTCGACGCCCAAAATTAATGGCGTCAGTATAGCTTTCCATTACTAAATCAATACGGTGACCTATAATAGCACCACCTGTGTCAGCAGCCACTGCAACTCCATAGCCAGGAATATACAATCGAGTTCCTAGAGGAATTACATTTGGATCTACTGCAACAATGCCATGTTCCGCACGAACGCCTGTTGCCGTAATACCACCCCCACCGCCATCTGTCGGCAAGTACGCACTAGCTTCCATAGTTAACACTTCAGAATATTTCACATTATCTAAAGAAGGAACTATTTTCTCTGCGGTACCAACTTTAATAATGGTTGGAGTCATCGCCGTAATTGTAGAGCGCGAAATAATATTCCGTTTTATTTCCTTACCTTTCTCATAAAGAATTTCTTCTTCTACCGTTTCAAGACCTGGGGTCCCCACCTGAGATTGTAATTCTTCACCTTTTGGTAATGTAGCATCTTCTTCGTAAACAATTTGTACATCAATGGGGCGTTCTTCAGTTTTTACAGAACGACTGGTAACATGTCCAATAGTTACTATACTATTCTCTGTTAAAATTTCATTTTCATTTCCTAAAGGAACATACTTAGGTACTTTATATCCTAACTCATCAGCTAAGCCTTTTGGTGTCGTCTGTACGGTCTTTACTGTTCTTGTTTTTCCATTAACAATAACCTGTACAGGGAATGCACGTATGATACTAATGATAGTTCCATTTTCTACATTTGGTGTACTAAGCACCAACGCATCTTTTGGATCTTTCTTAATACCAAGAGCATTTACAATTCCTTCAGCAGAGTTAAGGTGAGTTTGTGTAGTATATGTCTGACCGTCAGCCACAACAGTTACATCTTTTACATTCCAAGAAAACCCAGTAACTGTTATAAAAACTGCAATCAGCATTACTATTAAAAACATCAGGTGACGTTTTCTTTGTTCTAGATATGTTGTCATCTAATACCTCCTGCCCAAGTATTTTATCATGGTTCTATAAACTTAGTCAAAGTTGTAAGGTTAACAATTATGCTTTACCAACGATGATTACTGCATTTTGTATATACCTCAATTTTAGTTTGCCTTTTAATTTTAAGAGTAATTTTAAGACTAGTAAAACTCAAGAAACCTTATATTTACTAGCTTTGAATCAAAAATTTTATTGTTATCCTAAATAAGGTTTTATACATAAAAAGCAAACAAACGTTCTTATGATAACTAAATAAACCGCTAAATTATCGTATTCTTTCAATTTTTCTCCAATTATTAGAGTTTGATTAAAAACTTCAAATTTTAGTTATTTTAATCATATTTCTAGTCTCAATTTTATTCATTTCGTGAATTTTAATGAATAAAAAATGAAGCAATTATCTGTTTATAGAATAATTGCTTCATAGATTAATACAAATCCCATTCTTTTTTCTTCATATTAATTCATCATTTTTTCCCATATAAAGGCTGCATGCGTTCAATAACCGTTAGTTGCTCTTTCACACTTGCTTTTTTAGCCATTTCCATCATTTTTATCTGGGCTGCAATTGGATTTTCTTTATCTATCAACTTACGGTACGATCCATCTGCCCGCATTATATGTGCTTTTTGATTATCTGCTAAATAAAGATTTAATATATTTCGAATCCGTAATTTATGGCGTTTCCCCTCAATAGGAATCATAAGTTCTACACGTTCATTAAGGTTTCGTGGCATCCAATCTGCACTAGATATATAGGTAGTATCAGCACCTCCATGCCGGAAATAAAATAAGCGGTGATGTTCTAAAAATCGCCCCACAATAGAACGCACTTGAATATTATCGCTCACACTAGGTATGCCTGGACGCAACGTACAAATACCACGTACAATTAAATCAATTTTAACGCCTTTAGTAGAGGCTTCATATAATTTTGCAATTATTTCTTTATCTAGTAAAGAATTCATTTTAGCAATAATATAGCCAGCTTCGCCCTGTTCTACCCATTCGATTTCTTTATTAATATTTTCTATAATTTGTTCTCTCAAATTCAACGGCGACACAATAAATTTATTCCAAATTGGAGGGTCTGAAAATCCTGAAATCAAATTAAAGAAAGCAGAAGCATCTTCGCCATATTCATCATTGCAGGTAAATAACCCCACATCTGTATAAGTACGTGCTGTTTTCCCATTATAGTTTCCTGTCGCTACATGAACATAACGACGAATGGCATCTCGTTCGCGACGCACGACCATAGTAATTTTTGAATGAGTCTTCAAGCCTTTTAATCCATAAATAACATGACATCCTGCATTTTCAAGACGTCGTGCCATAAGAATATTGTTTTCTTCATCAAAACGGGCCTTAACTTCCATAAGAACCGTAACTTGTTTCCCTCTATCGGCAGCCTTCACAAGAGAATCAATAATTGGAGAGTTTCCACTAACGCGATATAGTGTTTGTTTTATGGCTAATACATTAGGATCTTTAGCTGCTTGCTCAATAAAAGCTTCTACCACTTCAAATTGTTCAAAAGGATGATGAACGAAAATATCATCTTTCCGTATGGCATCCATTATATTAGCACTATCAGCTTCTTCTAGCTCTTGTGGATAACAAGGCTCAAAAGGCTCGTAACGCAAATGGTCATACCCTTGAATATCATAAAGTTCAAAAAATAAACTGGAATCTAAGTGCCCATCAATCATATAGACATTCATTTTATCTAACTGTAGATTGTGCATTACATAATGCAATAAATCATTATCCAGTGTATTAATACACTTTGCATCACTTACATTTTCTTTAATAACTTGTACTTCAAGACGAACAGCGTCACCACGTCGCCTGCGGCGAAGGGATGCCTCCACTTCTCGAAGCAAGTCTTTAGCCTCTTCTTCGTCAATTTCAAGATCCGCATCACGAGTAACACGGAAAGTTAAGAAAGAATCAATCTCATACCCTACAAAAAAAGTACTCGAAAAATGATTAATTACATCTTCTAAATACACAAAAATATGCTTACCTTTGTCAGTATTAGGTATTTCTATAATGCGATCCAAAACAGAGGGTATTGGTAAAATTGCAATATTAAATTTATTTTCTAAACTCGAATCTTGCGCCTGTTCTTCTGCATGAGAAGTTATAATTTTATTAGTATTCCCCCCATTAATGCGTTGTAATTTAACAATCGTATTAATGGTTTTATTTACTAGAAATGGAAATGGATGTCCCGAGTCTAAGGCAAGCGGCGTAACTACTGGATAAATCGTACGCATAAAATAATTTTCTAACCAATCTAATGATTGTTGCGATAACGACTCTGGACTGGTAAAATAAATACCTTCATTTTCTAGTGATTTCAATACCTTATTCAAATAACCATATTGCACTTTAACGAGTTTTTTAGCCGATTCGTCTATGGCCTTCAACTGGGCCTTGGCATCCATATGAGCTGCGTCATATTTTACAATCCCCGATTTCTCTTGGTGTTGTAATCCTGCCACACGAATCATAAAAAATTCATCTAAATTCGAACTCGTAATAGCTATAAATTTTAGTTTTTCTAATAGGGGATTAGTTTTATCTATACTCTCTTGTAATACACGCTGATTAAATTTTAACCAAGATAATTCCCTATTAAAGTAATATTTTGAATTCTTGAACATCTAATTCCTCACGATTGTTCTAATTTAATATCCAATCCAAATACAGTACGGAAAAATTCTGCATCTTCTTCAAATGTCCATTTTTCAAGAGACATATCTTCTGTAGATGAGGCAGTAACTATAATAGTTTCATCTTCTTTACGCAATGCAATATGCGTCACTTTTTGCTTACGACTACTGTCTAAATCATGAGCCATGCGTAAAATAGCTACCAGTTTGGCTACGATAATTTTAGATACTTTCCCTAGCTGTCTAAAATTAGAATCATCATTACTAGGGCGCCCTTTATACTGATAAAATACGGCATTGGCTACGACTTCTTTTTCCACTTCTGAAAGGCCAAAAATATCTGTACTCATAATAATATGATAGGCATGTGTACTATGATTACGCAAATTGATATATTTACCTACATCACATAAGATAGCTGTAATGCGATATAAATACCCAAAGCGGTCAGATAATCCATTATTGCGTAAAGCATCAAAAATTTGCAAACCAAAACGTTCCGTCTGTTTTGCATGCTCCATATCCACATTATAACGCCTCGCAATCGATTCTGCTAACTGTACATTCTGTTCGCGCACCATGTATAGATAGGGATGCTGTTCTTTTTCAGCTCCATAATACATAGATACACCTTGTGTAAACCCAGCTTGGCTGACCACTAAAGAATCCACTAAAACCATTTTTAGAATCTCATGATAAAGAATAATCGTAGGCATTATAATATTAGCACGATGTTCTGCCATATTGTAATGTGTAATAAGTTTTGTTGGCGTCACACCATTAAACGAATTTACAAAATCAATGAATTGCTTAGGTTTTATAAGTAATAGCTCATCTAATTCTTCTGTTACCCCCATTAATTGGGCAATCGTAACCGCTTCATCCCCCGCTAGAATGAGACGTTTAATATTAAATGCGTGTAACTCATCTTTAATACCCGCAAGCATACTATGTAAATATTCACCTACAGCATTGGAAAAGCTTGAAGAAGCACGTTGATTGCGATTAAAACGTTCCATAACACGCAACGACCCAATATGTACATTCTCCTGAAATACCATAGAGCCACTTTTCCAAACTGTAATACCTACACCACCAGAAGTAATATCTAAAAATAAAACAGCTTCGTCTACATTCGTATGCCCTTGTTTATACATATAAAAATAAAGAGCAAAATACTTATAATAAATTTCTTTCGGCATATCTACCACTTCTACATCCATGCCGGTATGAATAAAAATACGATCTAAAATGAACAGCCGATTTTCCGCCTCACGAATCGCAGAAGTCCCATATACTTTATACTCTGTGACACCATAGGTTTCCATCAATTGTTTATAGCCTTTTAATACACGGCACATATCTTCGATACTCTCAAAAGATAATATTTTATTTTGAAAGACTTCTTCACCAAAAGTAACTTCACGTGTTGCACTTTCTATAACGTGCATTTCATCAAGATTTTTATATTCAATTATATTAACACTCATGCTGCTTGCGCCCACATGAATAATTCCGTACAGTAGCATCTGATTATCTAGCATATGCAGACCTCCTATCCTTATATAATTCTCCACTAGTCGACATGACTCCTTTTATTTGTTTAAAAGTATTTATAATACAACGCCTCTATTTCAACATATACAAAATAGTACACTAAAAGACTCAAAAAATGCATAGCAAAATCAATGAGAAATAGCATTAGTACTATACATTATTTCATAAAATCAGTAAAATAAATATATATGTCTTTATTAGGGGGATTTATGGAACGCATAGCATTCATCGATTTAGGATCAAACTCTGTCCGATTTGTCATATCTGAAATCCACGATAATGGCAGCTACCAACTTATATATCAACAAAAAGAAAGTATCCGCCTCAGCGAAGGGCTTTCCGCAGCTAAAAGACTATCTGAAACTGCGATTGCGCGTGCATTACGCACTCTTAAAGGTTTTGCTCATATCGCACAAGTTATGAAAGTAACCAATACTATTTCTGTATCCACTGCAGCCGTTCGCTTTGCCAAAAATGGAAATGACTTTATCGCGCTAGTAAAACAAGAGACTGGGTTTGAACTAAAAGTAATCTCTGGCGAGGAAGAAGCGCAACTTGGATTTCTAGGCGTTATTAACACCATCGGTCTAAAAGATTTTATCCTATTCGACCTTGGTGGTGCCAGTATTGAAATTTCTCTTGTAAAAAATAGAAAATTACAAAATTCCGTGAGTTTACCAATCGGCGCCCTTACTTTAACAGAAAAATATCAGAAAAATAAAGAACTTACCGTAGAAGAATACGAACATATGATTCATCATATAAAAACAGTTTTTCATAAAGAAAAATGGCTAAGAAAATGTAATCTTCCACTAGTGGGCATCGGTGGTACAATTCGCAACTTGGCAAAAATGGATCAACGGCTTCATAATTATCCTATTACAAAAATTCATAACTACGAATTCACAGAAGATCGATTGGCAACGCTCTTTGAGTTGGTAAAAAGCAAGCCTCTATCCCAACGGAAAAAGATAGCAGGGCTCTCAGCAGAGCGCGCTGATATTATTATTGCTGGTACGGCTATCATCTACATATTACTGAGTTATGTAAATGCTAAATGCATTTATGCTAGTGGATCTGGATTACGTGAAGGTCTTTTTTATCAATATTATAAAAAACACTATCCTAAAGAAGCTAAAAGTTTAAGTAATATAGTGAAGCATTCTGCCTACAATATTTTACAAAGCAGCTCACAATATGAATTTCAACATGTCCGTTGTGTATCTAATCTAGCACTTATGATTTTTGATGACTGGAAGCAACTACATAAAGGAACAACTAGACTACGTAGTATTTTAGAAACGGCCGCGTTACTTCACGATTTAGGCAAACAAATCAATTATTATAGCCATGCGCGTCATAGTTTCTATATGATTATAAATTCCAATTTATATGGTCTCTCTCATAGAGAGCAAGTATTATGTGCATTTATCGCAGCTTTCTCTCACGGTATTAACAATCGAATGTTAAAAACTTCACCTTACGCAACATTATTAAATCAAGAAGATCTCAAACAACTGCCAAAAATGTCTATTATTTTATCTTTGGCCGAAGCCATTGATAATACACATGAACAATTTGTAAATACTATCAAAACAGAGTTTACTGAAAAAAAAGTTATCCTCACCATAAATTTGAAAAAAGATGTCATAATAGATAGTACAGACTTACTATTAGATAAACTTTGCCATCAATTCAAAAAAGAATATGGTAAACCACTATCCATTAAATGGATAGTTTAAAATATTGTAGTACAGTAGTATAGTAGTTATGTAGAAGAGAGAGGAAGTTTATGAAAGAAAATCAATTGAAATCACAAATCACAAAAATGATCGCCATCATTACCTTTGGTTTGATTATCTGGTATCTACCACATACACCAGCCATAAAACCAGCTGGATGGCAACTATTATCTATTTTTGCCTCCACTATTTTGGCTTTTATTTTGAGACCGTGGCCAATAGGGGTAATGGCCTTCTTTGGCATTGCATTTGCAGTAAGTACAAAGACGATTACTATGCCTGAAGCCTTAGGTGGATATACGGATGCTAACGTGTGGCTTATCGTTGCTGCCGTATTCTTCTCTCGTGGTCTTATTAATTCAGGACTTGGCAAACGTATTGCCTATACACTTATTAAATACTTTGGTACTAGCACATTACGCTTAGCCTATGCCTTAGCTATGACTGATCTTATCATCTCTCCTGCCACCCCATCTAATACAGCTCGTGGTGGCGGTATCATTTATCCAATTGTGCAAAATATCAGTCTTTGCTTTAATTCGCGTCCTGGTGAAACGGCACGTAAAATGGGGGCTTACCTAATGACAACCGCTCATACAGTAAACACGTGCACTGTAACAGTTTTCTTGACCGCTTGTAGCGGCAACCTACTTATCACATCGTTAGGTGCTAAGTTATTAGGTTACAATGTATCATGGTGGGAATGGTTTTTGGCCGGGTCCTTACCGGGTTTACTTAGTATGATTATCATGCCATACTTTATTTACAAGATATATCCACCCCAAATTAAAGAAACGCCCGAAGCTAAAGATATGGCTATTGCAGAATTAGAAAAATTAGGACCTGTAACACGCATTGAGAAGTTTGTTGCCGCTATCTTTATCAGCTGTATCTTATTATGGTCTACTACAACATTGACCCAATTACATCCTACGGTTATTGCTATCATGGGAGTTCTAGCTTGTATTGTAACCGGTTGTTTAACTTGGGATGATGTCCTTTCTGAAAAACAAGGTTGGGATATTCTCATCTGGATGGGTACCCTTGTGTGTATGGCAGGTCTGCTCGGAAAACTTGGTGTAGTCTCCGCTTTCGCTAATTTCGTAAGTACCGCATTAAATGGCATGGACTGGCATTATGCAGCAGTTATCATCTCTGCTGTATTTGTATATTCTCAGTATTTCTTTGCTAGTGGTACCGCACGTATTACTGCATTATTTTCGGCTCTCGCAGCTATTATGGTAGCCTTAGGAGCTCCTATATTCTACACTATTATGATGTTTGGTTTAATGAACAGTCCTGGCTGTACATTAACACATTATAGCTCTGGTGTGACTCCAATTTTCTTTGGTTCTGGTTACGTTCCTCAGGGCACTTGGTGGCGTGTGGGCTTTATTATCTCTGTCATGAGCTACTTCTTGCACTTTGTTGTTGGTAGCTTATGGATGTGGGCCATTGGGCTAGTATAACGTACCATGAAGCAAATGGAAATCTAGGACGCTATTGCCTAACTGATAAAATTTTATAAAAACAAATAAAAGAGTTAGTATTCAAATCTTGGTTACAAATTGTAACTAGAGAAATACTAACTCTTTTATCTATTTTTAACTATTTTACTTCTGCCGGTTTAATAGATCCTTTAAATTGCTCTTCAATGAATTTTTTAACTGCTTCAGAATGATAAATATCTGCTATTTTTTTATAGGTTTCGTTATCTTTATCTTCTTCACGAACCGCTAAAATCATTACCGCCAGTGATTCATCCTTTGCTTCAAAGAATTTACCAAGCTTCGTTACGTCAAGACCTGCACTTTGTACATAATTCATTGGAATAACAGATAGAGTTGCATCATCAAGACTACGCGGTAGTTGTGCAGCTTCTAATTCTTGAATGTGAAGATTCTTCGGATTGTTCGTAATATCAGTTACTGTTGCTTTAAATCCTAGTCCTTCTTTCAGCGTAATTAACCCTGCTTTTGCCAATAATGCCAGCGCACGTCCACCATTAGTTGGGTCATTAGGAATCGCTACATTAGCACCTTCTGGAACAGAAGCAATATCCGCTACTTTTCCACTATAAATTCCCATTGGCATCCATAAGGTGTCTGTCAACTTAACAAGCTTAGCATTATTTTGCTTATTGAAATTTTCCATAAATGGTTTATGTTGATAGCTATTAAGTTGTAAATCGCCTTCATTAAGCGCTTTGTTTGGTGTAATATAATCAGTAAATTCCACTACCTTAATCTTAATACCTTGTTTTTCTGCTTCTTTTGCAACCGCTTCTACAACCTGTGCATGTGGACCTGCTGTAGCCCCAATTTTAATTTCTTTAGGAGTCGCACCACCCTTTTGTGTATCACTGCCGCAACCTGCAATACCAAATGCCATAATAGCGGCTAATACAGGAACTAATAAACGCTTTAATTTCATAATATCGCCTCTTTCTCAATAGTCTCTCTTTAAATATACAAATATATTTAGATATAACACATTAAAAATTAACTATAAAAAAGTAGATACTCAAAAGAGTATCTACTTTCCAAGTACAGTATATAAGATATAATATCTCTGTTTTAGTGTCAACGATATATCTACTAAAATACTAGATTTTATCATATGTATAAACTGTTAATCGTTATAGAGCTAAGCTATATCCTGTAAAACTAGTCAATCTTTTATTTAATATTAAAAATACGTTTACCATTGTCCAACGTAATCGTAGCCAATTCCTCTGCACTTATTCCTTTTAGTTTGGCAATCTCTTCACACACAAATTGTGTTTTAGATGGATCATTGCGTTTACCTCTAAATGGCGGCGGTGTTAGATAAGGCGAATCCGTTTCAATTAATAAGCGATTTAATGGAATCTTAGTCGCTATTTCTTTTAAATTCGTTGATTTAGGAAATACAACTGGTCCTGCAAAAGAGATATAAAAATCCATTTTAATCGCTTCTAAAGCCATTTCATAACTGCCCGAATAACAATGGAAAATCCCTCTATTATCTTTACCATAAGTCCGCAATATATCTATAATATCGCCATGAGCTTCCCGGTCATGAATAATAATTGGCTTATCTACACGTTGAGCAATTTTCATCTGACGGATAAAACATGTTTTTTGTAAATCTTTTGTAGAAGTATCCCAATAATAGTCGAGTCCAATTTCACCGATAGCTACCACTTTAGGATGTGTCTTCGCCATATATTCAAAGTAATCAAAATCTTCTTCTTCCACACTTTTTACTTCTTCTGGATGCAAACCTACCGCTGCATATACCTGTGAATAGGTATCGGCTAATGCAACAGCACTTTCAGAAGTAGCGCGGTCACAACCAGGGCACAGGATATATTCTACCCCTACTGAAAAGCAAGTTTGAAGCATTTCTGTTTGATCAAGCTCAAATTTATCATCATTTATATGGGCATGGGTATCAAATAAACGCATTATCGAACCACATCCCCTGCATTCATACCTTCTACATTAGTTACTTCTAACGTACCTTCTGCATCATTACACACGGACATAATCATACCATAAGATTCAATTCCCATCATTTTTCGTGGTGCAAGGTTTGCAAGGTATATAACTTTTTTGCCAATTAATTGTTCTGGTTCATAGTACGCTGAAATACCACTAAGAACTGTACGTTCTTCAACGCCAAGATCCAACGTGAATTTCAACAATTTCTTGGATTTTTTTACCTTTTCACAGGTTAAAACCTTAGCTACACGAAGATCAAGTTTTTCAAAGTCATCAAAAGTAATTTCGTCTTTAATTGGCGGAATAACAGGGTCACGTCCTTCCACTACTTCTTCAGCCACTGCTTCTATCATTTCAGGAATTTCAAAACGTGGGTAAATAGGGTCTCCTTTTACCACTTTAGTGCCCGTTGGAAGTTTGCCCCACACTTTTGCATCTTCTAAGCTAGCTTGTTTAAATCCATCCAAACCAAGCTGCTCCCAAATTTTAGGGGCACCTGTAGGAATAACAGGACTTACTAATATAGCAATGATACGCAACGCTTCTGCCAAATTATACATAACTGCACGTAAACGTTCCTCATCGCCTTCATTTATGCCTTTTGCAAGCATCCAAGGCATCGTTTCATCAATATATTTATTGGTACGACTAATGAGATTCCACACAGAACGCAATGCTTTATTAAGATTCATTGATTCCATATAAACTTCATATTCTTTTGTCGTATTTACTGCAAGATTAGCTAATTCTTTGTCTAGCTCTGTCGTTGGTTCAAACGCAGTTAGTACCCCACCGTGGTACTTTTCAATCATTGCTACCGTACGATTTAACAAATTACCAAGGTCATTAGATAAATCAGAATTAATCTTCTGCACAAATCCTGGTAAAGTAAAGTTGCCATCATTGCCTAAGTGAATTTCTGTAAGGAGGTAATAACGAAGTGCATCAGAGCCATAGGTATCAATAAGTGGAATCGGGTCAACTACATTTCCCAAAGACTTACTCATCTTTGTACCATCAACAATTAACCAGCCATGACCAAAAACTTGTTTGGGAATAGGAAGTTCAAGACTCATTAACATAATTGGCCAAATAATAGAGTGGAAACGAACGATTTCTTTCCCCACCAAATGCAAATCCGCTGGCCAATATTTTGTGTACATCTCACCTGCAAATTCACCAGTTTCAGTGAGTGGTGCTAACGCACTAATATAGTTTACTAGCGCATCAAACCAAACATACACTACATGTTTAGGATCAAAAGGCACTTTGATACCCCAATCAAAACTAGTACGGGAAACACAAAGATCTTCCAATCCCTGTTTCACAAATTGAATCATCTCGTTACGACGAGATTCTGGCTGAATAAAATCAGGATTTTTTTCGATAAATTGCAACCATTGGTCAGCATATTTCCCCATCTTAAAAAAATAAGCTTCTTCCTGCACGCGTTCTACTGGTCGACCACAATCTGGGCATGTATGATTTTCACCCAGTTTTTGTTCTGTCCAGAATGTTTCACATGGGGTACAATACCAGCCTTCATAAGAAGCTTTATAAATATCACCTTTTTCATAAGATTTTTGAAATAAATATTGTACGATTTTTTCATGACGCGCTTCTGTGGTACGAATAAAATCATCATTAGAAATATTTAATTTTTCCCAAAGATTCTGAAATCCAGCTACAATCTTATCAGTATATTCTATTGGCGTTACACCAAGTTCTGCCGCAGCACGTTGAATCTTTTGCCCATGTTCATCAGATCCTGTCAAAAAACGCACATCATAACCAGCTAATCGCTTGAAACGAGCAATTGTATCAGCAATGGATGTACAGTATGTATGACCAATGTGTAATTTTGCACTTGGATAATAAATTGGTGTTGTTATATAGTAACTTTTCTTTTCTGTAGACATAGGGGCCTCCTAGTTATAAGTTATTTTTCTCTACTAAATTATATACATCACGACGAGCCATGCCAAACTGCTTTGCTACTTCACGAATAGCCTCTTTCTTAGCTGCGCCCTCTGCTTGCAATCGATTAACTAATGCTACTGGATCCTCTGCAACGAGATTGGCCATCATGGGCTCTCCCATAGAACTCCCTGTTTGCACACCGCCTACAAGGAGAACAAATTCACCCTTAAAGGTTATCTGTTCTAAATCATCCAATAATTCTTGCAGTGTTAATCTTGTAAATGTTTCAAATTTTTTTGTCAATTCACGACCTATACAAATAGGCCTATTCCCTAGATAGGCTAACATATCTGGCAATACCGCTTTTAAGCGATGGGGAGCTTCATAAAAAATAAGAGTACCTGCATAGCTCTTTAGCCGCTGTAATTCTTCTTTTCTATGATTACTACGCTTTGGCAAAAATCCCACAAAGGTAAATTCCACCGTATCAAGACCAGATGCAATTAAGGCGGTTAAACCTGCATTAGGACCTGGCAGTGGAATGATTTCAATATCTGCGGCAATAGCCTTTTTTACAAGGTCCGCACCAGGATCCGATATAGCGGGCATGCCAGCATCGCTTACCTGTGCAATAGATTTTCCCTCTAGTAGGCAGTGAATTAAATATGCCCCCTTTTCTTCTTTATTATGTTCATGATAAGAGATCATGGGCGTTTGTATATCTAACTGCTTTAAAAGAATACCTGTATGACGCGTATCTTCTGCAGCAATTATATCTACTTCATTTAAAATGCGAACCGCTCGATAGGTAATATCTTCTAAATTACCAATTGGCGTCGGCACTAAATACAGTTTACCGGCCATACCAACGGTTCACCTCCTCTGTATACTCACCATTTTCATCATAAATACATAGTGGGGAATCAACCTTAAGCGGAGGATTTCCACCAAGTTTAGCTTCTACTAAAACAAATTTAGCAGGCTTATTACTATCACTATGTACAAACCGTAATCGTTTAGGTTCTAACTTCGCAGTACGCAATGCGGAAAGAATGTCCGTAATACGTTCGGCCAGATGAATCATCCAAAAATAACCGCCGAACTTTAATTGTTTGCGTGCACTTTCGATAACTTCCTGCAAAGTTGTATCCACTTCATGAAGCGCTAAAGCTTTGTCTGATGATACAGACAGTTTTCCAGTGCCAAGGGATCGATAAGGAGGATTCACTAAAATACCATCAAAAGGAGATTCCCACTTCATCGTTCGGTAATCACCTTCTAGGATATGTATAATGCCCTCTTTATGGTTATAGGCCACACTACGAGTTGCTAGCGTGGCCATGGCAGGATTTATCTCGATGCCCGTAATGTTTGTTGCACCTCTAGCAGATAAAAGTAGCGGTATAACACCCGTACCTGTACCAAAGTCAACATATTTCCATCGCGGATTAACCTTAACAAAATGAGCTAATATAATGGCATCAATAGAAAAACAAAACTGTTCTGTATCTTGATAAATTTTCATATTATCAATCAGTAAATCATCTAATCGTTCCATTATTCTTCAGCAGGTACAACATCAATCCAAGGAAGGTCAATCGTACGCCCCGCATCAAGCTGAACTTTAACCATACGCTTCATACGATTAATTTTTAAAACCTTGCCAATACCTTCATCTGTAACAACTTCTTTGCCAATACCAGGTGGTTCAACAACTTCTGGTTTCATAGCCTCTTTTTGATGTTTTACATAGAGGTCTCCCCCTTTTCGATAGGAGTCATTCTCATAATTTAAACAACACATCAAACGTCCACAAACACCGGAAATTTTAGTAGGGTTTAAGCTAAGATTTTGGTCTTTTGCCATTCGAATAGATACAGGTGCAAAATCCCCTAAGTGATTAGCACAACAAAGTTGTCGACCACAAGGACCGATACCATTTAAAACTTTAGCTTCATCGCGGACTCCCACTTGACGAAGTTCAATGCGCGTACGAAATACCGTAGCCAAATCTTTTACAAGCTCACGGAAATCAATGCGACCATCGGCAGTAAAGAAGAAAATAATCTTGCTCATATCAAAGGTGTATTCCACATTAATAAGTTTCATAGGAAGCCCATGCTTTTTTATCTTTTCCAGTCCAATTTCAAAAGCTTTTTCTTCTCTCTCTTTATTTTTTTCAACCTGCTTAATATCCTTCACAGTAGCTTTGCGCATTACACTCTTTAAAGGTTGCACTACACTATCTTCAGTAACACTACGTATAGGAATAACAACAGTCCCATATTCTAATCCACGAGCCGTTTCAACGATAACACCATCACCACAAGCAAGAGCAAGGGCATCAGGTGCAAAGTAATAAATTTTTCCAGCTTTTTTAAACCGAATACCAACTATATTAATCAAGGAATATCCTCCTTTGTAATTCTTCGTAAAGCAATAACAATACCATCTAATACAAGATTAGCTTTTACAAATAAGCGCAAGGCTGCTTCTCCTTGTAACGTTTCACTACATACATTTGTTAATGCACGCGAACTCCAACGCGGCAAGATTTGAACTAGCCGCTCCTTATATGTGGGACATTGTAATATTGCATTTTCTGCCCCAAATCGTAATGCCATCATATCCCGACTTAATGTACGCATCCACACTAGCACTTCAGCTAATTCTTCCCGTGAAAGCTTTTCACCGCGAAGGCTAGTAATGGTAAAAAAGTTTCGTTTCACAATGATATCTTCTAATAGTTCCATTGCTAACTCTAAAAGAGGCATTTCCCCCTCTTCTAACAATTGTTTTACTATCCCAAGGTTTCCATGACCTGCTGCAAGTGCTTTTTCAAAGTTTGTATCAGCCAAGTAACCTTGTGTCAACAGTGCCTTCCGTAAAACAACGTCTTCTACCGCTGAAAATGGAACTGCCATGCATCTTGAGACTATAGTAGGCAATACGGTTGCGCGTTTATTCGTAATAATAATAAAAAATACATTTTCAGGCGGTTCTTCAATTGTTTTAAGCATGGCATTCGCCATAATAGAATTGGCCGTATGAAACCCCTCCACAATAATAACGCGAGGTCGTTCTACCTTATGTATTAAAAAACCTTGTAATAAAGAATACCATTGTTCTACTTTAAGGCCCGTTTTCATCGGCCGCAACCAAAAGGCTTCCCCTTTATCGGCATAAATTGGCAAACCTTCAGTGTCAATTTTTTTCTCTGATTCCCCATCTTCTTTACGTGCGGTGTGCACTTCTGAAAGATATGACAACCCCGCATCTACAGAAAAGACCTGCCGCCCTAAAATATGAGAAGCCAAAGCAATGGCCATATTGAGTTTGCCAAGCCCTGCTTCTCCAAAAAAGAGCAGGCTATGGGGCAATGTTCCCTTATTTAAGAGGTCTGCTAGATGCGTCTTTATTGCTTCATGTCCAATGACATTATCAAAATAATTCATAGCGCCTCCTTTGAATCTATAACAGGGAGCAATAATCCAACTTAACATTTTTAGTATACACTAAACAAGGCTTTATTACTATACTTTTACATGATTAATTGACACACTAAATTACTAGGAATATAATACATGCATGACTACAAATTCATATGAATAGATATTGGTTTTGAAGTGAGATCTCTCAACCATATATGAAATCATTAGTTCATGAATTTAAATCTTTAGAGGTATTAAGAGTTTTGAGTGACAAAGGAGAGAATTATGACAACTGAAAATAACAATGTAGATTCTAGAGCTCAAGAAATACTAAAAAGTAGCCGTGGTCAAGGAAAAGCAAAACAATTTATCCTTTGGATGGGGGCATTAGTTATTGGCTCTATTCTAGGATGGATGCATATTCCCATATTAAATGACTTCTTTAATTTCATAGCTAACATATTTACACGTCTATTCCAATTTATTGCCGTTCCTACAGTAACATTAGCCGTAATTACTACATTAGCAGCTCTAGGCAATAAGAAAAATACTGGTCGTATTTTCAGTCATGCCGTTACCTACACGTTGTTAACAACTATTGCGGCCTCTAGTATTGGCCTTTGCCTATACCTTTGGATTGCTCCTGGCAATTTACCTGTTGATTTAATCGGTTCTGGGCTAGAAAAAGTGCCGGAAAAATTAGGAAAGGTAACTTACTATGATCATTTTCTTTCTATAGTTCCGAATAACTTTGTCCAACCCTTTTTAACTGGTAATGTATTATCTATCATATTAATCTCTATTGCCGTAGGATTATCGTTAGCATTTATGCCCAAAACCGACAATCGTGAAACATTAATGAAAGGTTTATTAGGCCTTCAAGAAATCTTATTTACACTTATTCGCGCTTTACTTGTAGTGTTACCAATTGGTATATTGGCTTTTGCTGCCCAACTTTCGGCGCAAATTGAAGCGGGTGTCATTGTTGGAGCACTTGGAAAATATACGGCTGTAGTCATTGGCGGTAACCTTGTGCAATTCTTTATCGTTATTCCACTTTTTCTACTGGCTCGTGGGTTAAATCCTATTACGGTCTTCCGCAATATGTCACCTTCTATTGCTGTTGCTTTATTTACAAAAAGTTCTGCTGCCACACTTCCCGTAACATTAGCTTCGGCTGAAGAAAATCAAAAAGCACATCCTGCTGTAGCTCGTTTTGTGCTGCCTATTTGTACAACAATTAATATGAACGGCTGCGCAGCGTTTATCTTAGTTACTTCATTATTTGTAATGCAAAATGCGGGTATGGAGTTATCATTTCCTACTATGCTTACTTGGTTAGTTATTTCTGTCATTGCTGCTATCGGTAATGCAGGTGTACCAATGGGCTGTTATTTCTTAACCTTATCACTCATGTCTTCCATAGGTGCTCCTATTGGACTCATGGGTATTATTCTTCCTATCTACACTATCATCGATATGATTGAAACAGCCGAAAATGTTTGGTCTGATGGAGCCGTATGTGCCATGACAGACCACGATTTAAAGGGCACATTAAACGATGATGATATTGATGATATAAAAATTATTCCAAACACTTAATACAGAAAGCTGAAAGTCTATAATGCCAAAGATTAACTGACTTTATAGTAGTTCTATATATACGTATAATATTATAAAAGGTACCCACCGGCATAGCCGGTGGTTCTTCTTTTAGCCTATAAGGCTAAATCATACCAGCAGCGCATGGGAGCGCATATTGGTCCGTCACCTGCATTATATTACCTACTT
>Ga0129306_1000283_pt1 | contig 86112 bp, 82 predicted proteins | sample P827metagenome_FD_94438 | JGI IMG/M metagenome (GOLD analysis project Ga0129306, IMG submission 94438) | Capybara group fecal microbial communities from Wisconsin, USA - P827 metagenome | ecosystem: Host-associated > Mammals > Digestive system > Large intestine > Fecal | place: USA: Wisconsin...
CCGTGTTGTCGAAGGCTATGTGGTTCGTCACTCGCGTGTAACCGTTGATTACTTTGATAAAAATGGTGAAAAACATCGCATTAAACTCAAAGGTTATAATTCAATCGTCGTTCAACACGAAATTGACCACACCAACGGTATCATGTTCTACGATCGAATTGATGAGAAAAATCCATTTGCCATTAAAGAAGGTATGCTAATTATCGAATAAAACAAAAAGCTCATTTAATGAAAAAAGCTGATAGATAAATTCTATCAGCTTTTTTATATGATACCTTACTATTAAATTCAAAGTTAAGTAAGGGTGTGTTATTTTCTCATTTTTTCGGAAAATACAATAGTTTTTAAATGAAAGATAATTAGAAATTCTACATTTCATCAATAATGAAACTTCAGTTTGATGCTAGGCTTAAAAGGCGCCACCACCTCCTCCACCACCGCCTCCTATAAGTTTCCATAGCCAATCAACCATGACCAAATACCTCCTTCTAACATTAAAAATTTTACACATCAATACCAACTGATGAAATTGATTCAGCATTAGACTTTGATTTATTATTGAAAATAATAATAAGTATATAAACTAAAAAAATGACTACTGAAAAAATTAATCTATAATTTTCTCCTGTATAGATTGAAGTTTTCATCATATCATCAGAATAAAACTGTGCTAATGGCTTTAAAAAAATAAATCTGTAACTTGCACTAATTAATGCAAGTACAAGATAAGTAAAATAACTATAGACAGCTTTAAAATCTTTTCTAATTAAATAATATAAACTAACTAAGAGAGTTAAAATCATGACAATAACCAATAGTTTATTTATATAATTTGTCAAAAAGGCATGTTGTTTTTCCATGACAACAGCAGACTCAGATAATAAATTATCAATTTCAACATCTCCAGTTGTATAATTTGATAACTTATTCAGTTTTGCAAAGAAAACACTATAAATTCTGATTAATGTTGCAAGTATAGATGTTCCTAAAAGAATTGATAAGTATAAAGTCTTTTTCATTCTCTCCTCCAAAGATTTTCAACTTTGTTTCTTCAGCTCATTAAAGTATCAGTGTAATTAAGATATCCGCTATAAAAGGAAGGCAGAACAAAATAGCTGTCACTTTTTTTCCTTGTCGTTTAATACTCAATAGATACATTATAAAAATCCCTAATGTATTTATCAAGAACTGACAAAATGAAGTTACTGGTAGCATCAATAACAAGGCAAAAAAGTTGATAACTAAAACCACTAACTTTGCAATAATAACATCAATAAAAGAGACCGTCCCAGCTTTAACAAAAAGTAAAACGAGAAATTTACTCAAAAAATACTCAACCAATAAAGAAATAACACTAAAAACTACAGATATTATTATTAAAAACAATCGTATATTTAGTGTTGTTTGACCAAATATTTTTTCCAAATCTTGAATGCTAACTTTGAAAAAATCACTTTTAGACAATTCAAAAACATAAAGCAAGAGTAGTGAAACATAACATAATAGCCATAGAATTTGATTAATAAAACTATTCTTCTTCAATGGATTCCTCCTTTTCCATCAAGATAAATTATTTGTGATTCTGTCAATAAGCATGTATTAGATAGATTGTGGGAAACATAAAAAATAGTTGCTCTATTCTTCAATGCTAACATTCTCTTCACAACCATATCAACACTATCCATATCGAGTGTTGATAGAGTTTCATCTATAAAAATATAGTCCCAATCCTTAACAAAAATCAAAGATAACCCGAGTTTTGCTTTTGTTCCTACAGAAGCTGTTAAATAGTTATCCTGTAATCGTTCTCCAAAGAAATCATTTATTATAGAGAGAGTTTGAACATTTGGAGTGATATTTAAAGTTTTCCATAATAATTTTAGATTATCCTCAATAGTTAAGGGTATTACACCAATAAAATTTGTATCTAGATATAAAACATTTTCTTTGTGACATATGCGATAACCGCTGTCAAATGTTTCAAGCCCTGCTAATAAATGTAAAAAAGTTGTCTTGCCACTACCATTACTGCCTTCAAGCTTATAAAGTCCCTTCTTGAAGTCAAAAGATACTTGCTTCAAAATCATTCTCCCTGAAAATGACTTACTTTCATTTTCTATTTTCATCCAATTAACCCTTCTATAATACCAGCAATTACTAAAATACTATATGATAAAAGATAGTATTTTACATATTTTTTCTCTCTATCTAAAAAAGAATTTAAACTTTTTTCAACCCAAAGGTTCAACAGTAAATATTGACTTAATCCTTGATAAAAGAGAAAATTAGGTATTTCCAATAATCCATGTGGAAGTAACTTTTGGATTGTTGCTAAGCATCCAACAGTTCTTATCCCTAAAGTTATTTGAATAACAATTGATACTAAATCAATAAATTCTAGAATGGGAGATAGAAAGAATAAGAAAATATAAGATAAAAAGTTATTACTATTGTTTTTTAAAACTTCCCAAGTAAAGTTCCAACCCAATTTTGGTGGAGAAATTGTTACAACATCATAATTAGGAACACTTCCCACTAAAATTCCTATCATCACTGAGAAAAAAATAAAACTAACATAGTACTTCAAAAACTTATTTAATGTCATAAACGATTACCTACCATAGCAATTAAAGTTAAAATAAAATATAAAATATAAAAAGTCCACTTAAATACTGACAACTCCCTATTAATCATTCGAATTGATTTGACAAAATAACAAAATGATACAAAGTAAATAAAAGGAACCATTATAAAGTTAGATAAAAATAAAATAAAGTAACCTTTTAATGCAAATGGTAATAATCCTAACGTACCTCCTATATGTATAAGGGCAAAAATATGAGCAAATAATAGGTTTTGGCTACTACGATAAGTTTTGTAAACACTCATATCTTCGTTGAGAAAAGACAGAATAACTAAGTTTTGATCTATACCGATTTCCTTAACTTCCTTGCCTACCATTACCTCCAACAATGTAATATATGTTGAAATGGTCAAGAAAAAAATTGGTATATGAAAACCACTAAAATTAAAGGTTAGTAGTAATTTTTGTGCAAAATACGTTATTACTGAGCAGATGATAATAAAGAAAATTATAAAAGCAAGTTGTTCCGCCACCGTATTGACAATAAGTTTTAATAAAGTAATATTCTTCTCTTTTCTATTATTTTTTATTTGCAACATTTGATGAGGATACCTGAAATTGATAGAAAAATTAAGCAGAATCACAACTGTATTAAAGCACAATAAAATAATCACCATTATCATTTGGCTAGTATACATGCCATAAAAAATAAGAAGATACAGAATTTTACTAAGTAACCGAAAAATAGTTGCTAATGGTAATGATAACCAATATATTAATACTGCTAGTAAACTTATAGCTATCCATACACTCTGTTCTGGAAAGAAGAATAGCAAGAACAGGGTGCCTATCGTAACAATTTGGATTTGCAAAAAATAAATTTTCTTGAGAGAATAAAGTAGATGTTTAAATAAATAATACGGCTTTAAATAAAATGTAGGATGATACTTACCCTCATAAGGGAGCGTTAATTTTACAGAATGATAAGTACCTGATACCATAACTAAAGTTGATATTAAAGCATTGAGAGTATCTTTTGTTAAATAATTTTTAAAAATAGCCATTACCATAATGGCTCCATAAAACAAAAGGGTAAACCCAATAGTATTGAGATACCCTAAAATGTCGACTTTATGATATTTTAAAACATGTTTCATATCAGACAACTAAATTACCAGAGAGCAGCAGTGGCTTTCCCTTTTTGCTTAATAAGATACAAAACTGTAGCAGCAACTCCAGAGCTAACTGCTCCAACACCAGTAATAGCTCCAATGATGCTAATGACAGCAGTAACTGTACTATAAGCACTTACAAGATTAACTACAGTACCTGCAGCAGAAGCACTTATTCCCAAAGCCCCTGCAAGATTTGGTAAGTTAATAAATCCAAGTGATAACCAGCTCGTTGCTGCTAAAGTAATAGACAATAGCAACATTTTATTATGTCGTTCTAATTTCATCATAAACTTTCCTCCTACCAAGACAATCCTTTCACAGACTAGTATGAATGAAAGGTGGTCTTCTAATTAATAATTTAGTTTGTTAATATTAACAAACTAAATATATCATAAATTATTGCGTTTTCAGAATATTCTCAAATTCGAAAATTAATTTTCAGATTTTTTCATATTCGAAAAAAGTATATACTTTTTAGTGGTTATGATTCCTTCTGTTTCATTACTTATAATACTATTTCAAGTAAAATGAATTATTGAAGTAATTTTTATCCATATAAAAAAGCTCATTATCAACCATTACGGCTGACAATGAGCTTTTTGTGTATGATTTGATTTAGTCGATTGCTGATAGAAGGGCTTGAGCTTGTTTGTCAAGATTTGCAAGAACTTCTTCTGTTGGAACGAACACACCATCCGCCCAAGCTGAATCATTTACACGTGTCGTTGTGATTTCATCGACAAATTGTGTACGGATGAATGGGAGCAAGGCACGATAGCTTTCTGCCGCTTGTTCGTGACCACCATTAGCAAGAATAGAAACCGTCGTTACTTTTTCATTGATTGCTGATGGACCTGTTGGGTCTGAAAGGTCAATGGCACGTGACAACCAGTCTAGCAAGTTTTTTACAGAACCTGGGATAGCAAAGTTATAAACAGGTGAGAAAATCCAGATAGCATCAGCTTCTGAAACAGCTTGACGAGCTACCTGAACAGCTGCTGGAATATTAGCTTCTAAATCTTGTGAAAAGACTGGTACTTGTGACCAATCAAGATAGCTAACTTCTGCTTTTCCTTCAAGCACTTTTTCAGCATTTTTAGCGAATTGAGCATTGAATGAACCGCTACGTAATGAGCCGACAACAAATAGAATTTTTTTCATGTAAGTCTCCTTAAAAAGGTTATTTATTTAGTAATGATTAGTTTTAAAGAAATCAAAGTATCATTTATCACTAAATAGTGCTTTTATATGCTGTCATTGTACGCTTTATTTTTGATTTTGTAAATTATTTTGCTCACAAGGTTTGAATTTTTTCAAAAGTCGAATGAGTTCTGCTTGTTCGTCCTCTGTTAGCACTGAAAAAGTTTCCTCAACTTTAGCAATATGAAGTGGCAGAGCGTGTTCAATGACCTGGCGTCCTTGCTCTGTTAACCCAACCAGATAAGCTCGTTTATCGTGAGGGCAAGTGGTACGTGTCACCCAACCTTTTTTCTCCATATTTCTGATGACAACCGTCATATTGCCAGAAGTTGCCAACATACTGTCTAGTAGCTCTGCGATTTTCATCGGTCCTTTGGCATAAAGAACGTCTAAAACACCAAATTGAGTCGGTGTCAAATGGTCAACTTTAAACGACTCTGATACTCTAGCATCAATCGTGCGAAAAGCTTTTCGCATCACAACCATTGATTTTACAGCATTATTTTTGAAATTCGCCATTTCGTCTCCTTAAAAATTTCCCTTTAAAAATAAATATCATAAGAAAACGAACAAACCACGCCAGTTTTTCTGAAAGCAATTTGTTCGTTTCTATCCTAGTTTAAGTTTCTATCTTAGAAGAAATCATCAAACAGACTTAATTGGTTATCTTCTGGCATATTGCCGAGGATTCCCATCTCATCCATTTTTTCAACTAATGTGGCTGAAACGCCACCACGTTTGCGGAGTTCCATTTTTGAGAGGAATTCTCCTTCTTCACGTGCTTTAACAATTTGCTTAGCAACGTTTTCACCAAGACCGTCCATCGCTACAAATGGTGGAATAAGTGTATCACCGTCGATGATAAACTCGGTTGCATCACTACGGTAAAGGTCAAGTTGACCAAATTTATAACCACGTTCGAGCATTTCATTGACAATTTCAAGTGTGGTGTATAAATCAATTTCAACATTTGAAGCTTCGTTATTCTTACGCTTATTAGAAATATCAGCCATGCGTTCTTTCACCGCATCAAGCCCAGCACTCATTGTCTTAATGTCAAAGGCCTTAGCACGGATTGAGAAATAAGCACAGTAGTAGTAAATCGGATAATGTACTTTAAAGTAAGCTACACGAAGCGCCATTAAAACGTAGGCTGCCGCATGGGCTTTGGGGAACATGTACTTGATTTTACCACAGGATTCAATGTACCAGTCGGGCACATTATTTTCTCGCATAGCTTCAATGTATCCATTACGTTCCTCATCAGAGATTTTAAGCCACATTCCCTTACGCACACGTTCCATAATGGTAAAAGCCATTTTTGGCTCCAAACCTGCGTGCATGAGGTAAACCATGATGTCGTCACGACAACCGATAACGGTTTTCAGCGTGGCAATCCCCTCTTTAATCAAGTCTTGAGCATTTCCTAGCCAAACGTCGGTACCATGAGAAAGCCCTGATAACTGGAGCAATTCGGCAAATGTTGTTGGGTGAGTTTCTTCAACCATACCACGAACAAAGTTTGTCCCAAATTCTGGAATACCAAGCATTCCTGTCGGCGTTCCGATTTGTTCAGGGGTGACACCAAGCACTTCTGTGCCTGAGAAAAGCGCCATAACGTCTGGGTCATCAGCAGGAATATCCTTAGGATCGATACCAGATAAATCCTGCAATTTACGAATCATGGTCGGATCATCATGACCGAGAATATCAAGTTTCAAGACGTTTTCATCGATATCGTGGAAGTTAAAGTGAGTGGTTTGCCATTCTGCTGATAAATCGTCCGCTGGGTATTGAACAGGGGTAAAATCATACACATCCATGTAGTTTGGAATAACAACGATACCACCTGGGTGTTGTCCAGTCGTACGTTTAACACCAGCTGCACCTTGTGCCAAGCGTTCCACTTCTGCTTCTGGATAGAATTTGCCATAATCACGTTCGTAACCTTTAACAAATCCGTAAGCAGTACGATCTGCCACCGTACCTACGGTTCCAGCACGAAAGGCGTATTGTTCACCAAAGATATCACGAACGTCCAAGTGAGCTGACGGTTGGTCATCACCAGAGAAGTTCAAATCGATATCGGGAACCTTGTCTCCATCAAAACCAAGAAAGGTTTCAAACGGAATATCGTGTCCATCTTTCTTGTAACGTGTGCCACATTCTGGGCAATCCTTGTCAGGCAAATCATAACCAGAACCAACAGAACCATCGGTGATGAATTCTGAATGCTGACAATTTGGACAGACATAATGTGGTGGCATTGGGTTAACTTCGGTAATACCAATCATGGTTGCCACAAAACTTGACCCAACCGAACCACGCGAACCAACCAAGTAGCCACGGTCGTTGGAACGAATTACCAACATCTGCGAAGCCAAGTAAATCACGGCAAATCCATTACCCAAAATTGACGTTAATTCTTTTTCAATACGTAAATCGACGATATCAGGAAGTGGATTACCATAGATTTCAAAGGCTTTTTGATAGGTCATTTCAGCGACACGTTCTTCTGATTTTTCAAGGAAAGGTGTGTACAAGTCTTTCTTAACAACCTCGACTTCCTCGAAACGGTCAGCAAAATCATTGGTATTCTTAACAACAATTTCATACGCGACATCTTCGCCAAGAAAGGCAAATTCATCTAACATTTCATTGGTTGTACGGAAATGCGCTTTTGGTAGCGGAGCAGGTTGGGCATTTTCACCACGACCAATCGGACGGTTAATCGGTGCCCCTTGCCCTAAACTACGGACAATGATTTCACGGTAAATCTCATCTTCAGGCTCGATATAATGGACATTCCCAGTCGCCAAAACAGGCTTGTTCAGACGACGTCCAACCTCAAGCAAATCTCGGATGACTTGTCGGATACCTTCTTCATCTTTGATTGTTCCTTGTGCCAATAGCGGAGCGTAAAGCGCTGGTGGCATAACTTCGATGAAATCATAATATTTCGCTACTTTAACCGCAGCATCCACCCCTGAAGATAAGACCGCATCAAAAACTTCGCCCTCTGAGCAGGCTGTTCCTAGCAAGAGCCCTTCACGGTGGGCGTCAAGAACCGTTCTCGGAATACGAGCCACACCTTCAAAATATTTGACATTAGAAAGGCTGACGAGTTTGAAAATATTTTTCAAACCTGTTTGGTTTTGAACATAAATCGTCGCGTGTTTGACACGTGCTTTCTTGTAAGAATCCTCAGCAACCAATTTCGTATTCAAATCCATCATATTGGTTAAATTGTGATTTTCACGTGCTTCTTTCAAGAAAATAAAGAGCAAGCGCCCCGTTGCTTCCGCATCATAGTTCGCCATATGGTGGTGTTCTAGCGAAACTTGGAACCGTTTGGTCAATGGTCCCAAACCATGACGTTTGTATTCTGGATAGAGATTTCGGGCGAATTCCAAGGTATCAATGACAGGTTGTGTAATGATTGGCATGCCATGACGTTCATAATTGGCATTCATAAAGCCAACGTCAAAGGTTGCATTGTGGGCAACTAGCACAGTATCCTGACAAAAATCTTGGAACATTTGAAGGACTTCTTCAATCGGTTTAGCATTGCGAACATGATTATCCGTAATACCAGTCAATTCCGTTGTAAAAGCTGATAAATGATGACCTGGGTTGATGAACTCATCAAACTGCTCAACAATATTTCCCTTGTACATTTTTGAAGCCGCAATCTGAATCAATTCATTATTGACCGCAGAAAGCCCAGTCGTTTCCACGTCAAATACGACGTAGGTAGCTTCGTTTAACTCAATATCTTGAGGATTGTAGGCAATCGGCACTTTGTCCTCAACGATATTAGCTTCTAAACCAAAAATCGCCTTGATACCATTTTTACGTGCTCTGTGATAACCGTGTGGGAAACTTTGCACATTGCCGTGGTCAGTAATAGCAACAGCCTTGTGTCCCCATTTCGCTGCTGTATCAATTAATTCTTCAACCGTTGGCAAAGCATCCATGGTTGACATATTCGTATGGGCATGGAATTCCACACGTTTTTGACCTTCTGGCATTAAATCCTTACGGTCATGATGAACAATCTCTTTGACATCTTGCACATTCATGGTCAATGCATGGGTGAAATTATTATTTTCAACATTTCCACGAACTCGAAGCCATGACCCTTTGGCAATCATATCGTATTTTTTCAACTCATCATCATCTTTTGCCCATTTTTGCATGGCAAAACTTGATGTGTAGTCAGTCATTTTAAAATTAATAATGTGACGTCCTGTACGAGTTGTTTTCTTTTCAACGTCAAAAACCATTCCTTCAAAGACAATTCGGTTTTCTTCTGTTGTGACTTCAACCATTGGTGTGATTTCGGCATTTTCAAAACCTGCACGGCGCTGTTTGGCACGTTCTTTAAAATCAAATTTAGGTTTTGGTGCTTCTTCAGTTGGTGGCATAGAAGCTTCCAGAGATTTAACCGCCTCACGATTTTCTTGCACCGCTTTTTCCACCATAGCTTCGCGATTTGACGTAAAGTCTTCTCGTAAAGCTTGCGTCATCGCTTCATCAGAAACCATGTCAATAGTAAGTTTGCCAAAACCAAATGCTTCAAATTGACGCGCTAGATTAGGCAGATGATTTTTGCGAAAATGGTCATTGTTAACAAATGCTGGCGCTTCAATCAATAATTTTGTGCCATCATAAGAGACCTTCAATTTACTGAAAGAAGCCTTGAAGCTGGCGCTATCACACGGAGCATGCTCAAAAGCTTCTTCATAGTAGGCTTGCAATAAAGGTTGTGAAAAATCGACAGTTTCTGCCTGAATATCAAAAGTCGCTCTGATATCCGCTTGCTTAAAAGTGTTCACCAATCGATAAGACAATTCACGATAGATTTCAATTGGCAAAATTTCCGCAAATGAAAAATGGAACTCCCAGAGGCGAGATACAGAATGCACCTTAACTTCACGAATATCTGCAGATGAAAAAGCAGAAGATTGTCGCATGTCAAGCGGCATATCGATTTGCTCCATCAATTTTTTAAATAATTCTGACATAATGCGTAAACTACCTCAATTCCAAAAACTAAATTTATCTACTAAGCAAAATACACCTATTGGTTACCATATTTTGCCTTCTTTTCTAGTTACGTTATCTCTTAATTTTACCACAAATGAAATCTTTTTTCGACACAAAAGAAAAAGGTCAGGACTGACTGCCCGACCTTGTTATCATTAATTTTCTTTTGTCAAAATTTCAAGAGTTTCGATAAGGTTTTCTGCGTTAACTTCGATAGTATCGCCAGTTGCTTTGATTTTCACTTCAACGATACCGTCAGCAGCTTTCTTACCTACTGTGACACGAATTGGGAGACCGATAAGGTCACTGTCTGAGAATTTAGAGCCGACACGTTCGTTACGGTCGTCAACCAAGACTTCGTAACCTTTAGCAACCAATTCAGCTTCAACTTTCGCTGTTAAAGCTTGTGCTTCTTCATCTTTCACATTGACAGTGATGACGTGTACATCAAACGGTGCCAATTCTTTAGGGAAGTTGATACCCCATGCAAAGCGGTAAGCACCTTTTGGTGTTTTAGAAACAAAGAGACGAGCATGTTGTTCGATAACAGCTGACAAGATACGGCTAACACCGATACCATAGCATCCCATAACGATTGGAATAGCACGTCCATTTTGGTCAAGGATTGTTGCTCCCATGCTTTCTGAATAGCGAGTACCGAGTTTGAAGATGTGTCCAATTTCGATACCACGAGCAAATTTAAGAACACCTTTACCGTCTGGTGAGATTTCACCTTCTTTAACTTCACGAATATCAACGTATTCCGCTTCAAAATCACGTCCTGGGTTAACACCTGTCAAGTGATAGCCGTTTTCGTTTGCGCCAACAACTGCATTGGCAACATCTTGCACTTTGCGGTCAGCAACGATGCGGACATTTTCAGGAAGGTTAACCGGTCCAAGTGAACCAAAGTTAGCACCAAAGACTTCAACAGCTTCTTCTTCGCTTGCAGGTTCAAGGAAATCAGCTCCAAGATAGTTTTTCAATTTAACATCATTGACTTGGTCATTTCCGACAAGAAGAGCAACTACTGGTTCATTATCAGCAATGAAGAAAAGTGTTTTGATTGTTTGTTCTTCGTCAACTTTCAAGAATGCGGCAACATCATCAATTGATTTGCAATCTGGTGTTTCCACACGTTTGACATCTTCTTGAGCGACAACTTTTGTTGTTGGTTTATATTCATTGCTTGCCATTTCAAGGTTAGCAGCGTAGCTTGATTCTGTTGAGTAAGCAATGGTATCTTCACCTGAAACCAACCATGATGCCAATTCTTTTTTGATATCTTCTAAAACATCAGCTGGAATTTCATCAATTGAAGCGATTGATTTATCAAGAACCAACCAACGGTCAAGGTCTGTACGGTCTGGAGTGATAGCCATAAACTCTTGAGAATCTTTACCACCCATGGCACCACCGTCACCAATGATACCTTTGAAATCAAGACCAGCACGTGTAAAGATAGCTTCATATGCTTTACGGTAATCTTCGTAAGTTGTGTCCAATCCTTCGTAGTCAGCGTGGAAACTATAACCATCTTTCATGATAAATTCACGTGTACGAAGAAGTCCGTTACGAGGACGTTTTTCATCGCGATATTTAGATTGGATTTGGTAAAGGTTCAATGGCAATTGTTTGTATGATTTTACCGCATCACGGACAAGACTTGTGAATGTTTCTTCGTGTGTTGGACCAAGAATGAAGTCTGATTTATCACGGTTTTTAAGTTTATAAAGGTCTTCACCATAAGTTTCGTAACGACCTGATTCACGCCAAAGGTCAGCATTCAAAAGTGCTGGGGCAAGCATTTCAACCGCACCAATTTTTTCAAATTCTTCACGCATGATTGCTTTGAATTTTTCAATCGTACGGTTAGCAAGTGGCAAGTAAGCGTAAATACCTGCTGAGACTTGGCGAACGTAACCAGCACGTACCATAAGGGCATGACTGATAACTTGGGCATCGCTTGGCATTTCGCGAAGCGTAGGGATAAGCATTTGTGATTGTTTCATAACAAAATATAACGGTCAAATCATGAAAATAAGTAAGCTCTTCAATCAAACAAGTAGCTCACTTATCTTCTTTTTATAAAAGGCCGTATAAATTCCTTTCTAAAAAATAGGTTTTATTTATAAATTATTGTACTACATCATTTAGGCGTAATCAGATATATCTAAAAGAAAACTCGCATAATATCGTTCCAAGTGACAGCAATCATCAAAACAAGCATGATAACAACGCCAACTAGGGTGATATAAGTTTCGGTTTCTTGTTTAAGCGGTTTACGACGAACAATTTCGATAAGGTTCATCAAAATTTTTCCACCGTCCAAGGCTGGAATCGGAATCAAATTCACAATTCCTAAGTTCATTGACAATAGCGCCAATAAGTAAAGAACTGAAGTCAATCCATTTGAAGCAGCTTGACTTGAAGCTTGGTACATGGCAACAGGACCACCTAATTTATCCAAACTAAAGTTTGAAATCAATCCTTTCAAAGCTGTCAGAATAGCTGTCGCGCTTTGCCAAGCCATTTGGAAGCCACCAGTGACCTTGTCCCAGAAACCTGTTTTCAATACTCGAGTAACACCGATATAGTAGCTACCATTATTTTCTTGCGGTGTGATATCAAGCGTTTCAGTCTTTCCTGAGCTGGTTTCAACGGTTACGGAAATCGTATCACCACTTGAAATATTTTCAGTTGCTTTCGTGACAGCCTCCGTCAAATCAGACCAATTAGAGATGTCATAATTTTCGATGGATAAGACACGGTCACCACTTTCAACACCAGCTGCCTGCATGGCACCGCCGTCAGTTACTTGAATAACATTCGTTGAATTATCTGGTACACCACCTTGCATGAAAACAAGAAGGATAAAGACAATTGTTCCCAAAATAAAGTTATTCAACGGACCAGCAAAGTTTGTGATTAAACGTCCCCAAACTGTTGCATTTTGATATTGTACATCTAGCGGTGCAATACGGATTTCTGTACCGTCTTCCTCGACAATAGTCGCATCATGGTCAACAGAATAGGTTTTCGTTTCATCAAGCACTAGACCTGTGATTTCCAACTTATCCTCTAAATCATAAGCTGTGACATTCATCGGAAGAGCGGTGTTGTCCAACTGCTTTTGTGATAAATTAATACGTGTCACCAAACCGTCTTGATTTAGTGTCAAACTGGCAGGTGTTCCAGTCTTGATTTCCGTCGTATCATCACCCCAACCAGCCATGCGTACATAGCCACCCAGAGGTAGGATACGAATTGTATAAGCGGTACCCTCTTTATCAATATGTGAAAAGATTTTCGGGCCCATTCCGATAGAAAATTCTCGTACTAAGATACCAGACTTTTTAGCAAAGTAAAGGTGCCCAAATTCATGGACAATAACTAAAATTCCAAAAACGATAATAAAGGTTAAAATTCCGAGCATTTTACTCCTTTCCGTACCAGTAAATTTGATATTATCCTAATAATCATTCACTAGCCATTAAGCGACAAGAGCGACTTGTCAGCGTTAACTCACAATCAAATTAGAAAAGACCAAGGAGATGCATAATTGGAAAGACAAAAATCATTGAATCAAAGCGGTCCAAAATACCACCATGACCAGGGATTAATTTGCCTGAATCTTTCACGCCAAAGTGACGTTTGATAGCACTCTCAACCAAATCACCGAATTGACCAAAAACACTAAACAACACAACATAAATAAGCATTGCAAAAAGATTATGCGGTGTATAGACTGCCTTATCAACAAGCATGAAAATCAAAGCCACAATAATAGCACAGACAATTCCTCCAAGGCTACCTTCGATTGTTTTATTCGGAGAAACTTTCGGCAACAATTTACGGCGTCCAAAACGACGTCCAATCATGTAAGCACCGATGTCAGTCGCCCAAACGATAAACAAAGCAAATAAAACTTTATCTAAACCGCTGATACGAGCATTAACAAGGTTTTGAAAACCGATGCCGACGTAAAGACTAGCCGCAATCGGATAAGAAACGTCGTCAAATGAATAATCATCACTGTTTAAAACAGTTCCAGCCAAGAGTAGAAAAACTAGCAAGCCATAAACTGAAAAACTTGAATCCAGCGGTAGCGATGTAAAATAATTATCCAAAGGCACAGTAAGAACAAAAGCTCCCAACATCGCCAAAACACCTTCAATTGAGAAAAATTCTAGACGTTTCATGCGCAACATTTCTGCCACACCAATCATCGCTAAAAGACCAGCAAAAACTTGGAAAGATAAGCCTCCTAACAACAGAAACGGCAGTAAAATCAGTAAGGCAATCGCCCCCCAAATCACACGTTGTTTCATGACATTTCCTTTCTATATTCCACCAAAACGACGATGACGTCGATTGTATTCAGCAATTGCCTTAATCAGCTCATCTTTTTTGAAATCAGGCCATAAAACTGGTGTGAAATAAAATTCACTATAAGCTGACTGCCAAGGCAGAAAATTACTTAGTCGAAGCTCACCGCTTGTTCGAATAATCAAATCAGGGTCGCGGTATAAATACGGCAAGTGATTTGTCATCAAGTGGTTTGAAATCACATCTTCTGTAATGTCATCAGGATTGATTTTAGCTTCAAGCACTTCTTGGGCAATGTTTTTTACTGCTTCTGTGATTTCTGAACGTCCACCATAATTAAGCGCAAAATTCAAAATCAAACCAGAATTGTGCTTTGTTTTCTCGTAAGCACGTTTCATCGCATCAAAAGTATCTTTTGGCAGGCGGTCTGTTTCACCAATAACTTGAACTTTGACATTATTTGCGTCCAATTCAGGGACATATTTATCAAAGAATTCGACTGGTAAATTCATAATGAATTTAACTTCATCTTCGGGACGAGACCAATTTTCAGTTGAAAAAGCATAGACCGTCAAAACTTTAACACCAAGTTCAGAAGCCGCAATGGTGACGTCTTGCAGAGCGTCCATTCCTGCTTTGTGTCCCATGACACGTGGTTGCATACGCTTCTTCGCCCAGCGACCATTTCCATCCATGATGATTCCGATGTGTTTTGGAATCTTTTCAAGGCTTATCGCCTTTTCTTTTTTTCTAAATTTAAACATAAAATTTCCTTAAAAGCATACTCGTTATAATATTTTACCATAAATTGGCAATTTTTTCTCCACTTATTACACGCTTTTAAGCAGATTATGCTGGAAAATTCTCCAAACATTGCATTAAAAAAGCCAGACGTTTTTCACATCTGACTTCATGTATTAATCTTTGCTTTCAATAGCAGTATCTGTACTTGCTTCTTCAGTAGCTTCTTCAACAACTGCTTCTGTTTCTGTTGCTTCTTCGATAACAGTTGTTTCAGGTTCAACAGTTTCTTGTTCTGCGCGGTTAATAACACGTTTCAAAGCGCTCAATTCAAATGTCAAGTAAACACCATCAATGTCTAAAACCATTTTTTGGTTATCTTCATCTACTTCGTCAACAACTCCGTAAAGACCACCGATAGTTACAATTTCATCACCTTTAGCTAATTCTTTAAGCTGATTTTGACGTTCTTGAGCTTGTTTCTTTTGTGAACGTTGCATGAACCAAATCATACCAACCAACACAACCAACATAATAATTGTTCCCATATGTTTCCTCCAAATTTATAAGGTCAAAATTTACTATACCAAATTTAAGTTATCAACGCAAGAATTGACCGTTAAAATGGTAATAAAGCAAGGATTCAACGTGTGAAATCTGTCATTTTTTTCGCATAAAACACTTGAGTCTGTTCTTTAAAGCCTAATTTTTCATACAGACTCTTGGCAGCAATGTTAGCTGACTCAACTGCAATCTGAAAGGCTTTCTCATTTTCAGCAATCAATTGATTCACCAACCTTTTCATAAAATAAGTGCCAATTCCTTGACCGCGACAATCCTCAACCACCGCAAAACCGTAAAAATAGTTATAATCCGTGCTAAAATCAACTGTACAAGAGGACAAAACTGTATCTCCTCTCATGACAGTATACAGCTTGCCATTCTCATCTTCCAAAGCCCCTTTGGCATAATGAAGCGCTTGTTCTTTCGATTCTTTAAAAGCCTTCATTTGGAAATCAGCAATAGCTTCAATATGTGCTGTACTAGCCTCAAGAACGGTTAAATCCGTGCGTTCTTCTAAAGGATATGGTTCTCGCTCACGTGTCAACCAATATTCAAAATCAGGTTCTAACACCATGCCCAAATGTCTGATCAAGTCAGGATTTTTGTCTAAAAAACACTTCTCAGTCATGATGATTGGTCTTAGTTGATAATCACGTCTAATCTCATCAAATTTACGCCAGAGCGCCTTTGCATACCCCTTTCGACGATGATTTGGGTGAACCAAAATAGCAAGCTCGGCTTCTTGGCAATCAGCATAAACGGTTAATAAAGCCACTAATTTTCCCTCATCATAACCCAAGAAAAACGCTGGCATATCCGCATCAAAATTAAGCTGATTAGACAAATACGGTGTGCGATGTGTCTGGTCAAACGCTTGAACAACCTTGATAAGTTCATTAGCTGCCAACAATTCCTCATCTGTTAAAGCATTAGTCCTAATAATTTCCATAATACCTCCTTTTATAATCAAGAACAGGACACCAAGTTGAACTTGGTGTCCTATTATATTTATCTATCATTATACCCATTTGGGTGGCTTGAGTGCCATGCCCATGCTGAGGCGATGATTTTTTCAATATCGTCAAATTGTGGTTTCCAACCAAGGACTTCACGCGCTTTGTCAGATGACGCGATAAGAGTATCTGGGTCACCAGGGCGACGGTCAGCCAGTTCAGCTGGAATTTCTTTGCCGGTCACTTTACGAGCTGCTTCGAGAATTTGAAGATTTGAAAATCCTGTTGAAGAACCAAGATTGAATGCCGTTGACGGATTACCTTCACGAAGGTATTTAACCGCAAGCAAATGCGCATCTGCTAGATCAAATGGATGAACATAATCACGGACATTTGTGCCATCTGGCGTGTTGTAATCATTACCAAAAATCATGATTTTTTCACGTACACCTTGTGCCACTTGCAAAATAATTGGTAACAAATGTGTTTCTGGACCATGGTCTTCACCGATTGAACCGTCTGGTTTTGCACCAGCAACATTGAAATAGCGAAGCGGTACAAATTTAATACCGTAAGCTTGGTCAGACCATTTCATGATTGTTTCCATCATGAGTTTACTTTCGCCATACGGATTGATTGGGCGTTGTGGTGTTGTTTCTTTGATTGGAATTTCGTCTGGAATGCCATAAGTTGCTGCTGTTGATGAGAAAACAATGTATTTCACGCCAAATTCATTCATCACTTCAAGCAATTTGACCATGCCTGCTGTATTGTTATCAAAGTATTTTAAAGGTTTTTCCATTGATTCAGCAACCAATGAATAAGCCGCAAAGTGAATGACCGCATCAATATCTGGATTTTCTGTAAAGACTTTACGCATAAAGTCTTGGTCAGCAAGGTCGCCTTGATAAAATGTCGCATCAGGGTGAACCGCAGCACGGTGTCCTGTCACCAAACTGTCAACCACGACGACTTTTTCGTCACCTTTTTCAACCAAACGGTCAACCATGTGAGAACCGATATAACCAGCCCCACCAAGCACTAAAATTGACATGTATTTCTCCTATTCTAACCCCACGCTATCTACAAAACGCATAAAGGCAGCTTGACCTTTTTCATCACGTTTGTAAACACCTGCGTCTTCTAAAACACGAACAAAAACTTTTCCGACTTCCTCTTGTACAATATTATGCACTGATTTAGCCGTAATATCCGTACGTTTTTTAATATTATCTGCCCAATCTTTGTGATAGTCAGCGATTTCATTATACTGGTTCAAAAGATATTTTTCAACTTCTGACAGTTCATCTTTCAGACGCGGAGGTAAAATAGCTAAGCCCATAACCTCAATCAGACCGATATTTTCTTTTTTGATGTGTTGCACATCAGCGTGCGGATGATAAACACCGTCAGGAAATTCAGCAGTCGTGTGATTGTCACGAAGGACAATGTCCAATTCAAACAAGCCACGACGTTTACGAGCAATCGGGGTCACGGTGTGGTGCGGTGTGTCTCCTGTATAGGCGACAACATCAACGCTATCATCAGAATAATCACGCCAAGCCAAGCGAATGGTTTCAGCTAGTTCAACCAAACGATTTTTATCAGCGCTACGCAAACGAATAACAGACATTGGCCAGTTGACAATACCAGCTGTCACATCAGAAAAGCCTTTGAAATGAAACTCACAGTCTAGCTCTGCTATTTCCATAGGAAAGACATGACGCCCACCTTGGTAATGATTGTGTGTCAAAATTGACCCACCAACAATTGGTAAATCAGAATTTGACCCTGCAAAATACCCTGGAAAAATATCAACAATGTCCAATAATTGCGCAAAAGTATCCTTGCTAATAACCATTGGCACATGCTCAGTATTTAAAATAATGCAGTGCTCATTGAAGTAAGCATAAGGTGAATACTGGAAGCCCCATTTTTCATCACCTAACTTCATACGAATAATGCGGTGGTTAGCACGGGCAGGGTGGTTAATCCTACCTTGGTAACCTTCATTTTCCATGCAAAGTTGGCATTTTGGATATGAGGAAGCTTTGACCAGTTTAGCTTGTGCAATAGCTTTGGGGTCTTTTTCAGGTTTTGATAAATTGATTGTGATTTGAATATCGCCATATTGTGATGGTGTTGTAAAGGCAATATTTTTTGCGATTGCAGCAACTTTAATGTAATCGTTGCGTTTGCTGAGGGCGTAAAAATCTGCGATAGCTTGTTGAGGAGATTTTGCATAAGTATCCCAGAATTTACGGTTCACCTGACTTGGGACAGGCGTGATAAAATTCATTAGCTCAGCACCCAAACAATCTTTTTCAGCCACCAATTCACCAACCTTGCCATTTTGCACGGCTAGGTCAACCAGTTCATCTTTGAGAGCAATAAGCTCTGTTTGCTTCGTTTCTTGCTGTGCACCTTCTTCGCCAACAAGGGCAAGGACACGATTACGCAAGTAAAACATATCATCTGCTGTGTAGTCGCTAACTGCAATGACTTTAGCAACAAAAGTATCTAAAAGTTTCATTTTTCTTCTCTAATCTTACTTATTTTCGAGACAAGACACGTGAGCCACCTGCAATTTCAGCAATGTAGAAAGCTGGCGCATAGCCAATGATTTCTGTATAAACCTTGCCGACATTTTGGGTGAATTCATCAACTTTATCTTTAGAGACAATGGCAATACCGCAGCCACCAAAGCCCGCTCCTGTCATACGAGCTCCAAGGACACCTTCTTGTTGCCAAGCGGTATGAGCAAGGGTATCAAGCTCAATACCAGTCACTTCGTAATCATGCTCAAGTGACACATGTGAGGCATTGACCAGACGACCAAATTTTTCAAGTTCACCTGCAATCAAAGCTTCTTTGGCTTGAAGAGTGCGTTGATTTTCCCAAACAGCGTGACGAGCACGTTTGAGACGATTAGTATCTTTAATGAGGTAACTGTATTCATCAAAAGCTTGCAAATCAAGTTCACCAAGTGTCTTGATATCAAGCGCTTGATTCAATTCTTCAACGGCTTTTTCACATTCGGCACGACGTTCATTGTATTTTGAATCAGCCAATTCACGGCGTTTGTTAGTATTCATGATAACAATGACATTGTCACCTAAATCAAGCGGCACAAGGTCGTATTCTAATGTGTTGGTATCAAGGTAAATAGCTTGCTTGTCAGCTCCCATACCAATAGCAAATTGGTCCATGATTCCTGAATTAACGCCGATAAATTCATTTTCCGTTTGTTTACCAATTTTTACTAAGTCAAGACGGTCTAAGTTGAGGTCAAATAATTCTTCAGCAACAATTCCGACCAAAAGCTCTAACGAAGCTGATGATGACAAGCCTGAACCGTTTGGAATATTCCCATTGACGTAAAGGTCAAAACCAGTATTAATCGTATGCCCAGCTTCTTGCAAGAATTTGATAACTCCTTTTGGATAATTCGTCCAGCTGTCTTTTTTATCAAAGACAAGATTAGCAAGGTCAACCTCGATAATGCCTAAATCAGCAAAGTTTGCTGAATAAAAACGAAGTGTTTGGTCATCACGTTTGCGAGCTGCACCGTATGTTCCAAGGGTGATAGCCGCTGGGAAAACATGACCGCCATTGTAGTCTGTATGTTCACCAATCAAATTGATACGTCCTGGTGAGAAAAAGGTTGCGTCTGCTTCATTGCCAAATACGGCTGTGAAGGCTTCTTTTAATTCTGTAACTTTCATGAGGGTCTCCTTTTTTACTTCTTCTATGATTACGGTTTCATTGTACACCTGATGATGTTCCAAGTCAATAAAGTTTACTAAAGTTTTACTTAAAATTTTCTTTATATTAATTTTTGTGCTATAATAAAGATAAGAAAGAAGGGATGACTTATGGCTACATTAAAAGACATTGCAAAGTTGGCAAAGGTTTCATCAGCAACCGTTTCTCGGGTGCTTAATCAAGATGCTACCCTTTCTGTTAGCGAGGAAACACGGCATCGCATTTTAACCGTTGCTGAAGAGTTGGGGTACGAAAAGCACAAACGCAGCACAAATATCTTACAAGAACGGCAAAAAATTGCTATTGTGCAATGGTACAGTGAGCAAGAAGAACTCAATGACCTCTATTATTACAGCATTCGTATCGGACTCGAAAAACGCGCTCAAGAGCTGGACTATGATATTATTCGTTACTTTAATAATGATATTTTAACGATTTCTGAAAACATCTGTGGTATTATTGCCATTGGTAAATTTTCTAGCGCACAAATTTCAAAACTCGAAAAATTGTCTCAAAATCTTGTGTTTGTTGACAGCGACACACTCAATGCAGGACACCCTTGCGTGACCACTGATTTTGATAATGCCGTTGTCAAGGTGCTTGATTACTTTATGGACCAAGGGTTCACAAAAATCGGGATGATTGCTGGTGAAGAACGCACAACCGACCAACAAGAACTCATTGTTGACCAACGCTTCCGTACTTTCAAAAATTACGCCTATGAAAATAATCTCTACAGTCCTAACTACGTATTTGTCGGAGATTTTTCAGCACAAGCAGGATATGAATTAATGAAAAAAGCCATTACCGAACTTGGTAATGACCTCCCTCAAGCTTTCTTTGTTGCCAATGACACCCTTGCAATCGGTGCGCTTCGCGCTCTCCAAGAAGCTAGTATCATTGTTCCAGACCGCGTTAGCCTCATCTCTTTTAACGACACCCCACTAACTAAACAAGTCTTTCCAGCCTTATCAAGCATCACTGTCTATACTGAAGAAATGGGACGGACTGCCGTTGACATCCTTAATCGCCAACTTATCAACCATAACACTATCCCAACAATGACAAGACTTGCAACCACCCTAACATTGCGAGATAGCACGAAATAAAAGACGTTAATAACGAGCTCCAAATTTAAATTTGGAGCTCGTTTTATTTCATATTTTCACCCAACTTTAACGCAAAAGGCATCCCATGGTTGAAGTTGATGATTTTCAAAATCAGCAAGTTCTGCGGTATTGCTGATAATAGTTGCTTGGTAGCTAAGGTCGCATTCAAATGGTTGCGCTTGGTCTGATAGGTTAGCCACAACAAGATAAGTAGCGTCCGCAGTTTTTCTGAGATAGGCAAAGACCTTATCTGCTGTCTCTAAAAGTTCAAAATCCGCATCAATCAACCACTCATTTTCCTTGCGAAGCTTGATGAGTTTTTGATAAGTATAGAAAATAGATTCTGGATTGTCTAAAGCAGCTTGGACATTGATGTCCTGATAGTTTGGATTAACTGGCAACCAAGTCTTATCAGCTGTTGAAAATCCTGCATTCTTGCTACTATCCCATTGCATTGGCGTTCTAGCATTATCGCGTCCAATCATGCGAATACTGTCTAGCACTTCTTCTGACGTCTTACCTTTTTCAAGCGCTTCTTTGGCAAAATTGAGTGACTCAATGTCATCAATTTCTCCTAAATCCTTGAAAGGATAGTTAGTCATGCCGATTTCTTCTCCTTGGTAGATGTAAGGCGTACCACGCATTAGGTGCAAGCAAATCGCTAGCGCTTTGGCTGATTTTTCACGATAAGTATCTGTGTCTCCCCAAATCGATAAAACACGTGGCAAATCATGATTATCCCAAAAAAGCGAATTCCACCCCTGACCAAGCTCAAGCTCTGTCTGCCACTTGTTGAAAATGGCTTTGAGTGCGGGAACATTTAATTCTTTTTCGTATTCCCATTTTGAAGCATTTGGCTTGTGTTGCAGACCGATATGTTCAAATTGAAAAACCATTGATAATTCTTTTTCATCTGGGGATGAGTACTGCTTAGCAATTTCTGGTGTTGCGCCCCAAGTTTCGCCAACCGTTAACAAATCCTTTCCAGCCAAGGTTTCTTGATGCATTTCTTTGAGATAATCATGCAATTTTGGTCCATTATTAGAAATTAATCGGTCTGGCATTTTCCCAATCATGTCAATCACGTCCATACGAAAGCCAGAAATACCTTTGTCAATCCAGCGATTCATCATGTCGTAAACAGACTTGCGTAATTCGAGATTTTCCCAATTCAAATCTGGCTGTTTCTTGCTGAAAAAGTGCAAATAATATTGCCCAGTTTTGCCATCATATGCCCAGGCAGAGCCACCAAAAATAGAATCAAGCTCATTTGGTTCATCACGCCAAATGTAAAAATCACGGTATGGGCTGGCAGGATTTTCACGCGCTTCAACAAACCAAGCGTGTTCATCTGATGTGTGATTAACCACCAAATCCATGATAATGCGAATACCACGCGCTTTTGCCTGCGCTAGCAATTCTTCCATGTCAGACATATCTCCAAAAATATCCGCAATCGCCTCATAATTTGAAATATCATAACCATTATCATCCATCGGAGACTGATAAACGGGAGAAAGCCAAATCGCTGTAATACCAAGCTTTTGTAAGTAGTCAAGTTTACTGATAATCCCTTGCAAATCACCAATTCCATCACCATTTGAATCCTTAAATGATTTTGGGTAAATTTGATAAATGGTTGCTTTATGCCACCAATGTTTTTCCATAGTGCACCTCTATTTTGATTTATTTGTCTTTATTTTAGCGCTTTCTTGTTATTTGCGCAAGCGTTTGCGTTGCAAAAAAATAAAAAGGAAGCTAGGAGTTTGCCCAGCCACCTTTAGATTATAAGAAAGTAACTTCTTCCCCGTTTTCTTTAACTGCGTAGCTTAACTCTTTTAAATTAATTTGGGCTTCCGCAACCACACTGCTACCTTGATTACGGCGAGTGATTACAAGCGTATTTTCATCTAATATCTCTACATCAATACTGCCATCAAGGTCAAAAGCAGCTGATTGATTTCGAAAAGTAAAGAGTTTGAGCAAAGCTTGAACTACTGGGCGTCGGACTTCTTCAGCAATTTCTTCATTCGTGTAATAATGACGATTGATGTTGCGGCCTTCTTTTGTTTTTTCTAACAAATCAAGATCATTTTTTCCTGCTAAAAATCCAACATAATAAACTTGTGGAATACCCGGGGCAAAAACCTGAATCAAGCGTGCTAAGAAATATTTCTTGTCATCATCACCAAGTGCAGAATAATAAGTCGAATTAATCTGATAAATATCGAGATTATTGTATTCAGCAGATGAGTATTTACGTTTGACATTAGCACCAACTTTATAAAGTTCACTGGAGGTATAATCAATTTCATCATCTGTCAAAATATCTTTGACATCAACCACACCAATTCCATCATGTGTATCAAGCGTTGTAAATTGCTTCATCGGCGACATTTTCAACCATTTTGCCAAACGGTCAACTTTTCTGCTATATAGGCTATAAAGCGTCACCATTGGAAGTGCAAAATCATAGACATAATAGTCATGCTCAGCAATCTTAAACTGGATTGAATAGTGCTCATGAATTTCTGGAAGCAATTCTGTACCAGATTCCGCTGCAATGCTACGCACTTTATCAAGTAATTCCCAAATGTCTGGCTCCACAAAGAAATCATTGGTATCCAATTTCTTAACTGCATAAGCAAATGCATCTAGACGAATGAGGTCACATCCATTTTCTGCTAGGTGTTTGATGGTTTTTCGAATGAAATCCATGGTCACTTCTTTTGTCACGTCAAGGTCAATTTGTTCCTCACCAAATGTATTCCACAAATGCTCAACCGAACCATCTGTAAAATGAATTTCTTGTTTTGGTGCGCGGTCTTTACGCTTGTAAATCAAGTCCACATCAACTTGTGTCGGACGATTTTCTGGCCAAAATTTATCCCAGTTAAGAAACATATCCTTGTAAGCACTAGCTTCATGTTTTTCTTGATAATCTTTGTAATATTTTGATTGACGAGAAATATGGTTAATCATGAAATCAAACATAAGATAATAGTTTTCACCCAAGCCTTTCACATCATCCCAAGTACCAAATGTAGAATCTACCTCATCATAATCGACAGGGGCAAAACCACGGTCACCAGTTGACGGAAAGAATGGCAATAGATGGATACCACCAACTGCCTCCCCGAAATACTTATCAAGATTTTGTTTAAGTTCTTTTAAATTTTTACCCAGACTATCCGAGTAAGTGATTAACATTGTTTTATTTTGAATTCCCATAGTTATTCCTTTATTTTATTTTCATCATTTATATTGTGATATCGTTGAACTCGGGCTACGGGCTTGATGAAAAAGATGAGCCTCCTTGGGCCTTAATGACACCGCATCACTTCCTTATTTTTTTCACTGTGCCCGCTATACGCCTTATATATTACGACGTGAGAAAACAAAATCGATAATATTTTGTTTTCGAGCTAGTAAGGTGGTTAGCTAAGCCGCAATAGCGGTTAGCGTTAGTTAATGAATTGCTTTAGCAACCATCAACTATACCAAGTTAAGTTGAACACGACCTACGAGCAGTGCAAAAAAGATAATTTTGTCCTAGAACGTACACGTTCTTCGTCAAAATTCCTATTTTTGCTACGCTCGCTATACGGCCTCTGTATCCTTACTTCACTGCGCCATTACTCATTCCTGAGATGATGTGTTTTTGGAAGATAAGATAAACAATTGTGATGGTAATAATACCAACGACATATGAAGCAAAGCTTGGTCCGTAATCGCTGAGGTATTGTCCTGTGTAGTTGTATTGGAAAAGCGGCAATGACCATGACTCTGAAGATTTATTCAACATTAAGAGGGGGAGCATAAAGTCATTCCAGAACCAAAGAGCATTGATAATCAAAGTTGTGGCATGCATTGGTTTTAACATTGGAAAGACCACTTTGCGGTATGTGGTAAATTTATCAGCTCCGTCAATTTCAGCAGCTTCATCCAAACTTTCAGGAACACTTAGCTTAATGTAACCAACATACAAGAATAAAGTTTGTGGTACAGCATAAGTCAGATACAAGATAATCAAGCCCCAAATATTTGTCAAACCAAGTCGGCTCATCATAACTGTGATTGGAATCATGATAACTTGAAATGGCACGAAAATTCCCAAAATTAGCAAGCTATACATGATGTTAAAAGCGCGTTTTTTGCTCATGTTACGCGCAATTGAATAGGCTGCCGCAGGAATAAATAGGGTTACCAAAATCACCGAAACAACTGTAATAATCGTTGAATTCCAGAAATAATGTCCAATACCGTCAGCCAACAAGCGTGTGTAGTTACTCAAGGTGACAGGATTTGGAAAAGCAAAGAAATGTTGCATGATATCTTTAGTCGTCTTAAATGAACTAAAGACTGTTGCTAGCAATGGAATCAAAATCAAAATTGATCCCATGACTAAGAGCACATATTTCCAAAAAGTATGATAACGTTCTTCTTTTTTCATATTTCACTCCATTTATACTTCGAAACGACTTGATAATTTCAATTGCAACACTGACACCAAAACAATAATAGCAAAGAGAATCAAGGCAATAGCGTTAGCATAACCATATTGGTTACTTGAAAAGGCGTAATTGTAAACCAAAAGCCCAATTGAAGTTGTTGAATTGCTTGGTCCACCACCAGTCAAAGCAAAGATCTGGTCAAAAGCTGTCAAACCAGCTTTAAGCGCCATGATAAAGACCATTGAAATACTTGGCAACAAATATGGCAATTCAATATTCCAGAACGTTTGTTTGCTATTTGCACCATCAATTGCTGCTGCTTCTGTGATTTCACTTGGGATAGTTTGAAGCCCTGAGAGGAAAAGGATAATTGGCATTGCGACACCTTGCCATAGCATGACAAAAATTGCTGCAAAAATGGCGCCGCCAGATGTCCCTAGAAGACTTGTTTTCAAGAATTCAATGTTCAAAACTTCACCAATGGCAGGTAATCCATAGTTAAAGACTTGTTTGAAAATCAAAGATACTGTTAACCCTGATAAAACAGCTGGGAAAAAGAACCACGCTCTAAAAAAAGTTTGTCCTTTGATTTTAGCATTCAAAGCTCGCGCTACCCAGATACCAATGACAATTTCTCCCACAATTAAAGCAAGAGTTAAAATTAAGGTAAACCCAAGCGCCTTAAAGAATTTGCTATCAGTCATCAAAATTTTATAGTTATTAATCCCTACAAAATCAAAATTATAAGTCAAGCCAGTCCAGTTCGTAAAACTATAAAAAGCTCCCTGAAACATTGGAAAATAGAAGAAAATAGCTTGTAACATTAAAGGAATAATCAGAAATGTCCAGCCCCAATACTTATTTAAAAATTTTCGCATTCTATTCTCCTCCTATTTATTTACGTCAGCTTTCATTGGATTGAAGAATGCATTTAACTCACTAACATATTGATCAGCATCTTGATTCAAAAGATAGTTAGCTGTCAAACTAAAGAAATCTTCTTCGCTTGTCCAATTTTCACCAAGCCAAACATAGTGTTTATCTGTAAATGCTAGCTGATAAAGCGGAGCAAGTGGAGAATTGTCATCTTCAACCACACCCTCTACAGACACTGGTGAACCATCAACATCATAATATTTTTGCATAGCCTCAGCTGACGCCATATAGGAAATAAATTTTTCACATTCTTTTTTGTGCTTTGTTGATGATGAAATTGATAGCGCCAAATCTCCCGCTCCAACTGTAACTTCTTGACCAGTTTTTTCACCAGGAAAGGCAAATGTTGAAATTTCAAAATCAGGATCTTGTTGTTTAATCGCTGCTAATACCCATGAGCCACCTGGTAACATCAAGGCTTCTTCAGTCGCAAATGCCACAACAGAATCGTTGTAAGAAGCACCTTCCCAATTACTTTGCTGGTTCCCCTTATCAGCAAGTAAATCCAAACGAGTTAGAACTTCCTTAACTTCATTATCAGAAGTTGAGATAGAATTAACGGGAGAAAAACGAAGGTAATCATTTGCCTTATCACCACTACCAGTCACGCTAATGTAAGCCAGTTGATGATAACCATTTAAAGTCCAACCTTCACTACCAGCAAGCGCAAATGGTGTTTCACCGTCAGCCTTGATTTGTTTTACCAAAGTTTCAAATTCATCCCAAGTTTCTGGAACTTTGAGTCCTAATTCGTCAAATCTTGTTTTATTAAAGTAAATTCCTGAAACATTGGCTGATAAAGGCACGCTATAAATTTTTCCATTTACTGCATAGTTTTCTGCATAGTTATTTTTGATGTTCTCAAGATAAGACTTACCTGTCATATCTTCAAAATAACCAGCTTTTGCCCACTCTTTAAAATCTACATTCTGAGGATAAATGTTAATGACATCTGGGGCGTCACCTGCAAGCATACGTGTTTTTAGAACTGTTCCAGCACTTGGAACACTTGTCATTTTAACGTGAATGTTAGGATTTTCTGCTTCAAAATCCTTAATGATTTCTTTTAACGTATCCACCATTTCTGTCTTTTGATTGAAATATTCAATAGTTACTTTGCCATCAGCCGATGTGTCATCCTCTTTTGAACACGCCGTCAATATTAAACCAGCAGTGGTAGCTAAAGCTACTATGCCAGCAGCTATCAATTGTTTACGCCATTTCATTGAAAACCTCCTTTTTGTTTCACAAAATAGTATTGTTTGCTGAGATAGTCACCTTGTGGGAGAGTTACGGTCAAACCTGCATACATGAGTTCAGCCCCGGAGAAAACTTGTCCTGTTTCTTGTAAGCGATAGGTATCTGCTTCCTCTAAACCTTTCAGTTTTAGCGTCGTTTCAATTGTTTCAATCATTGAAAGTGTGCGAACGTAAGTTACAACGACTTTATCTTCATAGACAAATTGCACAGCCGCTTCATTTGCGCCTTGTTCTGGATTGATAAGACGATAATGCTTCCCAAATTGGACAACTGGACGAATGTCTTTGTAGTGAGAAACCTGAGTAGCAATCACTTCTTTTTCACTTTCTGGTAGGCTTGTCAAATCAAGTTCGTAGCCAAGATTTCCCATCATAGCAACATTTCCACGTGTTTCAATTGGTGTTGTGCGTCCCATTTGGTGATTTGGGCTTGCTGAAACATGGGAACCCATAGAGATAGTTGGATACAGATAGCTTGAACCATATTGAATTTGCAAACGAGAAATGGCATCTGTATTATCACTAGCCCAAACTTGTGGGAAGTAGCGCATCATTCCAAGGTCGTTTCGACCACCGCCACCTGAGCATGATTCAAAGAGAATATTGCTATGTTTTCCAGTCAAATAGGATACCAAATCATACAAACCTAACATATATGCATGGGATTGCATCTTAGTGGCAAGAGCTGAGTCGCCATTTCCGATATTTGTGATGTTACGGTTATAATCCCATTTGACATAATCAATAGCATTTTCTGTCAAGATTTTATCGATAGCTAATTTAATATAAGCTACCACATCAGGGTTGGCAAGGTTAAGTACCAATTGATTACGAGAATAAGTATGAGCACGACCCTCAGCTTGAATAGCCCAATCAGGATGGGTACGGTAAAGGTCACTATCTACAGAAATCATTTCCGGTTCAAACCACAAACCAAATTTCAAGCCTTTAGCATGAACTTTATCAATCAAATCACTCAATGGTCCACCGAGTTTTTCTTCATTGACACCCCAGTCACCAAGTGCACGATTATCGTCAAATCGATTTCCAAACCAACCGTCATCTAAAACAAAGAGTTCAATACCAAGTCTGCTTGCTTCATCAACTAAATCAAGCAATTTTTCTTGCTTGAAAGCAAAATAAGTCGCTTCCCAGTTATTGATAAGAATCGGACGCTCAACATGAGCAAATTGTTTTGGCATGATATGATTTTGCACAAACAACTGGCTTTCTTGGCTCAAGTGTGTCAAACCTTTTGCCGAATAAGTCATCAAAGCCACTGGCGTTTCAAAATTATCTCTAGCTGCCAATTGCCAAGCAAAGTTATCATCATTAATACCAATCCCTAAGCGAACTTCATTCAATTGATTTTTTTGAACAAAAGCTTGAAAATTACCACTATAAAGTAGCTGCAAAGCAAGGGCACTGCCAGCATCCTCCGTCGCTGTCCTATCACACAAAATCACAGCTGGAGTCTGAGCATGACCAGAAGCTCCGCGATTTGAAGCAATGCTAAAGATGCCTTGCTCGACCATTTGACGACGAACTGTTTTCTCACGCGCATAAGCTCCTTGCAAAGTCACCACATCATAATTTCCGGCAGGTACATCAAGCATAGTTGATAAAGCACGGTTGATGATAACAGCTTTATCGGATAGATTACTAATCTTAGCAAAGGTTGAAATAGTTGCACGATCTGCATAAGCTGTGTAATAAAGCGTCAGACGCAATTTAGCAAATTCATCTTCTAAGATAAACACTAATGTTTCAGCACCTTCCATTGAATGAGGACTAGGTAATCCTGTTGCCTCAACAACTCCATGTAAAATATGACTATCTTTTAACTTAAATTGTGTTAATTCATTGTTATCATGTTGAATTTTAAGTGATGGGCAACGAAAATCACCAAAACCATGCACACCAAAGATTTGACGTTGGGTATCATAGCTAAACGTACGATTATCGGGAGTCGGATTGCCTGAAAAAGCATGATCTTTCTCAAATATCGCATTTGAACCGTGATAGTTAGCGATTTTACCACCAATATGACGAAGAAGTAAATCACCTTCTCGATTCTCAATAATCATTGACATCTCTTTACTCTGAATATAGAAAAGATTTCCTTTGATTGTAATTCCCACAAGTTTTCCTCCTCTATTTTTACTAAAATTTTACCACTAAATTACCCCCTGTTGAATGGTAGGATGTTGGACAAATATGGTAAAATGTTGCTTATAGAGGAGATGATAGTTTGAACGTTCTAAATACCTATAACGAATTTGATACCAATAATTTTGATCTAAATGTTGACCACTACGGGGCTGAAATTTGTGACAAAAACTACTCTTTTGGTCCAACTATTCGTGATAATTTTGTTCTGCATTTTATTGTTGATGGTAAAGGAAAATTTACTATTGATGGCCAAACCACTGAACTTGGTGTTGGTGATATGTTTATCCTTCCCAAAGGAAAAGTGACCTTTTATCAAGCTGATAAAGAACATCCTTGGACATATCTCTGGGTCGGATTTAGCGGTTCAAAGGCTGAAAGTATTTTAAGTAAAACTCAGCTACTAGAGCAATACTTCTGCCATTCAACACTTAAGTCCAGGGTTCTTGATCAAATCGTCAAATTAACTCAATTTCGCGATCAAAAACTTGATGACGTGACTGAACTCCAACTGATTGCTGAACTTTACAAACTACTTGCTTACCTAATAGAAGAATCTCCCAGTAAAGCAATTTCTGATGGTAGTATTCTTATTCAAAATTATATTAGACAAACTAAAAAAATAATTCACTCACAATATGGAACTTCTTTAAAAGTGGGAGAAATTGCTGATAAACTCAATCTCAACCGCAGCTACCTCTACAAGATTTTCAAAGAAGAAACTGGCTATTCGATCAAAGATTATATCATCCAAGTCCGCATGGAAAAAAGTGCTGATTTACTTACCAACACTACTTTTCATATCTCAGAAGTCGCAAACGCCGTAGGCTTCACAGATGGTCTCACATTCAGCAAAGCCTTCAAAAAATACTTCAACCAAAGCCCAAGCAATTACCGCAAAACACTAAAAAATTAAGCAAAAAGCGTTAGGATTTTCTTACCTAACGTTTTTTTACAACACCCAAAATCCCCCAAGAGACTAAGCTCTTGGGGGTGAAATGAAATGTATAACTAATCGACTTTAACAAGTCTGACGTTATCGATGTTTAACCATTTGTTAGCAGAGGCATTGACGTAAATGCCGATTTCACATTGTCCGTTTGTGATTTGAATGTTATCAATCGTGTACGTTTTCCATGTGCTAGAGTCTTTAAGGGAGATGTTTTGCTCACTGCCGCCATAGTTTTTGATATAAAGCTGAGCAGTCTCAAGGCTAGTGTCGCCCATAGCATCAATACTTAATTTGTAAGTACCTGAGCTGAGGTTGCTAATCGTTTGATAAATGGAACTTTCAAAAGCTGTGTCTGACCAGAAAGTGAGCTTGTAACGTGTATCGTCGTAAACTTCTGTCTTGATACCTGCATTTTGACTGTTGGTCCATTTGTTCCAAGAAGATGGGGTTTCGGTATAACCGTCCCATTCAAAACTGTTATTAGCAACAACGTTTGTTAGGTTAGCGTAATTAAAGGCTTTGACGGCGCGTAGAGCATTCCCTGAGAAATCAAAGACCGCTTGATTTTCCCATTCATTACCCGTTACATCTGAAACACCAAGATATGACATACCTGCTTGTGTTGCCCATGAGACATTGCCGTTATACCAGAGTGGTTCCCAATAGAAGAAACCGAGACCGTTGTTATTTTTGACGTCTTTAATTTTATCAACCAAGTCTGTCAAAAATTCATACTGACCATCTTGGCTAGCTTTGTAACCACCAGCAGTCTCTTCTGTTGCCGTAAAGGCATTTGTTTTCTGGTCAGCATTATCAAGGGTATTTGCATAAGCTGTTTCAACCACAACAACTTTTTTGTTATAACGTTCGCTGATATTATCCATATTTTCAGAGAGTTCTGCTAATGTGCCATGCCAATATGGGTAATAGGAAATGCCGACAATATCAAAATCAACGGATTGATTGGTAATTTCATCAAGCCACCATTGGAAAGCTGCTTTGTCACCACCGTCTGCTAAATGGAGCATGATAGGTGTATTACTTGTCTGCGTATCTTTCACAGCTTGAACACCAGATTTTAAGAAAGTTGCTAGGCGAGTGAATTCTTGACCATCACCACCCCAGCTTTTCCCGTAAGGCCAAAGCATACCGCTGTTTAATTCGTTTCCGATTTGCACCATATCAGGGTAAATGCCTTGTGATTTCATCTGATTAAGGACATCAGCCGTGTAAGAATACACTGTTGAATTTAATTGTTCAAAGGATTGATTCTGCCAAGCTTTGGGAAGATTTTGTTTTCCAGGGTCAACCCAGAAATCGCTGTAATGAAAATCGAGTAAGACTTTCAAGCCTTTATCTTTAGCACGTTTGGCTAATTTGAGTGTTCTGTTTAAGTCATTGGTTCCTGCGCCGTAAGCATTGCCATTTGCATCATAGGGGTCAACCCAGAGTCGCAAACGAACGTAGTTAACACCATTTTCTTTCAGAATGGTCAGCGGATCTTTTTGAGTACCACTACTCTTGTAAATCGCTCCGCTTTGTTCCATTTCATCAAGAATCGAAATATCAGCTCCGTTGATGAACTCATCTGCTTTAGTCACGGTAGTTCCAAGTGCAGCAAGACCAATAAGTGCAACAGTCGTCAAAAAAATCTTTTTTAGTATTTTCATAATCTTTCTCCCTAGCTTCTCCAGAATAGGTTAGGCAAAATAAGACATTACGAAGGCTACGGCACCTTCTGGGTCACGTGTTAATTTAATGTATTCAGCACCTTTTGTAGCTGCTAACTTGATACCAAGCGCGTCAGTATCTTTCTTAATATCTTCGTAGAATGAGTTAACTTGCGGAGCAAGCACAATCATGTCAAAATCTTTCATAATCTCATAATGTGAACCGTAAGCACCTGCTGACGCTGTGATGTTTGCACCTGTGGCAGCGGCACCTTCAGTAAGAGCATTAGCAAGCATAGCACTTGTACCAGCACCAGCACAAAGGACCAAAACGTTGATTGGTTTGTCAGTTGTAACTTTAACAGCTGGTTTTTCCTCAACAACTTTTTCAGCTACTGCTTTTACTGGAGTTACACTTTCAGCAGCAGTTTCTTGCGCAGCAATTTCAGCTTCTTCTTCAAGAAGTGATGCGTCATAAGCTTTAATGAATGGGAAGTAGATAATCGCATCAACAACGATTAAAACAAGGACAAGAACAACAGCTAGAAGGCTAACGCCTGTACCAAGAATAAGTCCGATTGGCGCTGGTGTTGCCCAAGGAAGAACGTACATGAAGCTGTTCATCTGAAGTACATCAACAAAGAATTTGAAAATCCAAACGTTGGCAATTGGTGCCAAAAGGAACGGAACAAAGAAATAAGGGTTAAGAATAATTGGTGTTGCAAAAAGCAAAGGTTCGTTAACGGCGAAGCTAACTGGGATAAATGAAGCTTTACCAACAGCTTTCAATTGTTTTGATTTGGCAAATAGCAAGAAGAGGTATGGAACGACAAGTGTTGCACCAGTACCACCCATAGTACCAACGAAGTTACCAAGACCAACAGTCAAAACGTTTGAAGCATGTTCACCAGCTTTGAATAATTGAAGGTTCGTTTCAACATTAGCATAGATAATAGCTGCGATAGCTGGCTCTACGATTGACGGACCATGCACACCAACGAACCAGAAGAGCGCCATAGCACCCCAGATAATAGCAATTCCAAGATAACCGTCTGCTGCTGTAAACAATGGTTGAAGAAGTGTAATAACAGCTTCTGCAAATGATGTGCCAAAGAAATAACGAATGATAGTATCAATGATAACAGCTGCAAATACGGCAAATGAGAATGGGAAGATATCACGGAATGTTTGCGAAATCGTTCCTGGTACTTCTTTTGGCATCTTGATAGTGATGTCACGAATAACACAGAATTTGTAAACATTAACAGTGATAAAGGCTGCTACAAAGGCTGCGAGGATACCTTTTGTCCCCATATAACCACTAGCAAGACCACCATCAAGCTCATCAGCACTCAACATCAAGAAGCTGACAATTGAGGCAAGCATAACAGAAACCGCATTGATTTTCTTATTACCTGGCATCTTACGGTTAACAGATTCTGCCAAGCAACGTGCAGTTGTTGCTGAAACCAGAAGCGCAACGACACCCATTGAGTAGTTATAAATCTTCCAAAGCCAGTTTGAAAAATCTTCTGGTAAAGTCACTCCGAACACATCTGGAATCGATGCAATCAAGATAAAGATACTAGAAAAGAGAATCGCTGGCATTGCCGCAAGGAAACCATCACGAATGGCACCTAAATAAATGTTACGAGAAACTTTTTCAAAAAAAGGTTTCCCTTTTTCAATTTGTTGAATGAGTTTGTTCATGATACAACTCCCTAAGAACCTAGGCTTGGCTAGTCATCTCTAATACGTCTTAAGGGTAAGCAAGACCTGTCAGAAATGACTATTGAGAATAAGGATACTCACTGAAAATCAAAGTCAGGCTAGGCGACGCTGATGCAGATTAAACTGAAGTTCATCAAATCAAGTCAACAACGCCTGCATTTGATTTTCAAAGAGTGTAAGCTTTTACCAAGCCATGTTCCGTCCTTTCTTTTTTCAAAAATTAGCGATTTTTATATAATTCAATAAAATCCGTAATGAGGTCACGTAGCAACAAGGTTGTCATCAAGTGGTCTTGACCGTGAACAAAGATGAAACCAAGTTCCAAATCTTCACCGCCTGCTTCTTGTGCTAACAATTGTGTTTGCGCATTGTGAGCTTTAGCCAAATTTTCGTCAGCATCTTTAATCGCTTTATCAACATTATCAAAGTTGCCAGAGCGAACTTCCTTAAGCAATTGAAGAAGTGTGCTTCTTGCATCACCTGAGTAAGCCACAATTTCAAAACCTAACATTTGTAATTCTTTTTTATCCATTTTCTAAATCCCCTATTCTACAATTTTTGTATCGCTAATGTGTTTGTACCAGTAAGCTGACGCTTTTGGATAACGTTTTTGTGTTTCAAAATCCACATAGAACAAACCATAGCGTTTATTATAACCATTTGACCATGAGAACAAATCCATCAATGACCAAAGGAAATAGCCTTTAACATTAACCCCAGCATCAATTGCTTTGGCAAGAGATTGCAAGTAAACTTTCAAATAATCAATACGCGGTTGGTCCATGATGATACCATCGTCAAATTCATCTTTATAGCCCATACCATTTTCTGTGATATAGATTTTATTGTAATGTGGGTAATCTGCTTTGATACGAAGAAGCAAATCATACAGACCTTCTGGATAGATAATCCAATCCCAGTCCGTTCTTGGAATACCTTCTTTGTAAATGCGTTCGCCAATACCTTTAACTTTGTAAACAGATGTTCCTTTGTCACCTGTACCGTTGTGATGAATGGCATTTTCGCCATTGTAGGCTTTAACAAAGTGACATTGGTAATGATTGATACCAAGATAATCGTTGCGGTGACTGGCTTTTTTCATTTCCTCAAAGTCACTATCAAGGAAGTCGTAGCTGGCATTGTTAGCTGCGCAGATTTCGTTAAGCGCTTCCATTGTTTCGTTTGAATAATAACCTAAATAAGTTGCATCCAGTAAGAATCGAATAGAAAGGGCATCATCTAAGAAAGCAGCATGTTTATCTTCTTTACTATCTGTTGCTGGGTATTTTGTTTCAAGAGAATGTACCACACCGATTTCACCTTGGTAGCCACCGTCTTTGAACAAATTAACCACACGCGCATGCGCATACATCATATTGTGCAGACATTGAATGACTTTTGACAGGTCATATTTGATTCCTGGTGGGAAAATACCAAGCAAATATTGGTTGGTTGCTACTGGGTAAATTTCATTGAATGTACTCCAATGATGAACTTCTGTAAATTCTTCAAAACAGAATTTTGCATAGTTAACAAAAGCTTCAATCGTATCACGGTTTAAAAAATCACCATTGTCAAACAAAACTTTTGGTGTGTCAAAGTGATGAAGCGTGACAAAGGCTGTGATGTTGCGTTTTTGACATTCCGCAAACACTTTGTGGTAATAATCAACTCCTTCTTGGTTGACCTCACCAGTACCATTTGGGAAGATACGGCTCCAAGCAATGGATAACCGAAGTCCATTGACACCAAATTTTTCACAAAGTTCAATATCTTGTGGGTATTGATGATAGAAATCACTAGCAGGGTCTGGACTGAAACGCCCTTGTTCTGCTAAGAAATCATCCCAAGCTACTGGACCTTTACCGCCTTCTTTAGTAGCTCCTTCAACTTGGTAGGCTGCTGTTGCACCACCAAAAATAAAATCTTCTGGTAATTGATACATAATTTTCTCCTTATTTCAATAAGCGTTGAATGTGAATCACAAGGTAAACACGTTCACTACGCGATAAATCTATTTTTAATTCTTGTTCAATCAAATCATAAATGGCCTGCCCAATTTGATAGGCTTGCGGATAATCTGATTTCACATATTCTTCCAAATTAATCAACGATGCATTGTCTTGCTGGTTCATCTGCAATCGATTAATGAGGTAGGTTAAATGAATCATCAAACGGTCGTAAAGATTACTGTTTTCTGCGCTCCGCTTGATGTTATTTTTAGCCAATTCGTTCTCAATCAAAGCTAGCACTTTTTTAGTTGCATCCTCTTTGCTATTATCAGAAACTTCGTAATCACCTTTGGCATTAATGAAATGCAGAGCCATTCGTCCGACTTCATCATCTGGAAAAGTTACTGACAACTTTTGACTTAAAATAGCAACAGCTTCTTGCGCCATTTGAAACTCAGTAACATACGCCGCTGAAATATCTGGTAAATGACTTTCCTGATAAGCTCCCTTTAAAAGCTTTTGATATACCGAATAAACGTGGTCGGTAAGGGTTACATACAGGTATTCCTGAACCGGAAAATGATATTTGGCTACCAAATCATCAATCATGTTATAAGTCACCGTTAGAATATCAAGCGGAATATTTTTCAAAAGGGTTAAAAAGTTTTCTTTGGATTCCTCTGTTTTCAAAAGGAAAACTTTCTCGACTTTGCTTGGAGTGATTAAATCACCTTTTTTCTTTTGAAAGACTATCCCTAGCCCCATGACAACGGCTTGTTCATCCTGCTCATTTTTTACCAGAGCGACATTATTGTTGAGCGCTTGTACAATCCGAAACATTCTACTCTCCTCACGTGGTTCCTAGACAAATAAAAAACCACAAACAAACTAGAATCCTCCCTTCTAGGTCATTTGCGGTCTTGCCTAATGTCTTAGTTACAATCCACTCTATTAATTTCTACGGTTATAATATAACACACAATTTTAATTTTGTAAACCCTTTCTTTGTATTTTTTTGATTTTTTTTGTTTATTTTAAACAAATTCAAAAAATCGTAATATCAAAGGATTTTTTACTCGTTTCGCCACTCGCTACAAAAGTTACTTGACGTTTATCTTCTAAAATATCACTTTCATCAAGCGACGTTGACAAGCCACTCCACGGCTCTAGAGCAATAAAAGGGCTCTTATTGACGGTTGACCATAAAATCAAATTTGGAAAATCTTCAAAATCCAAACGCAATCCTTTATCGTGTTTATGAGATTTCAACGAAACGCTGCGTGAAGCTAATTTATCCAAAGTAATGGCATCTTTGGCAAACAAAGCATAATCCAAATTTAGAATGTTTTGCTTTTCTAAAAATGGCGTACGCTTATTCACATCAAGAAGCCCTGTTTCTGGAAAAGATTCTGGAACAGTACAAGTTTCCTCTTTTTCAAATTCGAGATAATAATCTTCATAACACTCATCAGCAAGCAATGGGCAATTAAACCCAGGGTGCCCACCAATAAAGTAAGGCATGACCTTTTCTGTCTCGCGATTGGTCACTTGGTAACTTGTTTTAATCGTCTTTCCAATCAAAGTGTAAATGATTTTCAACTCAAAATCATAAGGATAATTTGCCAACATTTCCGCATCAGGGGTGATTGAAAAAGCAAGGCTATTTTCAGATAATGGTTCATAAGTAAAAATCTTCTTACGCACCAAACCATGTCGCGGTATCACACCTGTAAAATGGGGACGGCTACTAGGACGATAAATAGCTTCATCATCACGTAAGCTCCCACAAATCGGAAATAATACTGGTGCTTGTGAACTCCAATACTCTGGATTTCCTTGCCACAAATATTCGACGCCGTCTTTATCTTTTATGGATGACAAAGCGCCACCAAATTCCTTAAACTGAACTGTTAAGAAATCATTTTTTAATTCAATAACCATTATTTTCTCCTAAATAAAATGAGAATGAACAGCCTCATAACTGCCATTCTCATCACGCGTAAAAACAAAATAATAAAAGAAGTTTTAGTGAGTTAGATTAGATGTATTACTATTTGGCTTCTTGATAAGCTTGATTACGTTTTTTCATTTCTCCTTTATACCAGAAGAAGAGCAACGTGTAAACAACTAAAGCAATCGCTGCATAAAGAACGTAAGTCAAATCACCAGTTGAAGCTTTACCAACAAAGAATGCCAAGAATTTTTCAATTGGTCCTTCCATTGTTGTATGAGAAATCATGGTTGAAGTATCTAAACCACTTGGGAAGGCACCCACATTTTTAGCAGTTTCTGTGATAAATGGTGCAATCAATGTTCCTGACCACAAGAATAGCGGTAACTCAATAGCACCAATGACAATCATGCGGATTAATTTACCACGTGTAACAACTAGCAAAGCTGGAGTAACCCCCATCGCAATAATACCTGCGAGTGGCAATAATTTATTTCCTGGTAAAACAATTGCTTCTAACAACATAATTGGAGCTAAAATATTAGCGGCAGCCCATACTTCTGCACGACCTGCAATGAATGGCCAGTCCAAACCAATATTTAATGTGCGTCCTTGTAATTTTGAAGAAGCAAAGTCAGTAATACCTTGAGAAAGTGGTTCAACAGAAGCGATAAACCATGACCCAATCAATGAGAACAATTCCAAGCAGACAGCTGCTGTAAAAGCTAAAGAAGCAATTTCTGTTGGTGTTTGACCTGCTAATAAGCCAACAAAGATTCCTAAATAAATACCAATTGCAAATTTTGAACCCCAGAAACCAATTTTAGCATTTAATTTAGCAGCATCGAAGTCATATTTATCAAGCCAAGGGAAAAGCTTGTCAAAAATTTTATCGAATACCATAATAATTGGATTCATCATGTAGTTCATGTGAGTTGTTGTCATCGGATTTTCATCACCAGCACCCAATAAATCATTAAAAGTAGGTTTCATAAGGTCTGAATTGATAATTTTTAAAATACCGATAAAAATAACCAAAATCGTTGCAATCATGAGGTTTGCTCCACTATAAATAGCAAACAAGCCAACAATTGATAAATGCCAAATATCGAAAATATCAACATCAAGCGTATTGGTTTTATTCAATACCAACATAATGATATTTACAATGACCATTACCATCAAAAAATATAGGGTATAAGGTGAGCCCCAAGTGATAGTTGCCAACGGTGCCCAACCAACGTCAGTGATATTTAATTCCAAACCAGTTCTGGCAACAAAGTCAGCCATAGCACCCGAAAATGCCGTTGACAAGATATTGATAATTGCGCTAATACCTGTTAAGGCAATTCCTAGTTTAATACCACCTTCTAATGCTTTAGTGAATTTCACTTTAAAGAAGAGGGCAATGACAGTCAAGATGATTGTCATTAACGGAGCGGCACCAAGGTCAATAATTGGTTGGAAAATCGTATTTGCAAAGTCGATAATTACATTCATTTCATTTCTTCCCTTTCTTTCGAAAGCGCTTTAATTTATTTGTTTAAGCTATTAATAACGTCTTCCATTTTCTTATAAACAGGTTCTGCCATTGCTGGGATACGATAAAGAATAGCACCAGCATCGACAACTGGAATCTTAACATCAAAGCCTAAATCAGTCTTAGAAATTTGTGCAAAGATGTCATAATGCGATAACAATTCTTCATTGATATCTTTAATCATAACAGCATCACACGATACTTGATAACCACGTTTAGTCAATTCTGTTTCTAGAGCATTTTTAATTTGGTGACTTGAGTTAACCCCAGCTCCACACGCTGCTAAAATTTTAATCATGAGAAATTCCTCCTTAAAAATTATTTTCCAAAAATTGATAAATTCTTTCTGGATTTTCAGAATTAAAGAATTTAATTAATGCTTCCTTATCTTGTCTATTAATAAAATCCATTATTGCTGCCAATAAACCAGCTTGCTCTTTTTCTTCATTGTTTAAAATCATGAACAAAAATGAAACCTCTAGTTTTTCATCTGGCAAAATCATATTATGAAATGTTATCGCATGTTCCAGTTTAACTGGAACAATACGAGTAACATTTACAAACTGACTTTCTGTATGCGGAATAGCAATATTGGGAAGACTCGAATCAATTGGACTTAACGGTAAGGCAGTCGGATAATGTTCCTCTCTGTCAATTAAATTATCCAAGTATTCTTCTGTTACAAGACCTTTTTCAAATAATTTATGAGCGATTTCTTTAAAAACACTTTTTTGATCTTGTTGTTCAGATATATATACCGTATCTTCTGCAAATAATTGAGTCATTTTATCACCTTCTTACACTTTCTCACTCCATGAGCTGGCTGTTTTGGTAAGGACTGCGTTGAGTTCTTCGATATTCTTGCGTCCTTGTGTTCTTAGCCATTCACGCGCTGCGGCTTCGCCTTCTTCAATATACACTTGTACAGAGCCAGCCCAAGTAGCACGTCCGCAAAGGACACCGTTGAATTTAGCACCTGATTCAGCCGCAAATACCAACGTTTCTTGGAAAAGTTTTGCTGAAACACCTGCGCTAAGATAGATATATGGCAAATGACTTGCTGCTTCTTGGTCTTTGAAAGCTTTAGCAGCTTCTTCTTTAGTGTAAACCACTTCACCGTCCGCAAAACCTTCAACATATTTCATGTTGACAGGGACTTCAACCTTGAGCACATCAATACCAAAGCGGTCGTCAGAGAAAACTTTCATGGCTTCGTTAACTTTGTGAGGTTTTACTTTGGCAAATGCTGCGCTTGTATTGTCAGTGATATTTTCATCATAAGTCAAAATTTCAAGGAAGAATGGCATATCTTCAGCTTTACATTCGGCACCAATGCGTTCGATATAAGCTTGTTTTTGAAGATTAACGTATTCATCACCATCAACGTCATAATAAAGCAAGAATTTCACTGCATCAGCTCCTTCTTCTTTAAGACGTTTAGCAGACCATTCGACCAAGCAATCTGGCAAGCGGCTAGTTGTTGTCGCATCATAACCTGTTTTTTCATAAGCAAGCAAAAGTCCAGCATTCGCATCACGAACCTTACTTGCTGGCAAACCATACTCAGGGTCAAGAAGAATAGATGACGCATACGGTGTCAATTTTTCTGAAACCAAGGCTTTCAATTGTTCGATTTGTTCAACACTTGGTTCTTCTGTTTGATAGTTTGCCATCATGCGTTTAAGTGCTCCACGTTGGTCAAATGCCAAAGCAGAAATCACGCCATCACGGCTAAGCTTCTCAAGTAATCTGCGTTTTTCTTGTGTTAATATCATTTTTTCTTATACCTCTTCTACCTGAATTTGATTAAATAAGTTTTCGTAATTTGTCATATTGACATGACCTGTCATTTTTTCTTGAGCGTTTAGCATACCAAGGGCATTCGCATGACATAAGAAATCTTTGTCGGAAAGGTTATGGATAATCGCTGACGCAATACCAGCCACCGTTGAGTCACCAGAACCAACAGGATTGACCACATCGATTTTTGGAATGGTAACGCGGTAATAGTGGTCACCGTGTTTCGCAAAAGCTCCTTTGCTGCCTAGTGAAGCAACCACCCAATCAATCCCTGCAAACAAATCATCTTGCAAGATTTCTTTTAACTCATCCACATCACCTGTCACTTCTCTTCCAACAAGTTGTGATAATTCTTCTGTGTTTGGCTTGATAACAAACGGTTTGTCATCACCTGTTAAAACAGCTTCCAGAGCCTTACCAGAACAATCTAGCACCACTTTTTTGCCTTGCGAATTAGCAAGCCCAATGACTTTTTGATAATAATCATTTTCAAGCCCCGCTGGAAGGCTTCCTGAAATCGTGATGACATCATAAGACGGGCAAAGGTAACGAAAATGATTAAGAAAACCATCTGCCTCATCTCGGTCAATCATCGGACCTGCTTCCAAAACTTCTGTCTGCAAGCCTTCATGTAAAATCGCAATGCAATTGCGAGTTTCCCCATGAATCGGAAAGAAACGATGTTGAATACCATTTTGATCAAGCCTACTGGTTAAAAAGTCACCGAGCTTTCCACCGATAAAGCCTGTCGCAGTCACATTATCACCAATTTCTGACAGCACACGTGTGACGTTCAAACCCTTACCACCTGCTGTTTTCTTAACCTCGGAAACACGATTGACCGTATCCAAAGTTAGTTCATCAAGCGGATAAGAAATATCAATTGACGGATTCAATGTTACGGTAAGAATCATCTGATTTTCTCCTAGTCGTGATATTCGCCACGGTCCCATTTTTCAAGAAATTCATCAAAGAAATCTGGTGATGTTTGGTCCTCATTAACCGTTTCGACTTGTGCAATTTTTTCAATCAAAGCTTTATTTTCTGCTGTTGGTTTGTATTCAGCTTCAATAAAAGCTTCAATAATATCGCACATGAGTAATTCACCTGTGATTTTGCCACCAAAACCGATGACATTAGCATTTAATTCTTCTTTGGCGTAAATCGCTGTTGTCATATCGCGAACCAAAGCTGAACGAATGCCTGGAACTTTGTTGACAGAGTTGTTGATTCCAACACCTGTTCCACAGATACAAACACCTAAATCTGCTTGACCGCTTGTCACCGCTTCACCGACTTTTTTACCAAAGATAGGATAATGTGTACGTGTGTGGTCATATGTTCCACAATCAATAACCTCATAGCCTTTTGATTTCAAGAAATCTGACACTGCCATTTTTTCTGTTGTTACGATATGGTCACATCCAATTGCAATTTTCATTTTATCTTCCTCGCTCCTAACACATTTTATTCAACATATCAACACGGATTTGGTGACGACCACCGTCATAGTGACCTTCCAAGAATCCTTTAGCAATATTTTTAGCTAATTCGACACCGACAATTTCTGCACCCATGGTAATCATACGAGCATTATTGTGAGCACGTGTCATATAAGCAGAGCGTTCATCTGAAACTTCCGCTGCAACCATACCTTTGATTTTAGTTGCTGTCATAAAGCTACCAGCACCATAAGCATCAATCATAATACCAAGATTGCTTTCAGCCGCATTGACACCCGCCACAACAGCAAGTGTATTATCAACAAAATCTTTAGTCACATCTGTCACATCATTAACATCATAATCATTTGCAAGCAAGTATTCTTTGATAATATTTTTCAAAGTTTCACCTGCGGCATCTGAACCAAGAATAACTGTCATTTTAACACCTCAAAATTTTTCTTTTATCTAGATAATTTTTTAAAAACGTTTTTTTATGTTTATATAATAAATCTAAAACAAACATTTGTCAACATATTTGTTTAATATTTTTTAATTTTGTTTGTTGTTTTATGTTTGTTACGAATATAGTTATTCCCGCAAAACCATTGATAATATTAGAGTTGTCAGCTTTATTACAGTTCTGTTTCATAGTGTTTCTTTTTTTTCTTATTTGTTGAGTTTGTCTGTTTTTTATGATAAGATAAAGATAAGATGTCATTTATTATGCAAATGGAAAGGAGATTTTTATGTTAAAAAAAGAACGCCTCCAGTGGATTCTTGAAAAAGTCAATGCCAAAGGTGTCATTACTGTTAATGATGTCATTAAAGAGCTTGGCGTTTCAGATATGACTGTCAGACGCGACTTAGATGAACTTGACAAAGACGGATTACTTATCCGCATCCACGGTGGTGCACAGAGCATTGATAGCCCAAAAATCAGAAGTAAACACGAAAAATCAAACACTGAAAAACAAGAACTCCAAATTGAAGAAAAACGTGCTATCGCTAAATTCGCTAGTCAGCTTGTTCAAGAAGGAGAAACGATTTTTATTGGACCAGGAACGACACTCGAACATTTTGCAAGTGAACTCGTCGCCAAAAATATTCGAGTTATTACAAACAGTTTGCCTGTTTTTAACATTTTAAATGAAAATAAAAACACCGATTTAATCTTAACTGGTGGAGAATATCGTGATATTACAGGCGCTTTTGTCGGGTCTTTGACTGCCAACTACCTCCAAAACCTAAAATTCTCAAAGGCTTTTGTGAGTGCCAATGGTGTGTTTGGGGATTCTATTGCCACATATAGTGAAAGTGAAGGAGAAATTCAACGTATCGCACTTGATAACGCCATTGAAACATTCTTGCTCGTTGACCATGAAAAATTCGACAAATACGACTTTTACGATTTCTATCGCATTAGCGACATCAATCATCTGGTAACCGACTCTGCTATTACCAGCGACACCAAAGAAAAATTCGGTCAACTAACCAATATTATCGTTGCCAAAGACTGATTTCAGTAATAAAAAAGAGTAGGAAAAATAAAGTCTCCAGTGGAGACTTTATTCATGAGCCTAGAAATTAAAAAGCGAATCGGTAATTTCAAAGAAATTCGATTTCTCAGCAAGTCTCAGTTTCTAGTTGCTGATCTAAAACGGTCTATTTCCAGATTCTTGAAGTCCAAACTACTGCGTCTTGCTTATTACAACTACATAATTAAAGAGGCTGAGCACTTGTCTCAGCCTCTTTTTTTAAATTTATCAATCAGCAAAAAATCCCTACACCAGTAAGTGTAAGGATTTTTGTGTTGTATTCTAGAATAGTTTTGTCTTGGAAAAATTAGCGAATAGCTGCTTCTGTTTCAGGGTCGAAGAAATGACCTTTAGCCACATTTAAAGTCAATTCAACTTGTTCACCTGGTTCATAAGTATCACGCGCATCTGTACGTGACACGAGTTCAACATCACCAGATTTGATATAAAGCATTGTTTCAGCACCGAGCAATTCTGACACAGTTACTTCTGCTTTGATTGTTGCACCAGGATAAGTATCACGAACTAATGGATTGTTTGAAATATCTTCTGGGCGAATACCAAAAATAACTTTTTTACCATTGTAACCTTTTGTTTCAAGCAATTTCTTTTGACCTTCTGGCAAAGTAATCTTGAAGCCAGCATCATTGACCAAAGTATCGCCTTCAACCGTTGCTTCAAAGAAGTTCATGGCAGGGCTACCGATAAATCCTGCAACAAATTTATTAGCAGGGCGGTTATAAAGTTCTTGTGGTGTACCAATTTGTTCGACACGACCAATTGTTCCTGAACCGTCAGGATTTTTTGTAGAACTCATGATAACAATACGGTCAGCAAGTGTCATGGCTTCTGTTTGGTCGTGAGTAACGTAGATTGTTGTTGAACCAATACGACGGTGGATTTTAGCAATTTCAGCACGCATTGACACACGCAATTTAGCATCCAAGTTTGACAAAGGTTCATCCATCAAGAACACTTTGGCATCACGGACAATGGCACGTCCCATGGCAACACGTTGACGTTGACCACCTGAAAGGTCAGCAGGTTTACGTTGAAGAAATTCTGTCAACCCAAGAATTTCAGCAGCTTCACGAACACGTTTGTCAATGTCGTCTTTTTTGTATTTTCTAAGTTTTAGCCCAAATGCCATGTTATCGTAAACAGTCATGTGTGGGTAAAGGGCATAGTTTTGGAAAACCATGGCAATGTCACGGTCTTTTGGTGCTTTGTCATTAACAACTTCACCATCAATTTTAAGTTCACCTTCTGTGATGTCCTCAAGACCAGCAACCATACGAAGTGTTGTTGATTTACCACAACCTGAAGGTCCTACAAAAACGATAAATTCTTTATCTTTGATGTCAAGATCGAAATCTTCAACAGCATAATGACTTGCATTTGGATATTTTTTGTAAATGTGATTAAGGTTTAATTCTACCATTTTGTAACTCCTTTGATCTATGTGGCTTTATTATAGCAAAGATAACGCTTACAGACCATAGACAGGAGTGACAAGTTTTTTTGTGCAAAGTGCCCAAAAATTATGGCATCATGATTAGGAGATAACAAAAAGCAAGGCTATCAAGATTTTTCAAATTCAAACCAGACAACAATCGAAATTTTTCTAATTTATATTGAAGTGAATTTCGATGAATATAAAGACTTTGTGCCGTTTTAGCAAGATTTCCCTGCTCCTGCCACATGGCAACAATGATAGCTCGAATATCCTTGCTATCATCAATAGATTGTAATATTTTGTGTTTTATCGTTGGAATATCAAGATGACGTGCAAAATCTAACAACAACATTTCAGAAAACGTCGCCACTCGTTCATTACCACGATAGTGACTCACATCAGAAAAAAGCTTGGTTTCTTCATCGAAATAAGCTTGCAAATCATTTGCTTGCAATTTACTCCAGCTATTGCCAAAGAAAACAGTCAATTTAATCCCAAAATCACTTTCCAAAGTCGGTAAAACATCTTTTACCAATTCTTCTACCTCAATCGGCTCTGATTGGTCCAACAAAAGAATGGTCCGATTATCTGAAAGACTGACTTCTGTAATCATATTTGGCAAAAGAGTTGCTAAAAAATCAACCAATTCTTCTGGTAATTGATATTGGTGGTCAATGTAAATCATCTGAAGGCGTTTGTACTCTTGGGGTAAACTGCCCTTTTTTTGCACCAAATACTGATACCAAGGATTTTCAGAAACACGACTAGCTGAAATCGTCGTCTTTTTAAGCGTCAGCAATGCTTTTTCACGCTCACTAAGACTGGCTAGAGGAAGATAATAAGGCGTTCCATTTTCTTCTAAAATAAGCCATTCTTCTGGATTTTGGATATTTCCTTTTGATGTCGCTTCAGGAAACAATTCATCTAGTGACATGATTTACCTCCATTTTTAATAACTGTTGCGAAATTAATACCAATTTTATATTAATTAAATGCAATAAGTCTCTACTTCAATCAAGGGATTAGCGTGCCTTAGTATCCAAGATAATGGTAACAGGACCGTCATTGACAAGACTAACGTACATATCAGCTCCGAAAACGCCTGTTTCAACAGGAACGTATTGCGCTAGTGCTTCATTGAAGGCATTGTATAATTGCTCAGCTTTGTCAGGTTTGGCAGCACCAGTAAAGGCTGGTCGGTTACCCTTTTTCGTATCCGCAAACAAGGTAAACTGTGACACCGATAAAATACTTCCCTTGACATCTTGAACAGATAAATTCATTTTTCCCATATCATCTGAAAAAATCCGCATATTCGTGATTTTTCGCACCGCATAATCAAGATCCTCTTGCTCATCATCTGGACCGACCCCAACCAAAAGCAACAAGCCTTGTTTAATATCACCGACAAGCTCCTCATCAATCACGACTTGGGCTTTCTTGACACGCTGAATAACAACTTTCATGTACAATCCTTTCTAAAAAAGCGGGCTGACCGAGTCAACTCGCTTGAAAAACACACTCATTACCCATTTGTTCGTTTGACGGAGTAAACATCTGGAATAATTTTGATTTTATCAACGACAGTTGTCAATGCTGTTAAGTTTGGAATAGCAAAGCTGACATGAATATTAGCAAATTTCATATCTTTACTTGGTTGGGCATTGACAGTTGAAATGTTCTTAGTGGCATTTGATAACACTTGAAGCACATCATTGAGCAAACCTGAACGATTAAGTCCGTAAATGTCAATTTCAGCCAAGTAATCATTGCTAGCACTAGTATCGTCCCATTCAACTTCAATAAGACGTTGTTCGTAACCCTCTTGGCTCTTGATATTATGACAATCTGCACGGTGAATAGCCACCCCACGCCCCTTAGTGATATAACCTTCGATTGGGTCTCCTGGGACTGGGTTACAACATTTGGCAATACGCATCAAGAGACCTGAAGCTCCTTGGATAATAACACCATTTTCGCTACGAACTTTCAGAACATCTTTGTTTTCAGTTTTAACTTCGCCACCGTTCATCAGTTCTTCAGCTTCAGCCTTCGCCTTCGCACGTTCTTCTTCACGGCGTTCTTTTTCCGTCAATCGATTAAAAACAGAAGCAGCGCTAATTTCACCAAAACCGACAGCAGCATACAAGGCTTCTTCGCTACGAACGCTAAAGCGTGGCAAAATTTCTTCAATATGCTTTTTATCAAGGTATTTATTAGCCACATAGCCTTGCTCTTGGAAATAATCCACTAAGAGTTCGCGACCTTTATTAATTGAGGTTTCTTTATCTTGATTTTTGAAAAATTGGCGAATGCGATTGCGAGCTTTATTGGTTTTGACAATCTTAATCCAATCACGACTTGGACCAAATGAATTAGGATTAGTGACAATCTCAACCACATCACCTGTTTTCAATTTAGCGGTCAGTGGCACCATACGTCCGTTAACCTTAGCACCAACTGCCTTTTCCCCAACCTGCGTATGGATAGCATAGGCAAAGTCAATCGGACCTGAATCTTTTGGCAATTCTTGCACAGCACCTGTTGGTGTAAAGACATAGATACGTTCTGAGAAAATATCCTGCTTAACCGAATCAACGAAATCAACCGCATCACCATTTGAAGCGTCTTGTAATTCCACCAATTCCTTAATCCAGTTCATGCCGACAGCTTGTTCTTGGTTGTCAACTTTCCCTTTGATACCTTGCTTGTAAGCCCAGTGAGCAGCAACCCCGTATTCGGCAACTTGGTGCATTTCTTTGGTACGAATTTGAATCTCAATCGGACCTTTTGGACCATAAACTGTCGTATGAATAGATTGGTAACCATTAGCTTTAGGCGCAGCAATGTAATCCTTAAAACGACCAGGCATTGGACGCCACAATTCATGAATATAACCGACCATGGCATAAACATCGCTCGGCGTTTCCATAATACAACGAATGGCAATCAAATCGTAAATTTGGTCAAAGCGTTTTTTCTTGTCACGCATTTTGCGATAAATCGAGTAAATGTGTTTTGGTCGTCCGTAAACTTCACCATAAAGCCCTTGTTCTTGCGTGTAATCCTTGATTTTCTTAACAATTTCGTCAACCAAAGCTTCACGTTCACGACGCTTTTCATTCATCATGTGAGAAATCTTGTAGAACTCAATTTCATTAAGATAACGGAAGGACAAATCTTCCAATTCCCACTTGATACGGCTAATCCCCAAACGATGAGCTAGGGGTGCATAGATTTCCATTGTTTCTCGTGAAATACGCTCTTGCTTATCTTTACGCAGATGTTTTAAAGTGCGCATATTGTGGAGACGGTCTGCCAATTTAACCAAAATAACACGAATGTCCTTAGACATCGCCATCAACATTTTACGGTGATTTTCTGCCAATTGTTCTTCATGTGATTTGTACTCAACTTTACCAAGTTTTGTAACACCATCAACAATATCACGAACATCTTTGCCAAATTCCGCTTCAATGTCATCTAAAGTAACTTCAGTATCTTCAACAACATCATGCAAAAAACCGCAAGCTACCGTCACCACATCAAGATGCAAATCTGCTAAAATACCTGCAACTTGGATAGGGTGAATAATGTAAGGCTCACCTGATTGCCTGACTTGAGAAATATGTGCTTTTGTTGCGTAATCCAATGCCTTTTGAACAATTGCCACATCAGATTCGCTCATGTATTGGGCTGTGAGTGCAACCACCTCTTCACCCGTTAAATTCACAGTTTTTGCCATAAAGACCTCTTCAGATTGATATTGTATTTATTTTAACACTAAACTGCCTAAAATACCAATTCATAAGCCAAAAAGCCACGTTTTGGAAGGAGAAATGTGCTAAATATTATCCAAATAAGAAATAGTCAAGCTTAGAACAAATAAAATCTGGCGAATTGACACTTATTCCTCATTTCTTGCTGACTGACCGACAAGCCTAAACCACTGCATCTAGCAATATAATGACATAAAGAAAGCTGAGCACTTTTGTCTCAGCTTCCCTTCACTCTTTTTCAACTCATTTCCCACCTAAAATCTGGTGAATCTTGTCGTTAAATTTTGGCAAGTATTCGTGACCGTATTCTGGGTAAAAATAAAGTTTTTTCGGTGCCTGAATGTGGTTATAAACAGCAAATTGTGTTTTTGGGTGACAAACTCGGTCTTCTAAGCCCATCGCCCATATCACTTCTGCTTGGATACGGTCCACCAAATATTGAATATCAACATAATCTAAAGCGGCAAATACAGCTTCTTCTCGTTCATGAAGTGGGTCACGATAGCGGAAATAGTATGCCAACTCCTCATAAGCTGATTGTGTGACCTCTAAACCATATGCGGTACGATAATCGCTTAAAAAGGGATACTGCACAAATGTCCGTTTAACCTTTGGACACAGCGCCGCACAGACAAGCGCTAAAGCTCCGCCTTGTGATACGCCGTAAGAAGCCATTTTAGAACTATCCACAAATGGCAGACGACTCACCACATTTGTCAGTTGGTAAACGTCCTGAAAAACCGCACGATAAAAAAGCTTCTCTGGACCGTCCTCAATGCCACGGATAAGGTGTCCTTTCAAGGTGCCACCACTTGTTTGCAAACGGTCTTCTGACTCGCCACCTTGCCCTCGAACAGACAAGGCAACCACAACATAGCCTTCAGACACAAAAGCTAATTTATCCGACCAATCACCGACATCACTATGATAACCATGAAATTGAAAAATAACAGGGTGTTTCGCACTCGATTTCTTTGGCAAAAGCAGTTGAGCATAGATTTTTGACTCATGAACACCTGTAAAATACAAGTCATAACACTCTGCCACTTTTGATGTAAAATCAGTCGGCGTCAATTCATAATGAAGCCCCAGCGAATCCACCTCTTTTTTGGCCTTATCCCAAAAATCATCAAAATCATCAGGCTTATCTTGACGCCCTTGGTAATTGCCCCATTCTCTCAAAGCATCCTCTGTTTTCATTGCCTACCTCTACTTTCAATAAATAAACGTTAGGCGTCTTAGGATTTCTTGAGCAATGATATTAGCGCCAGCCAGTGTTGGGTGAACACCGTCATCACCTGTCAATTCACGTCTGCCATAAAACAATGCCTGCTCATTCATCAAGCCATCCAAAGGAACCAATTCCAATTTAAACTCACGCGCAAGATGACGGACAATTTGAATCTTAGGGTCCAAATCTCGACGCCATTCCATACGGTCTTCTGGATAATCCAACACAAATGGTTCCATTAACAAAATGCGCTCAATTCCTGCTTGTTTCAATTCTTGCAGAAGCTGACGATAGACATTTTCAAAACGTTGTTGTTCTTCTTGACTAGCAAAGCCATCTTTACCAACCAAGTGCCAAACATCATTGATACCAACCATTAAAATGACAGCATCGGGTTGGCAAGATAAGCAATCATCCACACGATTTAACAAATCTTGAACCTTATCACCACCAACACCTCGATTGTAAAAATGCAATCCTAACTCTGGAGAACGATCCAGTAAATCTGCCGCTACAATGCTCACATAGCCATGTCCTAGACTGTCTGGATTACTTTTATCACGTCCCCACTCCGTAATGCTATCTCCGAAAAAAACGATACGGTCATGTTTCCTAATTTCCATAGGTTGCCTCACTTAGTGTTTAAGAAATTTGAAACGGCTCCTAATAAATTGGCGTCATTTTTAAATTGACAAATTTTAAGTTCGTAAGTTAATTCATTGGCTTCAGTGTCATGAATTAATTTTTGAATACGTTTATCAAGTTCAGATACCAAATCTGGTCGAACTGAGATACCGCCACCGATACCGACCAAATCTGGGTTGAAGCTGACAAGGCAATTGAAAATACCAGTAGCCAAAGCATCATACAAACCTGCCAAAGCAGCCTTAGCTTCTTCATTTCCATTATCTGCTAAATCAAACAAATCTTTCCCAGAAAAATCAGTTAAGCCATGAGCTTTAGCATAACGGTCAGCTACTTGAACTGGACTAGCAAGCGTGCTTAATGTCTTACCATTTTCGATAATCATATAGCCAAATTCACCACCGAAAAGGCTGCTACCTTTGTACAATTGACCATTTTGACAAACTGCACCGCCAATACCAGAACCAATGATAAAGTAAAGGGCATTTTTGCTGTCTTGACCAATACCAAATTTGCTTTCAGCTAGACCTGCACAGTTGGCATCATTTTCAATAGCAACAGGAAGCCCAAACAAAGCTTCTAATTCATCAACAATTTTGAAGCGATGAATGTATGGAATCGCACTAAGCCCTTTGATAACACCTTCTTCTGTATCCACGGCACCCGGGCTTGATATGGCAACACCTTTTGTATCAGCATCTGATAATTCTTTAAAGACTTGATACAGATTTTCTTTCATTTCATCCCAAGTTTTTGGCGTAGCAAAAGAGCTTTTCTTTTCGATACTACCATCTTGGTAAAGACCGTATTTTACAGATGTTCCACCAATATCAAACACAACTAAATTCATTTTTTTCTCCATTCTAAGTGACGGAGATTGCCATTAATTATGTGTTAAAACAATCTCCACTGAAAATTCATCATAACGGTGGGTACTGATTGAATACTCAAAAGCGGCACCTGTGCTTAGGTAACCTGTTTGAACGGCAATCGCAACTGGATCACCTTTTTCCAAGTCTAGGTATTCAGCTTCCATATCCGTTGCACGACGTACTGTAATCGTACGGTGACCAGATTGGATTTTTAGCCCTAAACCACTTTCGATATAATCATAAATTGAGCTTTCAACATGCTCTAATTTCAGACCGTTAATTAAATCAATCGGCATATATGTTTCTTCAATAACCGTTGGTTTATCATCAACAATACGCACACGATGAATTTTGTACACAAAACTTGTTTCTTTAATTTTTAATTTGTCAGCAATTTCAGGCGTTGCTTTTACTACAGAAAAGTCAATCACCTTACTTGTAATGTTTTTGTCTGGATAGAATGCGGTTGTCCCCATCATTTGAATGTCCATCAACATTTTTTCCATTTTTTCAACAGATAGGTCCATCACAAAAGTTCCAGCACCACGACGCTTATAAATTAATCCCTCTGCAACTAGCATGTCCAAAGCCTTTTTAACCGTCATTTTACTAACATCGTAAAATTGACAAAGGTCTTTTTCAAAAGGTAGTTGCTCATTTGGCTGATAAACACCTTCTAAGATTTTCTTGCGAACATCATTTGCAATAAGATTATATTTTTCCATTTTTTCTCCTCTGCTCATTTTGATTACTCTTTTCCTTACCTTTATTGTAAACTAGAACGCAAGAAGTTCCAAATGTTATTTATCAATTTGTCGCAAATAATAAATTTTTCCGTTAAAATCACCTGGCATTTCGCGTGACCAATACTCATTTTCTCTACCGATATAATTTTTTCCTAAAACAATACCGATAGAAGTTAGGTCACGTCCATACCTTACCTCGTCTTTATCTTTTCCGAGAATATGATAGGCTTTATCAGGGTTGAGACCAACTAATTTTAAGCGTTCGTAAATTGGATTTGGTTGCGCCAAAATCGTATAATAGCCAACCAAAGCTTCTGTTCTTTCTTTATTGACAACCAGCCAGCCGACATGGTTTTTGTCCGTCAAATCCAAGCGATAGAAAATACCATTTTGAATCAATTCTTGATAAGTATGATATTCTTTAATCTGCGCTTTTACAGCTTCTTTTTCCTCTTCTGTCAAAGCTAATGGATTTAATTCGTAGCCAAAGACACCAAACATGGCAACGTCTTTTCGCATATCAAGTGATGTCACACGTGCGACTTGATGATTAGGCACCGCTGAAACATGGGCACTCATGGTTGATAACGGATAGACCATAGAAGTCCCCCATTGAATAGTCAAACGTTCCACCGCGTCCGTATCATCACTTGTCCAGATTTGTGGCGAATAATAAAGCATTCCAGGGTCAAAACGTGCCCCGCCACCCGCACAAGATTCAATAAGAACATCAGGAAATGCCTGATTTAGTTTTTCGTACAAGCTGTAAACACCCAAGATGTAACGGTGGTTAACCTCACCTTGCTGTTTACTTGGCAAATGACTTGAAAAACTTTCTGAAATGTAGCGGTTCATGTCTAACTTAATGTAATCAATCGGCACCGTTGATAACAAGTGTGTCATTTGACTGTAAATTGCTTCAACCACTTCTGGATTGCCAAAATCAAGCACAAATTGGTTACGACCATGCGAAATATTTTTTTCTGGATTGCCAATGACCCAATCTGGATGTTCTTTAAACAAATCAGTATCATCAGAGACCATTTCTGGCTCAAACCAAAGTCCAAACAACATTCCTTTTTCTTTGATAGCCTTAGCTAAATGAGCAAGTCCGTCTGGTAATTTTTCCTTGTTTTCCGTCCAATTACCAAGTGAACCCGTGTCACTATTTCGCTTGCCAAACCAACCGTCATCCAAGACAAAAAGTTCAATTCCTAATTTACTGGCTTCCTCAGCCACTTCTAAAATCTTTTCTTGATTAAAATCGAAATACATCGCCTCCCAACTATTTAGTAAAACAGGGCGTTTTTTATTTTTCCATGAACTTCGTATTAAATGTTCTTTATAAAAATCATGAAAAACCTGACTCATCCCATTAAAGCCCGACTGGCTCACAACCAAGACAGCTTCAGGAGATTCGAACAGCTGTCCTGGATGAAGTTGCCAATCAAACTGGAAGGGATTAATACCCATTTGTATGCGTAGGGTATTGTAGTTGTCGGATTCAATTTGGGCTAAAAAGCTTCCACTATAAATCAAACTAAAGCCATATACTTGTCCATTATTTTCGGTTGCTTCTGGTGAACAAATGGCAAGGAAAGGGTTGTGAACATGACTGCTGTGCCCTCTCGTGCTTGAAATATTTTGGATACCTTTTTGAATGGAACTACGCGACAAATGATTTTCACGTGCCCAAGCACCATCTAAATGAACCCAGTCATAATTCTCATTTGGAAGGTCTAAACTAAAACTAGCAAAACGTTTAATCGAGACCGTTTGTGTGTCCTTGTTAATGATTTTTTGCTGACGCGTAATGATAGGATAATTCGCATAAATCGCATAATGTAATTCAAGCTCTAAATCAGCATAGTCATCTTTCAAACAAACAATCAACGTTTCAACATCCTCTTCATTTCCAAAAGTCCCTGGAAGAGCACCCGTTACCGTTTTTCCTTTTTCAATACGATAGCCCACATAGCGAAAATGTGAAATCAAATCTCCCGTCGGATATTGAATTTCTAAAGCAGGATAACGAAAATCCGTCGTCCCAAATACGGGATACTCTTGCTTAATATGCTCAAGCGACATTAAGCTCGACCCCATATAAAGATTATTTCCTGGGCGAATTTCACGCTCAATCAAAAAGGTAAACGATTCGTAATCAGAAATGGCAGGTCCGCAATATAATTGCTCTAAAATCCCTGTTCTCTCCATTACTCTAAACACATACGATACTTTTCCATTGGTCAAATGAAAAGAAAGTTCTTCCTCATTAATGAGAATCATGACTTGACTCCTTTAAATTGTACTTTTTGAATACGTCCAACAAGATAAAAATAAATTCCTGGAAACAATAACCAGCCCAACATTGTTTTGGTTAATGTTAACCACACAAAGATAAAAGCAAGAAGAAAGGCTAAAATAACCTTTTGAAAGTCCTGTTTCATTTCAAGAAGGCTTTGATAAAACTGATTTTCTCCGCTTGACGACTGTGTTTTAACGTAATAAATCACGATAACTAACCAGACTAGCCAAGCAAGCCCACCAATATAAAACATGGCAAACGATAGCTGGCTGATATTGACCAGACTAAGTAGCCAACCAGTCAATCCCAAGCTAAAGAAGAAAGTCATCATAGCCGAAATCACTTTAGCATAAGGAATACTTTCTTTTTGCTTTAACAAATCTCTAACTCGCAACGTCTGAGGATTTTCAGAAGTGAAATAAAGAGACACTATCTTTATGGCAAAGACCCAGCCATAAACAAAACCTCTACTTAGCAAAGCCAGCCAGAAGAGCACTGAGCCCTTCATGACGGTATAAACTAAATTAACAGCGTCTATCAAACGCGATGATTTTTCGGTCATAGCTGTTCCTTTCTAGACAATTTATAAATCTTTCTATTTTACTGAACCAGCAACACCATTGTAGATGTACTTTTGAAGTGATAAAAAGACAATTAAAATTGGCAAAATAACGATGACAACCCCTGCCAAAATCACAGGCCAATTAGTTCCGTAAGGTCCCTTAAAGGCAAAGAGCGCTGTTGAAATAACTTTCAAATTACGGTCTGGCATATAAAGGAAAGGATTGTAAAAGTCATTGTAAACACCGACACCACTGATAATTAACATGGTAACAATCGGAGCTTTCAAATTTGGGAGAATAATGCGCCAGAAAATACCAAAATGACTAGCACCGTCAAGATAAGCTGATTCATCAAGAGAAATTGGAATTTCATCCAGATATTGTAAAAAGACATAGACGGAAATAACATCAGTTCCCAAATTGAGCAAAATAACTGACCAAATTTTGTTAAACAATCCAAGTGAATTGATGATTTGGAAAGTTGCAACTTGGCTAGTGATGCTCGGAATCAACATTGCCAACATAAAGAGCGTCAAGATAAGCTTTTTCAGTTTAAAATCAAATCGACTAACCGCATAAGCAAACATTGAGGCAAGAGTCAATTTCCCAACCATACTAACCACAAAGATAATCAACGTATTTTTAAAACCGAGCAACATTTGCCCATTCACAAAAGCCGTCTTATAATTTGAGAAATCTAGTGATTTTGGTAATTCCAAAACACCCGTACTCAAAAATTCAGTATTTGATTTGAATGAGCCGATAAAGACAACCAAAATCGGCAAAATCGCAACGGTTGCTCCAATTAGCAAGATAAGGTATTGAAGAATTTTTCCAAATGTTATTTTTTTCGTTTTCATCAGACATTCTTCCTTTCACTCGTAACAACCTTTTGAATCAAAGAAACAACAATAACGATAAACAAGAGAATGATTGCCATAGCCGATGCCAAGCCGACTTTATTGTACTTGAAGGCTGTATCAATGGTTTGAATAACGAAAGTTGATGTTTCATTTGAACCACCTGTCATGATATATGGAATATCAAAGACGCTTAGTGAACCACTCACACCCAAGATAATGTTAAGAAAGACAATGTTTCGAATACTTGGAATGATAATGTATCTAAATTGATCCCAGCGATTAGCACCGTCAATCTCAGCTGCCTCATAGACTTCAGGGTTAATAGACTGAATCGCTCCTAAGAACACCAAGAAATTAAACCCTGTGTAACGCCAAACAGATGTAAACGCAAGCGAGATATTATTGATTGAACGATCTCCCAACCAAAGTCTGATTTGGTCGCCAAGACCAATAGCTTTCAAAACTGTATCAAGTGTTCCGCCACCTTTATAGAAATAAAGGAAGATAAACCCAATCGCAACACCATTTAAAAGATATGGGAAGAATAAAATCCCTTTCCAGAAATTAGCAAACTTCACTTTGAATGAAAGAATCGTAGCAAATAACAGTGCAATTCCTAATTGGAAAAATGTTGCAATAAAGTAGTACAGACTTGTTTTAAAAACTGAAAAATAATTTGGATTTGTTAAAACCGTTTTATAATTATCAAGTCCAACAAAATTTGGATCTTGACTGTATCCATTCCAATCTGTCAAACTGTATTGAATCATTTTTATCAATGGATAATATGAAAAGACAAGCAACAGAAGAACTGGAATAATGGTGAAAGAGAAAACAAGAATCCGTTTTTCCCATTCTTTACTCAATTTACTTTTTGTCATAATAACCTCCACCATGACAAAGATGCTTTCGCATATTTAACACTAAATGAGCATAAGTAAGGGAGCCAGACATTTTTCGACTCCCAAACTTTCCCATCTCACTAAATTGAATTTTAGTTATCTGAAACTGCCTTGATGGCGTTAGCCCATCGTGTGTTAAAGTCTTTCATAATGTCATCAAATGATTCTTTTGAATTTCCAACAGCAGCGTCAATGATACGTTGTTTTTCAGTATCAGTAGAACCGATACCTAATTCAGATTCATTGTTAATGTCACTAAAGAGTGATTCTTTACCTTCTGGAGCTGGATTTTCTTCAATCAATTCAACACCCGCATCTTGACTATCTTGAAGTGCTTTTGGATATTCTGCACCTTTCACGGTTGGAATACCACCGTTGTCAACAGCGTAGTCAGATTCATTAACCATCCAGTCGATGAATTTGCGGGCTGCTTTTTTGTGTTTACTGTTAACGTTAATACCGTAGTTGTAGTCACCACCGATTGGCATATATTGTTTGCCATCAGATGCTGTTACTGGGAATGCTTCAAACGTAATGTTGTCCGCATTATCTTCATTGGCTTCTTGAACTTGTGGAACTGCCCAGCTTCCAAGTACCATAACAGCTACTTTACCATTTGCTAAGTCAACTTTTGATTGTTCCCAATCACTTGTTGTAGGGTCAGATTCAATCAACCCTTCTTTAGCTACTGTGTAAAGCGTATTGTAGATAGTGTACATTGTGTCACCTTCATCAAATGGTGATGTATCTGAAGTCATTTCATTAGTGAAATCAGCGTCACCTGACACACCTGTACGTGTGAAGTCCCAGTTAGACAATGTCCAACCAGCAGCGTAGTTTGTGTAAAGTGGGACAATGCTACTATCATTTTCTTTTATTTTCTTAAGTGCAGCAATGAAATCCTCTGTTGTCTTAGGGAATTCTGTAATACCTGCATCTTCAAAGACTTTCTTATTAACAACCAAACCAGTCGCATTCATTTGGCTCGGAATACCGTATTGAACACCTTCATATGAACGGTCATTAAGTCCTAAGTATTTTTCTGATAATTCTTCTGTATCACCAAGTGGTTCAAAGAAGTTCTCATAATCTTTCGGGCTAATATCACCAGGAATCATTAAAACGTCGCCGTACTCTTTACTGTTCATACGAGTTTTCATTTGACCTGCATAATCAGTAATGGTTTGTACTTCAACTTTAATATCAGGATATTTCTCGTTAAATTTTGCAATGTACTCATCCCATTTACCGTTAGTTTCCCAATCGGTCTTATGGTTGATGAATGTAATTGTTTCAACATCGCTATCACTGCTTCCGCTTGAACAACCAACTAATGTCACGGCTGCTAATGCAGTCATCCCAATTGTAAGCAAACCTTTTTTCATAGGTTCTTCCTCCTAATTTTAGCTTCTTTTTGTTTGCGCTTACATTATAACACTTTGTATCTTAAAAGTATATACTTTTATTAAAAATATTTTTTATTTTTTCAGCTAAAATAACTTTTCTACTATATATGCCTTTAAAAAAATTTTTACTGTTGTTTATATGACAATTATATTTCTTTTTCTCTTAGGAAAAATCATGGAAAACGCGTCCAAAAGACTACAAAAAATAGTCTTTTGCTATTTTTTATTACAACTAGTTGACAAGGTGTCAATTTTATTTCCTTACATTATATGGCATAACAAAACGCTTACATAATTTTTTAAAAATTCAAATTTATTTTAATTTTAGGTATATACTTTTTAAAAAACTTGTGTTATACTCATTTTGGAAGCGCATCCTAAAAGTTTTTTATTGTTTTTGTATACAACTACTAGTAGTTTGTAAAGAGGAGATTTTTTCTTTAAAAACATTATTTCATAACATTCAGAGATGACATTATGTCTTAACGCTTTTTTTGGGAGGAGAAAAAAACATTATGAAAAAAGCATTAGTTGGATCTTTAGCGACCCTAACTGTCGTTGCCGGTCTCGCATCAGCTCAAGGGGTAAAAGCTGACGAAATCGTTTCAGGACAGACTTACAAAATCACTGCAAAACATAGTGGTAAAGCTCTTGACGTTGCATCAAAAGCAACTTACGCAGGTGCTAACGTGCAACAATGGTCTTATAACGGCGGCACTAACCAACAATGGAAAGTTGTTGATACAGGAGACGGATACTACAAATTAGTATCAGTAAACAGTGGTAAAGTGCTAGACGTAGCAAGTGCAGCAACTTACAATGGTGCTAACGTACAACAATGGGACGATACTAACGGAACATGCCAACGCTGGAAAATCGTAGATACTGGTGACGGTTCTTACAAACTAATCTCTGCTGTCAGCGGTAAAGCTCTTGACGTTGCAGCAAACTCTAGCGATGACGGTGCCAACGTACAACAATGGGATGACAATGGTGGTTGGAACCAAAAATGGGAATTCACAAAAGTAAGTGATGGTGGAGGTGATAATCCAAATCCTACTCCAGTCACAACTGGTGGTTTCTACACAAGCGGTACTACGCTTTATGACGCAAAAGGTAATCCATTTGTAATGCGCGGTATCAACCACGCTTACTCTTGGTACCAAGGTTATGAAGATACTGCTATTCCTGCCATTGCAAAAACTGGCGCTAACTGTGTTCGCTTAGTTATCACAGATGGTCAACAATACAGTAAAACTTCACTCTCTGAACTTCAAAAACTTATTCAACTTTGTAAAGATAACAAATTAATTGCTATCGTTGAAGTGCATGACGCTACTGGTTCAGATAACATTCAAGACTTAGAAAAAGCTGCTGATTACTGGATTGAAATGAAGAGTGCTTTGATTGGAAACGAAGCAAACGTCATCCTTAACATCGCTAACGAATGGGGCGGTGCTTGGGACAGTTCAAACTGGGCAGCAGGTTACCAACAAGTTATTCCAAAACTTCGTAATGCTGGTATCAAAAATACACTTATGGTCGATTGTGCTGGTTGGGGACAATACCCACAATCTATCGCAGAAGCAGGTCAAAGTGTCGTTCAAGCTGATTCACAACACAACATCATGTTCTCTATTCACATGTACGAATATGCTGGTGCATACGGCGCAGTTCAATCAAACATTGACTCTGCACTTAACGTAGGTGTACCACTTTGTATCGGTGAATTCGGTATCCGACACACTAACGGCGATGTAGATTACAAGACAATCATGAGCTACTCTCAATCTAAGGGAGTTGGTTACCTCGGTTGGTCTTGGAAAGGTAACGGCGACACTTGGGCTTACCTCGATATCGCACAAGATTGGAGCGGTTCACAATTAACTGAACAAGGTAACGCTATTATCTATGACCAAAATGGTATCAAGAACACATCTAAACGTTGTACAATTTTTGACTAATACAATTCGTATGTAAGTCATTATCTGACAACTCCATATTCTCGACTGGGGAAAGGTTATCGTGTTGACCTTTCTTCAGTTTTTTATATCCTGTAAATTTAAAATTTTCTGAACATTTGTTATAATATTAGCTAGACATGTTTAATTCTAAAGGCTTTTAACGCTTTTAGAGAAAGGAGAGACTCATGAAAAATACCGTATTGAGCTTTCAAAGGGCAAAAAAAGACGGTAAAAAATTAACCATGTTAACCGCCTATGATTACTCAACTGCAAAATTAATCGACAGTACTGGTATCAACAGTATTCTCGTTGGTGATTCACTTGGAAATGTTGTTTTAGGATACGACGACACGGTTTCAGTAACACTAGATGATATGATTCATCACGGAAAAGCCGTTTGTCGTGGGGCAAAAAATGCACTAGTCATCGTTGATATGCCTTTTATGTCCTATCAGATTTCTGTCGAACAAGCCTTGGAAAACGCAGGACGTTTGATGAAAGAAACGCATTGTCAAGCTGTTAAATTAGAAGGTGGCAAAAGCGTTTGCCCACAAATCAAGGCTATGGTTGAGGCTGGTATTCCTGTCTGTGCGCACCTTGGCTTAACACCACAACACATCAACGCTTTCGGAGGTTTCAAAGTCCAAGGGAGAACCGAAGCTGCTGCCAAACAACTCATTGAAGATGCCAAAGCCGTCCAAGAAGCTGGCGCATTCGCTGTTGTACTCGAAGCCATTCCAGCCGAGCTCGCTCAATTAATTACCAAGCAACTGGACATTCCTACTATCGGAATCGGTGCCGGTAACCAAACTGACGGGCAAGTGCTAGTCTATGCTGACTTGTTAGGATTGTTCTCTGATTTCACACCTAAATTTGTCAAACGCTACGCTAACATTGGTGAACTCATCTCTGGCGCTGTTAAGAATTATATTGACGACGTCGCAGCGCAGAAATTTCCAACACCAGAAAATGAATATCACATTGATGACACTATCATCGAAAAACTCTATTAATTAGAAAAGAGGCATATCGTTACATGAAAATCGTTCATACCGTTGAAGATGTCCGCAAAGCTGTGCAAGCTTGGAAAGCAGACGGAAAAAGCATTGGACTTGTTCCAACCATGGGTTACCTACACGAAGGGCATAAGAGTCTGATTGACAAAGCCGTTGCCGAAAACGACCACGTCGTCGTCAGCGTTTTTGTGAATCCAATTCAATTCGCACCAACAGAAGATTTAGAAAGCTACCCACGAGATTTAGAACAAGACGCCAGACTTTGCGAAGCTGCTGGTGCTAGCCTTATCTTCAATCCAGAGCCTAGTGACATGTACTCTCCAACTTTTTCAAGTTTCATTGACATGTCAACTCTAACACAAGGGCTTTGTGGCAAGACACGTCCTATTCATTTCCGAGGTGTCTGCACCGTTGTCGGAAAACTGTTCAACATTGTGGAACCAAACAGAGCTTATTTTGGTCAAAAAGATGCGCAACAACTCGCTGTTATCAAGCACATGGTTGATGATTTGAATTTCAACCTTGAAATCATTGGTTGCCCAATTGTTCGCGAAACAGACGGTCTTGCTAAAAGTTCACGTAACACTTACCTCTCAGCAGAGGAACGTCAAGCTGCCCTTGTTCTTTCAAAAAGTCTAGCCCTTGCTGAAAAAATGATTCAAGACGGTGAAACAGACACAGATAAATTAAAACAAGCCATGACTGATTTCATCGAAAAAGAACCCCTTGCTAAAATCGATTATGTCGAATTTGTTGACTGGAAAACACTTGAACCTGTCAGCCAAATTGACCGACCAGTTCTCAACGCTATCGCTGTTTACATTGGCAAAACACGCTTAATTGACAATCATATTTACGAATAAGGGAGGCTAATTGTGCACATTCAAATGTTAAAATCAAAAATCCACCGTGCTGTTGTCACAGGTGCCGAAGTCGATTACGTTGGCAGTATCACCGTTGACCCAGAACTTTTCGAAGCAGCTGGCATGGTTGAATACGAAAAAGTTCAAATTGCAGACGTGGAAACAGGCAGCCGACTAGAAACATACATCATTGCTGGCGAACCTGGAAAAGGAGAAATTTGCCTCAACGGCGCTGCTGCTAAGCTCGTCAACGTTGGTGACCACGTCATCATCATGTCTTATGCTAGCCTCACACCAGAAGAAGCCAAAACGCAAAAACCACTTGTCGTCTTTGTTAATGAAAAAAATCAACTCACACGCCTAACGCATTACGAAAAAGCAGGTCGCTTATACGACCAAGAAGCTGAAAAATAAGGAAAAAAACAGTCCAGTGGACTGTTTTTTCTCGAGCCTAGAAATTAAAAAGCGAGTCTAATCCAGTTTTTTCATTGTCTAACGATTACACCCCAACACAATTTATCAATATCATCATTTTAAAAACGAAAACAATTTAAACCGTCGGCAAATCATTCCACTGCTTAATAACACAGTGCTAGTTAAAACCAGAATTTATTTCTAGGCGAGAATATAACAAAAGAGTTCTGGAATCACTCCAGAACCCTTTTGTTTCACTCATATTTATGAACAATAATTATTTTTCGTTTGCGTGACTAGCAATGATTTCTAGCTCACCATCAAATTCCCATGACTTAACGTCATTAGGAAGGATAAAGTGGTCACCTTTTTTGATGTTATAAACACGGTTGTCAACTTTCAAGCTACCTTGACCTGAAAGAACACTTACCAACAAGTATGGTGCTGTTTGTGTAAGGTTAACGACACCAGATACCACCCATTTATAAACAGCAAAGAATTCATTTGAAACCAAAAGGCTTGAACTCAAGTTGTCAACATCAACCGTTACAGGTGTACTGTTAGCAGGTTCACCAATTGTTAAAACATCAATTGATTGCTCAATGTGCAAATCACGAAGATTACCTTGTGCATCACGGCGGTCAAAATCATAAACACGGTAAGTTGTATCACTTGATTGTTGTGTTTCTAAAATTAAGATCCCTTTACCGATAGCGTGCATTGTACCACTTGGTACGTAGAAGAAATCACCAGCTTTAACAGGGATTTTTGTTAACAAATCATCCCATTTTCCAGCTTCAATCAATTGACGAAGCTCTTCTTTTGATTTGGCATTGTGTCCGTAAATAATTTCAGAATCTTCATCCGCAGCAATAACATACCAGCACTCAGTTTTACCAAGTTCGCCTTCATGTTCAAGAGCGTAAGCATCATCTGGGTGAACTTGTACACTAAGCCAATCGTTGGCATCAAGAATTTTTGTCAATAATGGAAAGACTTCAGATTTTGGATTGCCAAAAAGTTCTTTGTGTTCACGATAAAGTTTATCTAGACCTTCACCTTTATAAGTACCATTATCTACGATTGAAACACCATTTGGATGAGCTGAAATTGCCCAGTATTCACCAGTTGTTTCTGTTGGAATGTCATAACCAAATTCATCACGAAGTTTAGTTCCACCCCAGATTTTATCATGCATTTGTGACTTTAGAAATAATGGTTCTGCCATAAAAATTTTCCTTTCCTTCAAGCAAAATATGCTTGTTCACCAAGAAGAAACCCAAAGCATTTTTGGGTTTCTTAGTTAAATGTTCTTAACATCCAATAATGAATAACCTCTAGTATCGAAACGATTTCTACTACGAGAGTATTCAATCGGTCTTCCATTTTCCAAGTAAACAACTTGTTCGACTTGCAAAATGGGATCATCATCTTTGCAGGCTAAATAATCTTTGTCATAATGATCTGGCTTTTCAGCCGTGATATGTCGGTAGGAACCTGCAAATTTGAGACCGAGTTGATGCCAAAGGTAATCATAAACAGATGTTAATAAGATGTCATCATCCAAACCAGGTGCTAAATCGCAAGACATATGAGTATGCTCCAAAGCATAAGGTTTACCGTCTAATAAACGAAGTCGGATAATTTTGTAAACAGGTGTCGCTGAATCAACTTGAAGCCGCTCTGCTATTTTAGCATCTGGAAATTCGACATTAAATTCAATGATTTTACTCGTCAATTTCCGAGGGTCATCTTTCATATCATAGCTCAACCCATTGTAGTTGTTCAAACGGAATTTTGAGTCCTCTTTATCCCAAAACGAAGAATTTAAAACCTTTGTTCCATTTCCTTGTTTTGAAAGAACCAAACCTTCGATGGTTAACATCTCAATAGCCTTTTTGATTGTCATACGGCTTACCCCAAATTCTTTTGCTAAGTCCGATTGAATCGGTAACATTGAATCAATAGGGTAAGTGCCGTCTGAAATCCTCGTTCGAATAATACCTGCAATCTCTTCATATTTTGACATAGATCGCTCCTACTCTACTTGTATAGACTATTTTTTAAAAACTATAGTTCTATTATAACGCAGAATCAGGTTGTTTGTCTAGCATACGCAAGAATGGATACCAAATAAATCCAACGATGAGACAGTCAACGATTTGAAGGAGTCCTCCTGCAAGTGAGTTTGTTGCAATCATACCACTAAAGAATACTGGTACAGTCCAAGGCACTGATACACCTGTTGGAGCAGGTACAAGACCAATTGCCATTACGAAATAATTAAGAGCTGTAACGATGATTGGGGCAATAACCCAAGGAATGAGAATTGTAGCGTTCAACACGATTGGCAAACCAAAGATAACAGGTTCGTTAACGTTGAAGATACCAGCACCTAATGCCAAACGACCAACATCACGATATTGTTGTTTCTTCAAGAAGAATGCCATGATGATAACAACTGCCAAAGTCATACCTGAACCACCTAGACCAACAGTAAATGTTTCCATGAATGGTTTAGTAATGATGTGTGGAAGGTGTTCACCAGCTTTGTAAGCTTCCAAGTTTTCAAACATCAAAGTGTTCCAAACTGGGTCCATAACTGAGTTAACAAGGATTTGTCCGTGAAGTCCGAAGAACCATAGGAATTGGATGAAGAAAATTGCAATCAATGTTGCCCAAATACTACTTCCCAAACCAACAAGTGGAACTTGGATAACATTGTAGATAACGTCGTGAAGGTTTGTATTGAAACCAACTGTTACAATAGCATTGATAGCTGTGAAAACTGACAATGTCAAGATAGCTGGGATAAGCGCTGCGAATGATTTAGCAACTGCAGGTGGAACACTATCTGGCATTTTAATTTGCCAACCTTTTTTGCTTGCACGGCTATAAATTTCTGCTGCAAGGAAAGCAACAATCATACCAAGGAACATTCCTTTGGCACCGAGACGATCAAGACTTAAAACACTTGAAACTTCTTCACCACTGTCGGTAGTTGTGAAGAATGGTGTTAAGATAAGGAAACTTGCAAATGAGATAGCCCCACCGAAGATTCCTTCAACGTCATAAGATTTTGATAGGTAATAACCAATACCAAAGGTTACAAACACTGTCATGATAGACATTGTGGCACTTTGACCACTACCCATAATGTCGTATAAAAGCGATTTCAAATCATCGCTTAAAAAAGGAAGGTTACAAATAACCACGACAATTGACCCAAACATAGTCAATGGAAACGCTAACATGAAAGCGTCTCGTAAAATAGATAGGTAACGGTTAGAACCTAACTTGTTTGCCAAAGGCAAAAGTTTGTCACTGATAGCATCTAGAAACTTGTTCATAAACACTCCTCTTTCCATTAATTTGTTTTTACATTATAACTATATATTATTTTTTATTAAATGTCTAGTCTTTTTTTACAAAAATATTGTCTTTTTGCACAAAAAGTGTATAATTGTATTTGTAAATGAAAATATTTTAAGGAGAATCTAATGGCAACTTACACATTCCCAGAGAACTTTTGGTGGGGTGCTGCTACATCAGGTCCTCAAAGTGAAGGGCGTTTCAATAAGAAACATGCTAATATGTTTGACTATTGGTATGAAATTGAACCTGAAGTCTTTTACGATCAAGTAGGTCCTGACACAGCCTCAAACTTCTATAACAGTTATAAAGAAGATATTGCATTGATGAAAAAAGTAGGACTCAATAGTGTTCGTACTTCTATTCAATGGACACGTCTTATTGATGACCTTGAAACAAATACTGTTAATCAAGATGCAGTAGATTTCTATAATAACGTTATTGATTGCTTCATCGAAAATGGTATTCGTCCAATCATGAACCTTCACCATTTCGATTTACCTGTTGAACTTTATCATAAATATGGTGGTTGGGAATCACGCCATGTTGTTGATCTTTACGTTGGATTTGCTGAACAAGCTTTCAAAGCATTCGGTGACCGTGTTAAAGATTGGACAACACACAATGAACCAATGGTTGTTGTTGACGGTGAATACCTTTACCAATTCCACTATCCAAAATTAGTCGATGGTAAGAAAGCGGTTCAAGTTGCATATAACTTGAATATTGCTTCAGCAAAAGCTATCGCTAAATTCCGAGAACTTGGTTTAGACAAAGATGGTGGTCGCATTGGTACTGTATTGAACTTAACACCAACTTACGCTGCTTCTGATTCTGAAGATGACCAAGCTGCAGCACACTTTGCTGAACTTTGGAACAACAAAATGTTCCTTGAACCAGCTATCAACGGACACTTCCCAGAAGAACTTGAAGCTGTTTTAGAAAAAGATGGTGTTATCTGGCAAACAGAACCTGAAGATGCTGAAATCTTCAAAAACAACACTGTTGATTTCTTGGGTGTTAACTTCTACCATCCAAATCGTGTGAAAGCTCCAGACATCGCGCCTAACTCTGTCGGTGCTTGGTTGCCAAGTCGTTACTATGACGAGTACAATATGCCTGGTCGTCGCATGAATATTGATAAAGGTTGGGAAATCTACCCAGAAGCTATTTACGATATTGCTATCAACATTCGCGACAACTACAAAAACATCCCTTGGTTTGTTTCTGAAAATGGTATGGGTGTTTCTCGTGAAGAACGCTTCATGGATGAAAGCGGACAAGTTCAAGATGATTATCGTATTGACTTCATCAAAGAACACCTCGCTTGTCTCCACCGAGGAATCGAAGAAGGTTCAAACTGTTTCGGTTATCACCTCTGGACACCAATCGATTGCTGGTCTTGGATGAATGCTTACCGTAACCGTTATGGATTCATTTCAAACAATATTCACACACAAATTAAAACCATTAAAAAATCTGGCGAATGGTTTAAACAAGTTACTGTTGATAATGGATTTGAAGAATAATCATTTAATATTCTAATAATATTCGATTTCAAATACTCCTAATAAATTTCTACTTCATGATTTTCACCTAGCCAGTGAAAATTAACTTAACAAATCCTTTTTATCCATTTAAAACTATTTACTAGATTCTAACCCTCTTCTGCATAGGAAGAGGGTTTTGCTATACACAATTTTTTATAAGCGTAGCCAAATAATCTAGTTTTTCAAAAACAAACCTCAAATTTTATTGACCTTGCTTGATTTTAAGATTAGTGATGAGAAAAAGCGAGCATGAAATGTTTGATGTTGTTAAAGCCTCAGACTGAACAAAGAGAAATCAAAAAAGAAGACCTTACAGTCTTCTTTTTGAATGATTAAATCGCAACTTTAAAATGTTTTCGTGTTAAAAATGATGATATTGATAAATTGAATTTGGTGCGTATGTTAGACAATGGAAAACGCCCACTGGAATTGACTCGCTTTTCAGTTTCTAGGCGCGTGAAAAAACAGTCCACTGGACTTAATTCGCTTTTCAATTTCTAGGCTCATGAAAAAACAGTCCGCTGGACTGTTTTTTTCCTTATTTTTCGTCGAGTCGTTGGTACAATGTGATCATTTCCACCGCAACTTCTTTCAAAGTCATTGTAGTCATCAAATGATCTTGTGCGTGAACCATAATAATCTCGATTTTAACTTCGGTACCGCTTGCATATTTCTGTAACAAATCAGTTTGAGCATGATGTGCTTCCAAAAGTTCTGCATCAGCAGCATCTAATTTTTCTTTTGCTTTGTCATATTTGCCTTCTTTCATTGCAGCAAATGCTTCGTGAACAGAAGTGCGGGCGTTACCGCTGTGCAAGATAATTTCAAAAGCAGCAAGTTGCAATTCTTCTTCAGTCATCTCTAACATACCTCATTAAATGTTTTCTACGATAAGATTAGCCATTTTCTCAACACCCATTGGGATTGGAACATAAGCTTGTGGTGGAACTTTAACAACTGGACGACCTGATTTTTCACCAGCAGCTGCAAATTGGTTATAGTACATCCCAGCTTGTGGACTAACTAGATACAAATCGTAAGTTGCGTCAGTAATAACTTGTTCACCTTCGTTAGAGCTGATAGCTTCTACAGTGATGTCTTTACCTTGGTTTTTGAAAAAGTCTGTTGTTTTTTGGGCCATTAGTGATGATGACATTCCAGCTACACAGATAATCAATGCTTTTGACATAGTCATTCTCCCTTTTAGAATAGAATATAAAATAGTTGTTTAAGATGTTTTACGCTCCCCAACATCTTTACTAAAAGTATATCACAGACTTTTTAAAATGTCTAGTCTTTTCTTTTTAAAAGTGTAAACTTTTTCAAAAAATTTAAACGCTTTCTAAATCATCTAAATTGCAGAGCTAAATTCTTGTTTATAACCATATATTGTGTTACATTATTCTAAGCAATACCATATATAGTAGGGAATTTATTATGTCACAAGAAAAAAGGTTAGCTCCGTTAAGCATTGTTTATATCAGTTTAAGCGGTAACACACAAAGCTTTGTAAAGCGCTTAACTGAACACTTACTGAACCATTATTCACTAGATACACAGACCATTAATATCAAGGAACTCAATCATGAAACATTTCCAATCACGACACCTTTTGTTGCTGTTTTGCCAACCTATCTTGAAGGTGGTAATGGTATCGATTCAGGTGATGTTGAAATCTTGACGAATCCGCTAGGTGATTTTATTGCTGCTCATGACAACTACAAACATTGTTTTGGTATTATTGGTTCTGGCAATCGTAATTTCAACGAACAGTATTGCCTGACAGCCAAACAGTACGCCAAACGTTTTGGTTTTCCGATGTTGGGTGATTTTGAATTACGAGGAACAAGTGCTGATATTGAGCGCCTAGCAAAAATTATTGTGAAGCAACACCAAGGATTTGCCAATCCTAGTTAATACATACAGTCCTCTCTCAACTAAATTTAGCAGACATGGTATAATAACATAGATGATATCGTGTATTTTATCGTCGATATGACTACTAAATTTTAATTGGAGAACTCATGAAAACTACGGTTGATTATATTACAAAACTTGCAAATATCCCTTCACCTACTGGCTACACAAGTCACATTATGAATTATGTGATTGCTGAACTTGAAAGCTTTGGCTATGCGCCTGCTCGCACGAATAAAGGCGGTGTTATGGTCACAGTCACAGGTAAAGATGACAGCAAACACCGTGTGGTGACTGCTCATCTGGATACACTTGGTGCTATGGTTCGCGCTGTCAAACCTGATGGACGTCTCAAAATGGACCTTATCGGTGGCTTTGTTTACAACGCTATTGAGGGAGAAAATTGTACCGTTCACGTTTCTAAAAATGGCAAGAAAATCAGTGGTACAATCCTTATGCACCAAACATCTGTACACGTTTATAAAGATGCTGGTACGGCTGAGCGCAACCAAACTAACATGGAAGTTCGCCTTGATGAAAAAGTGACAAATGAGAAAGAAACACGCGCTCTTGGTATCGAAGTTGGTGACTTTATCTCATTTGACCCACGTGTTGTCGTTACCGAATCAGGTTTTATCAAATCACGTCACTTAGATGACAAAGTGTCAGCAGCTATCTTAATTGAATTGCTTAAAGAATATAAAGCGCAAAACATTACTTTGCCATACACGACACACTTCTACTTCTCAGCATTTGAAGAACTTGGTCATGGAGCGAATTCGAGTATCCCGGTTGAAACTGTTGAATACCTTTCGGTCGATATGGGAGCAATGGGAGACGACCAACAAACAGATGAATACAGTGTGTCAATCTGTGTCAAAGACGGTTCAGGACCTTATCACTATGAATTGCGCCAACATCTTGTCAAATTAGCAAATGACAATAAGATTCCTTACAAATTGGACATTTATCCGTATTATGGTAGTGATGCTTCTGCTGCTCTTCGTGCAGGTGCTGAAGTCAAACATGCCCTTTTTGGAGCTGGTATCGAATCAAGTCACTCATACGAACGCACACACATTGACTCTGTCCAAGCAACAGAACGCCTCGTTGACGCTTACCTAAAAAGCCCAATTGTGGAATAAAAATTGAATACAAAAAATAAGAGTGAATGTTATGTTCACTCTTTTATCGTTCTCTATTCGGATATAACCCTAAGTTCATGACCTTTATAATCATTTTCGTCTAGGACAATGTTTTCTCGCCTGTACTGTTTGCTTACCAATTTCAAAGCTTCGTTTTCATCTCTTGCCTTAACTTTTACAATTCTTTGAGCACTTCACTTCCTCAATTTCTACATTGAATGTCCTCATATTTTCTCCGTAATTAATCATTTATTATTTTAATGCTATTATTGCGGATCCATTATAACACATAACACCTAAAATCGCCCCTGAAATCAGGAGCGATTGTGTAAAAACAAACAAATAAATTAGGAGGTAGTGTTATTAGTAGTTAAGCTCAACGGCAAGACCGAAATGGTCACTGACGATTGGCGCTTCACCGCCGTCAAATGTGACGGTTGATGATAGAATATCAATATCTTTACTTGTGAAAACATGGTCAACTTTGAGGGATTGTTTATTGCCCTCCCAGCCGTCAATGTCTTCAATAATCGTGTGGTCGCCTTGGACTTTCTTAGCCACTTTGTGGCTGTCTTGTAAATCAAGTGGGCTGTTTAAAATCATATCATAGCCAGCGGTATCCGTTGGGTTGTTAAAATCACCCATGAGTACCAATGGTTTGGGGTAATCAAGCAGCGCTGTCTCCAGCTTTTGCCATTCACTTTCAAAGCCTTTACCAAACCAAGACATGTGTAAGCTAACAACCGTAATTGGTTTCTGGTCAATTTCTGTCTCCGCAACGAGAACACGTCTTGTGTGAAAATCAGTTTCGTCATCAACATCAGATACCAGAATATCATTCACTTTGATAGGTGTTTTTGATAGAATAACTACACCCTCATTGTACTTTTCGTATCCAATATGATTATATGCCCAAGACCAATAATAATATCGTCCTTGACTTCTCAGATAATTCACGAGTTGTAAAGCGTAGTTATCGCGATGCAAAGCTGGGCTGCCTGGTAATTTTTCATAGCCATCAACTTCTTTGGTTAACAGTCCACGAATATCTTGGTTAATTTCTTGAAGGCAAATGACATCATAATTTTCACTATAAATCGTTTCTGCCAAGTCGAATAATTTCTTTAATGAATTTGCCTCCAACCAAGAATGCGTATTAAGTGTTAAAAATTTAGCCATATCTGTTCCCTTCAAGTCAAAGGAGAGTCCGTGATTCCTATCTCAGACTCCCTTTTATTTAGATTTAACCTAAACATCTCTTATTCATATGAGTAATATCAGCTTAAAGTTCTACTTTGGCAACAGGTGTGTTAGCAGAAACTTTTCCTGTTTGTGTTAAATTGACTGCTTTGATTTCTGCTGTATTTGTGAAGGCAACAATAATTGTTGTTTCACGACCTGCTGAACGAATAGCTGCTAAATCAGCTACCACCAAAAGCTCACCAGCTTGAACACGTTGACCTTCTGCAATCTTAACTGAGAATGGTACTCCGTTAAGAGCAACAGTATCTAAACCAATGTGAACAAGAACTTCAAGTCCATTGTCTGTTAATAGACCAAAGGCGTGTTTTGTTGGAAAGACGCTGGTTACAATACCTGAAACTGGTGCGTAAACATTGCCATTTTCTGGTTCAACAGCGAAGCCATCACCCATCATTTTACCAGCAAAGACAGGGTCTTTAACTTCTGTGATAGGTTTCACATCACCGTCTGCAACTGCATTGACATCTTCTGTCACACCTTTATAAGAAACTTTTGTAACATCGTTTCCTTCAACTTCTGACAAGTTGACAGTTGGAATTTCTGCGCCAGAATCAAGAAGGTCTTGGATATCAGATTTCAAAATATCTGCTTTTGGTCCATAAACCGCTTGAACACCTGAGCCTTTGATAATAAGTCCCATAGCGCCAGCTTTTTTCCAAGTGTCCTCATCACCGACTTTAGCGACATCTTTGACTGTGACACGAAGTCGAGTCATACAAGCATCAACATCTTCGATGTTATCGCGTCCACCAAGGAGATTAATGATTTGAACGATTTGTGAGTCTGCAGAGACACTAGCACCGTCTGCTGATGCACTAGCTTGGTCATCATCCATATCGTCATAATTACCATTACGACCTGGAGTAGCAAAGTTGAATTTCTTAATCATGAAGTCTGCGATAAAGTACATCACAACCCCTGATAAGATACAACAGATGACAAAGTTAATCAAATCACCGCCAAGTCCAGCTTTGAGAGCCATAGGCGTACGTGTTAAAAGTTCAATATTACCAAATGAATGGAGACGAAGGTTAACTAAATCAGCTAAAGCAAATGTCACCCCTTGAACGACTGCATAAACAACGTAAAGTGGCATTGCAACGAACATAAACATGTATTCGATTGGTTCAGTAACACCTGTTAAGAATGTTGCTGCTGCTGTTGAGATGAACATAGCAGTGTATTTTTTCTTCTTGTCAGGGTCAACATTACGGTACATAGCAAGACTAAGTCCCATAAGTGTACCAGTTGCACCAATCATTTGCCCAACTTTAAAGCGAGCTGGTGTTACATTTGTTAAAAGATCTTGGTATGCTGAAGCATTAGAACCTTTAAGATTGATAAGGTCTGTTACCCATGCTAACCAAAGTGGGTCTTGACCAAAGACTTCTGTTCCTTTTTGAGCACCTGTCAAAATTTCATAAGTACCACCAAGTGATGTGTAGTTCATTGGAATAGTAATCATGTGGTGAAGTCCAAATGGAAGAAGCAAACGTTCCAAAGTACCATATAAGAATGGTGCTAAAAATGGTGCTGAATCTTGTGAAGATGCAATCCACATACCAAATCCGTTGATTCCTGATTGGATGATTGGCCAAACAAGTGACATGAACAAACCAACAAGAACTGAACGATAGATAACAACGAATGGTACGAAACGTTTACCATTAAAGAATGAAAGAACGTCTGGCAATTTGCGGTAGTTATAGTATTTATTGTAAGCTGTTGCCCCAACAAAACCAGAGATAATACCGACAAACACACCCATATTAAGGGCAGGTTGACCAAGAACATTGACAAAGTAGTCAGCTACAAGCATTTCACCACCAAGCACATTGTGAACCGTACTTGTACCATCGGCAATCATATCAAGTGAAATGCCATAAACGTGACCTGTGATAAGATTGATGAGAATAAATGCGATACCTGCTGCAAACGCACCACCAGCACGTTCTTTTGCCCAACTACCACCAATTGCTAACGCGAAGAGGATATGAAGGTTATTGATAATTCCCCATCCGATTTGAGCAATAACATTACCAACCGTAGCAAGAAGGGCTGAGTCTGCATTGATTAGCGGAAGTGAGTTCCCAATACTAACCATTAAACCTGCTGCTGGCATAACAGCAATAACAACCATCAAGCATTTTCCGAATTTTTGCCAAAATTCGAAGCTGGTTAAATTTTTAAATGCCTTCTTCATGAAATACTCCTTAAACCATTTTCTAGGAAACCAATTGCTTTAATTTATGAAAAATAATGCCACTTCTATTTTCCAACTCCTTTAAAGTATTGGTTTGAGCTTTGTTTTAAACTTACGCAAACGTTTGCGTTGCTTTGATGATTTTATTATAACACGTATTTTTAATTTGTAAAGCGTTTTCCGTAATTTTTTTAAAAAAAGACATCTAAACAAACACTTCCTTGGCAAAAAAACCTCCAACGGAGGTTTTAGTTAGTAAAAGCTGTTAACCCAAATCTGGTGTTGATTCGCGTTCAATGATTTTATGTGGAATAACAACCGTTTGTTCAGTTAAATTTTTAGGGTCAGCTAATAATAATTTGGCGGCATTCTCCCCCAACTCATATGGAAAAATATCCACGGAAGTCAAGGCAGGGCTCGCAATTTCTGTAATCAATGAATTGTTAAAACCAATCATAGCATAATGATTTTCAAGGTCACTATCCTTAAATAAACGTTGCAAACGAATCGCCATGATGTCATCACAGGCAACAAAAGCTTCTGTTTTGGGATTTTCAGCAAGAAACGTCTGCAACTTCACCGCATTTTCCTCGTCGCTTAGGCGTGATAATTGCAATGTACTCCCTTTTTTACCGTATTCTTGCAAGGCTTCACAGTAACCTTGATAACGTTCGGTTTGCACTAATTCATCCATATCAGTATAGGCAAAAACAAGATGATTATAGCCTTTGGCTAACATGAATGTCGTTGCATCTTTACCAGCTTGGTCATTATTATTATCAACAAAACGCACCATTTTTTGCGGAGCATCTTCGTAAGAACGACCAACGACGACACAAGAAACCTTCTTTTCTTGTTTGACAAATTCAAAAACTGGATCTGCTTTTCTTGAATAAAGAAAAATAAGCTTAGTGATGTTGCCACTACGAATTAAAGTTTGAATATTTTTTTGCAATTCGTCATCTGTTCGTCCTGTTGCCAAGCTGACCATGTAGTCATTCTCGCTACATACGCTTGAAATACCTTGAATAATTTGCATGAAAAATGGGTTATTTCCAAGTGAATCCTGACTTTCTCGCACGGGCAAAATAATCCCTATTGTATTGGTTGTGCGATTGACTAGATTTTGTGCCGAATAGTTTGGAGAGTAATCCAGTTCTTTCATCGCACGACGCACACGTCTTTTAGTCGCCTCGCTAATCATACTACTATCATGCAGAGCACGTGAAGCTGTCGAAGTTGATACCCCCGCAACCCTTGCGACATCCTTAATTGTTGCCATTATATTATCCTTATCTGTAATTTGTATATATCTAGAATAAAAACTTTTTAAAGCGCTGTCAACTCAAAACCTTCACAAGCACCAGTAAAAAATAAGTAAATAAAAAGAAAACACCTATAACAGTGTTTTCCATTATAAATTGTTAACAACCTAGGTTTCTAGCTACTTCATCAATTCCAAGGCATAGCTAACGCTCGCTAAAGCGTATAGCGGTGCGGTTTCAGCGCGCATGATACGTGGTCCTAAACCGATTTTCAAACCACCTTTTGATTCAAATGTTTCGATTTCTTCTGGCGAAATGCCGCCCTCTGGTCCAAAGATAAAGAGAATTTTCTCTCCTGCTTTCATTTGTGACAATTCACGCGCTAGAACAGCCGTCTCACCTTCCTTGGCTGATTCCTCATAAGCAATAAAAATCCTGTCAAATTGCTCAAGTTCTGCTAAAAAAGCTGCTTTTTTCTCAAAAAGAGTGACTTCTGGAATCACATTACGTTTGCTTTGTTCCGCAGCACCTAGTGTGATTTTTGCCAGCTTATCAGCTTTTTTGGCTAATTTTTTGCCGTCCCATTTGACCACTGACCAATCCGCTGGAAATGCCCAGAGCTTTGCCATACCAAGTTCAGTCCCTTTTTGTGCTAGAAATTCCAATTTATCACCCTTTGGAAATCCTGCGGCAATCGTCACCTCAATAGGCAACTCAACATTGCTATCTAGTTCTTCAATGATTTCAAAACGGTGTTCAGCACTATCAATGACTTTTGCCAAACGCTTCACGTGGTCATCAAAGACAAGGACAACTTCGTCGTTTTCTGTCAAACGCATGACGTTAAACATATGCTTAATCGTATCTTTATCTGTGATTGTAACGACATCTTGAGCTTGTCCTGCTACAAAATACTGTTGCATTTATCCTCCAATTACACCTGAAATATCATCTGTTTTTTTGAAAACACAAGCATTCCATTCGCCTTGAACCATGTGTGTTTCAAGGAAGAAACCTGCGTCCTCAGCTGACTTACGAACCATATCCCATTTATCAGAAATAATGCCTGACATGATAAGGTAACCTTCATCTTTGACAAGACGATAAGCATCTTCTGTCATATTGACCAAAATGTCCGCAAGGATATTTGCCACGATAACGTCTGCTTGAATGCCAACACCTTGCAAAAGATTTCCAGTAGCCACGTGGATATTTTCAGTATTAGCATTCAAATCAATATTTTCTTGTGCCACGCGCACCGCTACTTCGTCAAGGTCATAAGCGTAAATGTCTTTTGCCCCAAGTAGTGAACTTGCAATCGAAAGCACACCTGAACCAGTACCGACATCAAGGACCGTTTCACCGCCACGAAGCACTTGCTCGAGCGCAAAAAGACTCATTTTTGTGGTTGGGTGAGTTCCTGTACCAAATGCCATACCAGGGTCGAGACGAATTGTTTTCTCACCCTCACTAGCTTCATAATCTGTCCAACTTGGAACGATTGTCAAATCATGGCTGATACGCGTTGGTTCATAATATTTTTTCCAGTTCTCTGCCCAATCTTGCTCTGCCAATTCTTGCGTTGCGTAGTGAACATCACCAGCATCAACGCCAAAATCAGTCAATTCCGCTAAGCGGTCAGCCACTTCTTTTTCAACAGCCTCAATATCAACGTTTTCTGGATAGTAAGCTGTGATTTTAACAGTTTCCACTTGTTTGATTTCTGGAAATACTTCGCCGTATTTGCCAACATGACCGAGATAGTCCGCACTATCATCAATCGCCACACCTTGACTACCTAATTCAATCAAAATATTCGATGCAGCTTCTTCTGCATCACGTAAAACCTCAACAGTTAACTCTTGCCATGAGTTCATTTATTTCCCCCTTTAGATTCACTTGTAAGTTATACTTATCATTGCTTTAGTTATTAATAGTTTTAGTCATGTAAACCATATCCATACCTTCTTGCTCTGACTCAGTATGGGTTTGATGGTAACCACATTTTTCATAAAATTTTACCAAAGACTCTTCTTGAAAAACTGTGCACAAATCCCACTGGGTAACGGTTGAAAATTCTTCTTCAAGTAAATAAACGCCTTTAGAACCATAGCCTTTTCGCTGGTATTTCGGTAATATAGCTGCCGTTCCTAGCCAAGCCTTGGTTTGTCCATCATTGGTGAGTACCCGAAGAAAACCAATAATCTCATCGTCCTTTTTGACGAAATAATAAAAACTATTAGGACGTTCCACCAACTTCCACATAGGGATCATATTCATCATGATATTTATCATAAATTGCCTTAAAGCTAGCACGTTGAATACTGATAATAGCTTCTAAATCCTTTGCTTGTGCTTGTTCAAGTCTAATCATCTTTTATCCTCCAAATAATTCCTTAAACCTCAACACCAATTTAATGAACTTCAAGTCATTGTATGGGAGCTATCACTCCCAAATCTATACGAACTACACCATATTTTTTTGTTTTACTTGGTAAAATTATCAAATATATAACTAGACCTCATTATTTCAAAGGCTTTGGAGACAATAATATTTCATGAATTTCCTCAATACCTCGGATAGGCAAAGTATTCTGTTTCTTTCAGTTCTGCTTTGCCATTTTCAAAGCTTTCAGCGTCCCATTCGAGCGCAAAGTCAGTCGCATTTTCGTCTGCTAAAAAGTCCATTAAATCATCAAGACCTTTGGTTGCTACGTCGTTCAATGTTTCAGCAAAATAGGCTAAAAATTCACGCGAGAAGCCTTTTTTGGCGTCAAATGGAATAGTCACCAAATAATCATTTTCATCAACTTTTGATTTTGCTTGATTGTAAAAAAGCACATAATCTTCAAAAATGATGTCATCATTGCTGATTTCACCTTGGTCATCCACAGTTTCAACCGCAGATTGATTCTGCGCTTCCAAAATAAAAGTCACTTCCACCGCATGATTTTTCTTATTCCAATCAATGGCATAATCAAACGTGAAGTGCTTGTCCATTTCTTCTTCTAATACTGATAAAAAGCCAAATTTAGCCATTAAAAATTTCTTCCAATCTTCTTTTGTGTTACAATTATTTTATCATACTTAAGGGGAAATGACATGCAAATACGACCAATGGAGCTAGAAGATATTGAACAAGTGGTTATACTAGAAAACCAAACATGGGATACATTTAACACGCCAGCTCCGCTACCTATTGCAAATAAGGATAAAATCATCAAAGATTTTGAAAATGGAACACATTATCTTGTCGCTGAAGAAAATCAGGACATTTTAGGTGTTCTTGATTACCATACTTATTATCCTTTCCCTAGCGGTCATCACGTGGTAACTTTTGGCATTGCCGTTTCTGAAAAAACGCGCGGTCAAGGTATCGGACGCAAACTTATCCAAACTTTCTTCGATATGGCAAAAGCTGACGGCTACCAAAAAGTTCTCATTCATGTGCTATCATCAAATGAAAAAGCCTGCACATTCTACGAAAAATTAGGCTTTAAACAAGAGGCTATTTTGAAAAATCAATTTTACCTAAACCATACTTACGTTGATGACCTCGTTTACAGTTATTATCTGGAGGAGATATACTAATAAAATGCAAAATGACAAAAAATTTTCTAAAATCGACATTGAAAATCTATTGATGCCAGAAATAATTAAAGGTCTACAACGTCTCGGAGGACTTGCTAATAAAGCTGAACTATATGATAATTTAAGAGAAAACGTCAATACAGTAATTGAAGAATATATGGCGTTGGAAAAAGTCTCACATAAGACACATCAAAGTTATCATCCATTTGAATATGCTTTTAACTTTTCTATAAAACATCTAACTCTCGCTGGTTATATCAGCAAGCCAGCACGAGCTAATTATCAATTAACACAAAATGGATATGACATCAAAGATTTTTCTAGTTTCTCAGAACATGTTCGACAATTATCTGGACCTCTTTGGAATCAGAAAAAAGCCACAGTAGTTGTCGATAATTCTCAAGAATCTTACGAAGAAGAAAACGAATCAATTTCTTGGAGTGACGAGCTTCTTGATTACCTAAAAAATTTCTCACCTGCAAAATTTGAACAATTTTGTCGTCTTTTAGTTCATCGTATGGGTGTTAAAATGGATGAAAAAATTGGTATTCAAATTTCTAATGATGGTGGATTAGATGGTTTTGGATATATTACTAGCCAAGATGACTTTCGTACCAACCGTGTAGCCATTCAAGCCAAACGTTGGCAAGGGAATGTTCCCTCACCTGAAATTGATAAATTTAGGGGTGCGATGGACAAACACAACGCCGAATATGGCATTTTCATTACAACATCTTATTTTTCTCGCAGTGCAATCCAAGCAGCACGTCAAGGAACACGAGTAATTACACTTATTGACGGAAATAAAATTGCTGAACTCGTTGCTAAATATGAACTTCACGTAAAACCCGTCATCACTTACGAAATTGATAATTTTTACAAAAATAAAGGACAATAATCCATGCCAAATAATCTCGCTTTGCGAATGCGCCCTAAGAATATTGACCAAGTGATTGGGCAGAAGCATCTAGTCGGTGAAGGAAAAATTATTCGCCGTATGGTGGAGGCCAATATGCTGTCATCAATGATTCTCTACGGTCCTCCTGGTATCGGGAAGACCTCAATCGCTAGCGCTATCGCAGGAACAACCAAATACGCTTTTCGGACGTTCAACGCTACAACAGACAGCAAAAAGCGCCTGCAAGAAATTGCCGAGGAAGCTAAATTTTCTGGCGGTTTAGTCTTACTGCTCGACGAAATTCACCGCTTAGATAAAACCAAGCAAGATTTCTTGCTACCTTTACTTGAAAATGGCAATATTATCATGATTGGGGCAACAACTGAAAATCCTTTCTTTTCGGTGACACCAGCCATTCGCTCAAGGGTACAAATTTTTGAATTAGAACCCTTGTCAACAGATGACATAAAGACAGCTTTGCAAACAGCTTTATCTGATAAAGAGCGCGGATTTGACTTTGATGTTGATATTGATGCCGATGCGCTTGATTTCATTGCAACGGCAACCAACGGCGACCTACGCTCAGCTTTTAATTCGCTTGATTTAGCGGTCATGTCAACCAAAGCAGATGATAACGGGCTGCGCCACATTAGCCTTGACACCGTTGAAAATAGCTTGCAGCGCAGTTATATTACCATGGATAAAGATGGTGATGGTCACTATGATGTGCTGTCAGCTTTGCAAAAATCCATTCGTGGCTCTGATGTCAATGCTAGTCTGCACTATGCTGCTCGTCTGATTGAAGCTGGTGATTTGCCAAGCCTTGCTCGCAGGCTGACTGTGATTGCTTACGAGGATATTGGGCTTGCTAATCCTGACGCTCAAATTCATACGGTTACGGCTCTTGATGCTGCCCAAAGAATTGGTTTTCCTGAAGCACGTATCTTAATTGCAAACGTCGTAATTGACCTTGCCTTATCACCAAAATCAAATTCTGCCATTGCAGCGATTGACAAGGCTATCAGCGACCTTCATCAAAACGGAAATCTGCCAATTCCACGTCATCTACGCGACGGACATTACGCTGGCAGCAAAGAATTGGGCAACGCACAAGGCTACAAATACCCTCATGATTATCCTGAAAAATGGGTTAAACAGCAGTATTTACCAGATAAGTTAGTCGGAAAAAATTATTTTGATGCTAACCAAACTGGGAAATACGAGCGTGCCCTCGGTGCTAACAAAGAGCGAATTGATGAACTATCTAAATAACAATAATATATTGACTTTCTCATTTTAATAGCTTTTGTTAATGCCTAAAAAGAAAACCGCTTTCTAAAAAATAAGATTTGCCCTTGAAATATTTTTTAAAAATGCTATCATAGATACATAGGTTATTGCTGTGGCATACGAATTCACATCAATGTGTTGACCGACTAAATATTTGTATTTCGGGAAACAGTAGTCTTTCTCCAGTATGCAAGCCGTTACACGCGGAAGCAACTAAGGAGAAGCGAGTTGCCCACCTGCTTGTAGATCGCGGGTTCAATACAAATCGTGAATCACGGTGCCAATACAGCTTCTTATCCTTCCTTAGCTCAGTTGGTAGAGCAGTGGACTCTTAATCCATGGGTCATAGGTTCGAGCCCTATAGGGAGGATTTTTTAATTGCTTAGAAACCTTGTTAAATCAAGGTTTTTTTGTTTATTTTCGTAAATTTGGTCAATTTTTGGTCAATAAATTTTTTTCTTGTGATAATCTTTGGTTACCTAATATATTTCTAATTTCCTCATATTCGTTATCAATAACTTCTTCTAATAAATGACCATACGTTGTGATGACCTGTTTAATATCTTTATGTCTAAGAATTTTTGAGACTCAATTTTATTAGCACTAAAGCACTTTTATAAGCTTTTTACATTCCAATAGCACCCCATTTTGAATTGATACTTAGTCTTACCAATTATTGATTCTTTTTAATATTCTAATATTTCGTTAATACTAATTTCTTGTCATAATAAAAATATTATTTTAAAATAAGGTTATGTGATGATTGGGAGATCATTACAAAATCTAATCATATCTAAACGATTTCTAAAAGGGATTGATAAATGGAAAGGGAACATTAATATGGCAACATTCACAGAAGTTTTCGAGAAGTTAACTAATGCGGACACAGCAACACTCAAAACTGATAACTTGAGTATCGAAAAAAATGTCATTAGTACAAAAAATGAACGTATTCAAATCCATAATATTTCAATGATAGGAAGAGGAGAATTTTCTTCTCCCATAACATTACTTGATATAATTGTTTTAGTTATTTCAGCATTATTAATACTTACACCTCTTGTAGTAATTGGCTTACCTGTTCTGATAATTTATGGTTTTATGACCTATCAAAAATACGAGAAGCACAAAGCAACTAAATACTTCATTATTTTTAACCTTGGTTCTAGTCAAAATTATCATCTTTTCTTTAAAAATGAAAGCTTTCGGGATGAGGTCTTTCAAATTGTTACAAAATATTTTGATAATAGTATCACCAAATCTATCTCTGTTAATTTAAAAGAGGAAGTTATACGAGAACAAAATATTTTTAATGATAAATCTTCTCAAACCAAGGTGACACAAGATTATAGTCAAACTGTCAATGCTTCGGGTAATGCGGCTGCTTCCATTAATGGAAATGCTACTACGACTGGTGATACTACTATTTCAAATTCTAATGTCGCTAAAAATAATTCCCAAATTAATGGTAGTGAAAACGATATGCCATGGGAAACGATTAATAATGACATTCAAAAGGTTATTAATGACGGAATGCTAGCTGACAACGTTTTAGAGGTTTTCAAAGAACTTCTTAAAGCCAGTGAAGAAAAAAATAAAGCTAATTTTGAAGATATTATCAAGAAAAACGAGAATATTTTCAATAAATCTTTCATTAGAGATATTTTTTCAGGCACGACTGTCAGTATCATAGCTTCTTTAATAAACATTATCCAATAACATAAAAGACGACCTGCAGGTCGTCTTTTTCTATTCTCATTAACAATGAATAGCTGCAAATGAAATAAATAATATTACTTTTCAGAAATAATATTTGTGATAAAATCAATGGATTCTATTTTGGCTATTTCATTTGCTTTTCCTGTAAAACCATGACCCGCTCCATCAATGACCACAAGTCTAGCATTCGGAAATGTCGTCACCGCACGTTCTGAATAACTAATTGGGACAATATTGTCTGATGTGCCATGGATAATCAATGTTTTTCCGTGATATTGCGGCATTATGTCATAAATATCAAAAGACTGTGCATCAATATCATAAATTTTTCCAACTTCTATTCCCATAATACGACTTGTCTCTGGTCCTAACTCTGGGTTAGGATTTCTTTTCTTGCTATCGTCTTGTAGCACATAGGCAGGATATAAGACAATTAACCCAGCAATATCATCTGGTCTTGTTCCCGCTACATAGGTTGACACAAAGCCTCCCTGACTTGCTCCAAACAAGAAAATTTGTTGATTATTAATGCCCGAAAAATCTTGAAAATAATCCAAGACAACTTCGAGGTCTGCTGCTTCAGTCAATACTGACATTTCAGTCTTTTTTCCGTCGCTTCGACTTCCGAAACCACCACCATTAAAATCAAAGACATAGGCAGCAACGCCATTGTCAACAAAATAATGAGCATAGCCCTCTACGCTTTTATAATTGGCGACAAAACCATGCGACAAAATCACCAACGGCGGATTATCAACGTTTTCAGGCAGATACAATTTCCCATATAGGTGTTTTCCATCTCGTTCCATATAAAGACCACCTTTCTTAGTTTACGAAAGCGCTTTTGTTTATTGCCTATTATAGCACTCCAAACCATTTTTACCAAAAATATGACACGCTAAATTTTCCAAAAACAGAATGACGCTTTATCGCCTAACAACTGATAAAAATGGGAACTTTTGCTAAAATATAGAAAAATGCTATGGAGGCTAATCGCTTGGACACTCTCATTATTTACGCACATCCTTATGATAAAAGCTTTAATCACGCTATTCTCAAAAAGGTAAAGGATTCCTTAACTCAAAGAGGACAAGAATTTCAGACGATTGACTTATATAAAGATAATTTTAACCCAGCCTATACAACAGAAGAGTTGGCTTTGTTTAAAGAGGGAAAAACGACTGACCCGCTCGTCGCTCAATATCAAAAATCTCTAACTGCCGCCAACGAAGTTATCTTTATTTTCCCAATTTGGTGGAATGATACGCCTGCTATCATCAAAAGTTTTATTGATAAGGTGATGAAAAAGAGATTTGCTTACGACGTTGGCAAAACTGGCTTGATTGGACATTTAACACATATCAAAAAAGCGACCGTTTTAACCACTTCTACATCACCAACTTGGTATTTAAAACTCTTTTGTGGCAATGCTATCAAGCGTGTATTTATCAACGCCACTTTAAAACAATTAGGCATTAAAATCGTCAACTGGCTTAATATGGGAAACATTGACAATAGCACCACTCAACAACGCCAAAATTTTCTTGAACGTATTAGTCTTTAGAAGACAAAAACGACCAAATCTCTGGTCGTCTTTTTATTTCAAAAATTAAAAATGTCGTTAAATACGATATTGTGTTAAATCTTGTTTTAAAAAGTAGTAAAATAAGTTGCCATAATTTCCTGAATAATCCAGTACATGACCGTTATAAACGACCTTAGTGACTTTGTAATAGTCGTCAATATCGATTGAGCAAGCTTGCTGTGAACGTTCGAATTCCTCGTATGAGTCAAACGTCACCACTCGTTCTTGGTTTCCTGCGTTTAAAAATGTAATTTCAATCATTATTTACATTTCCTTTCTAATTCGTCATACTATATTACTTCGATGTTGGAATACAGTATGTAGAATTGTATAACGCTATGCTACTACAAAGTGTGTTTTCACACAACTATTTTGCTCTGACTGGATTTTCTCAATCATAATGCAAGAATCAATTGTAAATTATAA